>OFJB01001301.1_pt1 | contig 9999 bp, 10 predicted proteins | sample 1775081 | NCBI WGS metagenome assembly OFJB01 (sample SAMN08195771, study PRJEB24354) | sludge metagenome | isolation source: initial sludge from phenol fed wastewater aerobic bioreactor | place: India: Nagpur | collected 2016-06-05 | reverse complement strand
CCTTGAGAATCCTCTTCTTTAGGCGGCTGACTTTTTTGCGCGGACGCAAAAGATGTCAGCCGCCTAAAGGGAGTTTTCTCAAAGAGTTCATACCTTATACGAGGATGGAAACCCGCGTTCTCATGCTCCCTTCAAATGGTAAAGATTTGCGTTTGAAATTCACTTGGGCCGGATTCGATCTTTTACGTCTGCGTAAAAGGCGAATTCGGCCCAATGTGGGGTTTCCAAAGGGAATCACTCCCTTTGGCGGGGTGTGGGGCGGAGCCCCACTATCCTCGAGCGGCGGTGTCGAGGAGCCAGAGTTTTTCGCCATCGACGGGCTGGACGAATTGCACCGGGTAGCGCGGCGTATCTTTGTACTCCACGAGGACTTCGTGAATCATAGCGGCTTTGTCCGCGCCCGCGACGAACAGCGAGATCCTGGCCGCGTGATTGATCGCCGGGTAGGTGAGCGTGATGCGATCCGTTTTGAATTTCTCCACCCACGTCGACACTACCCAACGCTGCTTTTCCTCCAGAGCGGTAGAGCCCGGAAAGAGCGAGGCGGTGTGACCGTCCGGTCCCATGCCGAGCAGGATGAGATCGAAGCGCGGAAAACCATCGCGGACCAACCCACGCGGCTCGAAGAAAGCGCGCAACTCGGTTTCGTACTGCGCGGCGGCTTGCGCGGCATCGGGATTTTCCGCGCGGATGCGGTGGATGTTTTCGGCCGGAATCGCGATGCGCGAGAGGAGCGCTTCGTTTGCCATGCGGAAATTGCTGTCCGCATGCTCGGGACCGACGTGACGTTCATCGCCGAAGAAACAGTGGATGTGTTCCCACGGCGCGGCGAGGGCGCCATGAGCTTCGTCCGCGAGCATGGTGAAGAGTCGCTTCGGCGTGGAACCGCCCGACAGCGCGACCGTGAACACCCCGCGTTCCGCCACAGCGGCCTGTGCCAATAAAACAAAGTCGAGGGCGGCGGCCAGGGTCAGGGCATCGGCATCGGGATAGACTTGAACGGTCTCGCGGGAGGTCGGGCTCATGCCCTCAGCGTAATGAATGGAACTCAATACGACAAGGGTGAACAGAACAGGAGACTCATAAGCACCTGATTGTAGGTTCGAGTCCTACACGATTCTGAACGCGATTGTCTGCTACGCGGCGCGACGTCTGGGGGCCACATCACGCTGCTCGCTGGGGCGAGAGTTCAGCCACTTCAGGAACGCGCGATTGGTGAAGCGCAGGGTTGCGTGGCGTTTGCCGACGAGGTTGAGGTCTTTGCACTCGTACTCGCGGCCGAGCATCTGGTTGAGCAGTTCGCGCACGGTGCCGCCGTGGTATTCGACGTAGAGGAAGAGCACGCTCAGGTTGGGCACGTTCTCGAAGAGATCGGTCAGGATGTTGAGCTCGCATGCTTCGGCGGAGACTTTCAGGATGGCGATTTGCGAGATCTTGCGGGCGATGAATTCCTCCGACGCGCGGCGTACCTCGACCATTTCGCGACCCCGGTTCTCTGCGAATTCGAGCAGCGAGAAGGTGCGGGATTGGAATCCGGTGCCATAGAAGAGCGGGCGCAGGCCGCTTTCGTTGGAGAGCGCGCAGTTCACCGTGGTGACATTGCGCAGTCCGGCGGTATTGGTTTCGAGGAAGGGGAAGTTGTAGACCGACGGTTCGTAGCTGATGATCTTGGCGTCGGGGAAATGACTGTGAAAGTAGAGGGTGGAGGCCCCGGCATTCGAGCCGATGTCGACGATCAGGCGCGGGTTGAACTCCTCGGGCAGGTCATCGAGGGGGAAGTCCTTGCCCGAAAGAACGCGGCGGACCGATTCCTCGCGATCATCCGGATATTCCATCTCGAAGGTGCGGGCAAAAGTGCCGAGGGCGTGCTGCCCGGATTGAGCTTTGAGGAGGTCGATGGCCATGATGGTTTCTTTCGTTCAGTTACCGGTTCGCGGTGGCGACACGGTCTTAAGGGAAGTGATCGACCTGCGGCAAAAAATTCTTTACCGGAATGTATCATCGAACGGCTTCGCGGAATGGAAGCGCTTGATTGGCAGCCAGATTGGGCGAAAAGGGATGTTGCGGTTGATTTTTGTAGTTTTTCTTATGTTTTGCCCGATGGACGGGCAGTAGAAGCCGCGCTTCTGTTTTCCGCGTTCGACCTTTCTTCCCCCTCGACTCGTTTTCCAAAGCATCACTGGTGGCGTCCGCATTGTGGGGCCGCGCCATGCGGGTGGCTTGTGAAAAATTTCACAATTAGACCTTGCCATGGGTAGAGCGGATATTAGTTTATCTGCATGGTTCACGGTCACGATGAGATTTCCTACAACCCGAAAACCGAAGGTAATGTCGTCATGACAACCCTCGACGCGTCCATTAATTGGATGCGCAAGAACTCCCTTTGGCCGATGCCAATGGGATTGGCCTGTTGCGCCATTGAGTTGATGGCCACCGCCTCCTCGCGGTACGACATCGCCCGGTTCGGGGCTGAGGTCATGCGTTTTTCTCCCCGCCAGTGCGATCTCATGATCGTCGCGGGTACGGTCACCTACAAGATGGCCCTCTCCACCAAGCGCATTTGGGACCAGATGCCGGAGCCGAAATGGTGCATCGCCATGGGCGCTTGCGCCAGCACGGGCGGCATGTACCGCAGCTATGCCACGCTGCAGGGCATTGATAATTTGATCCCGGTGGACGTGTATATCTCGGGTTGTCCGCCCCGGCCGGAAGCGTTGCTTGAAGGCCTCATGCGTTTGCAGGAAAAGATCATGACGGAGAAATCCACCATGATGCTCAAGGGCGAACGTCCCCCCATCAACGTCGCCACCGCCTAAACTTTCAGGAAACCATGCCGATCGCCAATACCGCTTCCGCTCTCGAATTGCTCAAGACCCGTTTCGCTGGCAAGATGGGTGTGCCCAAGGAATTTCGCGGCGAGACCACCGTCGAAGTCGACAAGTCCGAGATCGTGGCGGTCGCCCAATTGCTCAAGGACAATGGTTTCAACTACCTCGTCGATCTCTCCGGCGTGGATAATTTCGGCGAAGAGCCCCGCTTCGAAGTCGTCTACGAATTTGCCTCGGTCGACAACGCCCAGCACCTCCGCGTGAAAGTGCGCGTGAGCGAGGACGATGAGGGCGTGCCGACCATCTCCCACCTGTACCAAACTGCCAATTGGCACGAACGCGAAGCCTACGACATGGTCGGCATGCGTTTCATCGGTCACCCCGATTTGCGCCGCATCCTCATGTGGGAAGGCTACCCGTACCATCCGTTGCGCAAGGATTTCCCGCTCGAAGGCAAGGAAACACTCGTCCCCGGCGAAGCGTTCACCAAGCCTGCCCCGCTCGCGGGTGGCCCCTTTGTCACGGCCCCAGCCTCATTGACCATCGACCGCGAACCGCGCGCCCGTCCGCCGGAATTGCCCTAACCTGGAAGTGATTTTCCCTATGTCCGCCACCACTACCGAATTTCAAACTCCCGACGCTCTGGCTCGCGCCCAGCAGGGAGTCGAGAGCGCCCCCGAATTTGCCGGCGAGAAGCTCATCATCAACATGGGTCCCTCGCACCCGAGCACGCACGGCGTGTTGCGCATCATTGTGGAGATGGATGGCGAAATCGTCACCAAGGCGACCCCCGACATCGGCTATCTGCATCGCGGCGACGAGAAGATTGCCGAGAACATGACCTACAACCAGTTCGTGCCCTACACGGACCGGCTGGATTACCTCGCGCCGCTGGCCAACAACGTGGCCTACGCTTGCGCGGTGGAAAAATTAATGGGCTGGCAATTGCCGCCCCGCGGTCAGGCGATTCGCGTGATCTGTTGCGAGCTCGCCCGCGTCTCCTCCCATTTGCTCGGCCTCGGTGCCATGAGTCTCGATCTCGGCGCAATGACGGTGTTTCTCTACATCATGACCGAGCGCGAGAAGATTCATAATCTGATCGAGCGGCTCACCGGCGCGCGCTTCACCACGAGCTACACCCGCATCGGCGGCATGACGCGCGATTTGCCTCCCGGCTGGATCGAGGAGGCGCAGGCTTTCGTCAAACAATTCTGGCCGAAGATCGACGAGGTAGACAATCTCCTCACCCGCAACAAAATCTTCATCGACCGCAACAAGAACATCGGTGTCATCACCGCTGAAACCGCGATCAACTTCGGCCTCTCCGGTCCGAACCTGCGCGGCTCGGGCGTCAACTACGACGTCCGCAAGGTGAATCCCTATCTCGGCTACGAGAAATATCAGTTCGATGTGCCGGTCGGCTCCGTGGGCGACTGCTACGACCGCTATCTCGTCCGCTTGGAAGAACTCCGCCAGAGCTCGCGCATTCTCGAGCAGGCACTGGGCAACGTGCCGTCCGGTCCGATTCACGTGGAGGACAAGAATTATCTGCCCGCGAAGGCAGGCGTCCTGACCAAGATGGAGGAACTGATTCATCACTTCATGCTCGTCACCGAAGGCATTGATGCGCCCGCTGGTGAAGTTTACTTTGGAGCGGAAAACCCCAAGGGCGAACTCGGCTTCTACATCAACAGCCATGGCGGCGGCGTTCCGTATCGTCTCAAGATCCGCGCCCCTTCCTTTGTCAACCTGAGCATCCTGCCCAAGATGCTGCCCGGCCACATGGTGAGCGACATCGCCGCCATCCTCGGCAGCCTCGACTTCGTCATGGGCGAGTGCGACCGCTAACCCCAACCCCGAAAGAACCGCTCCGATGAAATCACTGATTCGTGCCGCCAAGTTGATGCTGTGTGTTGCCGCGCTGAGCCTGCTCGTCGCTTGCGGTTCCAAGGTCACGCCCGCCAATCTCGACAAGGTTCAGAACGACATGACGCCCGCTCAGGTCACCGCCATTCTCGGCAAGCCGACGGAAGTGAAGACCAGCGGTTTCATGGGCCTGACCAGCACCACCTACCTTTACAAAAAAGGAAACACCGAAGTCACCATCACCTTCGTCAACGACAAGGTCATGGCCAAGAACGGTTCCTTCGAGAAATAAACTTCGAGCCACATGAGCGCCACCTGCCACGACACCCAAGACCACGTTGAACTCAAGCCCGAGTTCGTCGCCCATGCCGACGAGCTCATCAGCCATTACCCGGTCTCCAAGCGCAGCGCGTCCTTGCCGCTGCTCCATTTCTGGCAGGAAACGCACGGCTACATCAGCAATCAGGCCGTGGAATGGATCGCGGGCAAGCTCGGCTTGAACCCGATCCAGATTCTCGAACTCGTCACGTTCTACCCGATGTTCCGCCAACACCCAGCGGGTAAATTCCAGATCAAGGTTTGCCGCACACTTTCCTGCCAGCTGGGCGGCGCGTACGAATTGCGCGAGCACTTCATGAAGAAGCTCGGCATCACGAAAGTCGACGAGCACGGCCTCGGCATCAGCGCCGACGGCAAGTTCTCCGTCGAGTTCGTCGAATGTCTCGCCAGTTGCGGCACCGCACCGGTCATCATGGTGAACGACGACTTTTACGAAGGCGTCAGCCACACGCAGGCCGACGAGCTGCTTCAGAAATACAATTGATTTTACCGACTCACGACTATGCCTGCTCCCGCTGAATATCGCCTCGTTTTCAAGCACATCGACGAGCCCGGTTACACCAACGACATCGAGTGTTACCTGCGGCACGGCGGCTATGAGCAGTTGAAGAAGGCCTTCACCATGAAGGGCCCGGATATCGTCAATGAAGTGAAAGCCTCGGGCCTGCGCGGTCGTGGCGGCGCGGGTTTTGCTTGCGGCGTGAAGTGGGGTTTCATCGACCCGACGAAGAACACCAAGCCGGTCTATCTCATTTGCAATGCGGACGAATCCGAACCCGGTACGTTCAAGGATCGCCAGATCATCCACAAAGATCCGCATCAGCTGATCGAAGGCATGGTCATCGCGTGCTACGCGAACAACGTCCATCTCTCGTATATCTACATCCGCGGCGAATTTCCCCTCGGCGCGAAGATTCTCGAGAAGGCCATTGCCGAAGCCAAGGCGAAGAATTTTCTCGGCAAGAACATCCTCGGTTCCGGCTACGATTTGGAAATTTACGTCCATCGTGGTGCGGGTGCGTACATCTGCGGTGAAGAAACCGGCCTCATCGAATCGCTCGAAGGCAAGCGTCCCTATCCGCGCATCAAGCCACCTTATTTCCCCGCGGTGCTCGGTCTCTACATGTGCCCGACGATCGTGAACAATGTCGAGACGCTCTGCGACGTGAAGCACATTATCGCCATGGGTGGCGCGAATTACGCGAAGATTGGCAAGCCGAACAACACCGGCACGCGTCTCATCGGCGTCAGCGGTGATGTGGCGAAGCCCGGTTACTACGAATTTGAAGTCGGCTCGCTCACGCTCGGCCAGCTCATCAACGATGTCTGCGGCGGCATTAAAAACGGTCGCAAATTGCAGGCCGTCATTCCCGGCGGCAGCTCGTCGAAAGTGCTGCGCGCAGGAGAAAAATACAAGATCAAGGAAAAGCAAGCCGACGGCTCGATGATCGACAAGGAAATCGGATTGGAAGACATCCCGATGGACTTTGACACCATGGCCGCAGTCGGTTCCATGTCTGGTTCCGGCGGCGTCATCGTCATCGACGACAGCCGCGACATCGTGAGCTGCCTCGCCAATCTCTCCGAATTTTACGCGCATGAATCGTGCGGCCAGTGCACGCCCTGCCGCGAAGGTTCGCTCTGGATGAAGAAGATCACCCGCCGCCTTGCGGACGGTCATGGTCGCCTGGAAGACGTTGCGCTGCTCAAGAGCGTGGCCGACAACATCGCGGGCCGGACCATCTGCGCCATGGGTGAAGCCTGCTCGTGGCCGGTGCAGAGTTTCGTCGCCAAGTTCAAGAACGAGTTCGAAGCAAAAGGACGTGCCGGCAAAGGCCCCGCCGTCGCAGCCACGAACGGACACTAACCCTTCCACGCCCTATGTCTTGCAAGAATCCTTTTAATCACGACATCACTCCCGCGGATGCGCCGCTGCTCAATGTGCAGGTGGACGGCCAGTGGGTGCAGTTGCCGCGCGGGCTCAACGTGGTCGAAGCCGCGAAGCGCGTGGGCAAGTTCATCCCGCACTACTGCTACCACCCGAAGCTCTCCATTTCCGGCAATTGCCGCATGTGCTTGATCGAAATGGGCACGCCCAAGATGGGGCCGGATCGCAAGCCGATCATCGGTGCCGATGGCAAGCCCGAGATCGGTTGGATTCCGCGTCCGCAGATCGGTTGCGCCACGATGATTTCCGAAGGCATGGGCATTCGCACCGATTCCCCCATGGTGCAGGATTGCCGCAAGGGCGTGATGGAGTTTCTCCTCATCAATCACCCACTCGATTGCCCAATCTGCGATCAGGCGGGCGAATGCAAGCTGCAGGAATTTTCCGTCGAATACGGCAACGAAGACAGTCGCTTCGTAGAGCAAAAAGTTCACAAACCGAAGCAGGTCGACATTGGCGAACGCATCGTGCTCGATGACGAACGTTGTATCATGTGCTCGCGTTGCATCCGCTTCTCGCGTGAGATGGTGAATGACGACGTGCTCGGCTTTACTCAGCGCGGCAGCCACACCACGCTCGCGGTTCACCCCGGCAAGCGACTGGACAACAATTACTCTCTCAATACCGTCGACATCTGCCCCGTCGGCGCACTCACGAGCAAGGATTTCCGTTTCAAGATGCGCGTCTGGTTCCTGAAGGAAACCAAGAGCATCTGCACCGGTTGCGCCACAGGTTGCAACATTCTCATCGGCAGTCGCGAGAACGTCGTGCATCGCCTCACCCCGCGCGAGAACGAATTGGTCAATTCCGAATGGATGTGCGATCAGGGCCGCCTTGGCTTCCACTACATCCATGCTGAAGAGCGCTTGCTTCAGCCGACGGCGCGCGTGAATTCCACGACACTCCCTGTCGCGTGGGACGACGCGTTCGCGCAGATTCGTGACCGGATCAAATCGTATAAGCCCGAACAAATCGCCATCATCGGCTCGGCCCGCATGACCAACGAGGAGTTGTTCCTTCTCGCCGAATTGCGCGCTGGTCTCGGCGGCAATGCGGTGCTTACTGATGTGGTTCCTCGCACCGGCGAAGCGGACGGCATTCTCCGCAGCGCCGATCTCAACCCGAACACGGCGGGCGCGAAGTTGTTCCAGATTTCCAACGACGGCAAGAATCTCGCCGCGATCAAGGACGGCATCGAGTCCGGTCGCATCAAGGTGCTCTACGCGTTGCACGAAGATCCCGTTGGCGACGCTGGTCTCTCCGAGTTCGCTCTCGCGAAACTCGACCTGCTCATCACGCAGAAACTGCTCAAGAGCCACAGCACCGACATCGCGCATTTCTCACTCCCCGGAGCGAGCTTCGCGGAAAAACGTGGGTCGATGATCAACGGCGCGGGCCGTCTGCAACGTCTCAACAAGGCGATCGCGACTCCCGGCCAGACGATGGACGATTTTGAAATCCTGCTCAAACTCCGCTCGACGATCACCGGCGGCAACAGCCTGCACACCATTGAGGAAGTCTTCAAGGCGGTGGCGGCGAGCATTCCGGCCTTGTCCGGATTGAGCCTGAGCAAGGTGGGCGATCTCGGCGTGGAAGTCGCGCCGGCAGCGGCCACGGTAACAACGTAATTTTTTAAGGGAACGAGTCCATGTTGATGAATTTATCGAGCGCGCTGGCTGGCGCGTGTGTTTTGGGTCAGACCGCGGCCGCCGATGGCGGGTACGTGCTGAACGTGGCGGGTTATTCGCTCTGGCCTGCCTTGACGATCACGCTTCTCATTCTCGTCAAGGTGGCGGTGGTGATCGGCGTCATGCTCTTTTTTGTCTCCTACTCGGTCGTGGCCGAGCGCCGTTGCAGTGCCGCCATTCAGGATCGCATGGGTCCGAACCGCACCGGTCTGCCGCTAAGTGGCGTGAAAGTCCTCGGCCTCTTCACTGTCCCGAAGTGGAAGCTGCTCGGTCTCGGCCAACCGCTGCCCGATTCGCTCAAGCTCATCCTCAAGGAAGAATTTACGCCCGCGAGCGTGAACAAGTTCTACTTCACCCTCGCCCCGGCCCTCGCGATGATGCCTTCGCTCATCGTGGTCTGCGTGGTGCCGTATGCCTGCCTCGTTCCGATTCACATCGCCTTCAGCTCTCCCTTTGAATTCGTGCTGAACATCCCGAATCCGGGCGTGATCGCGAATATCGACGTGGGTATCCTGTTCGCCTTCGCGATTTCCTCGCTCGGTGTGTACGGCATCGTGCTCGCCGGTTGGTCGTCGAACTCGAAGTATCCCTTCCTCGGCGGTATCCGCTCAAGCGCCCAGATGATTTCCTACGAAGTTTCGATGGGCTTGTCGGTGATTCCGATTTTCCTCGTCATTGGCAAACTGAATCTCTCCGATCTCGTGCAATATCAGGCCACGCACGGCTGGCTCATCTTCCCCTTCCCGTGGACATCGGAATTCACCTGGTCGCAACTCCTCCTCTGGCCGTGCCTGCTGTTGTCGTTTGTGATTTTCCTCGTGTCGGCTTTTGCGGAAACGAATCGACTCCCCTTCGATTTGCCGGAATCCGAAACCGAACTCGTCGGTGGATACCACACCGAATATTCCTCGATGAAGTTCGCGCTCTTCTTCCTCGGCGAATACGCTGCGCTCATCGTGGCCTCCTGCTTGATGGTGACGTTGTTCCTCGGCGGTTGGTCATGGCTCACGCCCGCCTCCTGGACGCCGTGGTATTATAATCCGCCCGCCGGTTGGCTGGGTCTCGCCATCACCGGATTGCAGGCCATCACGTTCCTGATCAAGATGGCGATGTTTATCTTCGTCTTCATCTGGGTGCGCTGGACGCTTCCCCGCTTCCGTTACGATCAGCTCATGCAGATCGGTTGGAAATTCTTCCTGCCCGTCGCCTTGCTGAACATCCTGCTCACCGCCGTCCTCCTCGCCGTTATACGCTAGTGGGGCTCCGCCCCACACCCCGCCAAAGGGAATGATTCCCTTTGGAAACCCCGTATTGAGCCGACTTCGCTTTT
>OFJB01001300.1_pt1 | contig 10003 bp, 11 predicted proteins | sample 1775081 | NCBI WGS metagenome assembly OFJB01 (sample SAMN08195771, study PRJEB24354) | sludge metagenome | isolation source: initial sludge from phenol fed wastewater aerobic bioreactor | place: India: Nagpur | collected 2016-06-05 | reverse complement strand
TGGCACGGCCTTCGCGGCGGCTCCGGGCCTCCCCACGCGGATCACCCATCATGGCAATCAAGTCCACCCTGCACCCCGCCCCCAGCGGCACCCTCAAGGCCCGCTGCCACTACAGCCTGGACAACCGCGTGGACGGCCGCAAGTGCGTCACCATCTACGCCAAAGACTACTGCCGTGCTCTGGGCGAGGTTTTGGCAGACGTGTATATCAATGACACCGACACCCAAACCGACTACTTCGACCAGGGCCGCGCAGTGCTGTTTGAAGATCATCCGCTGTATGCCGCAGCTCGTGCGCGTGCCGAGGCGATCAACGCGGCCCGAGAGGCCAAACGCGCAGCCCGGATGGGTCGGTAAGTAGAGAGGGGCGGCAACGCCCCTTTTCTACAATCAACCTATGAACCAAGATCACAAGCCCGCCGATGACCTGGTGCCCATGCCCCTGCGTGTTGCACGCGAGCGAAAAGCGCGCTGGGTGCAGCTGTCACGCGCCGAGGGCAAGAAGCTCACCGACTGGATAGTGGAGCGCGTTGAGCGCGATCTGCCACCCCAAAACCCACCCCCGCAAGACCATGCAAACCGCTGATTTCATCGCCTGGCACAAAGCCATGGGCTACACCTACGAAACAGGCGCCGAGGCCTTGGGCATGTCGCGCTCGGGGTATCACAAACTGCTCAGCGGGCAATCGGCCATTGATCGGCGCACCGCGCTTGCCTGTGCCGCCGTAGCCGCAGGGCTGAAAGAGTGGGCGCCCAAGGGCTAGAACAACACCGGCACCACCCACCAGGCCTGCTTTAGGTATCTGTGGTGCGCGTCAAAGTCTTTGCCCGTGAGGCGCATTCCGCCCTGTAGCACCCGCAGCTCTGCATTTTCGAGAGGCGGCAGCACTGTGGAATGGTCGGATGCTCCTTCTTTGGGTAGCAGTAGTGCATGGCGAAATGGCTCGCCGGTCTGCGGGCGCTTGAGCCGGTACACCAGCCAGCCGGGTTGCCCGTTGGCCTTGGCCACGTCGTTCTGCAGGCGATTGCCTTGGCCGTCGTAGAGTCTGTAAACCGTGCAGTACATGCGCCACCTCAAAACACTGATAAAGCATACAGTGTTTTGGGGCAGGCCTCAATCTGTGTCCATTCCCTCGGGGGCGTCGTAACCGCCCACCAGGTTGCCCTCTCGGTCGATGCGCAGGGCGCGTGAATTGCCGCCCCTGCCCACCAGGATCAGGTCTATCTGGTAGTCGTGCCCACTGGCCGCCGGATCTGGCCGCATGCCCCTGGCATAGACCACGATGCGCTCGAAAGTGTCGGCCACCAGCTGGCGGGCGCGCAGCCTGGCGTTTATGTCCTGGGCCTCCACACCGGCCGCAAGGGCGCGCCAGGCTTCGTCGGCGCCCTGAGTGTCTTTGCGCGCCAGGTTGGCCAGCTCGTGCTCGGCCGCCTGCAGGGCCCTCTGCGCGTCCTGCAGCTCGGTTTCCAGCTGGCGGGCCCGGCGGGCAAAGACCATGGGCGTTCCCTCCCCAGCGCTGGCCAGCATGGCGTCTGTGATCTTCTCCAGCTGCGCCTCGATGTCCCTCACGCGGCCGCGCGCTGTGGCCACGTGCGCGCGCTGCCCTTCGCTGCGGTCGGTGCCAAATAGGCCTTGCAGGTTCACGATGTCGCTGCAGTAGGTCATGATGGCCCGCTCCACCGGCGCCACGCTGGTGCTGGCCTGCACCGCGCAGCCGCCACCATAGGCCGCGTTTGATGCACAAAGCAGGCGGCGGTAACCGTCGCGGATTCGCCCATCTGGCAGGCGTGGCTTCGTGGCCAGGTTCTGCCCGGCCATGGGGCGGCCGCAATACCCGCAAACTGTGATGCCTAGCCCTGTAATGACGTGCGGCAGGTCGCCCTTCACCCTGCGGCGCCCCGTCTGCGCGGCCACCCGCTGCAGTTCGTCGTACTCGGCCTGGCTGAGAATGGCGGGGTAGTAGCCCTCCAGCAGGTACTGCTCGCCGTCCACGCTCACGGGCTTGGTGCCCATCAGCTGCGGCATCTTGATCAGCCGATAGATCTGCTGTGTGTGGTTGGCATCGCTCGTGCCGTACAGCTGCAGGCCCTCGGCGTCCAGCGCCTGCACGATGCGCTTTCCCCCCTGGCCGTCCACGTACAGCGCTATGGCCCGGCGCACTGCCTCCACCCGCTCGGGCACAAGCTCCCATCCCCCTTTCGGCCCGCCTGGTGACTCATGCAGCCAGTCGGGGTCGTGCCCCTGGCGCACCCGGCCGCGATAGGTGCCCGCCTTCCACCCCTCACACAGCCGCCGAATGCTGGCCTTTACCCGCTTGCTTTTGGTGTCGCTTTCTTCATGGGCCCGGATCATCACCAGCAGGCTGTAAACCAGGTCCATCGGGTTCTCTTTGAGGCGCTCCCGGCTGTAGGCCTTTCCGTCGCTGGCAGTCACAACTGTGATGCCCGCATTTACAATCTGGGCCAGTTGCGCCTGGGCCTGGATCGGCTCGGCGCGTGAGAGCCGGTCTAGCCCCTCTACGACAAGCACAGATCCAGACGCGATCCGCCCGGCCTCAACCCCCGCCAGGAACGCCCCCAGCGCCCCCGATTTGACGTGCCGCTGGTGGTAGGCCGACAGGCCTTCGTCCAGCATCGTGAGCTTGTCGTCCAGCTGCAGCCCGTGCTCTGCTGCCCACTTCGCGGCGTATGCCTCCTGGCGTTCTCTGCTGTGGCCAGCGGCCTGGCGCGGATCAGAGAACCGCATGTAGCTGTAGACAAGACCCTTCACAATCGCCCCCACCATGACTGAAACGATAGAAAAACCAGCACGCTTGCCGCGTATAGGTATGGTATCCCTCGGATGCCCCAAGGCTTTGACTGATTCCGAACTGATCCTCACGCAATTGAGCGCCGAGGGTTACGAAACTTCCAAGACTTTCCAGGGCGCGGACCTGGTCATCGTCAACACCTGCGGCTTCATTGACGATGCCGTGAAAGAAAGCCTGGACACCATTGGTGAAGCCCTGGCCGAGAACGGCAAGGTCATCGTGACGGGCTGCCTGGGCGCCCGCACAGGTGACGATGGCGGCAACATGGTGCGGCAGATGCACCCCAGCGTGTTGGCCGTGACGGGCCCGCATGCGACGCAAGAAGTGATGGACGCCGTCCACCTGAACCTGCCCAAGCCGCACGATCCGTTTGTGGATTTGGTGCCGGGCGGCTTTGGTGTGGCGGGCATCAAGCTCACGCCCAAGCACTACGCCTACCTCAAGATCAGCGAGGGCTGCAACCACCGCTGCACCTTCTGCATCATCCCGTCGATGCGAGGCGACTTGGTATCGCGCCCCATTGGCGATGTGCTCAGCGAGGCCAAGGCCCTGTTCGAGGGCGGCGTGAAAGAGCTGCTGGTCATCAGCCAAGACACCTCGGCCTATGGCGTGGACGTGAAGTACCGCACGGGCTTCTGGGACGGCAAGCCCGTCAAGACGCGCATGCTGGAGCTGGTGCAGACGCTGGGCGAGATTGCCGAGCCCTATGGCGCCTGGGTGCGCCTGCACTATGTGTACCCCTACCCGAGCGTGGACGAAGTGATCCCGCTCATGGCCACGGGCAAGGTGCTGCCTTACCTGGACGTGCCCTTCCAGCACAGCCACCCCGACGTGCTCAAGCGCATGAAGCGCCCCGCCAGCGGCGAGCGCAACCTGGAGCGCATCCTGCGCTGGCGCGAGGCCTGCCCCGAGCTGGTCATCCGCAGCACCTTCATTGCAGGCTTTCCGGGTGAGACCGAGGAAGAGTTCCAGCACCTGCTCGACTTTGTGCGCGAGGCGCAGATCGACCGTGCCGGCTGCTTTGCCTACAGCGACGTGAACGGCGCTGCTGCCAATGAGCTGCCGGGCATGCTGCCCATGGAAGTGCGCGAAGAGCGCCGCGCCCGCTTCATGGCGGTGGCCGAGGAAGTCTCGATTGCCAAGCTGCAGCGCCGCGTGGGCGCGACCATGCAGGTGCTGGTGGACCATGCGCCTGCCATGGGCAAGAAGGGCGGCCGGGGCCGCAGCTATGCCGATGCGCCCGAGATTGATGGCGTGGTGCACCTGCTGCCACCCGAGAAAATCAGCAAGCAGCTCAAGGTGGGCGAGTTCACCAAGGCGCGCGTCGTGGGCACGCAAGGGCACGACTTGGTCGCCGTGCCGGTGTGACGGTGCTGTAGGGGCTAAAGGCTACTTTTTTGATAGCTTGAGGCGCTTGTCCGTCAGGCGCCAGTCCCCAAAAATGACCCATAAAAAAGGCTTCCCGAGGGAAGCCTTTTTTGTGGCTGGGGCAGAAGGAGCCTCAGACGCGCTTGCGGTATTCGCCGGTACGCGTGTCGATTTCGATCTTGTCGCCCTGGTTCACGAACAGGGGCACGGCCACTTCGAAGCCGGTAGCGATCTTGGCGGGCTTGAGCACCTTGCCGGACGTGTCGCCCTTGACGGCAGGTTCCGTCCAGGTGATTTCACGTTCGATGCTGGTAGGCAGTTCCACGGAGATGGCCTTGCCGTCGTAGAACACCACTTCCAGGGCCATGCCGTCTTCCAGGTAGTTCAGCGAGTCGCCCATGTTTTCGGCTTCCACTTCGTACTGGTTGTACTCGGTGTCCATGCAAACGTACATGGGGTCGGCGAAGTAGGAGTAGGTGCACTCCTTCTTGTCCAGGATCACGTTGTCGATCTTGTCGTCGGCCTTGAACACGACTTCGGTGCCGAAGTTGCCGATCAGGCTCTTGAGCTTCATGCGCACGGTGGCTGCACCGCGGCCGCCGCGGGCGTATTCGGTCTTCAGGACCACCATGGGGTCCTTGCCGTGCATGATGACGTTGCCGGCGCGGATTTCTTGAGCGATTTTCATAGCAAGTTGCTTGGGTTGGGGCCGCTCAACGCGCGGGCTGGCAAACCGCCTGGTTTGCGCGCCGGTGCATGTTCTGCGGCGAAAGTGCGCAGGGCGTGGGCACTGACATGCCGCGCCTGATTTGCGCAAAGCCTCGGATTTTACCGTTTTTCGGTGACAAAGCCCAAAAGTTGCGCCACAAGGTTGTCCTGCGTCAGCATGCGCGCACGGGCTGCGCGGGTGCAGGCGGTCCACTCGGCCAGGGTGTCGTCGTCGGGCCATTGCAGGGGCGCGGCGTCCAGTCCGTTCCAGGTGGCGTGGAACTGCCGCAGCGACTCTGGTGCCTGCAGCCAGTCCAGAAACGCCCAGAGCTTGTCGTGGTGAGCGTTGTCGTGCTGCGGATAGATGTGCCACACAAAAGCCTGGCCCGCCCACAGCGCGCGCACCAGCGAATCCTCGCCCCGCACAGCGTTGAAGTCGCAGGCCCACAGCATCTCGTCAAACGCTGGCTGGGGCCGGTGGGGCAGGTAAGACAAGGACAGTTGCCCCCGCTTTTCATGCGGGAGTGGTGCCGTTGCGCTGTTCACGGGGTCGGCCAAGGCCGCCCGCACGGCGGCGGCCGGGCGGCCGGGCGTGACCAATAGCTGGGTGGGCCGCTGCGCGCATTGCTGCAGCAGGTCGGCCAGCGCGGGAGGCTCGTAACAGAACAGCGACACCCAGCGCGTGCCCGGCGCTTCGTCCCCCGCCCCGAACAGCGCCCGGTGCTCTGCACGCCAGGCGCTGCGGTCAAACGCCTCGCGCTGCTCCATCAGATGGGGCTCGCGCAGCAGGCCGCCCGTGCCGGCGGTAAAGCCAGGGTAGAAAAACCAGCGCGTCCACCCCGACGCCGGGCCCGACAGGATGGGCGAAGGCAGGCGGTGGGTGCGCTCCACGTAAGCCTCTGCAGACAGGTACTCCAAGTTGATCCAGACCGGTTTGGGACGTTTTTGCCTAGAAGCGCTAGTAGAACTTGCGCTATATGCTATGAATTCAGGAGCGATATCGCAGCCGAACGCCTCCACCATCACGTCGGGGGGCGGCTCGTGCGGGCCCGGCGGCGGCGCGCCCCATGGGCGCACTTCCACGCCAGGGCTTCCTGCAGGGGCCATCCATTCCAGCGCCGAGGCATCGTCCACCCACAGGCGCACGCGGTGCCCCAGGCCCGCCAACTGCGCCACCAGGCGCCAGCACACGCCAATGTCGCCAAAGTTGTCGATCACGCGGCAGAACATGTCCCATTGCAGGGCAGGGAGGGGGCGGGGCGTGGTCATAGGTCGGAATTCGGTGGTTGCACGCGCAGGTGGTCCACCAGCAGCCGCGCCACGCTGGAGAGGGATTCTTCCGAGCGCACGCACAGCACCAGCTGCCGGTGCGCCCAGGGCTCGCTCAGCGTGACCACGCGGATGGGCTGCGAACCCTTGTACAGCGCAGCACTGCCACGCGGCATCACGCCTACGCCGAGGCCAGCCGCCACCATCAGGCACAGCGCGTCGTAGCTGGTGACCTGCATGCGCAGGCGCAGCGGCAGGCCGGCTTCGGAGGCCGCGCGGGTCAGCTGGTTGTTGATGGCGCTGCCCGGGTGCGCGCCCACAAAGTCGTAGTGCAGGGCGTCGGCCAGGCGGGCCGACTTGCGGCGGGCCAGCGCATGGCCCGTGGGCACCACCAGCACCAGCTCGTCGGTGCGGTAGGGCAGCTGCACCACGCGGTCGCCGTACTGGCCCTGGTTGAGGATGCCCACGTCAGCCGCGTTCTCGGCCACGGACTGGGCGATGGCCGTGCTGATCTGCTCCTGCAGCCGCACGTCCACCTGCGGGTGCAGCGCCATGAAGCTCTGCAGCTGCGCGGGCAAAAACTGGGTAATTGCCGAGATGTTGGCCACCACCCGCACATGGCCGCGCACGCCCGCGCCGTAGTCGCGCATCTGGCTGGCGATGCCGTCCAGGTCGTTGAGCACACCACGCGCCAGGTTCAGCAGCGCATAGGCGGCAGCCGTGGGCTCGGTGCCCTTGTTGCTGCGGGTGAACAGCGCCACACGCAGCGCGTCTTCCAGGTCGGCCAGGCGACGGCTTACGGCCGATGCGGCGATGTGCTCGCGCGCGGCGGCGGCGGCGATGGTGCTTTCTTCCATCACCGCCACAAACAGGCGCAGGGAGACGGGGTCGAGTTTCATGGGGGCCTGATGGTAACAAGCGCAGCCACTGCCATGCCGGTTTGCGATGGCATCTTGTTGCTTGAGCGATTTACGGCCCCGCGCGCCCTGCGCATCATTCGCCCCGAGCCACCCCGGCGTGGGGCTGGCCGCAGGAGACAACCCCACCCATGGATTCCATTGCTTCCCCCGCCGTTTCCCCTGCCGCACTGCAAGGCGTGCGCGTCATCGAAATGGGCCAGCTCATTGCCGGGCCGTTCTGCGGCAAGACGCTGGGCGAGTTTGGCGCCGACGTGATCAAGATCGAAGCGCCCGAGACCGGTGACCCGCTGCGCAACTGGCGTTTGATCAAGGAAGGCACCTCCGTCTGGTGGCAGGTGCAGTCGCGCAATAAGCGTTCGGTGGCGCTGGATCTGCGCCAGAAGGAAGGCCAGGACATCGCCCGCCAACTGATTGCCGAGGCCGATGTGCTGGTCGAGAACTTCCGCCCCGGCACGCTCGAAGGCTGGGGCATGTCGCCCGCAGAGTTGCACCAACTCAACCCCGGCCTGGTGATGCTGCGCATCTCCGGCTACGGCCAGACAGGGCCCTACCGCGACCTGCCAGGCTTTGGCGCGATTGGTGAAGCCATGGGCGGCCTGCGCCATCTGACGGGCGAGCCCGGCCGCGTGCCGGTGCGGGTGGGGGTGTCGATTGGCGACACGCTGGCGGCGCTGCACGGCACCATCGGCGTGCTCACGGCGCTGTACCACCGCAAGGTCAACGGCGGCAAAGGCCAGGTGATTGACGTGGCGCTGCACGAGGCGGTGTTCAACGTGATGGAAAGCCTGATCCCCGAATACAGCGCCTTTGGCGCCGTGCGCGAGGCGGCGGGCAGTGCGCTGCCAGGCATTGCCCCCAGCAACGCCTACCCCTGCACGGATGGCTGGGTGCTGGTGGCGGGCAATGGCGACAGCATCTTCAAGCGCCTGATGGACGCGATTGGCCGGCCCGACCTGGGCGCCGCGCCGGACCTGGCCAACAACACCGGCCGCGTCGCGCGTGTGGATGAAATCGACGCGGCGATTGGCGCCTGGAGCGCGCAGCGCACCGTGCAGCAGGTGCTGGACGCGCTGGGCGCTGCCCGCGTGCCTGCAGGCAAGGTCTATACCGCCAAGGACATTGCCGAAGACCCCCACTACCGCGCCCGCGACATGCTGCTGACGCAAGAGACGCGTGACGGCTACAGCGTCGAAGTGCCAGGCATCGTGCCCAAGCTCTCGGCCACGCCGGGCACCATCCGCAGCAGTGCGCCGCACCTGGGCGATGACACCGATGCCGTGCTGGCAGAAATGGGGCTCACTGCCGGGCAGATTGCGTTGCTGCGCAGCAAAGGAGTTGTGCAATGAATGCACTCAGTACCGTCTGGCAAGGCGCTAACCGCCGCATCCACATGCAAGAGGTCGGCCTGCGCGACGGCCTGCAGATGGAAAAAGCCTTTGTGCCCACGGCCGACAAGATTGCGCTGTGCAATGCGCTGTCGGCGGCGGGTCTGTCCAAGATCGAGGTGACTTCGTTCACATCGCCCACCGCCATCCCCGCGCTCAACGACGCCGAAGTCGTGATGCGCGAGATCACACGCCGCCCGGGCACGGTCTACACGGCGCTGGTGCCCAACCTGCCGTTGGCCTGCGGCCTTGGCGTGGGATTGGCGGTGATGCTGATGCTGGCGCTGCGCTGCCTGCATCCACCCGGAGGTGCCATGGCCCTGTTTGCCGTGCTGCATCCGCAGGAGGCCACGCTCATGGCGGTGGTGCCAGTGTCGTTCAATGTGCTGGTGCTGGTATTGGCGGGCATGGCCTTCAACCACCTGACGGGCCGCGGCTACCCCCATGCGCAGTTGCGCAAGCTCACGCAACCCAAGGATTCCGATTCCGGCGCTTTCACGTCGGCCGACCTGGACGCGGCGCTGGACAAGCTCTCGGCCCATGCCCGGCTGCGCGTCTACCTGACGCATCTGGTGGGCGGCCATTTCATGGATCCCGCCATCGCGGACGTCGTGGGGCGCGGCCGCCAGGGGTTTCCGGACTACATCTACGTCGTCAACTTGCTGCATCGCAAAGGCATCCATCCTCGCGTAGACTATATCCAGGTCCCCAGCCGCCTGGCGGGGACGGCTTCGTTCGAGGCCTTCGCCGCGCGGGTGTCCTGGACCTACCCGGACCTCGGCGAACAGGAGCTGGCCCGCCTGCGCGCCTGGCATGATGCCGATCCCGCGCGCGCGGCCCGGGGCGGGGCGCCGATGCGGTGGGCCTTCATCCATTGGGAGAAAACGGCATGAAAAAAAGCGCGCGCAACCTGGGCCTGGCCGTGGGCGACTCCGTGCGGGCGATCTTCAAGGCCTCCAGCGTCATCGTCGGCGTGCCGGGCTGATTTTCCGCGGGTCGATTCCCGCCGGTTCCGTGTATTGTATATTTCCTCCTTTCGGCACTATTCCTGGCGCCGGACATGACACGCAGGGAGGCACGGATTGTCCGAATCTCGCGGCACGGGTCCCCGCACAGGATTGCTCGACAGCCTCCGGGCGCGCCTGTTCCTGGCGGTGCTGGCGGTCATCGTGCCGCTCCTCTGCGGCCTGGGCTACTACGTCTGGCACCAGTACCGGAGCCTGGTGGCCAACAGCGAGCGCGCGGCCGAAAGCCTGGTCAGCGTCACGGCGGCCTACGACCGGGCGCTGATCAACGACGCCAGCGACGTGCTCCACACGCTGGCGAATTCCCCCATCCTGCGCCATGAGCGCTGGGCCGAATGTCGCGGCTACCTGGCGTCGCTGCTGGCGCGCCTGCCGCGCTACCTGAACCTGGGCGTGACCGACGCGCGCGGCTACCAGGTCTGCTCGGGCCTGCCCGACCCCGATCCCAACGGCGTCTACCTGGGCGACCGGCCCTATTTCCGCAAGGCCATCGAGCAGGCCGAGGTCACGCTGGGCGGC
>OFJB01001298.1_pt1 | contig 10004 bp, 9 predicted proteins | sample 1775081 | NCBI WGS metagenome assembly OFJB01 (sample SAMN08195771, study PRJEB24354) | sludge metagenome | isolation source: initial sludge from phenol fed wastewater aerobic bioreactor | place: India: Nagpur | collected 2016-06-05 | reverse complement strand
CAGACGACGGGGCCGCTGCTCATCCGCGCACTCCAGAGTCAGGACATGTATCTCGCCGGCTCCTTCCTGATGTTCCTCTCCTTCCTGACCGTGATCGGCGTGCTGATCTCCGACATCGCGCTCGCTTTCCTGGATCCGCGCATCCGCCTGCAGGGGACGGCGACCAAGTGAAGGCGAATCCGCTCGACACTCTCCCGCCGGACGGCGCGCCCCTGCCGCACGCAGTCTCCACCGCGCCGTTCGAGCCTTACGCCACCGAGGCGATGACGCCGGAAGAGCAGCGGGTCTACCTCGCTTCGCAATGGCAGTTGATGTGGTGGAAGTTCAAGCGCCACAAGATGGCGATGGTCGGCACGGCGCTTCTGGCCGGCCTGCTGCTCATGGCGCTGTTCGCCGAGACGATCAGTCCCTATCCGCCCAGCCAGAGGGACCCGGCTTACGTCGCCGGCCCCCCGATGGTGCCGCGGTTCGTCGACGAGACCGGGTCGTTCCACCTCCGGCCGTTCGTCTATGGCACGACCGCGGCGCGCGACATGAACACGCTGCGGCTGGTGCACCGGATAGACACCTCCAAGAAATGGCCGCTGCGCTTCTTCGTCCATAGCGAGCCCTACAGGATATTCGGCCTGATACCGGCGAACATACGGCTGTTCGGCGTCGACGAGGGCAGGGTTCATCTGTTCGGTACGGACTTCACCGGCCTCGACCTGTTCTCCCGCTCCGTCCATGCGGCGCGCGCCTCGCTCGGCGTCGCGCTGGTGGGCGTCACGGTGTCGTTCGTCCTGGGCGCGGCGATCGGCGGCGTCGCCGGCTATTTCGGCGGCGCGATAGACAATTTCGTGATGCGGCTGATCGAGTTCATCCGCTCCATCCCGACGCTTCCCCTCTGGCTCGCGCTGGCGGCGCTGATGCCCCGGCACTGGGGGCCGCTCGTCACCTATCTGGCGATCACCGTGATCCTGGCCCTGCTCGGATGGACGTGGCTGGCGCGCACCGTGCGCAGCAAGCTGCTGGCGACCCGGCACGAGGACTTCGTTCTGGCGGCGCGCCTTTCGGGCTGCTCCGACGCCCGCATCATCCAGCGGCACCTGCTGCCGTCTTTCCTCAGCTACCTGATCGTGGACGCCTCCATCGCGTTCCCCGAGATACTGCTCGCCGAAACCTCGCTCTCCTTCCTCGGTCTCGGGCTTCGCGAGCCGGTCAAGAGCTGGGGCGTGCTGCTTTTCGCCGCCCAGAACATCCGCGCCATAGACCAGGCGCCGTGGCTGATGATCCCGGGCGTTTTCGTCATCGTGGCGGTCCTTGCCTTCAATTTCGTGGGCGACGGGCTGCGCGACGCGGCCGACCCGTATTCCAGGTCATGAGCATGGCACTCCCCCCTCGGCAGCCGGCCCTGTCGGTGCGCGACCTCTCCATCGCCCTCGATACGCGCACCGGCAAGCCCATACCGCTGACGGAAGATATCGCGTTCGATATCCAGCGTGGCGAGGTGCTGGCGCTGGTCGGCGAAAGCGGATCGGGCAAAAGCGTCACCGCGCTCGCGCTGATGCAGTTGCTCGGCGCGGGCCTGCGGATCGCCAAGGGCGAGATCCTGCTTCATTCGGACGACGGATTCGTCGCCGACATCGCCAGGCTCGGGCCGAGGGGCAGGAGCATCGAATCGATCCGCGGCCTGCGCATGGGCATGATCTTCCAGGAACCCATGAGTTCCTTCTCGCCGATCCACACGATCGGCCAGCAGATCGCCGAGGTGGTGCTCGTGCACGAGAAGGTCGGGCGCAAGGCGGCGCGCGACAGGGCGGCGGAACTCCTCGCCAAGGTGGGCATACCCGACCCCGCCGGTGCCCTCGACAGGCTCCCGTCGGAATTTTCCGGCGGCATGCGGCAGCGCGCCATGATCGCGCGCGCGCTCGTCTGCGGGCCGGGCCTGCTGATCGCCGACGAGCCGACGACGGCGCTCGACGTCACCATCCAGGGCCAGATCCTCGAACTGCTGCGCGACCTGCAGCGGGACCTGGGCATGGCCATCCTCTTCATCACGCACGATCTCGGCATCGTGGCGCAAATGGCCGACCGCGTGGCGGTGATGTATTCGGGACGCATCATAGAAAGCGCGCCCGTGCGGGACATTTTCAGGCATCCGGCGCACCCTTACACGCGCGCCCTGCTGGAGGCGGTTCCGCGCCTGGGCGACATCGACCGGGGCCGCCGCATCCGCCCCGTCGCAGGCTCGGTCCCGAACATATTCGACGCGCCCTCGGGCTGCCGCTTCCATCCGCGCTGCCCGATCGCTACGCCGCAATGCGTGCACGCGCGACCCGCGGTGCACGCGCTGGGCCTTCACAGCGTCGAGTGCTTCTTCGGGGAGGAAGCCCTTGCATCGTAGCCCTTGGACCGCACACAGCCGGAAACGCCGATGACGACCCTGCTCCGCGTGAAGAACCTGTCGGTGCGCTTCCCCAAGCGCGGCAAGGGATTCTGGGCGAAGCCGGACGGCTACGTCAGCGCCGTGGACGACGTGTCCCTCACCGTCGCGCGCGGCGAGACGCTGGGCCTCGTCGGTGAAAGCGGTTCTGGCAAGACGACGTTCGGCCTGTCGGTGCTGCGCGGCGTCGAGCCGTCGTCGGGAACGGTCGAGCTGATGCTCGGCGATTCCGTCCTTCCGGTGACCGACCTCGACAGGCGCGCCCTGCGCCGTGCGCGCAACCACATGCAGATGATCTTCCAGGATCCCTATGCGTCGCTCAACCCGCGCATGACGGTTCGCGACATCATTTCCGAACCGCTGGTCGCCGGGGCCGGGGAGGGCGCGCGCCTGTCGCGCCGGGAGGTCGACGAGCGGGTGGTCGACATCGCGATCAAGTGCGGGCTTTCCAGGGATCAGCTCAAGCGCTTCCCGCATGCCTTCTCGGGCGGGCAGCGCCAGCGCATCGCCATAGCGCGCGCGCTCGTGCTGAAGCCGGCGCTGGTCGTGTGCGACGAGCCGATCTCCTCGCTGGACGTGTCGATCCAGGCGCAGATCCTCAACCTGCTGGCCGATCTCCAGGAGACGCTCGGGCTGACCTACCTGTTCATCGCGCATGATCTGGCGGCGGTCGCCTATGTGTGCGACCGCGTCGCGGTGATGTACCTCGGCAGGATCGTCGAGATCGGCACCACCCGGCAGGTCTATTTCAAGCCGAAGCATCCCTATACGGAAGCGCTGATGTCGGCCGTTCCCGAACCCGACCCGGATGCGCCGCGCCGCCCGATCCTGCTGACCGGCGAGCGTCCCGATCCCGCCAATCCGCCCTCCGGCTGCCGTTTCCGGACGCGATGCCGCTATGCCACCGGCGTTTGCGCCGAGCGGATTCCGGAATTGCGGGACGCGGGCGACAGCCACGCCGTCGCCTGCCACCATGCCGATCAGCTGGTGTTGCGCGGCGCCCTCGATTTCGCGGAACCGGGCCGGGAAGCCGTTGGCGCATGACGCGGGAAGAGGGCATCAACGTCCTGCTGATAACGGCGGACCAGTTTCGCGCCGACTGCCTTTCGGCCGCCGGACATCCCCTGGTGAAGACGCCGCATCTGGACCGGCTGGCGGAAGACGGAGCGCTTTTCAGCCGGCATTTCAGCCAATGTCCGCCCTGCGGCCCCAGCCGCACGTCGCTGCTGACGGGCATGTACCAGATGAACCATCGCTCGGTGCAGAACGGCACGCCGCTGGACGGCTCGTTCACCAACATCGCCCTGATGGCGCGGGCAGCGGGGTATACGCCCTGGCTCATCGGCTATACCGACACCGCGCTCGACCCGCGTCTGTTCGATTTCCGTGATCCGCGCCTGAGGCGCTATTGCGAGATACTGCCCGGCCTGGAGCAATACGCGCCCGGCAGCGAGGAGGCCAGCGGCGATACCGGCTGGCGCCTCCACCTGCGCGACAACGGCTACGCGAACTGGAACGAGCCTTTCCGCCAGAAGGCCGGCCGGGAGAAGGAGGCCCAGGCCAGGGGCCCCAGCTTTGCGCCCCTGGAGCTGAGGGCCGAGCACAGCGACACGGCCTATACGACCGACCGGGCGTTGCGGTTCTTTCGCCAGAACGAAGCCGCGCCCTGGTTCCTGCATGTCAGCTATCTGAGGCCGCATCCGCCGCTTCTGGCGCCGGAACCGTACAACGCGATGTACCGGCTGGAGGACGTGCCTGAATTCCGGGCGCTCGCCTCCCTGGAGGACGAGAAGGCCATCCACCCCTTCATGCCCTTTCGCCTCGACCGGCTGGAGATGAACCCGAAGCTGCCGCTGGACGGGCCGCACCCAAACGACAACGCCCACTGGCGGCAGGCGCGGGCCACCTACTACGGCCTGGTGACGGAGATCGACGACAATATCGGCCGCGTCATCCGGGCGCTGAAGGACAGCGGGGCCTATGAGCGCACGCTGATCATCTTCACGTCCGATCATGGCGAGATGCTGGGCGACCACTGGTGCTGGGGCAAGGAGACGCCGTTCGACCAGTCGGTGCACGTGCCGTTCATCGTGCGCTCGCCGATGGCGCCGGCGAGCGCGCGGGGCAGGGTGGTCGACGCCTTTTCCGAGCATGTGGACATCATGCCGACCGTACTGGACCATCTGGACGTCGAAATCCCCCTGCAATGCGACGGTCGGTCCGTGCGCCCGTTCCTCGAAGGCGGCACGCCGTCCCGCTGGCGCGACGACGTGCGCTGGGAATACGATTTCCGTTCGATCCGCGACGAGGGCGTCGACGGGAACTTCGGTCTTTCCATCGACGAGTTGAATCTCGCCGTGCTCCGCACCGAAAAAGGCAAGTACGTCCATTTCAGCGCGATGCCGCCGCTGTACTACGACCTTGCCGAGGATCCCCACGAGCTGGACAACCGGGCAGCCGATCCGGCCAGCGCGCCGCAGATGCTCGAACTGGCGCGGCGGATGCTGACATGGCGGATGGTGTTCAACCGCAGGGAACTGACCGGCATCAGGGTGCAGAAGAGCGGGCCGCTTCACGCCGATCGTTCACGCAGGGTTCTTTGACGCGATGAAGCCGACAGACGGCCTGTGCGGGGTGATCTCGCGCTACAAGACCCTCCTGGTGGACGTATACGGGGTGCTTCACGACGGCGGCGACATATTTCCGCACGCGACCGAAGCGCTTCGCGAGGCCAAGCGCCATGGCGTGCAGGTGATCGTTGTGACGAACTCGACGCTGCGCGCAGGCGCGGTGGCCGAGCGGCTGGCGCAGGGCGGGCTCGGCTCGGAATGCTTCGATCACGTCGTTTCCTCGGGCGAACTGACATGGCGTCACCTCGAGGCCGCGGCCGGCGCCGGCAGCAGGCCGCCGCGCTTGCGGCTCCTCGAAGGCGGGCCGTGGCCGGCCTGGGTGGGCGCGCTGCGCAGCCCGATCGTGGACCATGCGCGCGATGCCGACGCCGTCGTCGCCATACGGGTGCTGTTTCTCGACGACGCCGGCTATGCGCGCACGGGCATCGGCGAGGAGTTGAAGGCCGCGAAAGGCAAGGGCCTGCCCATGATCGTGGCGGATTCCGACGAGACGTTTCCCTATCGCGGTTCGATCAGGCTGGGCCCGGGCTGGCTGGCGCGCCGCTATCGCGAGATCGGTGGCGAGACGGTCGAGTTCGGCAAGCCCCAGGCGCCCGTCTACCGGGAGGCCATGCGGCTCGCGGGCGATCCCGATCCGGTCTCTGTGCTGATTGTCGGGGACAATCTTCTCAGCGACATCGCCGGAGCCAAGGCCGCGGGCATGGACTCGCTGCTCGTCGTCCGCCACGGCGTGCACCGCGACCTCTCCCTGGACGAGATCGAGCGGAGAGGGCGGTCGCTGGGAGCGGTGCCGACCTGGGCCGTTCCCTGTCTGCGCTGGGCAGTCTGACCGCCGAAGGGATCAGGGCGCCGTGAGCACGTGGAGGCGTCCGCCGCTCTTGTGGACCGCGTCCCTGAAGCCGGCGGCGGGTTCGGCATCGGTCACGATGTGCGCGATCTCGGCCAGCTTGCAGATGTGCTGCGGGCTGGCGCGGCCGAATTTGTCGTGGGTCGCCACGAGGATCGTGCTGCTCGCCTGCTCCATCATAGCGCGCTTTATGGCGACCGAGCCGTTGATCAGGTCGCTCGGGCCGTCCGAGGTCACGCCGGAGGCGCCGATGATGGCTATATCGGCGTTGTAGCTGCCGATATAGCCGACAGCGTCCGGGCCGAGCACGCCGCCCTCCCTGTGATCGTACAGCCCCGGGCACATGATGACCCGGAAGGTCGGATTGCCGCCCGCCACGGAAGCGATGCCGATCGAGTTCGTGATGACGGTGAGGTCGCGTCCGAATTGCGCGAGGCAGCGCGAGACCTCGTAGGTGGTCGAGCCGCCGTCGATCATGACGACCTGGCCGTTTCCCACGAGATCGACCGTGCCGCGGCCGATGCGCGCGCGTTCCTCCACCAAGGTCAGGCCCCGTTCCGAAACGGTCGGCTCGCTGGTGACGAGTGAAATGGTCGCGCCGCCGTAAGTGCGGTTCAGGAGTCCCGCCTCCCCGAGTTCGACCAGGTCGCGCCGGATCGTCTCGCCGGCGACGCCGATCCGCTTCGCCAGCTTGGATATGCGGATGGCCGCCGACGTCCTGATCTCGGACAGGATCAGTTCGTGCCTTTCCTTCTTCGAAAGCCTCGCGCCGGCCATGTCTATCCCTTTGCGGCGATCAGGAGATCGGCGAGTTCGGCGAACCCGTCCGCGCCTCGTCCCTGCGCTACATAAGCCGGCGCCGCCGCTATGTCAGCCGCGAACTCGAGCACGTTGGCCACCCCGACGCTGTTGGGGAAGAAGCCGAACATCGGCGAATCGTTGGGACTGTCGCCGACGAAGACGATTTTCGCACGATCCCGGTCGGGATCGATGCCGAAACAGTCCCTGAGGAAAAGCCTGCTGGTGGTGAGCTTGTCGTATCCGCCGAACCAGCCGTTGACATGGATGGAGGAAACCTTGGCGGTCGCGCCGAAGCGATGGAAAATGGCCACGATCTTCTGGACCTCGGCCTTCGGCAGCGGCGGAACGTCCTCGCAGAAGTCGATGGCGAGATCGGCCTCGCGATAGGCCTGGTCGGCCGCCACCGCGGCGCCCGGAACCTCCGCGAGCACGGCCTCGCGGATGAGCGCCAGCTTCGCGATATCCTCTCGCCGTTCGGCGTCGGTCTTGGCGTAGCGGCGGGTGAGCTTCGTGGCGTCCTCGTAGCGGAAATAGAACGCGCCGTTTTCGCCGACCACGCCGTCGACGGGCCATTGCCGGGCGATCAGGTCGCACCACCCGGCCGGACGTCCGGTGACGGGGGCCACGATGAACCCGGCCTGCTTGAGCGCCTCCAGCGCCGCATAGGACCTGGCCGGCAGTCGCCCGTGGCTGGTCAGCGTGTCGTCGATGTCGGACAGCACGATCGATATGCTGCGCAGGTCATGGATCGGAGCTTCGGCCAGCGGGCGCATGTCAGGCCGTCTCGCAATAGAGGGGGGACAGGGCCTCGAAAAGCGCTCTATAGCGCCGGTAGGCGCGGTCGTAGGACGCCATCCGGCCCTCGTCGGGGTCGATCGTCTCGATGGTTCTCGGCATGGTCGACGCGGCGTCCTCGATCGTGGCGAAGTCTGCGACCGCGACGCTTGCCAGAAGTGCGGCGCCGAGCGCTGCCGTGTCGGCGAATTCGAGCACTTCGACCGGCCTGCGGCCGATGTCGGCGCGCATGGCGGCCCACACCGCGCTCCTGGCGCCGCCGCCGCACAGCCTGATGCGGCTGGCCGGCACGCCGAGGGCGTCCAGCCTGTCGACGACGTCGCGCATGGCGAAGGCGCAGCCTTCGAGAACGGACCGCGCGCAGGCCGCCCGGCCGTGTGCCGGTGTAAGGCCATAGAAGGCGCCCCGCGCGCCGGCAATCCAACGCGGCGCCGTCGCGCCGGCAAGCGCGGGCAGGAAGAGCAGGCCGTCGCTGCCGGCCGTCACGCTTTCGGCCAGTGTTGAAACCTCCACAGGGGTCTCCACGCCGAAGGTGGAAAGGAACCAGGTGATCGCGCCGCCGGCGAGCCAGCCCGGATTGCCCAGATAGTAGTTTCCCCCGGCGAAGGAATGGGTTTGCAGAAGCCGATCGGGATCGAGGACCAGTCGCCGCGACAGCGCGCCGACCACCTCTCCCGTGCCCAGGGCGCACGAGACGATGCCGGGAGAAACGATGCCTGCTCCGATCGCGTCGGCGAAGTCGTCTCCCGTGCCGACCGCGACCGATATGCCGGTGGGCAGGCCGGTCAGCCTCGATCCGGCGGCGGAAAGCCGTCCCGCTTCCGATGCCGCTTCGGCGATCTCCGGCATCTCAGCGCCGTCGATCCCGAAAACGGACAAAAGATCGGACGCGAAGCCGCGCTCGTCGAACCCGTAGAGCATGGTGGTCGAGGCCAATGCATGGTCCATCACGGCCCTGCCGCACAGCGCCTCCACGACCAGCGATACCGGCTGGTGCCAGGTCCGGCACAGGCCGGTCTCGGGCCGGTGCCTTTTCATCCAGCGTATCTTGGCCGCCATGTGGGTGGCGTCCGGCGCGAGGCCGGTGCGCGACCGGATGAATTCAGGATTGACGCTGGCCATTTCGCCTTCGGCACGGCGGTCCATCCAGATGATGCAGGGCGACAGGACGCGGCCGGCGGCATCCACCGGGACGCAGCCGTCAAGCTGCCCGCTTATGCCGATGCCCTTTATGTCATGGGGAGAAAGGCCACTCTGCCCGACGGCTCCGCCGATGGCGGCGGGAAGCGCGTCCAGCCAGAGGCGAGGATCCTGTTCGGCCCAGCCGGGCTCGGGAAAATGCGCCGCATACTCGACTTTCGCCGCGCCGAGCAATTGCAAGTCGTCATCAAGAACGACGGCCTTGAGACTTTGCGTGCCGAGGTCCAGGCCGACGACAGGCACGTCAGGCGCCCCGGCAATCCGCGAGGACGTCGCGCAACTGCCCGAGGATGGAGCCCTTGCCGGGCGAATAGCTGCCGTTGAACACCGCCGAGCCGATGGTGAAGGCATCCGCGCCGGCGGCCTCGATCGCTTTGATCTTGTCGGCGGAGGTAACCGCGCCGGCCACGATCAGGTACTTGTCGCGGCCGAGGCCCCTGCGTGCCGCCCTGACCATTTCGATGGGATCGGCCTCGGTCGCGCGATAGGCAAGGATGTCGCAACCGGCGCAGCCTTTCCCGGCGAAGCCCCTGCAGTCTGCCTCCACATCGGCAGCGGTTCCACCCAGCCTGGTCGGATGGCCGATCGGCGTGCCTGGAAAGGGATAGTAGCGCGTATTGCTGCCTTCCAGCAAAGGCAGGATATCGTCCACCTGCGTCCCGCCCAGAAGCCGCATCACGCCAAGGTCGCGTGCAATGCGAGCCGATTCGAGACATGCCTGCGGGGTGGTGGAAACCACCTCCATGTAAGAGATCGCGCCGGCGGCATGGATAGCCTCCGCCAGCGATTTCAGGACCGCCGGGGAAACGCCAATGTCCTTGAAGCCGACATGCTTCAGGCCGACCGGCTTGATAAGCTCCATCAGTTCAAGACAGTCCTCGATCGTGCGGTCGTCGCGCGTCAGCATGAAAATGAAGTCCCTTGCCCGAATTCCTGCCTTGCCTTGTGCCTCGGGATGCGCCGGCGCGCCGCAGCACTCCGGTTCAGGTCGGCATCATCCGGGAAATATGTTAAACTTGCAACATAAAAATGTGTAAATCAACACACTCCGGATTTCACCGTGGCCCTTGGGATAGGCGCGAACTCGCTTGCGATGTCCGACCCCGTGCAAGTGCGTGACGCAAACAGCCTATCGTTGAAGGAAGAGGAGCCGATCCATCACGGTTTCGGTATAGGGCGTCGGCACAGCGCCCGCTTGGCGGGGAGCCGGGCCGACCGCCTCCGACGCGGGCCGGGGACGAAACGGATGTTTCGTCGAGATCGGCCCATCTCACCCGAAACAGGAATTCGCTCTCCGGCTATTTGC
>OFJB01001295.1_pt1 | contig 10019 bp, 8 predicted proteins | sample 1775081 | NCBI WGS metagenome assembly OFJB01 (sample SAMN08195771, study PRJEB24354) | sludge metagenome | isolation source: initial sludge from phenol fed wastewater aerobic bioreactor | place: India: Nagpur | collected 2016-06-05 | reverse complement strand
TGCATGATGTTTTTCATGTGCAGCCTGGAAGCGAGTTCAGGTAACTCTCCGCCGAATGCCTCGTGCTCAGGTTGGGAGGAGATCAGGTTGCAGAGCACGCGGTATTGGGTGTCCACGATCGCCACCGAGGTGTCGTCGCAGGAAGATTCAAACGCCAGGATAAGCTGGGGTTCTGTCATCGCGCTCTCACCCGCTCCGGCGTGAGCGCGTATTTATCCAGCCCCTCCGGAAGAACGACCTCCAGGTCGATCCATCCCGCAGCGTCAGGTTCGCCCAGGGTTTTCACGGAAAAGCTGCCCGGTTTGAGGGCCCGGAGCTGTTCGGGACTGCCTTCCACTTTGAGGGTAACGGTCTGCGGAAATACGTTTCTGGTGCCTGAATCCACTCTCAGGGCCTCAAACACTCTGGTCTCGATCCGCAAGGGAATCCGAGATACGCTCACTTTGGCAACAGTGGAGCTGATCTGTCTGCTGTTGAGGGAGATAGGAATGTCGAAGCGGTCCTGGCTCAGCATCTGAATGCTGATGGGTGCAGTGCTCACGGTTTTGAGGTCGCTGATCTCGCGGCGGGGACCCGTTATTCTTATCTGATCTGGCGAAAGCAGAAAATCCAGCTCGGAGTATCTGGCCCGCGCGGCTTCGTTTTCAAAGGCGGGCACCACTTTCACCGTTCTGTGTTGCAGCACGTCCGCGCTGAAGCTGAGGTCCGATTCCACGGCGGGGCCGATCACCTCAACCGCGCTGTTTTGGGGCAGATCGCGGAGGCTGTAGTCGTCCAGGGGAAGTTTGTCTATTCCGGGCCTGAGGTTCGCGGCATCCAGCGCTACTTTGGTGCCGGAAAAACGCAGCTTCAGGAGGTCGATGCCCGTTCCCCTAACTGAGAAAGGAACGTCTTTGGGCAAGTCAGAAAGGGTTATCTCAGGCGGCAGATTATCCAGCACGACAGGCAGCCGGACTGTGGTGCGGTGTTCTGAGCTGAGCGCTATCTGCAGCCACACGATCAGGGCCAGAACGAGGGAGAAGAGCTTGAGTCCCAGGTTTTTGCGCACAGATCAGAGTTCCTCTTCCGGCACGATGCCAAGCTGTTTCATCTTTTTGTAAAGAGTGGTGCGTTCGATGCCGATGGCGGCGGCTGTCTTGCTCACCTGCCAGGCGTTTTCCTCGAGGAAGTGGACGAGATACTCGCGTTCAAAAGCGGCTGTGCTCTCACGGATGTTGGGGATGGCTAAAAAGCGCTCCATACCGTCGTTTCCACCGTTTCTCTGCATGTTTATCTTGTTGCGCAGGTGCTGTGTGATCACGGAATTGGTGATCTCAGGTTCTTTGATCGTGATGGACTTGCAGAAGTTTTGCAGTTCTCTCACGTTTCCGGGCCAGTCATAGGCCAGCAGCATGCCCGAGAACGTGGGGTTGCCCCAGGGCGCCTTGCGCAGCCACTCGAACAGGCCCTTGGTGAAGCCTTTCTGGCGCTGCGCCACTTCCATCGCACCGGGCACCGTCAGGCCGTGCAGCATCGAGGCCAGTACCGCAAAATACATGAAGTAGCTGGTGTTGACGATCTTCCAGGGCGTGGACAGGCCCGGGTCGGCCAGCAGGTGGTGCGCGCTGGCCAGCTGCAGGAACAGGATGTAGAGCAAAAAGGCCGTGCGGCTGACGCGCTCGCTCATCGGCTTGGCGCCGAAGACGACGGCCGCCACCAGGTACCAGACCGAGATGTGCGCGGCCACGTTGATCTGCTGCGACGAGTGGCCCAGCGCCCACCAGATGGTGCGATAGGCCAGCGGATCGACCTGCTTGATCAGGCCGATCGACATCAGCCAGGTCGGCACCAGGATGATGGCGCCCGACAGCAGGGTGAACACCGCGATGATGGCCGCCGTGATGGCGCCCATGGTCACCAGCGGCACCGAGCCTTCATAGGTGCGGTCGCGCCTGGCCACCACCAGGGTGCCGAAGAACACGCCACAGCCGATCAGCGCGCCGACCGCAAACAGGATGATGGTCAGGTAGAACCAGGACGAGGCCATCATCGGCACGTAGCTGGTCATCATGACGCTGGAGCTGCCCTGGAACACCACGATGTTGTTGCCCACCGAGCCGATCACCATCAGCGCGAAGGCCAGCCAGGCGAGGCGCGGCGTGGCGATGCGGCAGCGCAGCAGGGTGGAGGCGCAAAAATACAGGATGGCGATCTCGAAGAAGATCAGCCAGAAGATCAGCATGTCCAGGCCGTGCGCGGTCAGCACCATGTAGAAGGTGTCGGCCTCCAGCCAGTGCACCGCCGGCCAGCGCGTGAGCACCACGCCGATGGCCAGCAGGCCGCCGAAGGCCAGGAACAGCACGCCGGCGACGGCGTTGAAGATCATCAGTTTTTCGGCCTGCGCTTCAAACTGCAGGCCCGATCGCGGGCAGGTGCGATAGGTCGTTGCTTGGCCCATGGTGCGTCCCTCAGTCCTTGATGTACATGCGGCCCACCATGGTGTGGTGGCCAATTCCACAGAACTCGTTGCATACGATCGAGATCTGGCCCGACTGGTTGGGCGTGATGGTCAGCACGTGCTCGAAGCCCGGCACCAGCTGGATGTTGATGTTTTGCGGCTGCAGGGAGAAGCCGTGGTTGTAGTCCATGGCCGTCAGGTGCAGGCGGTATTGCTCGCCCTTCTTCAGCTCCAGGATGGGCCAGAAGTTCCACAGCCGGCCCAGCACGTAGACATCGCTGCCGGGCGGCGGCGCGACGACGGGGGTGTTCTGTTCGCCCTCGGTGCGCACCGTGTATTTGTCGACCACCGCCTGCGCCGCGGTCATGAACTTCTCGGGCGTGGTGCGGTAGGTCTCGGTCGACAGGTTCTGGTTGCCCCAGACGTGCCAGCCGACCATCATGACGAACATGATCAGGCACCAGGTCAGCGACAGCACGATCCACGTGCCCTCGACCCGGTCGATGGGATGCTTGTACCAAAGCCGTTCCGACGGCGGCAGGATGGCGCTCATGGTGTTGTGAACCTCTTGGTTGAAGGGCGAGCGGGCGCCGGCCTACTTGGCCAGGGGCAGCATCATGATTTCGACCACGCCCCACAGGTTGTAGACCAGCATGGGGATCAGCACGCCCAGGAACAGCAGGATGAAAGGGCTGTCCAGCAGCTGCTGCACCCAGGGAACGGGCGCGTGGGGGTCGTTCAGGTCGTCGTGTTTCGGGTCCATCCTTGCCTCCTAAAGACTCAGCCCGCAGCCCCGCGCGGCGGACGGTGGTCGATGAATTCTCGAGTCCCGTTGTCGGAATTGATTTGACCTGGTGCAAACTTTTGCGCGCTGTGCTTGCCGCGCGTCAAGGCCGGGGACTACGATCGCGCCTCATGACTCCGGTTGCCGCCCTTGCTTCTTCGTCCCCACGCGCGGGAAGGGCGGGCGAGTCCCTGCGCCGGCTGGCCTGGCTGTGCGCCGTGCTGGTGCTGGCCATCACCAGCCTGAGTGCCACCCTGCGGCTGGCCAGGGACGGCATCGGCTGCGCGCCCTGGCCGGCTTGCTACGGCGTCGCGCAACAGGCCCGGGTGGCGCTGCCCGACAGCGCCCAGGCCCCTGCCAGCGCCACGCTCGGCACGGTGCGCGCGGCGCACCGCGTGCTGGCCGTGGCCACGCTGTTCCTGATCCTGGTCATGGGCGGGATGTGCTGGCGCGCCCGGCGCCAGCGCAGCACCTGGGCGCTGCTGCTGGCCGTCACCCTGTTTCTGGCCGGGCTGGGGCCCTGGTCGGCGCGCTCGGCGCTGCCGGCCCTGGCGCTGGGCAACCTGCTGGGCGGCTTTGCCATGCTGGCGCTCAGCGTGCGCCTGGCAGCGCCACGCCGCTTCGCCATCCCGCCACTCACGCGGGCCTGGGTGGGGGCGGCGGCGATTGCCTTGGGCGCTCAGATCGTGCTGGGCGGTCTGGCCAGCACCACGGGCTCGCTCCTGAGCTGCGCCGGCTTGCTGGATTGCGGGCGCGCGGCGTTGGGCCCGGATTGGGCTGCGCTGGACCCGTGGCGCCTGCCCGGTTCGGCGGCGGGTGCGCCCGTTCAGGGGCTGCACCGGCTGGCCACCGCCGCGGTGCTGCTGCTGGCCGTGCCGCTGGCCTGGCGTTTGCGTCGTGCCGACCCCTGGGGGGCCGGCGTGCTGGTGGCGGCGCTGCTGTCACTGGCCGTGCTGGGGCCGGCGATGGCGGGCGCCGGCTTTGCCATGGCCCTGGTGCTGGCGCACAACCTGCTGGCGGCTATTGCGTGGGCTGCGCTGGCGCGCTGGCTTTGAGCGCGGCCAGCAACTTCTGCCCGGCGCGCCCATCGGCCTTCATGCCCAGGCGCTGCTGCTCGGCCTTGATGGCCTCGCGCGTCTTGGCACCGATCAGGCCGTCGGCCGTGCCGATGTCGTGGCCGCGGCCCAAGAGCAGGGTCTGCAGCGCGCGGTTCTCGGCGCGCGACAGGCCCGGGTCGTCGGTGGGCCAGGGCGTGGCAAAGGCGATGGGCAACGCGGGGTCGGCGATCAGGTCGGCCAGGTGCGCGATGGCCAGGGCGTAGTTTTCGCTGGCGTTGTAGCGGTACAGGGCGTCGAAGTTGCGCCCCACCAGAAAGGCCGGGCCGCCGGCGGCCGGGATCATCAGGCCGGCGCTGGGCAGGTCGTCGGGCAGCGGCTGGCCGTTGGCCAGCGTCAGGCCCGCGCGCTGCCAGTCGGCCATTGGTTGCTTGGCCTTGCGGCTGGCGCCCGAGGTGTCGAAACCCTTGGGCAGGCGCACCTCGAAGCCCCAGGGCTGGCCGCGCCGCCAGCCGGCGTTCTGCAGGAATTTGGCGGTGGACGCCAGCGCATCGGGCACGCTGTCCACGATGTCGCGCCGGCCGTCGCCATCGAAATCGACCGCGTTGGCAAAAAAGGTGCTGGGCATGAACTGCGTCTGCCCGAAGGCGCCGGCCCAGGAGCCGGTCAGCTTGTCGGCCGGGATGTGGCCCTCCTGCAGGATGCGCAGCGCGGCGGCGAACTCGCCGCGAAAGTAGCTCTGGCGCCGGCCAAAGCACGCCAGCGTGGCCAGCGACTGCACCAGCGGGCGCCCGCCCAGGTTCTGGCCGAAGTTGCTCTCCACACCCCACACGCCGGTGATGATGGCGGCCGGCACCCCGGTCTGCGCCTCGATCTGCTGCAGCGTGCCCTGCCACTTGGCAAAGGCCGCGCGGCCGTCCTGCACGCGCTCGGCGTCGTCCAGCACCGCCAGGTAGTCCCAGACGGGGATGGTGAACTCGGGCTGGCGATTCAGCAGCACCAGCACCGAGGGGTCGGGCGCCAGGCCCGCGGTGGCCTGCGCGTAGGTCGCGCCGCTGATGGCGCCGAAGGCCGGTGTGCCCTTCAGGCGGGCGAGGCAGGCGCTGAACTCGGCCGGGTCGGCGCTGGGTGCGGCGTCTTGCGCGCGGGCGGGCAGGGCCGCGCCCAAGGCGGCCAGCAAGGCCAGGCCGACGGCCACGCTGCGATGAGAAAACGGGTTCATTCAAAAATGATAGCTGATTGCGCTTGTCCATCAAGCGCCAGGGGCTGAAAAGACTTGTAAAAACCGAGCACTCACGCGGACTGCAGCGGCAACACCAGGCGCCGCGTTTCCAGGTCGTCGGCAATGGGCAGGTCGGCAAAGCCCAGCTGGCGCCCCAGCTCGCGCATGCGCCGGTTCTCGGTCAGCACGATGGCGAACAGCCGCTCGGTGCCGGCGGCGCGCTGGTAGGCGATCAGCTTGTCCATCAGCAGGTGGCCCAGGCCGCTGCCCTTGGTTTCGGGCCGCACGATGATGCCGAACTCGGCCTCGACGTTGTCCGGATCGGCCAGCGCGCGCACCACGCCCAGGGTTCGGGGCGCGCCGTCGGGGGCGTCCACGGTGGCGATGAAGGCCATCTCGCGCGTATAGTCGATCTGCACCAGCCGCGCCAGCTCGCTGCGCTCCATGTGGCGGCGGCTGTAGAACACGCGCAGGCGGATGTCCTCCGGGTCCAGGCTTTGCAGGAAGGCGCGGTGCTGGGCCTCGTCCTCGGGGCGGATCGGCCGCAGCGTCAGCGCCTGGCCGTGCCAGTCCAGCGTCTCGCACAGCGCGGCCGGATAGGGGGCGATGGCAAAGCGCGCCGCGCCGGCGCCGGCCTGGCGGCTGACGCGCATGCGGGCGTCCAGCGCCACCGCGCCGGCGTGGTCGGCCAGCAGCGGGTTGATGTCCAGCTCGGCCAGCTCGGGCACGTCGGCCAGCAGCTGCGACACCGCCATCAGCGTGGCGACGATGGCCGGCACGTCCGCCGGAGGCACGTCGCGCCAGCCGGCCAGCAGGTGGGCCACGCGGGTGCGCTCGATCAGCGCGCGCGCCAGCGGCGCGTTCAGCGGCGGCAGGGCCATGGCGCAGTCCCGGGTCACCTCCACCGCCGTGCCGCCCTGGCCGAACAGGATGACGGGGCCGAAGCCGGGATCGACGCGGGCGCCGACGATCAGCTCCTGCGCCTGGGGCTTGCGCACCATGGCCTGCACGCCGAAGCCCTCCAGCCGCGCCTGCGGATGACTCTTGCCGATGCGCGCCAGCATGGCCTGCGCGGCGGCGCGCACGTCGTCCTCGTCCTGCAGGTTCAGCACCACGCCGCCGACGTCGGACTTGTGCGTGATGTCGCGCGACACCACCTTGAGCACCACCGGAAAGCCGAGGCGCGCGGCCTCGGCGGCGGCGGCGGCGGGATCGGCCGGCACGCTGCGGGTGGCCGCCACCGGAATGCCGTAGGCCGCGCACACGGCCTGGGCCTCGGGCTCGGTCAGCCACTCGCGGTCCGCGGCCAGCACCTGGGCCACCAGCCGGCGCACCCGCTCGACCGGCGCCGCGGTGGGGCCGGCCACGGGGGCGGCGGGCGCGGCCTCGGTCAGTTCGGCCTGGTTGCGGGCGTAGGCCTGCAGCAGAGCGAGGGCGGCCACCGCCTGCTCGGGCATCTCGTAGCTGGCGATGCCGGCCTGGGCGAACAGCGCGCGCGCCTCGGCCACGGCGGGGCCGCCCATCCAGGTGGCGAGCAGCGGCAGCGGGCGGGCGTCGGCGGGGCGGAGCACGGGCACCAGCGCGCGGGCGATGTCGGCCGCCGGCACGCTGGCCGTGGGCGCGTGGATGAACAGCAGGGTGCCGGTCTCCTGCGGGTGGCGGGCCAGCGCGCGCACGGCATCGACGTAGCGCGACACCGGCGCGTCGCCCGCGAGGTCGATCGGGTTGCCGTGCGAGCCGGGCGGCAGCACCGCGGCCAGCTCGCGCCGCAGCGTCTCGCCCAGATCGCCCAGGGGCACGCCCTGGGCGGCGGCCGCGTCGGCCGCCAGCACGCCGGGGCCGCTGCCGTTGGTCAGGATGGTGACCTGCCGGCCGATCGGGGTCGCAAAGCGGGTCAGCATCTCGGCGGCCAGGAAGAGCTGCTCCAGGCGCTCCACGCGCAGCATGCCGGCGCGCGCGATGGCGGCGTCGACCACGGCATCGGCCCCCGCCAGCGCGCCGGTGTGCGAGGCGGCCGCCTGCCGGCCCGCGGCGCTGCGCCCGGCCTTGAGCACGATCACCGGCTTGTTGCGTGCCGCCGCCCGCGCGGCCGACATGAACTTGCGCGCCTGCGCGATCGACTCGATGTACAGCAGGATGGCGCGCGTCCGCCCGTCGCTGGCCAGGTAGTCGAGCATGTCGCCCACGTCGACGTCGGCGTGCTCGCCCAGCGCGACGAAGTGCGAGAAGCCGATGCGGCGCGCCTCGGCCCAGTCCAGCATGGCGGTGACCAGCGCGCCCGACTGCGACACGAAGGCCAGTGGACCCGGCCGCGCCGCAAGGGGGGCCTGGCTGGCGTTCAACCGCGCGTGCGGCGCCAGCAGGCCGATGCAGTTGGGGCCCAGGATGCGCATCAGCGTGGGACGGGCGGCGTCCAGAACGGCCTGCTTCTGCGCGGGCGTGAGGCCGGCGCTGACCAGCACCACGGCCCGGGTGCCGGCCTGGGCCAGCTGCCGCGCCAGGCCCGGCACGGTGGCCGCCGGCGTGCAGATCACGGCCAGCTCGGGCGCGGCCGGCAGGTCGGCCACGCGGGCATAGCAGCGCTGGCCCGTCAACTGCGCGTACTTGGGGTTGACCGGCCAGAGCTGCCCCTGGAAGCCGCCGGCATGCATGTTGCGCCACAGCGTGGCGCCGACCGAGTGCGGGCGCTCCGACGCGCCGATCACGGCCACCGAATGCGGGGCAAACAGGGAGTCGAGGTTGCGGATGCTCATGGATGAACCGGGTTTTGGCGCCTGCTGGGGCGCCCTTGCGAACGCCGAAAAGCTGCCCCAAGTCAATGATCGCCGCCCGGGCCGTTGCCATACTGGGCGCGTACGCCTTGTCGATGGAGCATGACCCATGCGCAACCCCTTGTCCACCCTTGTCGCCCTGGCCGCGCTGGCCTTCGGTGCGGCCCACGCCGAACCGGCCTCGTATGCCCTGGACGCCGACCATACCTACGCCACTTTCGCCATCGACCACAACGGCGCCTCGGTCAACCGCGCGCGCTTTGACGAGGTGGCCGGCTCGGTGCGCTTTGACCCGGTGGCCAAGGTGGGCGCCATCGACCTCTTCGTGCAGGTGGCCAGCGTGTACAGCGGCTCCCGCGGCTTCGACGAGCACCTGCTCTCGCCCGACCTGTTCGATGCCGGCAAGCATCCGACGATGCGCTTTGTGTCCGACCGGCTGGTGTTCGACGGCGAGCGCCTGGTCGAGGTGCCCGGCCAGCTCACGCTGCTGGGGCGCACGCTGCCGGTCACGCTCAAGGCCAATCAATTCAAGTGCTATCCCAACCGGCGCGCCAAGACCGAGGCCTGCGGCGGCGACTTCGAGGCCGTGATCGACCGCACCCAATGGGGCATGAACTACCTGGTGGACGTGGGCATGCCGAAAAACGTGCGCATCACGGCCACCATCGAGGCCTTCCGGCAGTAAGCCGTTTTCAAGCCGAAACAGCCGCTTGCGCTTTTGTGACGGGCGCAAGCAGCTATTGATTCAGGAGCTATCGGCCGTTCACCGGTGGCGTCGGCGAACCTGGGCCTCATCGACGGCCAGCGCCGTCATGTTGACCAGCCGGCGCACGGTGGAGGACGGCGTGAGCACATGCGCCGGCGCGGCCGCGCCCAGCAGCATGGGGCCGATGGTGACGCCGCTGCCGGCCACCGTCTTGAGCACGTTGAACAGGATGTTGGCCGCGTCCAGGTTGGGACAGACCAGCAGGTTGGCCTCGCCGGTGAGCGTGCTGTCGGGCATGGTGGCGGCGCGCAGCTTGGCCGACAGCGCGCTGTCGCCGTGCATTTCGCCGTCGCACTCCACCTCGGGCGCCAGCGCGCGGAACAGGTCGCGCGCGTGCCGCATCTTGCGCGCCGAGGCGTCCTTGGACGAGCCGAAGTTGGAGTGCGACAGGAACGCCACCTTGGGCGGCAGGCCGAAGTTGTGCACCTCGGTGGCGGCCATCCTGGCGATGCCGGCCAGCAGCTCGGCGCTGGGGTCTTCGTGCACGTAGGTGTCGCAGATGAACAGCGTGCGCTCGTGCAGCATGATGGCGTTGAGCGCGGCCAGGTCGGGCGCGCCGGGCTCGACGCCGATGATGTCGCGGATGTTGTCCAGGTGCGCGTGATAGCGCCCCACCACGCCGCACAGCATGGCGTCGGCGTCGTGCAGGTGGACCATCAGCGCGGCAATCACCGTGTTGGAGCGGCGCACGATGGTCTTGGCCGCCTCGACGCTGACGCCGTTGCGCGCCATCAGGCGGTGGTAGGTGTCCCAGTACTGGCGAAAGCGCGGGTCCTCCTCGGGGTTGACGTTGTCCACGTCCTGGCCCAGGCGGATGCGCAGCCCGGCCTTCTTGATGCGCTGCTCGATCACGGCCGGGCGGCCGATCAGGATCGGGCGCGCCAGCTTGTCGTCGACCACCACCTGGGCGGCGTGCAGCACGCGCTCGTCCTCGCCCTCGGCGTAGGCCACGCGCTTGTGCGCCGGGTCGGCCGCGCGCGCGGC
>OFJB01001293.1_pt1 | contig 10026 bp, 6 predicted proteins | sample 1775081 | NCBI WGS metagenome assembly OFJB01 (sample SAMN08195771, study PRJEB24354) | sludge metagenome | isolation source: initial sludge from phenol fed wastewater aerobic bioreactor | place: India: Nagpur | collected 2016-06-05 | reverse complement strand
ATGCCGTGTTGCACATCCCTGGCGTCGACGGCTTCGGCGGGGTCGTGGCTGATGCCGCCGGCGCAGCGCAGGAACAGCCTGGCGATCGGCGTGATCGTGCTCATGGCGATGCCGTCATGGCCGGCGCCGCTGGCGAGGAGCTGTCGCGAGAGGCCCATCTCGGCCAATGTCGCGGCGGCCGCTTCGATCAAATGCGGTGCGCAGGCGACGGCCGCCGTCTCGCTGGTGACGGTCCAGGCGAGGGCGACCCGGTGCGCCGCCGCGATCGCCTCGAAAGCCGTGCGGATCTCGCCGAGCAGCGCGGCGCGGTCCCCGTCTGCGGCCGACCGGACGTCGAGTGAGAATAGCACCCGGCCCGGAATCACGTTGACCGCGTCCGGGTGGACGCGGAGATGCCCGACCGTGCCGACGCAGCGGCTCGCCCTGGCGAGACGGTCGACGGCGAGCACGCATTCCGACGCGGCCACCAGCGCGTCGCGTCGGAGCGCCATGGGGACAGTGCCGGCATGACCGGCGGCGCCGTCGATCGTGACCAGCAGCCGCGTCGCCCCGGCGATGGCCGTGACGACGCCGAGCGGCGTCCCCGCGGCTTCGAGTTGCGGACCCTGCTCGATATGGAGCTCCAGATAGGCGACCGGCGGCGACGGGGCGCGGCTCGCGGTGCCGACGGTGTCCGGATCGGGGCCGATAAAGGTGTAGCTGTTGCCGGTGGCATTGATGCCGCCGGTCGAAGCGAAACCCGCCTTCAGCTTCACCGGGGTGCCGATCAGGTCGTAGCGATAGCCCAGCCGCGCTTCCGGCGTCAGGTTGAAGTCCCACAGCCGGATGTTGCGCTTCAGGTCTGCCCCGATCGAAGTGCGCAGCGAGTTGGCGTAATAGGGCGCGACCATCAGGTCCATGCCGTCGCCGCCGCCCGTTTCGGTATAGCCTTCCTCGCGCATCGTCATCATGTCCAGGCCGACATGCGGGATGACGTCGAAGCCCTGCCAGCGCAGCATCGCACCGGTGGTGGCGCCCGCCGCGCCCAGCAGCGCCGCGCGCTTGCCGGGCGACTCGCGTTGCAACTGCGGCGTGGCGCAGGTGACCGCGCCATTGGCGCAGAGGATGAGGCTGCGGCGGCCGTTGAAATCGCCATAGGCGAGCGAAAGCTGGGTATCGAGGAACATCTTGCGGCCGCGCCAGTCGGTATAGCCGGTCAGCATGTACCAGTTGGTATGGGTCTTGGTGGCGCGTGGCAGGGTCTGGGTCACATCGCCCGAATAGTAGCTGATCGCGCCGCCATACCAGCCGCCGCGCGGCGAGCCGCCGTCAAGGCCGACCGAGAATCCAAAGCCGCGATCCTTGTAGGCATTGAGCGTGCCATCGGCGGCCACCCGGCCCTTGTTGTTGATGGTCGTGGCATATTCCTCGCCCCACAGGGTCATCTCGCCGGGCTGGTTGGCGAAGGACCGCAGCAGGCGCTGGCGCGCCGCGACCGGACCGGTCGCCTGGTCAGTCATCATGATGGCGATCTGGCGCGCGCCGCCCGACACGTCGGGCGTGAACTGGGCGAACACATTCTGCGCCGTCTGGGTGTTTGTGATGCCGGTGGCGATGGAAGCGCCCAGCAGCGGATCGTTGGCCAGGGCCGCGGCGGCGAAGGGATAGACCCCGGCCGAGGCGCCGCTCAGGCCCAACTGCGTCGGAGACTTGGGAGTCAGGGTCAGGATCAGCGAGTCCGCGCCATTGACGTTGCGCTCGATCGACAGCGGCGTCGCGTTGGGCTGGAACAGGAACGGAATATTGGCCGCCATTTCCGCATTGTCCGCCGCCAGCGTCGTGTTGCCGATGTTGAGCGAGCCGACCGGCGCGGAGACCAGGGTGATGTTCTGGGGCAGCGGATTGTTGACCGACGCCGTGGTGGTGCCCGACGACACGAAACTGCCGAACTGCAGTCCCAGACGGGCGCTGGGATCGATATAGGCGGAGTTGCTTGCCCGCACGATCGGCGTGTTGCTGCTGCTCTGCTGCGAGATGGTCAGGCCCAGCGTGCCGCCATTGATGTTGAAATCGCGCGCATTGACGGGGCCGGTGGCGGCGGTGTTGGCGATGAACAGCGTACCGTTATTCTCGACCGTGACATCGACGCCGCCCAGCCCTGCATAGATCACGCTGTTGACATAACCGAAGCCGCCGACATGCAACTGGTTGCCGACGCCGGTGCCGAACGCGATGCTGTTGGCGGTGGTGACAGGCTCGCCGCCGGTAACCAGGGTGGAGGTGGTGGCCGCCACCACGGCATAGGAATTTGGCGTGGCAAGCACGCCCGTGGCGGGGTTCGCGGTGCCGTTCGCTCCGGTATTGCCGACATTGAAAACCCGGTTGTTGCCAACCGTTCCGAACACCACATCGCCCAGGATGGTGCCGGTATTGTTGACCACGATGCCGCTCAGTTGCGACGATTCCAGGTCGATGGCGCGAGCGACAGTCGACACCACCGCACCGGTCGCGGGAGTAAGCCGGGTATTGGCCGCCAGGATGGAACCGGCATTGTTGATGGTCTGCAGCTTGCCCGACAGGTCCAGGATCGCCTGGGACCGCAGCGTGAAGGGCGTGGCGGTATTGGCGAGGCTGGCACTGGGCGAGATGGTGCTTGTCTCGACCGTGGCGCTGATCGTGCCGCGCTGTCTCACATCGATCACCGGCACATTGGCATTTTCGCCAATCACCACCGCATAGGCGCTGCCGCCGCCCACGCCCTGCATGCTCGCCTTGATGGTGCCGGGCGTGTACGTGTTGCCAGAGACGGTCTGGCCCTGCACCACGATCTTCGGCACGGATGCATACTGGTCGATGCGTAGCGCGACGGCCGAGGTACTGCTGTTGGTCTGCTGCACCGTCCCGCCCTGGGCGCTGATGGTACCGGTGTTGAGCAATCCGCCCGTAAGGGTCGTCGTGTAGACCTGCGAAACGCCGGTGATGACCACGGCGGCGGAATTGAGCTGGGCGTCGGTCGGAATCGCGGAAATGGTGCCGCGGTTGATGAAGGAATAGCCCGGATCGACCGCGTCGGCCGTGGCGGCGACCGGCCCGATGACGATCGGGCCGCGCGGCGCGCCGGTGCCGCTGAGGACCGCCTGAGACGGATCGATCAGCAGGGTCGGGGCCGCGGCCAGACCATTGCTGGTAATGGATGCTGCGGAGATGCTGGAATTGGCCGTGGCGGGCCCGGCATTGACGAAACCGCCATCGATGCTACCGCCGATGATGACGGCCGAGCCGCTTTCCGGATTGGTCTGGCGTCCGCTGGCAAACTGGGTTCCTACGACCTGGATGATGCCCTGATTGACGAAAGAGCCTTCGCTGTTGGCCGCACAGGTGAAACCGGCGGGTAGGTTCGCCGCGTTGCTGGCGCAGGAATTAATCCCGCCCAGAATCTGAACGCCCCGCGCGCCCTGGCCGAGGTGACTGAGACTTCCCGTGGTGTCGATCAGGACATTGCCGTTCAACACGCCATCCAGATTGACAAGTGCCGAACCTGACCCCTGCGAGCCGCTGGCTGGCCCCATGGTCATGGCGCCACCCAGCAGCATGTTGCCAGTCATGGTGGTGCCATTGACCAACATCAGCGCGGACGAAGCATCCCCCTGCACAACCACGGACGAGGTGCCCGCCGATCCGGCGGCCAAGGACAGGGGACCGAAATAGTTCTTGCCGCCGCCGATCAGGATGGCTGTCTTGCCGCTGCCCGCGCCCGTCAGGTCGATGGCCCCGAAATTGGCGAAGCCGCCATTCGACACGATGTCGGCAGCGCTGGTGTCGATCACGACGCCATAGGAACCGCCCGTGCCGGTATTGGCGATACGGCCGCTGTTGCTGATGAAATTATTGGAATTGAGCGTCGCCGCCGCGCTGGAAGCGCTCACAGCCACGCTGCCATTGGCCTCGATGGTAATGTTTCCACTGCTTGCAGTGGTGAGCGCGGTCGAGGTGCTGGACGAGATGGTGCTGTCGGCATGCGCCAAGGAGACCGCCAGGACAGACGCCAACAGGGCGCCCGTGGCGGCGGAAAGCATCAAACGCTGCTTGGTCACGTCTGTTCCTCTATACGCCGGCCAGGCGGGCGTCCCGCTTCGGCATTTGCCTTGTTGAAGCCCTTAACCGGGCCAGCGCCGGGGCATGAATTCCCGGCCCATCGCCAAGCAGCCGTTAACTCTTTTCCCAATGCCGGGCGAGCCTGTCCAGCCCCGAAGGGGAACCGGCGGTAACCCGGCCGCCTTTGTACCCGGCAATGGCGTGTGTTCAATATCAATTTTTTCGCGCCCGGAAAGGCCCCTGGGGCAAAATAAGGCCGCCTTAATCGGGTGTTAGCGGCAAGCCCGCCAAAATGTCGGATGAAAAAGGCTTAACGAGCACCCCCCGCCATGATCAAGGCCCGGCACACCAGCTTCGCCAGGCTCACACAGGATGACGTGAACGCGACGGCCGCCCGGCACGAGATGCTCTATTCCGGGCGGATGGGCGGCGCGCGGGCGGTGTTCGCTTTCTGCGATCTTTCGGGACTGGACCTGTCGGGACGCAATCTGTGCGACGCCGACTTCACCGGGGCCGTGCTGGAGGAAATCAACCTGGCGGGAGCCCGGCTGGACTCGGCCAGCTTCTTCGGAGCCGACCTCAGGCGCTGCAACATGTCCAAGGCCAGTATGCGGCGTGTGGACCTGCGCGGCGCGTCCCTGCGGGGCGCGAACCTGATCGGCGCCGACATGTTCGAGGCCGACCTGCGCGAAGGCACCATCGCCGAAAAGGACAAATACGGAAACCTGAAAGTGCTCAAGCACGATCTGGGACCGTCCGAGCTTCCCGCCGCGCTGCTTTCCTCCGCCAATCTGGAACGGGCCCGGATGACCGGCGCGGTCGCGATCCAGGCGGACTTCACCGACGCGATGATGAAAGGCTGCCGCCTCACCCGCGCCAATCTGCGCCAGGCGCGGCTGACCGGCGCGAATCTGGAGAATGCCGACCTTACCGGCTGCAATCTCACCGGCGCGGATCTGCAAGGCGCGATCCTGGTGGGCGCGCGGCTGGAACACGCCACCATCCATGGCGCGGACATGTCGGAGACACTCACCGAAAAACTCGCGCCCGATATCGACCTGCTGGAAAAGATCGAAAGCCTGCTGGAACGTCATGCGCGCTGGGCCAAGACCGAAGGGCGCGACGGCAAGCCCGCCGACCTGACGGGCATGGATCTGCGCAAGGTGAAACGGCTGGCGCATCGCACCTTGACCGCGCTGATCGCGCCGGGCGCGATGCTGTATGGCGTCAATCTCGACGGCACCTCGCTCCAGGGCAGCAACCTGCAGGGCGCGGATTTGCGCAATGCCAGCCTGCGCGGCGCGGATCTGCGCGGCGTGAATCTGTCGGGCGCGAAGCTCAATCACGCCGATCTGTCGAACAGCAAGCTGGGGCCGCTGGCGATCACCGCCTCGCGCCTGTTGTCGGCGCGGCTGGACAGCGCCGAGGCGCGCTATGCGAGCTTCCGCGGCGCGGACATGCGCAAGGCGCGTCTGAGCGGCGCGGACCTGTGTTTCGCGGACCTGCGTGATACCGACATGCGCGACGCGGAAACGGACAGCGCCGATCTATCGGGCGCGAAGCTGCCCATGGAGTTTGCGAAGAGCGCCTGAAGGGCCCCTCCATGAATGAAAACGGCGCTCCGTTTCTGGAGCGCCGTTCGCATTTTCGGTGGCGAAAGATCAGGCCGCCTTCGCGCCCTCTATGGTCTTGAACTCGCCGCCATTGATCGGAATGCGGCGGGGCTTCTTCTCCTCCGGCACGACGCGCTCAAGATCGACATGCAGCAGGCCGTTCTCGAGACGGGCCGCCTTCACCTCGACATGATCGGCAAGGCGGAAGCTGCGCTCGAAAGCGCGCCCGGCGATGCCCTGGTGGAGATAGGTCGGGCGGCCTTCGGCCTCACGCTTGCCCGATACGGTCAGCACGCCGTCCTTCACTTCGACGGTGATGTCCTTCTCGCCGAACCCGGCGACGGCGACGGTGACGCGATAATGGGTGTCGTCACTGCGCTCGATATTGTAGGGCGGGTAGCCCTGGGCGCTGTCGCCGGCGGATTCCAGCAGATCGAACAGATGGTCGAAGCCGACAGTGGAGCGGAAAAAGGGAGAATAGTCGTAACGCATGATCAACCTCCAAAAAGCGTTGTGGCGTTGTCCGCCAGCCGGCACGGCCGCGCGGAACCTCCGTTTCCCGGCCCCTGAAGGCGGCCGGACGACTAAGACATGGGAGGGGAACAAGGGCCTTCAAGCCCTTCCGGGGGCAAAAATTTCGGGCTTAATGGCCCTTGAATTTCACTGATTCCCCCAGATTTCCCATGATTCCCGCCACAGAGATTTTCGATCCCCTGCCCCTCCAGGCCGTGGGCGCGCGCCTGCGGGCGGCACGCTTTGCGGCCAACCCCGCCGTCCCGCCCCGCGGGGTCTGTGTGCTGCTGAACGGCCAGACCGAGTTCATCGAAAAATATTTCGAAGTGATCGACGAATTGCGCGGGCGCGGCTTCGCCGTCGCCACAATGGACTGGCGCGGCCAGGGCGGATCGGCGCGCATGCTGGACGACCCGCTCAAGGGCTTTGTCACGGACTTCGCCGAATATGACGACGATTTGGAAACGCTGATGAACTGGATCGTGACACCGATGATTCAGGAGGCACAGGCTCGCCTCACGCGGAACGCTGGAGGGGAAGGTGCCTCCGAACGCGCGAGCACGAAACAGACGGAGGGGGTAAACCTGATAGCCGTCGCGCACTCCATGGGCGCGCATAATCTGCTGCGCTATCTGACGCGCAAGCCGGACATGTTCACATCCGTCGTGCTATCCGCGCCCATGATCGCCATCTCGCTGCGCGGCACGTCCGAATGGGTGGCGCGCTCCGTCACCTACGCCAAGAACAGGTTTCGGCAGGGCGGCGGCTGGGTGTGGGGCATGGAATCGCGCGATCCGCTGGGCATGGGTTTCGACAAACAATTGGTGACATCGGACCCGGTGCGGTTTGCATCGGTGCAGGCGCTGCTGAAATCCCAGCCCGACCTGCGGCTGGCGGGCGCGACCTGGAGCTGGCTGGCGGCCGCCTTCCGTTCGATGGACTGGCTGCGCGCGCCGGGCCGCGCCGAAAGCATCACCACGCGCGCCCTGGTTATTGGCGCGGGCGCGGATCGCATCGTTCTGACACCGGCCACCGAAAAATTCGCCGCGCGTATGCCGCATGGCGAATATCTGCGCATCGAGGGCGCCGAGCATGAAATCCTGATGGAGCGCGACATCTTCCGCCAACAATGGTGGGCCGCGTTCGACCGTTTCACCCAGCAAGGAAAAACCCCGGCGGACTGAATCCGCCGGGGTTTCCCTGCTTCACTGTCTTACTGAGGAGCCTGGGCAGCCTCAGGCATGGGCTGGGCCTGAACGTCGGGCTGGACCGGAACGGTCTGTTCCTGGGTCGGCTGATCCAGCGGCGCGGCCTCCGGCGTCGCCTGCGGCAGGGCCTGGTTCTGGGCCTGCTGCTGATCCTGCGGCGCGGCCTGTTCCGGGACGGTCTGGTCGGGCTGCACAGGCGTTTCCGGCGTGATGACCGGGGCCGCCGGAGTTATCGCCGCCATGGAAGACGCAGGCGGCGTGGGAGACACCGGCTCCGGCACGGTCAGCGTGGCGGCGGCTTGCTGCTGGCCGATGGCGGGCGAAGGCTGGGCCTCCGGCACAACCGGCGAGACATCCGGCTTCGGTGTCACATCGACCCGCGCGGTGCGGATCGCAGGCGTGGACTTGGGCGTGGGCTCAGCCGGGGGAGCAGGCTCAGGCGCCGGTGTGACGCTCTCTGGTTTTGCTTCCTGCATCGATGCCGATTCAGAGAACATGGGCGCCGGGGGCGTGTTCTCTGCAACCTTCGGCGCAGGCGCGCTTGCAGCGATGGCAGGCGCGCTGGTCGTTGATTTCATCGACGACATGTATCCGGCAACACCCGCGCCGCCGAGGATGAGCGCCACCGCCGCCGCCGCGATCAACTTGCCGCTCGTGCTTTCCTCGTCCGGCTCGACAGTGCGGAACGCGCCCATCTCGCTGTTTTCGCCCAGCGGACGGATGTCGCTGTGCTCGATTCCCTCGCCCGACAGATCGATCCGTTCGGACAAGTAATCGACATGCGCAGGACGCGCGAAGTTGGTTTCGAATACCGGTTCGGAACCGGCGCTGTTGAAGTCTCTCAAGTCGCTCATGGGCTTCTCTCTGCCTTCATTGCGTTACGGGCAGAGAACGTGGCTTGCGAGGCATGGTTGCCGCATTGGTCAACAAAGGCGCAATTGCGGCGACAATCGAGCCGCATTGCGCAGGAACCGCAGGAAACAGAGCGAATACCAGACGCGCGAACAGTTGCAGTTGCGCGAAGCCGGCCTACCCCGCCAGCAGTTTCACCACGGCTTCATGTATGCGCCTGTCACCGCAGGCCAGGATGCTCTTGCCGTCGCGGCAATCGCCGCCATCCCAGCTTGTGATGACGCCGCCCGCGCCTTCGACCAGCGGCATCAGCGCGGCGACATCCCAGCGATGGAAATTCGCCTCGATGATCACATCGATGAAACCCAGCACCAGCGCCGCGAACAGATAACAGTCGCCGCTGAAGCGCGTCATGCGCGCGACGGCCTTCACGCGCTGGAACGCGGCCTGTTGCTCCGGCGTGAAATAGGCGGTGGGATCGGTGCAGCACAGGATGGCCTCTCCGATATCGGCGCATTCGCGCACGCGCAGGCGCGTCATCTCGCCATTCTGGTGCAGCATGGCGTGACCGTTATAGCCGATGAAGCGCTCGCCCAGCACCGGCTGGTCGAGAATGCCCAGCACCGGCACCTCGTCGCGCTCCAGCGCGATGAGCGAGCCCCATTCATGCCGCCCCGTGATGAAGGCGCGCGTGCCGTCCACCGGATCGAGCACCCAGCGCAATCCATTGCCGCCTTTCTTCTCGCCATACTCCTCACCCAGGATGCCGTCCTCTGGCCGCTCGCGCTCGATGATGGCGCGGATGGCGCGCTCGGCGCCCTTGTCGGCTTCGGTGACGGGATCGAAACGATGCTGGCCCGGCTTGTGGGTTACCTCGATGCGCTGGCGGAAGAAGGGCCGTATCACCGCGCCAGAGGCATCGGCGAGACGGTGGGCGAAATCGGCGAGATTCTGTTCGACGGGCATGGGGCAAATCACCTGATCGGCATCTATATGGCACAGGCCGCGTTAGGGGTCAGCACATGAAACCGCTGGCGGCTTGCTGTGGTTATTGAATCGCCGTCGTCCAACCCCAGACCGCAAGCATGACGAAGAAACCCACCACGAAGCCCAGTGAGACATGCCAGCCATCAAGCAGCCAGCGCAAGGCGGACCGGCCCTCCGGGTACATGTTCGTCAGGGCGACGCCCGCCGAAGAGCCGAACCACAATGCCGAGCCGCCCACGCCCACTGCATAGGCGAGCAGCGACCAATCATAACCACCCTGCTGAATCGCCAGCGCCGTCAGCGGAATATTATCGAAGAATGCGGTGACGACGCCGATGCCCAAGGTGCTCTGCCAGGATGGTTCGGGCAGGGTATCGACCGGCATCAGCGAAGCAGCCGCCACCAGCGCCAGCAGAAATACAGCGCCCTTGGCGGCGGGCAATAGCACACTCCAGTCGGGCTTGCGGATCGCCGCCGTCAGCAGGATTGCCGTCCAAAGACCCAGCCCCAGCATCGGGGCATGCTCCTCCAGCCGGGGAGAGAACCCGCTGACGAAAATGTTGGTGCCCACCAGGGCCAGCAGCATGATCAGTACCGCGAGCAACCGCAGCCAATGGATTGGCAGGGCTGGCCCCTCATGATGTTGACATGGGGCAAAACGCTGCTGCTGCAGGGCGGCGGCGACGCCGAAGACGGCAAAGGTATGTGGCTCACCGGCGGGCGCTACGTCACCACCGACGACGCTTATGTGCGCGCCGCCAAGCTGATGGTCTCCACCG
>OFJB01001292.1_pt1 | contig 10032 bp, 7 predicted proteins | sample 1775081 | NCBI WGS metagenome assembly OFJB01 (sample SAMN08195771, study PRJEB24354) | sludge metagenome | isolation source: initial sludge from phenol fed wastewater aerobic bioreactor | place: India: Nagpur | collected 2016-06-05 | reverse complement strand
CCCATAGCGCTCGATGCCGAACTCCGTCCGCCAGTCGGTCGGCACGCCATACCGCCGCGCATACTCCGGCATCGTCCGGTGGAACTCCGTCTCGAACGCGCCCACCAGCGGAACCTCCGGCATCGCTTCCCGGAACGCCTTGGAGCCGTTGGCATTGGTTCGCTCACCAATAGACAGGTAGCTGGTGTCCTGGTGCAGGGCCACCTCGGTGTACAGCGAGGAGACCGCAGCCACCTGGTGCACCTCGCGTTGCGGTGTGGCCTCACCATGCACGGCCCGGGCCAGCGTGGCGATGTGCTCCGGTGTCGTCCCGCAACAGCCGCCCACCAATCCCAGACCGAACTCGTGGGTGTAGCTGTCGACGTAGCCGACGAAATCGCTGGGCCCCATCGGATAGAGGGCACCTTCGGCGGTGATCTCCGGCAGGCCTGCATTGGGCATGCACACCACCGTGACATCGGAATGCCGGCTCAACTGGCGCAGATGTTCACTCATCTCGACCGGCCCGGTTCCGCAGTTCAGGCCGATGCCTTCCACCCCCAGTCGGCCCAGCGCCGCCAGCGCCGCACCGATCTCGGTGCCCAGCAGCATCGTCCCGGAAGTTTCGATGGTGACATCGACGAAGATCGGCAGGTCGGCACCGTGGGCGCGCAGGGCGGCCCGGGCACCGTTGATGGCGGCTTTGGCCTGCAGGAGGTCTTGGGTGGTCTCCACCAAGAAGGCGTCGATGCCGCCGGCCAGCATGCCTTCGGACTGCTGTTGATAGGCGGTGGCCAGCTCTCGGTAGGACACATGCCGCAGGCTGGGCAGCTTCGTGCCTGGTCCCATGCTGCCCAGCACGAAACGTGGTTGCTGCTCGGTGCTGGCCTCCTCGGCCGCGCTGCGCGCCAACGCCGCCCCGGCCTTGGCCAGGTCGAAAACCCGATCAGCGATGCCGTACTCCCCCAAGGCGGTCAGGTTTGCGCCGAAGGTGTTGGTCTCCACGCAGTCCGCCCCGGCCTCGAAGTAGGCACGGTGGATCGCCGAGACCACATCGGGACGGGTCAGGTTGAGCATCTCATTGCAGCCTTCAAGGCCACCGAAGTCGTCCAGGCCCAAGTTGTAGGCCTGCAACATCGTGCCCATGGCGCCGTCAGCAACCAATATTCGGGCAGCAAGCGCAGAGCGCAGATCCTGGGTCATGGACAGCAGAATAGGCGAGTCGGCCTAAGGTGGATGCCATGGCAGCAGCACGCGAACTCACCGGATTGCGCAATCCGGCAGTCATCGCCGCCTTCGGCGGCTGGAACGACGCCGGTGAGGCCGCCAGTGGGGTCATTGATCATTTGGCCGATCGCTATGAGGCCGAGTTGGTCTTCGCCATCGATCCTGAGGAGTTCTACGACTTCCAGGTCAACCGTCCCATGGTGAAGTCTGTCGACGGACGCCGTGTGCTGGAGTGGCCGTCCACCGAGGTGCTGGTGGCTCGTCTGGAAGAACGCGACCTGGTGCTCATCGGTGGCCCCGAGCCCAACTTCCATTGGCAGGTGTACGCCTCCCGGCTGTTGTCGATGCTGCGCAGTATCCGCCCCGAACTGGTGATCCTGCTCGGCGCGATGCTCACCGATGCCCCGCACACCCGGCCGGTTCCCATCAATGGCACCGCCAGCACCGTCGGGCTGGCCGAGGATCTCGGCCTGGAGGTGTCCACCTACGAGGGCCCCACCGGCATCGTCGGGGTGCTTGCCCACGACTGTGAGCGCGCCGATCTGCCCGTGGTGTCGTTGTGGGCCTCGGTGCCGCACTATGTCTCCGATCCGCCCAACCCGAAGGCGACCTTGGCGTTGTTGGCCCGGGTGGAGGATGTCTTGAATGTGCCGCTGGACGCCGGCGAATTGGCCGAGGCGGCGAATGCCTGGACCGCTCAGGTCAACGAGTTGGTCGCCGAGGATCCTGATGTGGCCGGCTACATCTCCGCCCTGGAGGAACGCCGGGACCAGGCCACTCCAGACCCCAATGGGGACGCCATCGCCGCCGAGTTCGAACGGTATCTCCGCCGCCGCGATCAGCGGCGCGGCTAGTTTCCTCAGCGGCAGCGTCAGTCCGGCTCCACCGAAGCCTTCAACGCCGAGGCCCTCAACGCCTAGGCGTGCCCGGGGTGGGCTTGGGCCAACTCGCGCAGTTGGCGCACCACGGCATCGGGATCGTCGGCCTTGTAGACCGCCGATCCGGCCACGAAGGTATCGGCGCCGGCTTCGGCGCAGCGCTCGATCGTTTCAGCGGAGACCCCACCGTCCACCTGCAGCCAGATGTCACCGCCGTGCTTGTTGAGCAAGGCGCGGGTGCGCCGGATCTTGGGCAGCACCAGATCCAGGAAAGGCTGTCCGCCGAAACCGGGTTCGACGGTCATCAGCAGCACCATGTCCAGTTCGCCGAGCAGATCCTCGTAGGGCTCGATCGGAGTCGCGGGACGCAGCCCCATCGATGCCCGCGCCCCCAAGGAGCGCAACTGGCGCGCCAGCCGGATGGGGGCATCCGACGCCTCGATGTGGAAGGTGACCGATTCGGCGCCTGCCTCGGCGTAACCCGGTGCCCAGCGGTCGGCCTCGGCGATCATTAGGTGGATGTCGAGCATCTTGTCGGTGCCCGCGCGCACCCGCTCGACGACCGGTAGCCCGAAAGTGAGATTGGGAACGAAGCGATTGTCCATGACGTCCAGATGGATGGCGTCGCTGCTCGGCACGCGCGCAATTTCGGCATTCAGGTCGGCGAGGTCGGCATTGAGGACGCTCGGGGTGATACGGATTCCCATTCGCGCAGCCTAGCGGCGTCGCAGCAATGCGAGAAACATCGCGTCGGTGTTGTGTCGATGCGGCCACAACTGGACGAAGTCGCCCAGCGCCGCATCGGGGACCTCGGGCAGATAGTCCGCGGCGTGCAGCACCTCGACCTCCTCTGTGGCAGACGCGACGACCTCGACGGTCTCGGCCTGATGCGGCGAGCAGGTCACATAACCGATCACTCCCCCGCTGCGGGTGCTGGCGATCGCCGAACGGAGCAGACTGCGTTGCAGGGCCACCAGTTCGGGCACATCCGTCGGCTGGCGGCGCCAGCGGCTCTCCGGACGGCGCCGCAAGGCGCCCAGACCGGTGCACGGCACATCGGCCAGGACCTTGCTGAAGCTGTCGGTCTGCCACGGCGGCATGGTGCCGTCCGCGGCGATGATCAGCGGACGCTGCGCTGGCGGATAGGCCCGCACATTGGCCGCAACCAACTCGGCGCGATGCGGATGTCGCTCGCTGGCCAACAGGGGCTGACCTGCTTCAGCCGCCAAACCCGTCAGCAGTGCGGTCTTTCCTCCGGGTCCGGCACACAGATCCAGCCAGGGGCCGTCGGGGGCATCGGCGCGAGCCAGGGCCAAGGTCACCAACTGAGAGCCCTCGTCCTGGACACCGACCCGCCCCTCTCCCACAGCGGCGATGGTGTTCGGATCACCGGCGGCATAGCCCCCGTACGGCGAGTAGAGGGTTGGCCGCAGCCCCACCTCGGCGATCTCGGCCAGACCGGGACGCACCGCCAGCGTGGTGGTGGGGGCAATGTTGTCCACCGTGAGCAACGTGGTCAGCTCGTCGGCGGGAAGCACCTGGGCGAAGGCTTCGGTTACCCATCGGGGATGGTGATGGCGCAGGGCGAGCCGCCCGAGTTCGTCTTCGTCGGCGCCCAGCAGTTCCACCCAGCCGTCCCAGTCGCGGACGGCCACTTTTCGCAGCACCGCGTTGACCAGCCCGACCAGCCGCTCCCCCACTTCCAGGGCAGCCAGGTCGGCGGTGGCTGAGATCGCTGCGTGAGCCGGCACCCGCATCGACAACAGTTGGTGAGCGCCCAGCCGCAGCAGGTCGACGGCGGCCGGCTGCAAAGAGCCCAGCGACCGTCGCGAAGCCGCCTCAATGATGCGGTCGTAGCTGCCCATCGCGCGGCAGGTGCCGGCGACCAGTTCGGTCACGAACGCGGCGTCTTGGGCCGACAGCTCTGTGCGTTGGCGAGCCAACTCCAGATTGGCGTAGGCGCCCCGGGCGGTCACGGCCCGCAGGATTCGATAGGCCGCAGTACGCGCTGGATCGCGCTTGCGCAGTCGAGGGCTCATCGGAACTGTCCACCGCCATGCAGCCCGCGACCCCAGTCGGCACCGGCCAGCGGCTTCTTTCCAGCGGGCTGGACGCTGAGGAGTTCCAGGCTGCCCGCTCCCGTACCGACCAGCAGTCGACGCTTCTCGGCACGCAGTTCCCCGCAGCCGAGTTCGGTAACCTCAGCCACCCGACAGGTGAGGATGCGGCAGCGTTGGCCGTCGAATTCGGTCCAAGCAATCGGGGAGGGATTGTTCGCCCGAATCTGGCGATCCAGCTCGATCGCCGGACGGGTCCAATCCAACCGGGCGCCGGCCACGCTGAGTTTGGGGGCCACGGTGATGCCCTCGGTGGGCTGGGGAACAGGCTGCGCCCGACCTGCTTCGATTTCGGCCAAGACCTCCAACAGCACCTGGGCACCCAACGGCTGCAGGGCCGCCAAGACCTGACCACTGGTCGCGTCTGCGGGCAACGGAAACTCTGCCTGGCTGAGCACATCCCCAGCGTCGAGGTCGGCGACAAGCTGAAACACCGTCACGCCGGTGACCGCATCTCCGGCGGCGATCGCATGCTGCACCGGCGCAGCACCCCGCCAGCGCGGCAGCAGCGAGTAGTGCACATTCACCCACCCGTGGCGCGGCAGGTCGAGCAGCTTTTGCGGAATGAGGCCGCCGTAGGCCACCACCGGACAACAATCCGGGGCGAGCTCAGCCAGGCGTGCAGCCAGGTCCGGATCGGAAGCGCGGGCCGGTTTGAGAACCTCGATCCCGCGTTGACTCGCCAACTCGGCGACCGGACTGGGCACCAGCCGGGAGCTGCGTCCCTGCGGGGCATCGGGGCGAGTGAGGACCGCTACCACCTCATGGGCGGGATCGTCCAAAAGGCTGCGCAGCGTCTGCGCCGCCACCGTCGGGGTTCCGGCAAAGACCAAGCGCATGGGGGTGAGTCTAGTGGGGTCGCCGCCGGTCCGCGCACGGCAGCAGGCGCGGCCGCTGTCGATTCCTACAGGCGATCACCGACCACCAACAGCGGGCTGGCAAGGGGCTAGGCGATGACCTGCGGGTCAACGACGACTCGCCACGGCGGATCCTTGCGGGCGGCCCGGGCGGCCCGACTTCGATGGATCTCGGCCAGGATCGGGGCGGCCGCGGACGGCTCGCAGCGCACGCTGAGGCGTCCGTCAGTGCTGGATCCTTCCAAAGGAAACGGGCCGATCGGCGCCGCCAGGTCGCGCAGAGTGACCGCCAACTCCTGCAAACTCGGCAGCGGACCTTCGATCCAGATCAGCTTCAGCGCTGGCGGCAACCCCGCCTCGGCGCGTTGGGCCAACTCCTGGTCGGCGTAGCCGGCCGGATCCAGTCGCACCAACGCCTGGACTTCGCGAGACGACGCCCCGGCCACCACCAAGAGCGTGCCGCCAGCCTCGGCGGGTCGTACCTTGGCCACTACCGCGAGCCAGCGCCGCAAGGCCTCCTCGCCAGCGCGCAGGTCGGCACGGGCCAGCACCCGGTCGGCATCCAGCAGCACCGCCGCAGCGTAGCCGTGGCTGGCCGGCGGTTCGGCGCCGGGGGTCGCCAACACCAAGGCGGGGCGCTCGCCGACCTCACCGCGGCGCTGCTCGGCACTGGATTGCAGCACCGCCACCCCCGGAAAGGCCCGACCCAACTCTTCGGCGGTACGCCGCCCGCCCACCGCGGCGCTGCGCAGTCCGGTGTCGCCGCATTCGCCGCAGCGCCACGGTTGGGTGAGCGGCCCGCACCAGGGACAACTCACCGCAGCATCTCCAGGGTCGGCCAGCGGCTGGCCACAACCCGGGCAGCGCGCCATCTCTCGGCACCGTGCGCACACCAGCACCGGACGGTAACCCGCGCGCGGCACCTGAATCAGGACCGGCCCATCAACCAGGCCACGCCGGATGGTGGTGAACACGTCTTTGGGCAGCCGAGCCTGCTCGGCGAGCGGGTCGCGGTCGCTGACCGCCGAACTGATCCGTACCGCAGCGCTCACCGACCGGGTTGCCTTCGGGGTCAACGCGATGGTCGCCAACCAGCGGCGGGTGATGAGCTGCTGCACCTCACAACTGCGGTTGTGGGCCGCGATCAGCAGCGCGGCACTCTCCTGGTGGGCGCGCAGCGCGGCGACTTCCCGGGCGTGCCAGTACGGCGCGTGCGGCTCGCCGTAGGAGTCGTTGCCGTCATCCCACAAGGCGATCAATCCCAGCTTGGCCACCGGGGCGAAGACCGCCGCACGAGTACCGATGACGATTCGGGCCTGCCCGCGGGAGACCGCCAAGAAGTTTCGATAGCGCGCCGAGGGACCCAGCTCGTTGCTGAGCACCGCGTAGCTGCCCTTGCCGAAGGCTGCGGCAACGACCGCCTGGAGCGATTCCAGCGCGGTGGCGTCCGGCACCAGCAGCAGGGCGCCGCGTCCGCTGTGCAGACAGGCGGTCGCAGCTTCGACCAGGCCGGTCTGCCAGTGGCCGACCGGATCGGGGGTGGGCGCGACCGTCCAGGCCGCACGCGGGCGTCCGCCCTCAGTAATCGTGGCCAAGAACCGCTGCCCGCCGGGGTATTGGCTCACACTCGCCGGTAGCGAGTGGCTCAGGTCGGGCACCGGACGCGGCGACACCTCCGCCTTCTCGGTGGCGGCATGACGGGGCGGCACCGCGGTTCGTACGACATCGGCGAAGCTGCCGCCGTAGCGGTCGGCAACCGCGCGGACCGTTGCGGCCACCGCGGCGCTCAAGACCGGTTCGGCCGAAACCACCTTCTCCAACGGCGACAGCGATTGTCGTTCCCCCGGCGCGACGCGCTCCAGGATGAATCCATCGCGCAGCCGGCCGGCAAACCGCACCTTCACCCGTACGCCGGGATGGGCCTGGTCGGCGAGTTCAGCGGGAACCGCGTAGTCGAAGGGCCGGTCCAGGTTGGCCAGCGGCATGTCCACTGCCACCCGTGCCACCGACCGTTCCATGCCCGGCATGCTAGCGGCGGGCTACGACGTTCAGCCCTTCACTGCTGCGGCAAGAGCCTCGGCCCGGTCGGTCCGCTCCCAGGTCATCACGTCCAACTCACGGCCGAAGTGGCCGTAGTTGGTCACCTGGGAGTAGATCGGACGGACCAGGTCGAGATCGCGGATGATCGCCGCGGGCCGCAGGTCGAACACGCTCAGCACGGCGTCGGTGATCTGCTCGACCGGGACGGTCTCCGTGCCGAAGCACTCCGTGTAGAAGCCGACCGGGTGCGCCCGTCCGATCGCGTAGGCCACCTGCACCTCGCAGCGTTCGGCGAGGCCCGCCGCGACCACGTTCTTGGCCACCCAGCGCATCGCGTAGGACGCCGACCGGTCGACTTTCGACGGGTCCTTGCCCGAGAACGCGCCGCCGCCGTGCGGCGCCGCGCCGCCATAGGTGTCGACGATGATCTTGCGGCCGGTGAGGCCGGCGTCGCCGTCCGGCCCGCCGATGACGAACTTGCCGGTCGGATTGATGTACCAGTTGCAGTCGTCGGCGATCCTGAGGTCGCCCAGCGCCTCGCGGATATAGGGCTCCACGACCTTGCGCACCTTCTTCGAATCCCAGCTTCCGTCGAGATGCTGGGTCGACAGCACGATCTGCGTGACCTCGGCCGCCTTGCCGTCCTCGTAGCGGACGGTGACCTGGCTCTTGGCGTCGGGGCCGAGCCTGCCGGCATCGCCCTGGCCGCCGTGCCGGGCCGTCGCCAGCAGTTCCAGGATCTTGTGGCTGTAGTAGATCGGCGCCGGCATCAGGTCCGGCGTCTCGCGGCAGGCGTAGCCGAACATGATGCCCTGGTCGCCCGCGCCTTCCTCGCCCTGGCGGTCGGCGGCGCTGTCCACGCCCTGGCCGATGTCGGGCGACTGGCCGTGCAGCAGCACGTCGATCTTGGCCGTCTTCCAGTGGAAGCCGCTCTGCTCGTAGCCGATCTCGCGGATGGCCTTGCGCGCCACCGACTTGAACTTCGCCGGGTTGACGACGGGATGGCCGGCCGCGTCGTGCAGGACGTTACCCTGCTTGTCCTTCTTCAGGAGCGTCTCGGGAACGCGCACCTCGCCGGCGATGACGACGCGGTTGGTGGTGGCGAGCGTTTCGCAGGCGACGCGGACCTTCCAGGGATCCATGCCGGTCTTCTTCGCTTCGCGATAGACCAGATCGACGATCTCGTCGGAGATGCGGTCGCAGACCTTGTCGGGATGGCCCTCGGAAACCGATTCCGAGGTGAAGAAATAGTTCTGGCGCGTCACGGGTGTCCCCACTTGAAAGCGGAGCGGCGGACTGCCGATCCGGGCGGCCACGTGTTAAAGGGGCCGGGCCGCGTTCGTCAAGGCGCTTGCGGAGCAAGGCATGTCAAAGGCCGGGGGTTTCCGAGAGGAAAATTCCCGCGCGCCGGATCATTTTCGCGCGCAGGAGAATCCGTTTCGCGCCAGGCGCGGACGTCCAAAGCATGCCGCCCGCAGCGGTTTCGGGAGTGCGACATGCGCCGGACCAAGGGCTCAAGGCGCGTCGAGCGAATCCGAAGGATCGCGACGCGCCTTAGTCGCCGCCCTCGTCGGAAAGCGCCTTGACGAGATCGATGATCTTGCGGCGGACCTTCTGGTCGGTGATCCTGACGAAGGCGCGATTGAGCTGCAGGCCTTCGGTGGTGGAACAGAACTCGAAGGCGAACGAGGTCGACGCGTCTTCGGCGAAGCCGCGGCCTGAACGCGGCTCCTGGCCGGGCGCGTCCTCGAAGAAGAAGGCCACCGGCACGCCCAGGATGGAGGCGATCGCCTGCAGCCGGCTGGCGCCGACCCGGTTGGTGCCCTTCTCGTATTTCTGGATCTGCTGGAACGTGATTCCGAGGTTCTCGCCGAGTTTCTCCTGGCTCATGCCCAGCATGTTGCGGCGAAGTCGTATGCGGCTGCCGACATGCGTATCGATCGGGTTCGGCTTCTTCTTGTTTTCTTCCACCATTTTTCCCTCGCCGAGTTTTTCGGCTTTTTTCTATTTTTCGCACCCAAACGATATCGGCCGCAGCTACCCCAGCCAGTTGACCAACACCTTGAGAAAATTCGGGCGCTACAGTATGAGTTTCTAATATACGCCCTGTCAATCGAGCCGTAGCCGGCGCCTTACACTCAGGGCGGCCGCCGACAGGGCCATGGCGAGCAGTACCAGAAATCCGTTAATACGGCGTTGGTCAGCCGTAAACAGCGTTTGCTTCACGATCGGTATCCGCACGTCCAGGGTCCCCCGAGCATCGACGGCCAGGGCGTCGACGACCCTGCCGCGTGGATCGACCACCGCCGAAATTCCATTGTTGGCCGCGCGCACCAGCGGCAGGCCATTCTCCACCGCGCGGACCTGCGCCTGCCTGAAGTGCTGATACGGACCCGGCGTGTCTCCAAACCACGCGTCGTTGGTAACGTTTACAATAAGCCCGGATGACGCTACGTCAACCGCCACAAGGTCGGGAAAGATGATCTCGTAGCAGATGAAGGGCACGGCCAGTACGCCGCCCGGCACTTCGAGCGGATGGCGCTGGCTGCCGGCCGAGAAATTCATCGGCCCGGCCACGAACCGCTCTATGCCGAGGCGCCGCAGGAGTCCGGAAAACGGCAGATATTCCCCGAAGGGGACGAGGTGCACCTTGTCGACCGCGTCGACGATCTGGCCCTGGTCGTCGATCGCGACGACCGAATTGTAGTAGCGGTCGCCGGCGCCCGAGGCGCCCTCCTCCCGCACGGCGCCGGCAAGCAGCATCTGGCCGGGCTTGAGCATGTCGCCCAGCGCCGTCAGCGCCTGCGGCCGCTCGGTGAACAGGAACGGCACCGAGGTTTCCGGCCACAGGATCACCTTGGGCGCGGGCGCGTCCGGGCGTGGCGGCGCCGAGGACAGGCGCAGATATGTCGAGAAGATCGCGTCGGCCTGATC
>OFJB01001291.1_pt1 | contig 10053 bp, 4 predicted proteins | sample 1775081 | NCBI WGS metagenome assembly OFJB01 (sample SAMN08195771, study PRJEB24354) | sludge metagenome | isolation source: initial sludge from phenol fed wastewater aerobic bioreactor | place: India: Nagpur | collected 2016-06-05 | reverse complement strand
AGCCGTCAAACGGCGCCGGCATGCCCATGAGGTGCTCGCGCTCGAGCTGCAGCACCTCGGCGATGCTCAGCTCCCGGTGCTGCGGGTGCGGCGTGTCCGCCCACACCGCCTTGCAGCGCTCGGCCAGCCACGCGTTGAGTTCGGCAAAGCTGGTGAACTTGCGCTCTCGCGCTTCCAGCCACACCCGGATGTACCCGACGCCGGGAATCTGAAACAGCGTTTCCGTAATCATGGAGCCGCCAAACAGCGCGGGCAGCAGATAACTCGAATAGGAGATCAGCGGCAGCAGCGTGTTGGCAAATGCATGCTTGCGAATCACGACCCGCTCCGGCACGCCCTTCGCCCGCGCATAGCGAATATAGTCCGCATTCAGCACCTCGAGCATGTTCGTCCGCGTGTAGCGAATCAGCCCGCCGACAGAGATCGCGGTCAGTGTGACAACCGGCAGCACGAGGTGCGCGCCCACGTCGAGCGCCTGCTGCCAGAAGGTCATCTGCTCGTGCATGCGCCCAACCAGCCCGTAGAGATCGAACCAGCCCAATTGAATGGAAAAGACGTATTTGAGCAGCGCCGCAAGAAAGAATGCGGGCAGCGAAATGCCCGCCAGCGCGGCAACCGAGACCGCGTAGTCCGCAAAACGATATTGCTTTCGCGCGGCAAGAATGCCGAGCGGAATGCCGATGACCGCCTGCAGCACGAGTGTAACCGAGTTGATTCCAACCGTGTACCAGATAACGCTGCCAAACTTCTGCACCACCGGCTGGTGAAATTTCCAGGATTCCCCAAAGTCCCCGCGCAGCGCGTAGCCGCACCAGCGGAAGAATCCTTTCAGAATCGGCCCGTCGAGGCCGTAGAGTTGATTCAGCTGGGCGAGCAGTTCGCTGTAGCTCTTTGCGCCCGGCTGCGCGCTGAGCTGGCGCGCCATGCGCTCGACAAACGTGGTTGGCAGCAGGCGAATGACGAAATACGCCGCCATCGCGCCAAAGAACACGATGACCGCGCCGAGCAGCAATCTTCGAACGATGTATTTCGCCATATCGCCCTCTTGAACGGATTCCTTTGTTGGAAACGCGGGCAAAATCCCCGTCTTCCCCAATAAAAAAACAGGAACTTTGCGCCCGCCAAAAAACCGCGACGAGCGCAAAGTTCAGTCGTTTCCCGTTGCCGGCTCTACTTCATCTCGAGCCGCTCAATTTCCTTGTCCCAGTTCCACTGCGTCGTGATGTCCGGCGTGAGCGTATCCAGATTGATCCGCTCCGGGGAGAACACCGTGCAGTTCTGCCGCTGATACGCCGGAACCTCAACCGCCCAGTCGGCAATCACGTCCAGCGCCTGGCGGTAGACCGCCTTGCGGTAGGCCTGGTCGTCGCTCTTGCGCGCGTCTACGAGCAGCTGGTCGAGCGTCAGGTCGTCGATGTTGTAGTAGTTCGAGTCCGAACCGCCCTTGCCGACCATGCCGGAGCTGTGGTAAATCTGGAAGAGATCCGGGTCAATTGCCGCTTCCCAACCGGAGCACCAGATTTCCTGCGTGCCCGCGCCCATCATGTCCGAGAGCACCGAAAAGTCCGTCAGGTCGTTGATTTTGAGCTCAAAGCCGATGGTCGCGAGCGCGGCGGCGGCGTCCGTGAGCACCGCAAAGGTCGGGTGGTCGCCCGTGCCGTTGCCGCTGATCACCGCGTCGTAGCGCAGCTTCGCGCCCTCCGGCGCGGAGATGAACTTGCCGGTGGTTTCGTCATATTTATATCCCGCCGCCTGGAAGAATCCGATCGCCGCCTGCAATGCAGCGGCATACTTGTCTTCCTGCGGCATGCCGGGTTTGTAGATGTCGTTGCCGTCTTTATCGACGGAGAACGCAACGCGGTAACCCTCGTCCGTTGGCTGCGGCGCCGCCCAGGAGGTGTTCGAGATCGGGTACTGAATCACCGTCGCGGCCTCGCCGAAGTAGCTCTCGTATGCCACGTCGCGATAGACCGCCAGCACGGTGGCAATTGCCTTGCGCAGCGCCTTGGATTGCGCGCTGCCGGGATCGTTTCCCACGAGAATGGCTCTTGCGTTCAGGCCGATGTAGCCGTAACCGGGGAAGTCCACCTTTGAGGTAGCGATTTGTTCGCCGGAGATTTTGCCGTTGGCGTTGTAGCCCTTGATCTCCTCAAAGTTCTTCTTGGAGCCGTTGAGGCTGCCGATGTCAATCGTTCCCGCGGCAAGACCGGCGATGATCTCGGAGTCGATGGTCTCCTTGTACTGCACCTGCTTGATCTTCGGCTCGCCCTTGTAAAAATACTCGTTCGCCTCAAAGTAGCAGATGCGATTTTCGTATTTCACGAAGCGGTAGGGACCCGCGCCCATCGGCTGATTCGTCTTTGCCTGCACAAGCGATAGATCGCCAAAGGGATGGCCAAACGCGTTCTTTTCGTAGTCGTATTGCGCCGCGTCGCCATAATAGTGCAGCGGCGTGATGTAAAGCCCGCAGATCGTGTAGACGGCGGAAGCGTCGTAGCCCTGCATCTGCACTTCGACGGTGTTTGCGTCAATCTTGCGAATACCGGCAATGTTCGGCACGCCGCCCGCCATTTCGGGGTCCGCCTTCGCCTCGGCGGAGACGAAGTCGCCCTGCGCTTGCGCCAGCGTCGAAATCGCGGCGGGGTCAACCGCCTCTACGCCGTAGAACGCCTCGGCATCGCCGGAATACTTCGCAACCGCCTCGGCGTAGAAGTCCTCCATGGTCGGGAAGGTCGTTACGAGATCCCAGCTCGTTCCGGTCACCGCGCCGACGAGCGAACCGCCGTCGCCGGGATTGGCAAAGGCCCATACGTACATGCCAAGCGCGACGTTGAGCGCCTCGTTCGTGTCCAGATCCGCCTCGGTCTTGCCAATGTCCGCAATGTAAGCCGAGTAGTTCTCAACCGACGTGTCGATAATGTCCTGTAGATCGCCCATCCAGGCGGCTTTCTCCAGCTCCCAGTACTTTGCCTGCTGCGCCTCGGTCCAGGCGTCCGTAGCAGCCCAAACGTGATCCGCTCCGGCGGTGCGAATCGCAACCGCGAGGCCGTTGTACTTCGTGTAGATGTCCTCCGAAATCTGCGACTGATAGTTCTTCAGCCCCAGAATCGGATAGGAGCTCAGCGTCGTGGAGCCGACGTAGGAAGGATCGGCATACACATAATAGGTAAAGATGATGTCGTCCGCGGTAACGGGCTTGCCGTCCGAAAACTTCAGCCCGTCGAATAGTTTGATCGAATAGGTGGTGACGTCCGCCGTCTTGTCGTAGGCAACGGCGATGTCACACGGGCCTTTGTAGGTATATGGCTTGCCGTTATACGAAATCGTTTCGCCCGCAATCGCGTTGTGTACGATGCTGCCGAGCCGGTCGGTGGTCAGCATGGAAAGCTGCGTGAGTTCCATCACGTTCGCGTCCGCCGCGGTGTCCGCAAAAAACGGAGAAAACGCTTCGTTGAACTCCCCCTGCGCAACCACGAGCGGCAGCACGGGCGCTGCGGTCGGCTCCGCCGGAGCGGCCGATTCGGCAGCCTCGGGCACGGGCGCTTTTGTTTGGCAGGCCGAGCTCAGCCCCAAGCAAACGATCAGCACCAGCAGCAACACTCGACCCCAACTGCGTTTTTTCATCATAGAATCTCCTCCTGTCCCTCGCGGGCAATCTTGAAACGTCCGGCAAAGCGCCGTTGCTCCCGCACCGGGAATCCATCCCCATACAATAGGTATCATAACACATTCCATCACGGAACGCATGCTCGAACGAACGCTTACGACTCCTTTTGTTCCAAAAACGCCGCCACGTCCAATCGGACGGTGCGATTCGCCTTGGCTCCATTCTCCGCCTTGTTTTGGTACATCAGCGCGTCGACGGAGCGGATGAACCGCTGCTCGTCCTGACCGGAATCCGGACGGTAGACCGCCGATCCCGCGCTGAAGTGAATCGCGTACGGGCGGTTTTGCGTTTCGTTGAACACGCGCGTGTGCTCCAGAATGCGCAGATAGAGCATGCGCAGCGTCTGCTCGTTGTCGATGTCCGTCAGAATCACAAATTCGTCCCCGCCGTAGCGCGCGAGAAAGTCCCCTTTGCGAATGCTGCCTTTCAGAATCGACGCCGCATCCTTGAGCGCCTCGTCCCCCAATACATGCCCCAGACGGTCGTTCACCTCTTTAAAATGATCGATGTCCAGCAGAATGCAGGAGAGCGGCCGCCCGTCCTTTGCCATTCGCACCCGGTCCGACAGGTGAATGTCCATTTGCCGGCGGTTGAAGAGTCCCGTGAGATGATCCAGATACACCTGATCGTTCTGCAGATTGGTATACGCAATCAACAACGCAATCGCAATGCTGCTCCAGATGACGGCGATGCCGTAAAACAGCACCTGCGCGAGCGAGCTGAATAGCGTAATGGCGGAAAAGAGCGTGAGCATCCAGGCCGATTTTCGTGTAATCCGGCTTTGATGCACCCAAACCGCGGCAACGGACGTCACCAGCGGCAAGATGGACAGCAGCGCGAGCAGCGGATACCAGGGGCCGCGATGGTAGATCTGGCTCGAATCGAAATAGTACATCCAGCGCGTCAGCGGCGTGGAGAGGGTCATCAGCTCACAGACGCCAATTGGAATGCCGTAGACGAGCAGCGGCACGCGAAGCGCCTTTTCGTCGTGAAACAGCTGAGATTGCACGTAGAGCGCCCAAAGAAACCCCGGAATCGGGGTCAACAGAAACAGCGAAATGGTCACGATCTGATTGCAGAAGATGAGCGCTTTCGAGCGTTCGCCATCGAGCACCCAGGCCAGCGACTCCAAAATCAGCAGGCTGAGCACGCAGAGCGTCAACCAGCGAAAGATGCGATTGTGCAACAGCCGTTTTTCGCTGATGTTTCGGCTCGTGAAATAAACCACGAGGCATACAGCCGCCATAAAGAGGTTCAGGTCAATGCGAAGAAAGATCTGCATAATTCATCCCCCCATAAATGGAGCAGGTATGCGCAGCAGAAGAGCAGTAGATTGAGTGGTGAAGTTCGAAAGAAGGTGTAATTTGTCTTCCCCATTCGACAAATAAACTAAATTTAATATAGCATTCCGGCGCGCGCAAATCAACACAATCGCCGGAGCGATCGTGGCACGAATTCATCCATTCTTTTGAAAATTGTCGCAGTTTCGATACATTCTCGCAATATTCTTGCCGCTGTGGCGCAATAGACTGCTATAATGGTGTGTGATGGTGCAACACCGTCTATTTTGTAGTGTAACGAGGTACCTTCCTTTGATGCAGCAAGTGCTGGAGATTGTCAATCAGGTTCGCAAGGTCGTCGTCGGCAAGGATGCGGTCATCGGCAGCATTCTCATGGCGATGCTCGCACAGGGGCATGTGCTGCTTGAGGACGTTCCGGGGGTCGGCAAGACCACGATGGCGCTCGCCTTCTCCCGCGCCATGGACCTCTCGTATAAGCGCGTGCAGTTCACGCCGGACATCATGCCCTCGGACATCACGGGCTACACGACGATTCAAATCGGTGGTGGCGCGGGCGCCTATGTGCCCGGCGCGGCGATGTGCAACCTCTTTCTGGCGGACGAGATCAACCGCGCGTCCAGCAAGACGCAGTCCGCGCTCTTAGAGGTCATGGAAGAAAACAGCATCACGGTGGACGGGGTCACCCGCGCCGTGCCGCAGCCGTTTCTCGTGATTGCGACGCAGAACCCCGCGGGTTCCTCCGGCACGCAGCCGCTGCCGGAATCCCAGCTTGACCGGTTTATGGTGCGGTTGAGCATGGGTTATCCGGACCGTCGCAGCGAGGTGGAGATGCTTCGCCGCCATCAGAACTCCGTTTCGCTGGACAACGTCAGCCGCGTGGTTTCGCCGCAGGATCTTGCGCTCATGCAGCGCGAGGTGGAGAGCGTCTTCGTCTCGGAAGCGCTGTTTTCCTATATTACCGAGCTCGCCTCCTGGACGCGCGCCCAGCCCGCAATTCGCTTTGGCGTCAGCCCGCGCGGCACGATTGCGCTGCTGCGCATGTCGAAGGCCTCCGCCTACCTCTCCGGTCGCGATTATCTGATTCCGCAGGACGTGCAGGGCGTATTTGAGAACGTCTGCGCGCACCGCCTGCTGCTCAGCCCCCGCGCCATGGTCAGCGGCATTACCGAACAGCAACTGGCCAAGCGCGCGCTCACGCAGGTGCAACCGCCCGTCGTGGTCTAATCCCAATGGCCGTCAACCGGATTGCCTATCTGTATACGCTCTTATTGTCGTTTATCTTTTTTGTGCTATTCGACGTGTATTTGCTGCACCTGTTTCTGGTGTTTCTGTTATTACTTCCGTTCTTCTCGCTGCTGCTGGCAATTCCCGCCAGCCGGGGCCTGCGTTATAAAATGGAGATTGACGACGACATCGTGCCCAAGGGGCCGTGTCCCGTTTCGCTGACGATTAAAAACGGCAGCATGTTTCCCTGCGCGCGCGTGCGTCTGCTGCTCAGCCGCCGAAACGCGCTGGGCCGCTCCGGCGAGCAGTATTCGGATGAGGCGGAGGATTCCGTCCAGTGTTCGATGGGCCCGAATCGTACGATAACGCTCCAGCCGGTGGTCAAGTTTAACCATTGCGGGCGCATGGACCTGAGCATTCGCCGGGTCTATGTCTGCGACCTGCTGGGGTTGTTTAGCCTGCCCGTGCCCGCGGCAAACGGCGTTTCCGCTTCGGGCAGCGTCTACGTGCTGCCGGAGCTGCAGACCCGCTCGATTCAGACGGACGAAGCCGCCGACCTTGGGCTCGACAGCGTAACGTATTCCACGGAGCGCGCGGGCAACGACCCCTCGGAAATCTTTCAACTGCGCGACTACCGCGAAGGCGACCCCCGCCACAGCGTCCACTGGAAGCTCAGCAGCCGCATGAACCGGCTCATCGTCCGCGAGTTCGGCCTGCCGCTGAACGCCTCGCTGCATTTTTTACTGGAGCTGCGCGAAGGCGCGGACCCCGCCGCCTCGGAGGCGATGCTCGGCGCGGTGCTCGCCTTTTCGGAATACCTGATGGCACGAAAGATTACGCACTCCGTGAGCTGGATCGGCGAGGAAGGCATGCTGCAAACGCTCTCCGTCACCGGGGCGGACGCGCTGGCCTCCGTGCTGCACGACCTGCTCGCGCTGCCCGCGCAGGAACGCTGGAGCACGCTGGAGCAGTACGCCGCGCAGGCGATGCCACAGGGCGAAACGCACGTGGTGTATCTCATTGCCGGCGCGCGCTGGAAGAGCGCCGAGGACGAAGAGGCCAAGGGCATGCTCGGCAATCTGCTGGAGCGCAACATCTGCCGTCGTCTGACGCTGATGACCGAGCGCTGCCCGCAGGAAACGGCCAAGGGGCTGCTTTCGTTCGGCTGCGAGGTGCAGCTGTTTAGCGGACGCACCTTTGGTGCGGACGCGGAGGAAACGCTATGAAGCAGTCAACGAGTAAACCATCCCCCGCCCGCGCAACCGCAAAACCGAGCGCCGCGCCTTCGTTCGGCGGCTGGCTGACGCGGACGCTGCAGCAGACGGCGACGCTCGCGCTCGCCATCTTCGGGTTCCTCTTTTGCCTGCTTTCGAGCTACTCGTTGACCGCCGACGTCGCCAAACTGGCACTGTCGGCAACGATCTTCGTGCTGCTGTTTTCCGCGTCCTACTCCAGCAAACGGCGCGGCATTCTGTCGCTCGCCGTGTTTCTGCTCGGCCTGATCTGGGGCTGGATTCATGTGAACGAGCTGCTGCAAGGGATTCTGCTGCTTGTTCAGCAGGCGATTTCCCCGCTCTCGCTGAACCTGCCGGAGGCGATGCAGGCGCTGCTAATGCCGCACGACGCGGCTCAGACGCTGCAGCTCTCCACGCAGGCGCTGCAATCGATTCTGTTTTTGACCACGGCTCTTGCGGGGTATTTCGTCTTTGTCCGTTCCAGCGCGGTCGGCCTTGTGCTCGTGACGCTGCCGCTGCTGCTGCCCGCGCCGTTCTATCTGCTTTCGCCCGGCATTGTGCCGTTTTTCTGCCTGGTCACCGCGCTGTTGATGGTTTATGTGCTCAACGGCATTCGGTATTCCGCCGAATCGTCGCTTCCGTTCAGCGTATCGTCCCGCAGGCGAAACGAGGCGGCCAGCCAGCTCGTGCTGCCACATTGGCTCGCGCTCTCGACACTGCCGCTGATTGGGCTCGTGCTGTTGCTCTCCTCCCTCGTGCTGCCCGAAGAGGGCTACGAGCGGCCGGAGGCAATTGAAAGCCTGCAACAGGAAATCTTTTCGCTTCAGCTCGGCAAGGACTCGTTCTTCCGCAGCAACGACGGCCTGACGCATGGCGACCTGCGCGATTTAACGTCCATCCGGTTTACAGGCTCCCCCGCGCTGAAGATTCGCACCACGCTGGAAGAGGCCATGTACCTGCGCGATTTTGCGGGCGCGACCTACTCCGACGCGGGCTGGAACATCGCCTCCGCTTCGGACTATGCTTCGTTTGAGGACAGCTTCCTCGGCATTGCGCCGCAGAACCTCAGCGCCGCCGCAACCGCCGCCACCGGCTCCGGCAGCAGTCCCTTTGCGCTCGACGTCAAGAACATCGCGGCGTCGAAGACCTCTATCTGGGTGCCAAACGGTCTAATCACCACCACGAGCGACATTCCGAACTCGGTCTATCTTGAGGACGCGGCGCTCAGTTTTTCCAAGGCGTCCGCCGCAAAACCATATTCGCTGGCCGCGCTGCCCATCGGCAGTTCGCTCTCCAACATTCCGCTCGGCGGGGATGTGGCCGACGCCGCCTCGCTGCGGAGCGCCTATCAGGCCGCCGCGGGCGGAGCAATGGGACTGCCAGGCGCCAGCGGGACGGAGGCGGAGCGCGTGCAGTCCTCCGCGCGCGCCTACATCGACTATGTGTTTCAAACCTACGGCACGCTGCCGGAGAGCACCGCGCAGGCGGCAAACCAGCTGCTCTCGAAATACAATCTCTCGCTGCAGCTGGAAGACGGCTCGTTGAGCCTCTACGAAACCTGCCGCGCGCTCTACCTCTTCCTCTCGGAACGCTGCGTCTACGCCTATTCGCCGCCGCAGCCACCGGAGGGAACCGACTTTTCGACCTATTTTCTAGAGCAGAGCCGCCAGGGCTATTGCGTGCATTTTGCGACCACCGCCGCTGTGCTCCTGCGCGCGCTCGGCATCCCGACGCGCTATGCGGAGGGGTACATCGTCATTCCCAGCGACTACGAAAAGCAGCGGGACGCGGACGGCTACATCAGCATTGAGGACACCCACGCACATGCCTGGGTCGAAATCTTCGATCCGGTGCAGTTGGAGTGGATTCCTGTGGAGATGACCGCCAGCACGGGCAGCAATCCCAACGATCTTGGGCAGGGCGAATCGGACCCGACGGACGCTTCCGCCTCCCCCGAACCAACGCCAACCGCCGAGCCGACGCCCACCGCCGAACCAACGACGGAACCGACGACGGAGCCATCGAGCACGCCGGACACGAGCGGCGACCCCACGACCTCGCCGGAGGGCGATGGTACGCCGGAGCCGACCGACTCGGCAGAGGCCGCAGCCTCCGAATCCCCCGCGGAATCCACGCCGTCCCCCGCGCCGGGTGGATCGGAATCCCCCTCGCCGGACGGCACACAAGGCGAGTCCGAAGGTGCGGAAGGCGAAGGTTCCTCCGCTGCTCCGCAGCTCTGGCCGCTGCTCGTTCTCGCCCTCGCCGGAGTGGCAACGCTCGCCGTCTTCGGCCTGCGCAAGGCCGCCGTCAAGCGCATGAAGCGCCTCTTCTTCCAGCGCGATGCAAACACCGCCGTGCTTGCCCTCTGCGCGCAGACGCTCCGCCTGCTCCGCTTTGCGGGATGCGCGCCACTCGACCCGCTCCAGCATCCGGAGGATTATGTGGAAGCTGCGGTGAAAACCCTGCCCTGGCTCGACGGTGCCGCCCTGCTGCGGCTGCTCGAACTGGCGCAGCGCGCGCGCTTCTCCAACAAGACCTGCCCCCGCGCGGGGCGCGACGACGCGGTTGCCTTCGTCCGCTTGTTGAACCACGATCTGCCGGGACGGCTGCCGCGCGTGCGACGCTG
>OFJB01001290.1_pt1 | contig 10056 bp, 7 predicted proteins | sample 1775081 | NCBI WGS metagenome assembly OFJB01 (sample SAMN08195771, study PRJEB24354) | sludge metagenome | isolation source: initial sludge from phenol fed wastewater aerobic bioreactor | place: India: Nagpur | collected 2016-06-05 | reverse complement strand
TGAGGCGGCGCTGACCATCTCCGGGCTGGACTGCTTCTACGGCGAGGTTCAGGTGCTGCACGGCCTGGAGCTCGTTCTGGAAAAAGGCGAGGTGCTGTGCCTGCTCGGCCGCAACGGCGCCGGCAAGACGACGACCCTGAAGGCGATCATGGGCCTCGTGCCGGCCGCCGCCGGCTCCATCCGCCTCGGTGGCCGGGGACTGACCGGGCTGCCGGCGCACGAGGTGCCGCAGGCCGGCGTCGCCTATGTGCCGCAGGGCCGGCGGCTGTTCGCCGAGATGACCGTGGCGGAGAACCTCGAGATCGGCCTGATGGCACGCGGCAAGGGAAAGGCGACGCGCAAGGCGGTGCTGGAGATGTTCCCGCTGCTGCGCGAGCGGCTGGGGCAGCGCTCCGGCACGCTCTCCGGCGGCGAGCAGCAGATGTTGGCCATGGCGCGCGCGCTGTGCCTGGAGCCGCAGGTGCTGCTGCTCGACGAGCCGACCGAGGGGCTGATGCCGTCGATGATCCAGAAGATCCGCAAGGCCGTTGCCGGGCTGCGCGACCTGGGCGTCTCGACCGTGCTGGTCGAGCAGCGCGTCGACGCGGTGCTTTCCGTCGCCGACCGCGTCTGCTTCATCGAGAACGGCCGCAACCGCGAGACGGTCGGGGTCGAGGCGCTGCGGGCCGATCCTTCCGCCATCCGCCGCTATGTCGGGGTGGGATGACGCTTCCGCCCCTCAGCCGAAGAACAGCCAGCCCGCCACGAGGAAGGTCGGGATCAGGACCAGGCCCGACCACGCCATGTAGCCGAAGAAGCTCGGCATCCGCACCCCCTGATGCCGGGCGATGGCGTAGACCATGAAGTTCGGCGCGTTGCCGATATAGGTGTTGGCGCCCATGAACACGGCGCCGGCCGAGATGGCGGCCAGCGTCGAGGCGAGATCGGTCATCAGGCGGTGGGCGTCGCCGCCCGCGAGTTCGAAGAACACCAGATAGGTCGGCGCATTGTCGAGGAATGAGGACAAGGCTCCGGTCAGCCAGAAATAGGCGAGGTCGTTCGGCTGGCCGTCGGCGCCGGTGACCAGCGCGACCAGCGGCGCGAGCGCGCCGTGCGACCCGGCCTGCAGGATCGCCACCACCGGCACGATGCAGACGAAGATGGCGACGAACAGCTTCGCCACCTCCCTGATCGGTCCCCAGTCGAGACCGTTGGCCGCGCGGTACTCCTTGCGCGAGACGGCGAGCGAGACGAAGGCCAGCGCCAGGATGACGACGTCGCGGACGAGATTCTGCCATTCGACGGTGACGCCGAGCACGGTGAAAGCCGGGCCGGGCTTCCACCAGGCCGACAAGAGGATGGCGCCGACGACGCCGGCCAGCAGCGGCAGGTTGGGCAGGCCCCGCAGCCGCACCTTGGAATCGGGCGTCGGATCCTTGATCTTCGGCAGGCCGCCTTCGCGCCGGTGCAGTATCGTGTCGATGGCCAGGAACACCGCCAGCACCAGACCGCCGACGAACAGCGTGTCGGGCAGGATGTGGACGGTCGTCCAGAAGAAATCGACGCCGCGCAGGAAGCCGACGAACAGCGGCGGATCGCCGAGCGGGGTCAGCGAGCCGCCGATGTTGGACACCAGGAAGATGAAGAAGACCACGACATGGGCGTTGAACGGGCGGTTGTCGTTGGCGCGGATCAGCGGCCGGATCATGATCATCGAGGCGCCGGTGGTCCCGACCACGGAGGCCAGCAGCGCGCCGATCAGCAGCAATCCAGCGTTGGCGAGCGGCGTGCCGTGGATGTTGCCCGCCACCAATATGCCGCCGGCGATGGTGAACAGCGCGAACAGGAGGACGATGAAGGACATGTATTCGGTGAGCAGCGTGTGCAGCACGGCCCCGCCTGCCGCCGCCGGCCCGAAGCTCGCCGCCAGCGGCAGCACGACCAGCGCCGCCCAGACGGCGGCGATCTTGCCGTAGTGGCGTTCCCAGACATGGGGAAACAGCAGCGGCCCGGTGGCGATCGACAACAGCAGGCCGGCGAAGGGCAGCGCCCACAGCAGCGACATGGCCTCGCCCGGAAGCACGCCCTCGGACGCCAGGGCGACCCCCGGATCGGCCAACACGATTGCAGCGGCCGCAGCCGCGACCAGTCCCGACAGCCTCACCTTGCCCCCCTGCCCCTCGGCGTCGCCCGGCGGCCGCCGGTTCACGCCAGCGTCACGCCGGCCTCGCGCATCCGTTTCAGCATCGTCTCGACCGAACCGTCCAGGTCGATGCCGCGGCAGGCGTCGAGCCGCACCGTCACGGCGAACCCCTGGGCGACGGCATCGAGCGCCGAATAGGCGACGCAGAAATCGGTCGCCAGCCCGCACAGCGTGACCGCGCCGATGCCGCGCTCGCGCAGATAGCCGCCGAGGCCGGTCGGCGTCCTGTGGTCGTTCTCGAAGAAGGCGGAATAGCTGTCGATGGCACTGCGGAATCCCTTGCGCAGCACCAGTTCCGCCTTGGTCCAGGCAAGGCCGGAATGGAAATCGGAGCCGAGGGAGCCCTGGATGCAATGGTCCGGCCACAGCGTCTGCGGGCCGTAGGGCATGTCGACGCTCTCGAACGGCTGGCGGCCGGGGTGGCTGGAGGCGAAGCTGGAATGTCCGGCGGGATGCCAGTCCTGCGTCATCACCACATGCTCGCAATTGCGGATCAGGTCGTTGCCCAGCGGCACGATCTCGTCGCCGCCGGCCACCGCCAGCGCGCCGCCCGGGCAAAAATCGTTCTGCACGTCGATCACGATCAGCGCCTGTGCGGTCATCGATCCTCCCTTCCCGTCCATGCCGAGCCGTCGCCGACGGCGCGGGCCGAGAACCTTGACCAGATGGCCGGCCGCGTCAACCTCCGGACGCCTCATATCGGCCGGCCGGCGCCGGACCGGTCTGCCCGGCAAACTCCGCTTTGACAATCCCGGGCGGCTTGGTATCATTTGCATACGAACAAATTTGGACGGCTGCGAGCGGGCTTGTTCCCGCCGTGAACGCCGCCCGGCGGGGAGCATCGGGAAGGCCAAGCGTGACGCGTTACGCCAAACCCACCAGCCTCGATGAGGCGCTCGCCCTGCTCGGCGGGGCGCCATGGCGTATCCTGGCGGGGGGGACCGACGTCTATCCCGCGCTCGGCAGCCGGCCGGTCCGCGACGACATCCTCGACATCAACGGCCTTGCCAACCTGCGCTGCATCGCCCGAACCGGCGACGGCTGGCTGATCGGCGCGCGAACGACCTGGACCGACATCGCGCGGCACGACCTGCCGCCCGCCTTCGACGCGCTGAGGCAGGCGGCGCGGGAAATCGGCTCGGTGCAGATCCAGAACGTCGCGACGGTCGCCGGCAATCTCTGCAACGCCTCGCCCGCCGCGGACGGCGTGCCGGCCCTGCTGGTGCTGGGCGCGGAAGTGGAGCTGCGTTCGGCCGAAGCCGCACGCCGCCTGCCGCTGGCCGACTTCGTGCTCGGCAACCGCCGCACCGCGCTCCGGCCGGACGAACTGGTCACCGGCATCCATATACCGCGCGACGGCGCCCGCGGGCGCTCCGCCTTCGTCAAGCTCGGCGCGCGGCGCTACCTCGTCATCTCCATCGCCATGGCGGCGGCGCGGCTGGCGATCGGCGACGGCCGGGTCGAACGGGCCGCCGTCGCGGTCGGCGCATGCTCCGCCGCCGCCGCCCGCCTGGCCGGCGTGGAAGCCGCCCTGACGGGACAGGCGGCGGACGCTTCGCTGGCCGAGGCCGTTCGATCGGCACCCCTTAGGGAACTGTCGCCCATCGACGACGTGCGCGGCACCGCCGCCTACCGCCGCGACGCCGCGCGCGAGATCGTCGCGCGGGCCGTGCTGGCGGCCGCCGGCCTCGGCGAAGCGAGGGCCGCGGCATGAGCCTCGATCCGATCGCCGTCGATTTCCAGGTCAACGGACGGCCTGTCTCGGTGACGATTTCGCCGATGCGCCGCCTCTCCGGCGTGCTGCGCGACGAACTCGGGCTGACCGGCACCAAGGTCGGCTGCGACGCCGGCGACTGCGGCGCGTGCACCGTCCTGGTCGACGGCGCCGCGGTCTGTGCCTGCCTGATGCCGGCGGCGGGCGTGGCGGACGCGGCCGTCACCACGGTGGAAGGATTGGCGAACGGCCGGCTGTCGGCATTGCAGGCAGCCTTCCTCGAACACGGGGCGGCGCAGTGCGGCGCCTGCACGCCCGGCCTGCTGATGGCGGCGACGGCGCTGCTGGACAGGGTGGCCGAACCGACCGAGGCCGAGGTTCAGGACGCGCTGGGCGGCGTGCTCTGCCGCTGCACCGGGTATCGCAAGATCGTCGCCGCGGTGATGGATGCCGGACGGAAGGAATGCCAACCGTCGAAGTCTCGCTCCGGCCGCCCCTCCGTCGATCATTGCCGCAACCGTCAAGGCAATGTCCTGGACCCCCGCCTCCCGCCCTCCGGCCATGCCGTCGGCGCCTCGCCGGTGCGGCTGGACGGCGTGCCGAAAGTCACCGGCGCGGAAAAATTCGGCGCCGATTCCTTTCCCGCCGACGCGCTGGCCGTGCTGGTCATCCGCTCGCCGCACCATCGCGCCGGCTTCGCCTTCGGCGACCTCGGCGGCTGGACGGAGAAACATCCCGGCGTCGCCGGCGTCTATACCGCCGCCGACATTCCCGGCACGAACCGCTTCGGCGTCATCGCTCCCTTCGCCGACCAGCCCGCCCTGGCGGAAGGCATGGCGCGCTTCCGCGGCGAGGCGGTGGCGCTGGTCGCCTGCGAGCGCGAGACGGCCGCAGACCTCGACCTGACCGATTTTCCGATCGCCTGGACCGGACTGCCGCACGCCCTGCAACCCTGCGACGCGCGGGCGGACGGCGCGGCGCGCATCCACGAGATGCGGCCGGGCAACCTGCTGACCAGGGGCTTCGTCGAGCGCGGCGACCCGGAAGGCGCGATCGCCGCCGCGGCCCATGTCGTTTCCGGCGGCATCGACACATCCTATGTCGAGCACGCCTATATCGAGCCGGAGGCAGGCTACGCGGCGTGGGACGGCGACACGCTCACCGTCGTCGCCTGCACCCAGGCGCCCTATATGGACCGCGACGACACGGCCAAGGTCCTCGGGCTTGCGCCGAAGAAGGTCCGCATCGTGCCGACCGCCACCGGCGGCGGCTTCGGCTCCAAGCTCGACATGTCGATCCAGCCGCTGATCGGCCTGGTGGCGATGAAGACCGGCCGGCCGGCCGCGCTCGCCTACACGCGCGGCGAATCCATGATGTCGACCACCAAGCGCCACCCCGCGGCGATGCGGGCGACGGTCTGCGCCGACAAGGACGGTTTCGTTACCGCAATGATCTTCGAGGGCGACTTCAACACCGGCGCCTATGCCAGCTGGGGGCCGACCGTGGCGAACCGCGTGCCGGTCCACGCCTCCGGCCCCTACCGCACGCCGAACTATCGCGCCGAGGGCCGCGCCATCCACACCAACGGGCCGGTCTCCGGCGCCTTCCGCGGCTTCGGCGTGCCGCAGGCGACGATCTGCCAGGAAACCCTCTACGACGAACTGGCGGCCGAGCTCGGCCTGGACCGGCTCGAATTCCGCCTGAAGAACGCGCTTCGTAACGGCTGCGAAACGGTGACCGGGCAGAAGCTCGAAGGCGGCGTCGGCATCGCCGATTGCCTCGAAGCCTTGCGGCCGCACTGGCTGCGGGCGCTGGCCGACGCCGCGGCTTTCAACAAGGCGCATGACGCGAAGCGGCGGCGCGGCGTCGGCGTCGCCTCCTGCTGGTATGGCTGCGGCAACACCTCGCTGCCCAACCCTTCCACCATCAAGGTCGGCATCTCCGCGGACGGCGGCGTCGTGCTGCACCAGGGCGCGGTCGACATCGGCCAGGGCTCGAACACCGTCATCGCGCAGATCTGCGCCGACGCGCTCGGCCTGCCGCTGGAGAAAATCCGCCTGAAGGGCGCCGACACCGCCATGACGCCCGATGCCGGCAAGACCTCCGCCTCGCGCCAGACCTTCGTCAGCGGCAAGGCGGCGCAGATGGCCGGCCGGGCGGTGCGGGAAAAGGTGCTGCGCTTCGCGAACGTCTCGGACAAGGCCGTGCTGTCGCTGGAGCCCGGCCGGCTGGTCATCCGCGAAGGCGACGCCGTGCGCCACGTCGACCTCGCCGCGCTGCCCGCCGACCGGGACGGCTTCGTGTTCGCCGCGCAGGAGACCTACGACCCGCCGACCACGCCGCTCGACGCCAAGGGCCAGGGCAATCCTTATGCCGTCTACGGCTACGGCGCGCAGATCGCCGAGCTCGAAGTCGACATGAGGCTCGGCACGGTGAAGCTGATGAAGATCACCGCCGCGCACGACGTCGGCAGGGCGATCAATCCCGTTCTGGCCGAAGGCCAGATCGAGGGCGGCGTCGCCCAGGGCATCGGGCTGGCGCTGATGGAGGAATACATACCCGGCCGCACCGAGAACCTGCACGACTACCTCATCCCCACCATCGGCGACGTGCCGCCGATCGAGACGATCCTGGTGGAAGTTCAGGACCCGGAAGGACCCTTCGGCGCCAAGGGACTGGGCGAGCACGTGCTGATCCCGACCGCGCCCGCCATCCTCAACGCCATCCGCCACGCCGCCGGCGTGACGGTGACGAAGGTGCCGGCGACGCCGAGCCGGATACTGGCGGCGATCAGGGAGGCGGGGCGATGAGGCGCGCACACGGCGAAGCGCTTTCTTCTCCCCGTATACGGGGAGAAGATGCCGGCAGGCAGATGAGGGGCGGCGCCAGCATGGCAAGGTTCATGCGGCCCCCCATCCGGCCCTTCGGGCCACCTTCTCCCCGTTCACGGGGAGAAGGAAGAGGCTGGCCCCTACTTCTTGTTCTTGGCCATCCAGTCCTGCTGTTCCTTGGTCAGGTACTTGGCCCATTCGTCGGCCACGTCCTGCGCCTTCTTCTGGCCGAGCAGCACTTCCTGGAAGTTCTTGATCGCGACGTTGTCGACGAAGTTGCCGAGGTTTTCCAGATGCGTCGGCGGCGTCACCATCTCGTACTTGGACGTATCGTTCAGTTCCTCGAACCAGCCCTTGAACTGTTCGGTCTTGAAGTGCTCGTCCTGCTCGGCGCCGTTGTGGATCGGGATGACGCCGACCTCCTTGGCCCATTCCAGATTGTCCTTCGGCGAAAGCAGCGTCGCCATCAGCTTCCAGGCGTCGTCCTTGACCTTGGAGTTGGCGAACATCGCCCAGCCGGCATAGCCGAGCGTCGGATAGGACTTGCCGCTCGGTCCCGTCGGCATCGGCGCCACGGCGAAATCGTCGGCGCTCATCTTGTCGGCGATGCCGATCAGCGCGTCCGGATCCTGGTCGAGCATGGCGCAGGTGCCGGAATAGAAGCCGGCGACGATCTCGTTATAGCCCCAGGACACGCTGTCCTTCGGCGCGTAGCCGTCCTTGTAGAGGTCGGCCAGCATCTGCAACCCCTTCACCGAGCCGGGCTCGTTGATGGTTGAGGTGCCGTCGGCATTGAAATAGCCGCCCTTGCCGTTGGCGATGTTCATGAACATGTGCATGCCGGTGAAGGCGCCCGGCCCGCCGCGCAGGCAGTAGCCGTATTTGCCCTGCATGGCCGAGATCTTCTTGGAATCCGCGACGAACTCGTCCAGCGTCGCCGGCGCGTGGTCAAGGCCGGCCTCCTTGAACAGCTTCTTGTTCCAGAACATCGCCCTTATGTAGTAGCCGTAGGGGATCATGTACTGGGTGTTGTTGACGGTGGAGCCGAACTGCTTGGCGCGGTCGCCCAGCGTCTTGGCGTCGTCCCACTTGGCCATGTACGGTCCTAGATCCTCCAGCTGGCCGTTGTTGCCGTAGAGGCCCATCCAGCGCTCCGGCATCTCCACCACGTCGGGCGTGTCGCCGGCCTGCACCATGGTCAGGAACTTCTCGAAGGCCTGGCCCCAGGGCAGCGAGACCACCTCGACCTTGACGCCGGGATTGGCCGTCTCGAACTCGGCGATCTGCTTCTTCAGGAATTCGGTGCGCTGCGGGCTGGTGATGACCTCCACCAGCTTGACCGTCGTGTCGGCCAGCGCACTGCCCGCCGAGACGGCCAGGCCGGCCACGGCGGCAAGCAGGATATTGAACGTTTTCATGCTTTTCTCTCCCATTTTTGATTCAAATCGTTACCTGCGGGCTTTCTCGAACGCCTGCTCGATGTCGTCCCATAGGTCCTCGACGTTCTCCAATCCGACATGCAGGCGGATGGTTCTCGGGCTGACGCCGAAGCGCGCCATCGAATTGAGCCCCGGCGTCTGCTCCAGCGAGGCCATCGCCGGCACGACGAGGCTTTCATGCCCTCCCCACGACACGCCGATGCGGAAAAACTTCAGCGCATCGACGAAGGCCGGGATGTCGACGTCCTCGGCCGCCTCGAAGGAGAACAGGCCGGAATAGCCGGCGAGCGTCGCCTTGCCGGGATGGTTCGAATAGACGGGATGATGCACGCGCGCGACATGGCCGTGGCCCTTCAGCCGCTCGGCGATGGCGAGCCCGCTCTTCATGTGGTGCGGCAGCCGCAGGTGCAGCGTGCGCAGGCCGCGCAGCAAAAGCCAGCCCTCGAAGGGCGACAGCTTGCCGCCCAGCACCGAATAGGTGTGCTGGTTGATATGGGCGATATGCGCGGCCGAGCCCGCCACCACGCCGGCCACCGTGTCGCTGTGGCCGCCGAGATATTTCGAGGCCGAGTGCAGGACGAGGTCGACGCCGTGCGAGATCGGCTTCTGGAATACCGGCGTCGCCCACGAATTGTCGATGGTCGTGACGATGCCCTGCTCCTTCGCCAGCCGAGTGAGATGCGCGAGGTCCTGCAACTCGAACATCATCGAGGTCGGGCTCTCGAGATAGAGCAGTTTGGCGCCCGGCAGCGCCGCCTTGACCGCATCCGGATCGGAGCCGTCGACGTAGTCGACCTTGATGTTCATGCGCGGCAAAAGGCGCTCGAACAGGCGATAGGCGTCGCCGTAGCAGTTGCGCACCGCCACCATGCGCTCGCCGGCGCCGACGAAGGCGAGAACCGTGGCGCTGATCGCCGCCATGCCGCTGGAGAAGCCGCGCGCGGCTTCCGCGCCTTCCAGGGCCGCCACGCGCTGCTCGAATTCCATCACCGTCGGGTTGTCGCCGCGCGAATAGATCGGCTGGCGGCGCTTTCCGGCGAAGGTGTCGGCCATCTCCTGGTAGGAGGCGAAGGTGAACAGCGAGGTCTGGTAGATCGGCGGCACCACGGCGCCGCCGGGAAACGGCTCGTCATGCGCGAGCAGGCTCGCCGCCTCGGCGAGGTAGTCGCGGTCGAGGCCGGTCGGCTGGTCGTTCATGTGGATTCCGTGAGCTTGAGTTGGGCCGCGCCGCGCCGAAGGTCGTCCTCGACGGTCGCCATCAGTTTCAGCGCCTCCGCCCGCGCCCCCTTGGGGTCGCGCGCGACGATGCGCTCGAAGATCATGCGGTGGTACGGGAAGCTCGCGTGGCCGAAATCGCGCACGCCGAGCGGATGTTCCCAGAAACGATGGAACATCTCGTGCATGGCGGCGATGATCTGCTCGAACAGCGGATTGCCGGAAGCGCGGTAGACCGACTGGTGGAATTCCCAGTCCTCTTCCGAGGACATGCCCGCACGGGTGCGGAACGCTTCCTCCATGACGTCGAGCGCGTCCTGCTCGGCCTCGCGGAACCCCTCCCAGCCGCCCTGCTCCACGATCTGGGCCACGGTCTGCCCCGTGGCCAGGGCGATGCGCCGGTCCCCGCGCTGACGCCGGTCTCCGCCGCCGATCTGGCCGGAGCCTTGCAGGATGAAACACGTCATCTGAGCTATTCGCAGAATATCAACCTGCATTTCCAGGCCGACCCCAGCGTGATGAACGCCGATGGCGCGACACGGGCGATGGCATTCGACACCCTGACCAACACGGTCCGGGGCATCGAGCGTTTCATCGCCCAGCCTGCTGCCAAGAAGGCGCTGACCCAGCGCATCGACACGGTGAAGATTGCCGAAGGCGCCAAGCCCACCGTCA
>OFJB01001289.1_pt1 | contig 10062 bp, 9 predicted proteins | sample 1775081 | NCBI WGS metagenome assembly OFJB01 (sample SAMN08195771, study PRJEB24354) | sludge metagenome | isolation source: initial sludge from phenol fed wastewater aerobic bioreactor | place: India: Nagpur | collected 2016-06-05 | reverse complement strand
AGAATTCTGTACCAGAGCGGAAAGCCGTACGAGATGCGGCCGTCTTTGTGCTTTTTTAAGCTGAGCGGAATTTCCACAGCAAAAAGGATACCAGAGAGTGTAGTCTAGCACAATATGCTCTCTATCGTCGTGCCAAAAACAAAAAAAGGCCTCTTTTCGCTTCTCATTGAAAAGAGGCCACTAATTAATTGCTTGCAGCCATTTTCACTCAAACAAGAGCAGCTCTACAATTACCTCTCTTGTTACTTGTGAGCACGGATGCTGTAATCCCATGCGGTGTATGGATCGGGACCAATAATTGTTACCTTGAAATGCGTCTGTGAGCCCTTGACAAATATATTATCCTTTTCTCCTTCAGGACCTCCCACAACCCCGCCCGGATAAAGCGGGCTGCCATTGTAAGAAGAATTCCCACGCCATCCGGTATCGTGTACAATTGTTCCGTCAGGATATTCAATGATATACTTGTCTGGTATACCCTGAGTATCAAACCTAAGATCAAACTTGCAGCCTTTTGGGAGAGCACTGATGTCCCATGTATCGACGGTGATCCCATAACCACCAGAGTTTGCAGCTACCCACGCCTCCGCATCATAATTAGCCTTAGTAAGCGTGTAATTGCGTCCAGCACTTGCCGTCCCGATAAGTACAGTTGCATATCCTGTTGCCAAAGTGTCCGTGTCATCGCTTACTGCAACAGTCAAACCATATGCACTGTTTGCGCTATACGAGTGGGAGATTTCGATACTTGCCTTTCCACCAGACACCGTTGCTTCCTCACTGCCTGTCGCATTAGCGCTACCGTCACCGAAATTGTAATCAAAGGTCACCTTCTTTGTGCCTGATGGAATGTTCTTGGCAGTCACCGTAAATTTATAAGGCTCTCCTGTCTGCCCATTTGTCACTGTATTCGGGGAGATGGTTATTGTCGGGGAACCAGACAAAGTAAAGCCAAATAACCAACAGCCCGAAAGCAACAACAGTAACACAACCGACATCAAGACCATCAACGCGCTGAGTGCCCATTTCTTCTTCACGGCTTCTTCCCTCCTTACTAACTAATCTTTTTTGTCGACTACAATATTCTGTAGCGTTTAAACTTGTGGCATTAATAATTGTAGTACTAGTTTAGTATACTTCAAGAGGCAAATAACGAATATTTAATGAATATAGTGAGTGCGCGGTTGTGAAAGTATTGGGACCATTAGGGGCTATGATATAGGCCCACACTTAGTCTAGATGTTGAGTGTGCTTTTTTCGGCTTATTCCAGTTCGAACACAATACGCACCGAGGCACTCACCTGCAGGCTGCCTGGCGCAAAGGCTTCTTCGGGCGCACTAGGACCAGCCATGGCCTTCATTAAGTACACCGGCTCGTTTTGGCCGCGCGAAGAGAACGACTGCTCCTCTACAGTGACCGCCTTACCGAGTGTCGCGCCGAGGGTTTGCGCCATGGCAGCGGCCTTGTCCATGGCATTGAGCACTGCCTTCTGGTACATCTCGATTTCCATGGTATCTGCGTCTTTCTTTTGGTAGTTGAGCGAATCAATTCCGTTAGCACCGGCTTCCATGCCAGTCTGAACCACCAGACTGACCTTGCTCGTGTCGTAGAGTGTTGTGGTTATGGTACTCGTGCTGCGGTAACCGACGATCTCGTTCTGCTTGCCTTCCTGGTCGTTGTAAACGGCAGAGAGGGAAAAGGCGCTTGTGGCTATGTCCTTGCGTTCGATCCCCAAGGAGAGCAGCGCCTTGACGATTTTGTCTGCCGAATTGGTGACGGCTTTCTGAACCATAAGGGGCGTGGCAGCTTGTTTGGTGACGGAGAGCGTCAGCACTGCCATGTCGGCGATTACGGTGGTCTGGTAGCTGCCGGAAACGCGAATGGTCCTGTCGTAGGGTGTCAGGCTTTGAGCGCTCAAGGGGGCTAGTGCCACGAACGCGCCCAACACGGCAAAGAGCATCAACTTAAAAGACTTTCGATCTACAAGACTAGTCATAAGCCCTCCTTAGGGAACTTCAAAAAGCAACTTGGGAAGAATCGGGCGGAATTACATGGATTCTTGCAGGGTCAATTCTAAAGCAAATATCGAATCGATGCAAAGAGGCCCGTCGCCGCCACATCATCGAACTCCGGGCAACATAACCACAAAACTCACCGGCTGCGGGACATCTCGAGTATAAAAAAAGGCAGGCCAGCAATTGACCTGCCCATCGACGATTTTGTGGATTATTTTATGATACAGAATCTTCCCAAATAGGTATTCTCGATCTCTTTGCTGTCTTGGTGCCGAACCGCAGGGGCTAAAGCTTCTAACCTCAGTGCAGTGCCACCGACAAGACCATGTTATCGGTCAGTGTCCCATTGGGACTTTGGACTGGATGCCATTCATCATTTTTCCAGTAGCCACCCTCAAATCCTTGCGCTCTTACATAGATTCCGCTTAGGTACAGATCGCCGTCAGATTTCCATATGGATGTCGCACATGGAGGCTCTCCGTGTAGAAATGGGAGCTGGTGCTCTGCCGTATTCTTGAAGTAGCCGGAACGAAAAAGCGAATATTCGATGATTTCATAAATGTAATCATAAATGTATGCGACATACACGTCATTCCCGTCTATCATTATGGAGTTGAAATGATAAGGATTCTCTCCTGTTGTCATCGCCTGCCATAGCCCATTCTTCCAATAACCGGCACTATATACTCCATCAGAAGTTATCCGTTCTCCGGCGATATAGACGTCCGACCCGGAAATAGTGATCGAATTTGTCTCGGACTCCTGATCATCTGCTCCTTCCAAGAGAGAAAAACTACCATTTTTCCAATGGCAGGCTCTATACTTATTACTGCTATCGCAACAAATTCCGCATATATAGATGTCACTTCCATCGCTGACAATGCCAACGGGGTATGCCTGTGAATATCCATTATCACATACGGGTGTATTCCAGACCCCGTTCTTATAATATCCGCCTTCGCCTACATGGCCAGGTTGAGCAGACTTTGTCCCAACTAAATAGATATCCGTACCGGTGAATAGGCCCATGGCTGTCATATCATTGCCGCCGACATAACTCATAGGAAAATTGAATCCAGGGAATCCGTGCCAGACACCATCTTCCCAGTAACCACACTCAGAAACTGAACCGTCTGAAGCCAGGCCAGTAATATACATCTTGTTGGTAACGAAATAACCAGCAAGCGCCGTAGCACTGGTAGCACCGGTTGGCATTTCCAGGTGGTTCGGCACATTGTCTTTCCAATAATAGGGTAGCCCTGAGAGCACATTGTGATAAGAATCGTACTCGGAAACTGCACATCCAAATGCATAGACGCTTTTGGTGGATGAGGGCTGTTGTTGTGGTGTTTTTCCTACAGGGACATAAGCAAGTAGCTGACTTACCGATGCAGTTGCAGGATCGGGAGCAGAAGTTATCGTAGCGGTATTCGTGTATTCACCTTTTACCCAGAGGATTGGTGTGCCATAGGCAGTCGCATCCTGGAGGTAATAGTCATAAAGATAGACTGTTTGCAGTGTACCGCTCACTTTTGCTTCCATCCAAATCTGACCGTCTTTACTGTGAAGTGTCTGGTTTTTGTAGTTTGGATTTGTACTTGGGAAGATTTGTGTTCCTGCCATTTTAAGCGAGGTTGCCGAAAGCACTAATTGGCTATTGGGGGTTTTTATCCACCCGGTTGCAGCCGAATAACTCCAACAATCGTAGGTGCCATAGATAGCGGTATCTTCATCGGAGGGTTGAGGCTCTCCATTAGAACCGCCAGTTTTGAGGCTACAACCCACAACCAATGAGAGTGCAAGTGCTACTAACATAAACCGACTGAATTTGTCAAAAGCTCTCATAAATCCTCCCCAGTGTGCGTCCATAAAAACAGGAACCGTCTGCAAACGTTCGGCGGACATACGACTATCAAAGTGCGCTAAAATTATTCTTTCACAGTGTCTTTTGTAGCGATATCAGAAAATCTGAAAAACGTGCTAAAGAAATGCTTAATATCGATACAGGATTCTTTACTTTCTTTATCCCCTTGTTTCTTTATTCCCTTGTTTGGCAACGAAATCGTGCACGATTTAGAAAACTGTTATATAATGGGCGTGAGATTTTCGAGTTCTCTAACTGTAAATTTCAAATTGTCGTTTATAGAAGAGGCTTTATGATCGACTCAAAACGGACGCAAGGTCCGTCACGTCGAGTTTCGGACAAAATCGAAGAAGGGCAAAGACTCATCGCTGGGCGGCACTTCAAGAAGGCCCTCAAGCTATTTCAGACCCTAAGAAGCGAAGCGACTAATGAAACCGAGCGGTCTTCTGTTTCACTGGGGTATGAAGTGTGTCAACTTCACTTACGCTTGCCCGTTGAGGATAGTGACGATGCGCTGCAGGCTGCGCTTTCGTTTTTTCGCTCACAAGGTAAGCGAGACGAAGAGGCATGGGCTTTGATTTGTCTCGGAATACGCGCTCAGTCTGCGAGTGATTTTGATTTGGCGGTCACATTCTTGAGCGACGCGGCGCGGCTTGCAAAAGAAGCTGGCAATCGCGAGGCAGAAGCCAGGGCACTACTGGATTTGGCCACCATGTTGGGGTATCGAAGAGAAGAAGGCGATTCAGAACGCATGGAACAAGCCTTTGACAGGGGTTATTCCTTGGCTCTTTTGGGAGATGAATACGAAAAGGCAGTCGCGGAGGCGACACGTGGTATCGTTCAGTATACGCTTGGTAATTACAGCGAATCCATAGCGGGGTACAGGAATGCAACCGAGCTTTTCGATTCGGTCGCAATGCCAGAGCAGGCGCTTGAGACATCGGTTGCATATGGCGTCGCTTTGTATCGCACGGGGGCGAGAAAAGAGGCCGAGGCACGCTTTAAGAAAACTGTGCAACGAGGACGGGCGCTGAAGCGGGACACGGAAACAGGGGTTGCCCTTATGTATTTGGGGCAACTTGCAGAGAATAACTCGAAATATACCCTGGCATTTCAATACTACGAGGAAGCGGAAACGTGTCTCGGTTCGGAGGTAATGTATCGCGTGACCCTTAGGCTCGGACAAGCCCGGGCGCTTTGTTCGCTTGGTAGATACGAAGAATCGGCAAGGAGATTGGAGAACCTTAAGGGTAATATGTCAGCCAACGCGGCCTTGAGTCTAATGAGCTTGCAAGCTACCACGTTGTACGGCATAGGTGCGTACCAAGATGCCATTTATAAGGCTGACAAAGCAATAGAGGCTGCTGCCGCCCGCCAGATTCCGGACAAAGAAGCAGATGCGAGGGCAGTGCGCATGATGTGTTATCATAGGCTGAATAAAGATAGGCTCGCGGAGCAAGATGCCCGGGCCATCATCGACAATCTGCAAAGCAACGCCGCAAAATCCGTGCAGGGTAGAGCGCTTGTCCTGCTTTCTTCGTGCGCACGAGGCGAGGGGAACTTGGACGCTGCTGCGCAGTATTCATCTCGTGCGGTCGATTTGCTGCAACCTTTACACGCGTCTTTGGATCTTGCACATGCGCTTACGGAGCAAGGGCAGGTACTTCTTGTTCACGGGGATCAGAAGCGGGCGGGTGTAGCCCTAAAAAAGGCTTGTGAACAGGCAATGAAGGTGCGACAGAGCACTCCAGAGGCATATCGGCGCGACTTTGTCGATTCGCTGCAGGAGATTTTTTCTGTCCACATCGAGTTCTTGTTGCGCAAAGGGAAAGTCGCCAGGGCATACCGAGCTGCGCTCCAGCTGTTAGCCAAGAGTCTGGCTGAGCATTTTAGGATATCTGGGAATGAGGCCTTGCCGACGTTGGACGATGACACCGCCGAATTCGTTTTCTTGCCACTCAAGGGCAACTCGCTTGCTATTTTTTCTCGTACAGCACGCAACTTGACCGGACACCTTTTGGATGCTGACGAACTGCGATCGGCATTTACCGGTGCAAATGTTGCCTTTTTGCCCTCCACCAGGTCCACCAGATTCACCAGAGAGGATGTCAAAATCTCTGGACTTGATTGTGTTGCCGAGCGCAAGAACCCAGTGGGACTTCGGTCTGCTGATGGCATCGGGCGCGGATTTTCTCTTGCTATCGGCAACAACGATGAATCCAATGAGGGATCTGCGGATGATCGGTGCCGTTCTTCTCAGTCCATTTTGAGTGACGCTGTCGGCAAGTTCCGGGAAGAGCTCCAAGATTGCAGCGACGAGGCCTGCACTCTGGCTTCGTCCTTCTATGCACTGTTTTTTGGAGCCGATGGACACAGTGTCAATGTGTGCAAAAAATGGATAATTTGCCCGTCAGGAACGCTTTCGGTTTTCCCGTTTGAAGCGTTGAGAGATGCACAGGGGCAGTTCGTCCTGCAAGAGCACGAAATTCTTTATACAAAAAGCCCGCTGCTGACCGTAGAAAGGTCGATAGAGGTAAGTATGGAGCATGGGTGGAGCGCTCCGGTACTGGCGGTAGGAGATCCTTTTCAGAATGAAGAATATTCGGTGGTAAGCGCAAATCAGTACGGAGCCGAGTCCACCGCTGAGGCGGATAGCTCTGCTGTTTTTGAGGACAAGCTAAGAACAACGCTGCGCAAGAGTACAGGTATGGACCTGCCGCGCCTGCCCGGAGCGGCTCGAGAAGCTCGATCTGCATGTTCAATCTCTTCGAACAACACACTGCTTCTTGCCGGCGATGCAACAAAGCAGGCCTTTGTTGAGGCGCTTTGTAGTCGGCATTGGGACATCGTGCATATTGCCGTCCATGCGTTCTATTCTGAACAAGGCGACGAAGGCGCGCTCGTGTTCTTTCCTAACGGCGACAACATCTTGACGACGAAAGAGATCGAGAATCTGCATTTCGACGTTGACACAGTGGTATTGTCGGCGTGTGGCTCAGCCTTGGGGAAAATGTCGTGGACAGAAGGTTCTGTTGGATTTATCGATGCGTTCCTGCGTTCTGGATCAAAATCGGTCTATGCCACACTGTGGAATATCCGCGACGACAGCACTGCGGCATTCATGGAAAAAGTGTATGCCTGCACAGAAATCGAGCGCGCAAAGGGAATTACCGACAGAGTTTTTGATGACGCATTCCTTCTAAGCAAACGAAAAGCGTCAAGAGGTCTGTGGGGGCAAGAGTTCGCATCGCCTGGCTTGTGGGCTTCTTTCGTCCACTATGCCTTGAGAACAAGTGAAGCGGTCAGCTAGGCAGGTAGTCAGCCTCGCCATTTAGGGGTTCAGTACAGCGAGCTTAACGTTGAGGCGTCCAGAATGACGGGAGATTTTGTAGACGAGAATCCATCGGAGTCATTGTTACAGGAGTCGTGTGCCTCACGGTACACTGGCGACTCCTCGCAGGCCAAAGCGCTGTCACCTACAACGACCAGTATCAGGAGGGAATCGTCTTTTCCGTCCCAGAGCAGATCGCAGGCAGAAGGTATATGGACCTCTTTTTTTGCTTTGGCTTGCCACTCATACAGCAACTGTGCTTTTCCCCGATCCGAAGCCAGAAATAGAAATCCCTGACAATCGCGCTCTGGGACGAGGCTAATTCTAAACTGTCTATTGTCTGTGTCCACTTTACCGGGAAGAATTTTCCATGAGAAAGGTATGTAGCTCTTATCTCCATCCACTCTGTTTGCGACAGAAAGAATTGCAGAGGCCAAGCTTTTTTGCTTCTTATTTTGATCTTGCATTGTCATGTTAGTGTCATAATGCCAGTAAGGTAAGCATAACATTTAAGTATAGCATTAGTGTACCTTTTCTTGACAGTGCCAACAGACCCAATCATTTCATTGAGCAATTCTGGTACCTACTTGCAGTTCCAATTTTGCAGAAGCCGCATCCTCCTTTATCTTTATGTCGAAGTCTTCAATTGGAACACCTGCAGAAATTGCGGCTTTCATGAGCCCAATATCTGAACTTACGCCCAGCTTACGCTTAATGTTCTTTTTGTGAATGTCGACAGTTTTTCTTGAAATTCCGAGTTCCTGTGCTATGGCCTTGGGAGGTATTTCATGGCACAGCATGGACAGGACGCGTCTTTCTTGTTGTGACAGCTTAGAAATCCTACTGGTCGGGTTTTCGTATGTGTCGCTGTGCGACAGGTATGATTCTACGACGTCATTCATCAATTCGGGGCTGATAAAGTAGTAACCGGACAGTACTACGCCTATTGCAAAATCAAGTTCTTCATAAGCACACGACTTGCAAACGATACCGTTGGCGCCAGTCTGAAGAAGGAGCCGTACGAGTGTTTCGTGATTGGCGTCCAGAAGCATGAGTTGCTTGAGCCCGGGCTGAAGCTCTCTCAATCTGGACACAGTTTCTATGAGTGATTCTCCCGAGAGACCGGTGTCGATAATACAGAGGTCCGGGCAGAGTGTCTCCACGCTTTGGAATGCGTTCTGGGCTGTATCGGCTACTCCGACGATTTCGGTGTCGTCTCGATTTAAGAGCAACAAGCGCAATCCTTCTCTCAAAAGTGTGTGCGGTTCGACAAGCAGAATTCTAGTCATGTATTGCTCCCGTTCGAGCGCGTAACGGCGTTTCTGACTTTTCAAGCACTACTGCACCAAGGCTAACGCTAAATAATGTTACATCAATAAATAGATCATACGGTGACCTTGGGAATGTGTAAAGTCGTAATGTTATTTTTTGATATCGAAACAGGGGGTCTGCGATCGCGCCAGATGCCGTCGACACCATTGTTGTAACCTCTTGCGCGCTCAAATATTATGATTCTATAATATAGTGTTTCTCTTTATGTTTCTGATGGGAGGTTGCCTATGGTTACTACCGGCAGTACAGAAAGGGAGCCCGACGTTCCGCAAGAGTTTAAGGTGCTTTTTTCACCGCTCAAGATCAGAAATGTCGAACTCAAAAACCGCGTGGTGTTCTTGCCCCACGCCACATCGTATGGAGACCAGTATTTTGCTCCGACGGACCGATCCGCCTACTACTATGCGGAACGTGCGGAGGGCGGGGCTGGGCTGTCATCATTCCCAGCGTGATCACGCACCCGACCGGCCTCTATCCGGGGATGCACGCGGGCTACGTTGCGGGGAACGTACCGAAATTCAAGAAAATTGTAGACGCCGTTCACAAATACGACGCCAAGATTTTCGTTCAGTTCTCCCACATGGGCAACCAGACCAAGAGCTGGGAAACCTCTAGGCCGACATGGGCGTCTTCCAATGTGCCGGACCTGACCGTCGGCGAAGTTCCAAAGGCCTTGACTCTGGAAGAAATCAAAGAGTTGGAAGATTCCTTTGTGCAGAGCGCGGTGACCACCATGCAAGCCGGGTTGGACGGGCTCGAAATCAAGGTGGCACACGACGGAATCCTGGGGCAATTTGTCTCGCTTACCAAGAACAAACGCACCGACGAATACGGCGGCAGCCTGGAAAACAATGTCAGAATCGTGGTGGAAATCCTAAAGGCGTTGCGCGAGCGTATGGACGACGTGCCAATCGGGGTACGACTGTGCATCAACCGCTACGTACAGGGCGACTATGGCGTGAACGAAGCGCTTGTCTATGCCAAGCTGATCGCGGCCGTCGCGGATTACATCAGCATCGATTCCGGGACTTGGGAGAGCATCGACATGCTCGTGCCGTCTATGAACGTTCCACAGGGCTTCATGCTGCAGGACATAGCGCGGATCAAGAAAGAGACGGGCGCAGTCATCATCGGCAACGGGCGGATTGTGTGGCCGGCCATGGCGGAACAGGCGCTGGAGGACGGCACCTGCGATCTGGTTGGAATGGCGCGGGCGCTGATCGCGGATCCGTTCTGGGCGAAGAAGGCCAAGGCCGGTAAGGCTGACGAGATACGCGGCTGCCTGGGCTGCAACCAGAAGTGCATGGGGCTGCTTCTACAACACCTTGGATGCCGTCAACAAGAAGGTGACCGGCAAGAATGTAGTGGTGATGGACAATGACGCCAGCACGGAGGGGTCGGCAACGGTGGAACTTTTGCTCAAACAGGGCGCAAAGGTCCATTGGGTGAGCCCGGCATTCTTCAACGGACAAAATGTGACGGCGCCCATTCTGCTGGACAACTTCAAGCGGTTGGCCGG
>OFJB01001288.1_pt1 | contig 10069 bp, 21 predicted proteins | sample 1775081 | NCBI WGS metagenome assembly OFJB01 (sample SAMN08195771, study PRJEB24354) | sludge metagenome | isolation source: initial sludge from phenol fed wastewater aerobic bioreactor | place: India: Nagpur | collected 2016-06-05 | reverse complement strand
ACATAGGACGAGGGCGTCAAACGCGAGGCAATTCGTGCAGTCCCGAACAAGCAAACGCACAGCCGGAAGGCTGCGCATGTCTTATGAAGAAGGAAACACACGGCCTTGTGTACCGCCGATCAAGTAAGGAGGAATTCAATCATATGGCAAACAGAATTCGCATCAAGCTCAAGGCGTATGAAAGCTCTCTGATTGACCAGAGCGCGGAGAAGATCGTTGAAACCGCCAAGAGAACCGGCGCACAGATCAGCGGACCGATTCCGCTCCCCACGGAGAAGGAAGTCGTCACCATTCTGCGCGCGACCCATAAGTATAAGGATTCCCGCGAACAATTCGAGATGCGTACCCACAAGCGTCTGATCGACATTCTCCAGCCGTCTTCCAAGACCGTTGACGCGCTGATGAAGCTTGATCTCCCCGCCGGTGTCGACATCGAGATCAAACTGTAACCATCGGAGGTAAACATGAAGAAAGCCATTTTGGGCAAAAAGATCGGTATGACGCAGATGTTCCGCACTGACGGTACCATGATCCCAGTGACAGTCATCGAAGCCGGTCCCTGCCCCGTAGTTCAGAAGAAGACCGTCGGGACCGACGGGTATGAAGCCGTTCAGGTTGGCTTTGGCGAACTTCGCGAGAAGCTCTCCAACAAACCCAGAACGGGTCACTTTGCCAAAGCGGGCGTGAAACCCCTCCGCTATATGAGAGAGTTCAAGCTCGAAGACGCAGCCAGCTACGAAGTTGGTCAGGTCATCAAAGCGGACGTCTTCGCCGAAGGCGACAAGATCGACGTTCGTGGCATCAGTAAGGGCAAGGGCTTTCAGGGCGTCGTGAAGCGCTGGAATCAGGCCCGCGGCAAGATGACGCATGGTTCGCACTTCCATCGTGCCCCCGGTTCGATGAGCGCGAACTCGAGCCCGTCGCGCGTGTTCAAGCACAAGAACCTTCCGGGTCACATGGGCAACGTTACCGTTACCGTGCAGAACCTCGAAGTCGTGCGCGTCGACGCGGAGCGCAATCTGCTGCTCGTCAAAGGCGCGGTTCCCGGCCCGAAGGGCGGCCTCGTCGCTCTAACGAGCACCGTGAAGTAAGGAGGAGCAAGAGAATGCCAACAGTAGCAATGGTCGACATCACCGGCAAAAAGGTCGGTGAGTATGAGCTCTCCGAAAACACGTTCGGACAGCCCGTCAATCAATATGTATTACATGAGGTCGTCAAAGCGCATCTGGCCAACTGCCGTCAGGGCACGCAGAGCGCGCTGACCCGTTCGGAAGTCTCCGGCGGCGGCATCAAGCCCTGGCGCCAAAAGGGCACCGGCCGTGCCCGTCAGGGTTCCACCCGTTCGCCCCAGTGGCGTCACGGCGGCGTGGTGTTCGCACCGAAGCCCCGCGACTACACGATCCGCGTGAACAAGAAGGTCAAGCGTCTCGCGATGAAGTCCGCGCTCTCCGGCAAGGTGCTGGAAAACGACCTGATCCTCTTCAACGAGATCAACCTCAAAGCAGCCAAGACCAAGGAAATGGTCAAGGTTCTCGAAGCCATCAAGGCACAGCAGGCCCTCATCGTCCTGCCGGAACCCAACGCAGTGGTGGAGCGCGCAGCGCGCAACATCCCCGGCGTCAAGACCACGCTGGTCGGCACCCTGAGCGCGTACGAGATTCTCAAGTATAAAACGCTGATCCTCACCGAGGCGTCGGCAAAGAAGATCGAGGAGGTGTACGCCTGATGAAGAGCGCATATGACATCATCAAAAAGCCGGTGCTGACGGAAAAAACCTACGATCAGTTCCCCGGCCGGACCTACACGTTCGAAGTGGCCAAGACCGCCAACAAGATCGAAATCAAGAAGGCAGTCGAAGAGATCTTTGGCGTTGCGGTTGCAAGCGTGCACACGGTCAACAGCGACGGCAAGATGCGCCGCCAGGGCAACAGCCAGGGCCGCACCCCGTCCAGCAAAAAGGCCTACGTGAAGCTGAAGGAGGACTCCAAGGGTATTGAGTTCTTCGACAGCATCTCGCAGTAAGGAGGACGAACCATGGGTATCCGTAAGATTAACCCGATTACGCCGGGCCAGCGCTTCATGACGGTATCCTCGTTTGAGGAAATTACGAAGAAAACGCCGGAACGTTCGCTGATCGAAGATAAGAAAAAGAACGCCGGCCGCAACAACAGCGGCAAGATCACGATTCGCCACCAGGGCGGCGGCGCGCGCCAGAAGTACCGCATCATCGACTTCAAGCGCAACAAGGACAACGTCCCCGCGAAGGTCTTCTCGATTGAGTACGACCCGAACCGCTCGGCCAACATTGCCCTTCTGCACTATGCAGACGGCGAAAAGCGCTACATCATCGCTCCGCTCGGCCTGACGGTCGGCGAAACGATCATCTCCGGCGAAACCGCGGACATCAAGGTTGGAAACGCTCTGCCGATTTCCAACATCCCGGTTGGCACGATGATCCACTGCATCGAGCTCAAGCCCGGCAAGGGCGCGCAGCTGGTCCGCTCGGCGGGCAACGCCGCGCAGCTCATGGCTAAGGAAGGCGCCTATGCGCAGGTTCGCCTGCCCAGCGGCGAAGTCCGCCTCATCCCGATGAACGCGAAGGCCACGATCGGCCAGGTCGGCAACATCGACCACGCGAACATCCAGATCGGCAAAGCCGGCCGCAAGCGCCACATGGGCGTCCGCCCGACGGTTCGCGGCAGCGTCATGAACCCCTGCGACCACCCGCACGGCGGCGGCGAGGGCAAGAGCCCGATCGGCAAACCCGGCCCGGTCACCCCGTGGGGCAAGCCCGCGCTTGGCTACAAGACGCGCAAGCATAAGAACCCGACGAACAAGTACATCTTACGCCGTGGCAGCGGTAAGTAATGGGAAGGGGAAGGAGATAAACAATGAGCAGATCGGTTAAAAAAGGCCCGTTTATCAGCGAACGCCTCCTGGGGCGCATTCAGGCGATGAACGCGAGCGGAAAAAAGACCGTCGTCAAGACATGGTCTCGCGCCTCTACCATTTATCCCGAAATGGTTGGACACACCATTGCGGTGCATGACGGAAAGAAGCACGTGCCCGTGTATGTAACCGAGGAAATGGTCGGCCATAAACTGGGCGAATTCGCGCCCACGCGCACGTTCAGAGGACACAGGGGCTCCGAGAAGTCCTCGTCCGCGAAGTAAGGAGGAACGAAGCAAAATGGCAACCAGAATGAGAGAAAAGTCGGCCAAGCGTTCGGCCAACGCCGACAAGCGCCCGCACGCGACCGCAAAATATATCCGCATCTCTTCGCGCAAGGTGAAGGCCGTGATCGACCTGATCCGCGGCAAGAGCGTCAAGGAAGCCGAAGCCATTCTGACCTACACGCCGAAAGCGGCGACCGAACCGGTGGCAAAGCTCCTCAAGAGCGCAATTGCGAACGCGGAAAACAACCTGGACATGAGCCGCGAAGAGCTCTACGTCGCTGAGATCTACGCCAATCAGGGCCCGACCCTGAAGCGGTTCCGGCCGAGAGCACATGGCCGCGCGAGTGCAATCCACAAGCGCACGAGCCACATCACGGTCGTTCTGGATCAGGCGAAGTAAGGAGGAAATGAGTAATGGGTCAAAAAGTTAATCCGAACGGCTTCCGCGTCGGTGTCATCAAAGATTGGAACACCCGTTGGTACGCCTCCAAGAAGGACTTCGCCGATTTCCTCGTCGAGGATCGCAAGATTCGCGACTTCGTGAAGAAGAAGTACTATCTGGCCAGCATTTCGCGCATCGAGATCGATCGCGCGGCGGGCAAGATCACGGTGAGCATCTTCACCGCGCGCCCCGGCCTTCTCATCGGCAAGGGCGGCACGGGAATCGAGACGATCAAGGAAGACATCAAGAAGGTGATCGGCAAGGACGTGAACGTCAACATCATGGAAATCCGTGATGCGGACGCAGACGCGCAGCTGGTTGCGGAAAACATCGCGTCCCAGCTCGAGAAGCGCATCAGCTTCCGCCGCGCCTTGAAGCAGGCGATGGGTCGCGCCATGCAGAAGAACAGCGTCAAGGGAATTAAGCTCATGGTCTCCGGCCGCTTGGGCGGCGCGGAAATCGCGCGCAGCGAAGGTTACCACGACGGTTCCATCCCGCTGCAGACCATGCGCGCGGACATCCAGTATGGTTTCGCGGAAGCGAAGACCACCTACGGCCGCATCGGCTGCAAGGTCTGGATTTACAAGGGCGAGCTGCTCGGCAAGCGCAAGGCTTCCGAAAAGCGTGAGGAAGGGGGCAAATAACCATGTTGATGCCAAAGAGAGTAAAACGCCGCAGGGTTTTTCGCGGCCGCATGAAGGGCAAAGCAACCCGCGGCAACACGATTACCTACGGTGAATATGGCTTAGTGGCGATGGAGCCCTGCTGGGTGACCAGCCAACAGATCGAGGCGGCGCGTGTCGCGATGACGCGTTACATCAAGCGTGGCGGCCAGGTCTGGATCAAGATTTTCCCGGACAAGCCGGTTACCGAAAAGCCAGCCGAAACCCGCATGGGCAGCGGCAAGGGCTCCCCGGAATACTGGGTTGCCGTAGTCAAGCCGGGTCGTGTTCTCTTTGAGATCGCCGGCGTGGAACAGGAGGAAGCAAGCGAGGCGCTCCGTCTTGCGATGCATAAACTCCCGCTGAAATGCAAAGTGATCAAGAAGGAAACCGTAAAGGGTGGTGAAACCGATGAAGGCAAATAAGTTTCGCGATATGACAAACGACGCCCTTACCGCTCAGGAAAAAGAGCTTAAGAGCGAACTGTTCAATCTTCGCTTTCAGTCGGCTACCGGCGGTCTGACCAACCCGAACCGCATCAGCGAGTGCAAGAAGGACATTGCCAGAGTGAAAACGATTCTCCGCGAGCGCGAGCTTGCGAAGGTCGCCGAGTGACGGGAAGGAGGACAGTGAAGATGGAACAAAGAGGATACAGAAAGACCCGTATCGGCGTGGTCGTCAGCGATAAAATGGATAAGACGGCTGTCGTCGCCATCAAGACAAAGGTTCGCCACCCGTTGTATGGAAAAATGGTCAACCGCACCCGGAAGTTTAAGGTTCACGACGAAGAGAACCAGTGCGGCATTGGCGATACCGTCAAGATCATGGAAACGCGCCCCATCAGCAAGGACAAGCGGTGGCGCCTCGTCGAGATCGTCGAAAAGGCGAAGTAACGATTGGAGGAACTGGAAAGATGATTCAACCGCAAACCAGATTAAAGGTCGCGGACAACAGCGGCGCGAAGGAAATTATGTGCATTCGCGTGCTGGGCGGTTCCTACCGTAAGTCCGCCAATATTGGCGACGTGATCGTGGCCAGCGTCAAGTCCGCTTCGCCGGGCGGCGCTGTGAAAAAGAAGGACGTCGTTCGCGCGGTCGTCGTGCGCACGGTGTTTGGCATTCAGCGTCCGGACGGAAGCTATATCCGCTTCGACGACAATGCCGCCGTCATTATCAACGACCAGAAGCAGCCCCGCGGCACCCGTATCTTTGGGCCCGTGGCGCGTGAACTCCGTGAGAAGGACTATATGAAGATCGTGTCCCTCGCACCGGAAGTACTGTAAAGGAGGAGCATGACATGAGCAGTTTAAACGTCAAAAAAGGCGATACCGTCGTTGTCATCTCCGGCAAAGACAAGGGCAAGAAGGGTAAAATCCTGGTTGCGCATCCCGATGACGAGCGCGTGGTTGTTCAGAACGCCGCGATGGTTACCCGTCACGTGAAGCCCCGCAAGCAGGGACAGCCCGGCGGCCGCATCGAGCAGGAAAGCGCGATTCACGCTTCCAACGTGATGCTCGTTTGCCCGAAGTGCGACAAGCCCACCCGCGTCGCCCACAAGATCAAGGAAGTCGAGATCTCGGGCGAGAAGAAGCAAAAGAGCGTCCGCGTTTGCAAAAAATGCGGCAAGGTAATGGATTAAGGCGGAAGGAGGAACTGACAAGTGGCAACAAAAAAGGACATTGAAACCGTCGTCGACGCCGTGGAAGCAGCAGCCGAAACGGTTACCGCAGAAGTAAAGAAAGCCGCGAAGAAGGCAGCTCCGAAGGCCGCCGAAGCAGCAGAAGCGGTTGAAAAGACCGTGAAGAAGGCCGTTAAGGAAACCGCGGAAGCGGCTGCCGAAACCGCCGAGAAAGCGGAAAAGGCCGTCGAGAAGACCGCCAAGGCCGCCGCCGAAACCGCCGAAAAAGCGGCCGAAGCCGTGAGCGAAGCCGCCGCGGAAACCGTAGCCAAAGCTGCGGGCGCCGTGAAGGAAGCCGCCGCGAAGGTCGAGAAGAAGGCGGACGCCTCCAAGCCCGTCGCCAAGAAGGCGAAGGGGCCGCAGGCGGACATGAAGAAACTCGAAGGCATGCCTCGCATGAAGAAGCGCTATCTCGATGAGATTGCACCGGCGATGCGCGAGAAGTTCAACTACAAGAACGTCATGCAGATTCCGGGTCTCGAGAAGGTCATCATCAACATGGGTCTCGGCTCCGACAAGGAAAACCCCAAAGGAATCGAAGCCGCCATCAAGGAACTCAGCACGATCGCCGGCCAGAAAGCCGTCGTCACCCGCGCCAAGAAGAGCGTTGCGAACTTCAAGGTTCGCGAAGGCATGAGCATCGGCGCGAAGGTCACGCTCCGCGGCGACCGGATGTACTACTTTGTCGATAAGCTCTTCAACATCGTCCTGCCCCGCGTGCGCGACTTCCACGGTGTGTCCGACAAAGCGTTTGACGGCCGCGGCAACTACGCCCTCGGTCTCAAGGAACAGCTGATCTTCCCCGAGATCAACTACGATGATATCGATAAGACACGCGGCATGAACATCGTGTTCGTGACCAGCGCCAAGACGGACGAAGAATGCAAAGAGCTGCTCACCCAGCTCGGCATGCCGTTTGTACAGGGCTGAAAAGGGAGGATAGCGATATGGCAAAGACAAGCATGAAATTAAAACAGGCGCGCGAACCGAAGTTCAGCACCCGTGGCTACACCCGCTGCCGCATCTGCGGCAGGCCCCACTCGGTTCTGCGCAAGTATGGCGTCTGCCGCATTTGCTTCCGCGAACTCGCGTATAAGGGCGAAATTCCCGGCGTACGCAAGGCAAGCTGGTAAAGGAGGAAACGAACATGACAGATACCATTGCCGATATGCTCACCCGTATCCGCAACGCTTTGATCGCAAAGCACGACTCCGTCGAGATCCCCGCCTCCACGATGAAGAAGGCCATCGCGCAGATTCTCGTTGACGAGGGATACATCAAGAGCTTTGAGGTCATTGCCGACGGCGAGAAGAAGACGATTCGAATTCAACTCAAGTACGGCCAGAACAAGCAGCGCGTCATCGTTGGCATCAAGCGCATCTCCCGCCCCGGCCTTCGCGTTTACGCGCGTAAGGACGAAATGCCTAAAGTGCTCGGCGGCCTGGGAATCGCGATTGTTTCCACCTCGCGCGGCGTTATGACCGACCGCGAAGCGCGCAAACAGGGCGTTGGCGGCGAAGTGCTGGCTTACGTTTGGTAAGAATCAGGAGCGGATGCCTCGTTTTGATCCGAAACCGCTGGTTTTTAGGAGCAAAACGGACGTCCGCGCCCGCATGAAATACGAAAAGGAGTAAACTACAATGTCTCGTATCGGAAAACTTCCGGTCAGCATTCCTGCCGGAGTGACAATCACGGTCGCAGACGACAACGTCGTCACCGTGAAAGGTCCGAAGGGCACGCTCAGCGAGAAGGTCTCTTCGGAAATGCTGCTCGAGCAGGACGCCGGTGTTCTCACCGTAAAACGTCCCAGTGACGACAAGCGCCACCGCGCGCTGCATGGCCTGACCCGCACGCTCATCAACAACATGGTTGTTGGCACGACTTCCGGCTTCGAAAAGAAGCTCGAAATCGTTGGCGTCGGTTACAAGGCGCAGATGCAGGGCACGATGCTGGTCATTAACGTCGGTTACTCGCATCCCGTCAACGTTCCGGCGCCCGAAGGCATCAGCTTCGACGTGCCCGCGCCGACGAAGATCACGGTAAAAGGCATCAACAAGCAGAAGGTTGGCCAGACGGCAGCCGATATCCGCGCGGTGCGTCCGCCCGAACCCTACAAGGGCAAAGGCATTCGCTATGAGAACGAGGTCGTTCGCCGCAAGGAAGGCAAGACCGGTAAGTAAAGCAGGAAGGAGTGACAAAAGATGTTTAAAATGATCGATAAAAACGCGATTCGCGTCGCTCGTCATTATCGCCAGCGCAAGAACATCGTGGGTACGCCGGAGCGTCCTCGTTTGAACGTTTACCGCAGCACCACGCACATCTACGCGCAGGTGATCGACGATACCGTTGGAAACACCTTGGTCGCAGCTTCCACGCTGGACGCCGAAATCAAGGGCAAGCTCGAGGGCAAGAACAAGGTGGAGCAGGCCACGATCGTGGGGGAACTCATCGGATCGCGCGCCAAGGCCAAGGGGGTTACCAAGGTTGTGTTCGACCGCGGAGGTTACCTCTACACCGGGCGTGTGGCTGCTCTTGCGGACGGCGCTCGCAAATCCGGGCTGGACTTCTAAGGAGGAACGAACATGCAAAATAACAGAAGATTCGAAAAAGAGCCCGCCGAGTTCAAGGAACGCCTCGTGTCCATCAACCGCGTTGCCAAGGTCGTTAAGGGTGGTAAGAACTTCCGGTTCACCGCGCTGATGGTCGTTGGAAACGAAAAGGGCAAGGTTGGCGTTGGCCTCGGGAAAGCCGCGGAAATTCCGGAAGCGGTTCGCAAGGGCGTTGAAGACGCAAAGCGTCATATGATCGAGGTTCCGATCGTCGGCACATCGATTCCGCATGCCGTGGAAGGCCGTTTCGGCAAGGGTCATGTTCGCATGCTGCCCGCCGAAGAGGGCGCCGGCGTGATCGCGGGCGGTCCCGCGCGCGCCGTGCTCGAAATGGTCGGCATTCGCGACATCCGCACGAAGTCCTATGGCTCGAACAACCCCAGCAACTGCGTGAAAGCGACGATTGACGGGTTGAGCCAGCTTCGCACGGCGGAACAGATCGCCAAAGCCCGCGGCAAGTCCGTGGAAGAAATCCTGGGTTAAGGAGGACGGCACAATGGCAAAAGCAAAAGTGGCGGAGGCCAAAAAGCTCAAGATCACGCTTGTGAAAAGCACGATTGGCTGTCTGAAAGACCAGCAGGACACGGTTGTCGCGCTGGGTCTTCACAAGCTGAACAGCTCCGCTATCCAGCCGGATAACGCCTGCACTCGCGGTAAGATCTTTAAAGTCAAACACCTCGTAACGGTGGAAGAAGTTTAAGGCAGGAGGACGTGCATTATCATGAAACTGCATGAATTATCGCCCGCCCCAGGTTCGGTCAAAGCCCCGAAGCGCGTTGGTCGCGGTACCGGTAGCGGTATGGGCAAGACCTCAACAATGGGTCACAAGGGCCAGAAGGCGCGCAGCGGGAGCAAGAAGAACGGTTTTGAAGGCGGCCAGATGCCGCTGCCACGCCGTCTGCCGAAGCGGGGCTTTACCAACATCTTTGGAAAAGAATACACGATTATCAACGTTTCCGACCTCAACGGTCTGGAGAACGGTACCGTAGTGACGGCTGAACTGCTCAAGAAATCGGGCATGATCAGCAAGATTGAAAAGGACGGCCTTAAGGTTTTGGGCGGCGGTGAGCTGACGAAGAAACTGGACGTTAAAGCGGCGAAGTTCTCTCAATCCGCTCAGACCGCGATCAAGACCGCAGGTGGAAGTGTTGAGGTGATCGGCTAATGTTCCAGACATTCATCAACGCGTTCAAGATCAAGGAGATTCGTAAGAAGATCATCATCACGCTTGCGTTGATCGTGGTCTACCGGCTCGGTTGCTTTATTCCGATTCCGGGTGTGAACACCGAACTCCTCAAAGGCGCCGTCGCCAACTACGACATCCTTGGCTTCCTCGATCTACTCACGGGTAGTTCGTTCAGCCAGTTCACGATCTTCGCGATGGGCATTTCGCCCTACATCAACGCGTCGATTATCCTCCAATTGCTCACGATTGCGATTCCTTCCCTGGAACGCTTGAGCAAGGAAGAGGACGGCAAGGTCAAGATCGAGTTCTCGACCGTC
>OFJB01001287.1_pt1 | contig 10071 bp, 10 predicted proteins | sample 1775081 | NCBI WGS metagenome assembly OFJB01 (sample SAMN08195771, study PRJEB24354) | sludge metagenome | isolation source: initial sludge from phenol fed wastewater aerobic bioreactor | place: India: Nagpur | collected 2016-06-05 | reverse complement strand
GGTTTTCCGAAACGGCGTCTTCAAGCCCGTCCTGAAAGACATCTTGTCCCGGCGCCTCCCGGGCTTTCACACGGACATCGAAAAGGGAGGCTCCGGCCTTCCCAGAACCCGCCTGTGCAAGGAGGGGCCCTTGAAAGGGTACTTCAGGGAGAACGCCCTGCCGTCCTTCATCGACCCGGAGAAGGCGGATCCTGTCCTGAACCCGGACTGGGGGTCGAGCATGACCGCCTACCGGTGCATCGCCTGGTCGGCATGGGAGAAGACGCTGGTGTCGATTCCCTGGGAGGGAAAACGATGGGGGTAAAAGTTGCGCTGAAAGGTCCTGAAAGCCAGGTCCTGGAAGTTTCAGAGGGAACCTGGCACCTCCTGGCGGATCGGACGGCCTTGCCCGAAGACTTGCCCGACTCCCGGGCCGATACCGTGGATTGGGCGGGGTTCGGGTCCCGATTCGAGGAGCTGACCGCGGTTTTCCTCCCTCGGGAGCCGGAGGGCGGCCTGCCCTGCCAGGCTTTCAGGAGCCTTTTTTCCGGGTACGAGCTTTTCCGGGTGGAAACTCCGGAAGGGGACCTCCTGTTGACGGACGACTTTCGGCTGGCCGGCAAGGCAGGCGGCAGAAGGAAACCCTCCGCCACCTCCCTGCTGGACTACCTGCTTTTCCAGCACCCTGCCGGGAACGACACTTTCCTGCCCGGGGTCTTCCGCCTGGGCCCGGGGGAAGCCCTATCCGCAAACCTCCACGAAACCGGTCGGCCGAAGTTGCGGCAAGCCGAGATGCTCCGGCTTCCGCGGAAAGTTACTCCTCAGGAGGCCATGGAAAAGGTTCGAGCGGTTCTTCCCGCGGCGGTCGAGAAAGCCGTTCAAGGTTTCCCGGAAGCAGCCGTCCTCTTTTCCGGGGGCTTTGATTCGACCCTCCTCGCGCTTTTCGGCGGACGCCGCACCATCGCGCTCCACGCCGCCATCGATTCCCCGGAGCTCGCCTACGAGGAAGATTACGCCGAAGCCTCATGCCGCGAGATGAAAAGGCCCCTGGCCAGGGTGCTCTTTTCCGAGGCCGGCTTCCTCGAGGAGCTGGAGGACGCGGCCCGGCGGCTGGGAAGGCCGTTTCCCGTCACCAATTTCCAGGTCGTCTTCCATAACCGGCTTTTCCGGCTCCCATACGGCCTTTTCCTGAGCGGGGACACGGCGGACAGGCTTTTCGGGCACGCGCTCGAACCCTGCGGAAAGTGGATGGGCAGCCCTTTTTCAACCCTGGTTCGCTACTGTCCTCCGGACCTTCTTTGCGAGATGTTCGGCCGGGACCGGCGGCCGCCCTATGTCTTTGCCTACCATGAGATCGTCACGTCTCCGGCCGGCCAGCGGCACGGCTTCGACGCGCAGCGCTGCGACGTGTACTATCAGGGTCGGATCTCGCCGGATTTCTACGGCTGGGTGTTTCCGCACGGCGACACCACCAGCGTCGGAGTCGGCAGCGCGGTCAAGGGCTTCGACCTCAGGGCCGCCACCCGCGCGCTGCGCGAGGCTGCCGGCCTGGAGGCCCAACAGACGCTGCGCGAGGAAGGCGCGCCGCTGCCGCTGAAGCCGCTCCGGCGCTGGGACAACGGCCGCGACGCCGTGCTGATCGGAGACGCGGCGGGGGTCGTCGCGCCGTCCTCGGGGGAGGGCATCTACTATGCCATGGATTGCGGCCGCCTCGCCGCGCGGGCGGCCGGCGGATTCCTCGCGACGGGCAATCCCAGGGCGCTGGCGAGCGTGCGCAGGCGCTTCATGCGCAAGCACGGCCGCGTCTTTCTCATACTCGGTTTCATGCAGGGCTTCTGGTACAAGAACGACAAGCGGCGCGAACGCTTCGTCGTCATCTGCGAGGACCGCGACGTGCAGAAGCTGGTGTGGGAATCCTATCTCCACAAGCGGCTGGCGCGCACCGACCCGCTCGCGCATGTCAGAGTGTTCCTGAAGGATCTGCGGCACCTGTTGCGGCTGGCATTCCAGTAGCCGGGGCAAAGGCGATGATCGACGCACTCATATCCAGCGGCGCCATCGTCTGGATAGCGCTCGGCGTGCTCCTGCTCGAAGCCGTGGTCGTGCTGAGTTGGGCGCGCAGCCGGGCGACGCGGATGTCCTTCCTGGCCAACGGCCTGTCCGGCGCGTGCCTGATCCTGGCGCTCCGCGCGGCGCTGATCGACGCCGGCGCATTGCCTGTCGCCGTCTGGCTCGGCCTCGGTTTCGTCGCTCATCTGGCCGATGTGGCGATGCGCCTGCGCAGATCGGCTCGATGAGCTTCCCGTGGTTTCACACGACGACCTTGCGGTAGAGGTGCCAGGTCGCATGGCCGAGCACGGGAATGACGACCGCCAGTCCGACGAGGAACGGCAGCGATCCCAAAAGCAGCAGGACCGCCACGATCAGGCCCCAGGCCAGGATTTCCAACGGGTTCCTTGCCAGCACCCGCGCGGATGTCAGGATAGCCTGATAGGCGCCGACATCCCGGTCGAGCAGCAGGGGGAAAGCCACCACGCTCGTGGCAAGGACGATCAGGGCGAATACCAGGCCGGCAAGGTCGCCGACGACGATCAGCGTCCAGCCTCTGCTCGTCGTCAGCACGTCATGGACGAAGGACGTGATCGACGTCGGCGTCTCCGGTCCGTAGAGCCATTCGAAAATCGCCTGCGCCGTGTAGATCCACGCCACGAACAGGACCAGCAGCAGCGCGCCGACAGCGAGCATGGCCGGAACGGCGGGCGAGCGCAGCACCTCGAAGGCGTGGAACCACGAGGTGTCCAGCCTGCGTTCCCGCCGCCGGCTTATCTCGTAGAGACCGATCGCGGCCAACGGACCGAGCAGCGCGAAACCCGACATCAGCGGGTAGATCAGGTGCAAGGCATTGCCGCCCGACGTCCATGTTAACAGGATGCCGCCGACGATGGGGTAGATCAGGCACAGGAAGACGTAGTGCGACGGCTTCTCGACAAAGTCCTGCCACCCCAGCCGCAACGCGTCGCCGATGTCGGCCATGCCGATCCTGCGTAGCGCGAGCGCAGGCGCCTTGCTCTGCCTGCCGGTGACAACATGAAACGCGACCATGGCGGTTTTCCTTCCCTGGCGTCTACGGTTTCCCTTTCACTCCATGTCAATCCGTTCGATGGGCGGCCCTTCGAGGCGGCTGGGCACCATCGATCTGTGCGGCTTCCGGCGTCGCCTCGAAAACCCGCGTGACGTCGGATGCGTTCCCGGGATGTAAACAAAATTTGACATGAGGTCATGCGGCGCGCGCCTCGTCGGCCGACCGGCGGATGGCGTCGATGTTGGCCCGGTAGGCGTCCTTCGCGCCGCCCGTGAACCCCGCCGATCCGGCGACCAGCACGTTCGCCCCCGCCGCGGTCAGCAAGGGCGCCGTCTTCGGCGTGACGCCGCCGTCGATCTCGATATCGATCGCGCGGCCGCCGATCAGCGCCTTGACGCGCCGGACCTTTTCGACGACGGCCGGAATGAACGCCTGGCCGCCGAAACCGGGATTGACCGTCATCAAAAGCACGAGGTCGAGCCTGTCGAGGACATATTCGATCACGGTTTCCGGCGTGGCGGGGTTGAGCGACACGCCGGCCTTCTTGCCCAGCGCCCTGATCGTCTGAAGCGAGCGGTCGAGATGCGGCCCGGCCTCGGCGTGCACGGTGATGATGTCGCAGCCGGCGTCGGCGAAGGACGCCAGGTAGGCGTCCGCCGGCGCGATCATCAGGTGGCAGTCGAAGACCTTGCTGGTGCGGTTGCGTATGGCCTTGATGACCGGTGGCCCGAAGGTGATGTTGGGGACGAAATGCCCGTCCATGACGTCGAGATGGATCCAGTCGGCGCCCGCCGCCGCGACGGCCTCGACCTCGTCGCCCAGCCGTGAGAAATCGGCCGAAAGCACCGAAGGCGCGATGATCATGCTAGAGGTCATTTCCCAGGTCTCCCGGTCCATTTCGCAAGTCGCGCGCCGTCAGGGGCGCGCTACATCGCCGTCGCCCCGCTGGCCGGTTCGCCGTCGAGCTTGCCTTCGACAAAGACCCGGCTGCCGCGGATATCGGCCGCCTCGATCGTGACGAGGTCCGCTCTCGTGAGCTTCTCGCTGCGCTCGGCGAAAAGCCGGTTGGCCTGCCGCAGCCGCGCGCGGTCAAGGGCGTTGCGGATGGAGCGCGCGTTGGAGAAATGCGGCAGCCGCATGCGAAGCGGAATGTATTCCTCCAGCGCGGCTGCGGCGGCTTCGCTCAGGCGGTAGTTCTGGTCGGCGAGCATGATCTGCGCGATCGACTTGAGCTCGGCGGGACTGTAGTCGGGAAAATCCAGGTGATGGGCGATGCGCGAGCGCATTCCCGGGTTGCTGTCGAAGAACTTGTCCATCTTGTTCTTGTAGCCGGCCAGGATGACCACCAGGTCGTCCCGGTTGTTCTCCATGTACTGGAGCAGGATTTCGATGGCTTCCTGGCCGTAGTCGCGCTCGTTCTCGGGCTTGTAGAGATAGTAGGCCTCGTCGATGAACAGCACGCCGCCCATCGCACGCTTGATCACCTCCCTGGTCTTGGGGGCGGTGTGGCCGACATATTGGCCGACGAGGTCGTCGCGCGTCACCGAGACCAGATGGCCCTCGCGGACATAGCCCAGCCGATGCAGGATCTCGGCCATCCGCAGCGCCACAGTGGTCTTGCCGGTGCCGGGATTGCCGGTGAAGTTCATGTGCAGCGTCGGCGTTCCCGACGAGATGCCGAACCTGCGCCGCAGCCGGTCGACCAGAAGCAGGGCGGCGATCTCGCGGATGCGCGTCTTGATCGGCTTGAGGCCGATCAGCTCGCGGTCCAGCTTCTCGATGACCTCGTCGATGTTCGAAGCCTCGAACTCGGCTTGCAGATTGACCAGTTCCTCCTCGCCCAAGACCGTGGTGTCCGACATGTCGAGCATGGCCTGGCTCCAATCTTGGCGGTATGGCTCTACGGCCGCTCGCCTTCCGGTTTGTCGGTGGCGTAGGGAACGATCGAATAGCCCTGGCTGCGTCCGCCGCGCTCCTGCCGCAGCAGCCGGAAGCCGGGCTCGCTCGGCGGCCGGTTGACGATGAAGGACATGCGTGGCGCCTCCCAGCCCTTGGTCGAATCGAACGCGGTGACCCGGATGTACATGTCGGGGTAGGTCTTGCGGCAGGAATTGACCTCCAGGAGGATGCCGGCGGGGTCCTTGAGGTCGAACATCGGATTGCCGAACATCTCCCAATAGGTGTTCCTGGGGTGCGGGTCGTCGGTATATTCGACGCTCAAAGCCCAGTTGTTCTTCAGCGCATATTTTATCTGCGCCGATATCTGCGTGTCGGTCAGGTCGGGAAGGAAGGAAAACTGCCCCTGGGTGACCCTGTTGCTGGGATTGCTCATCATGGCGGCGTCTCCTCAATGGCTCACTGTCGCGGTCGGCACGAAATCGGCGGTGTCGGTCGACTCGTAGTTGAAGGACACGTCCTTCCACACCTCGAGCGCTGCCTTGAGCGGCCTGCACCAGCGCGCCGCCTGTTCGAGTATGTGGGTGCCTTCGCGCAAATAGTCGCGGCCTTCGTTGCGGGCGAGGATCATCGCCTCCAGCGCGACGCGGTTCGCCGTCGCTCCGGCCTGGATGCCGTCGGGATGGCCGATGGTGCCGCCGCCGAACTGAAGGATGACGTCCTCGCCGAGATAGTGGATCAGCTGGTGCATCTGGCCGGCGTGGATGCCGCCGGACGCGACCGGCATCACCTTGTTCAATGATCCCCAGTCCTGATCGAAGAACAGCCCGTTTTCCAGGCTTTGCGGCGTGCGTTCCTCTCGCAGCGTGTCGTAGAAGCCCTTGATCATCAGCGGGTCGCCCTCGAGCTTGCCCACCACGGTGCCGGCATGGATATGGTCGACGCCGGCCATGCGCATCCATTTGCAGATGACGCGGAAATTCATGCCGTGGTTCTTCTGGCGCGAATAGGTCGAGTTGCCGGCGCGGTGCAGGTGCAGGATCATGTCGTTGCGGCGCGCCCATTTGGCCATCGACTGGATCGCGGTGTAGCCGATGACGAGGTCGATCATGACGATGCAGGAGCCGAGCTGCTTGGCGAACTCGGCGCGCTCGTACATCTCCTCCATCGTGCCGGCCGTCACGTTGAGGTAGTGGCCCTTGACCTCGCCGGTGGCGGCCGACGCCTTGTTGACCGCCTCCATGCAGTAGAGAAAGCGGTCGCGCCAATGCATGAAGGGCTGCGAGTTGATATTCTCGTCGTCCTTGACGAAATCCAGCCCGCCCTTCAGCGCCTCGTAGACGACGCGGCCGTAGTTGCGGCCGGACAGGCCGAGCTTCGGCTTGGTCGTGGCGCCGAGCAGCGGCCGGCCGAACTTGTCGAGCCGCTCGCGTTCGACGACGATGCCGGTCGCCGGCCCCTGGAACGTCTTCAGATAGGCGACGGGGATGCGCATGTCTTCCAGCCGCAGCGCCTTGACCGCCTTGAAGCCGAACACGTTGCCGATGATCGAGGCCGTCAGGTTGGCGATCGAGCCCGGCTCGAACAGGTCGAGATCGTAGGCGATGTAGGCGAAATACTGCTGGTCGGTCCTGGTGCCGGGGCCGGTGTTGGGCACCGGCTCGGACCGGAAGGCCTTGGCTCGGTAGAGTTCGCAGGCGGTCAGCCGGTCGGTCCAGACGACCGTCCAGGTGGCGGTCGAGCTTTCGCCGGCGACGGCGGCGGCCGCCTCCTCGTGGTCGACGCCGGCCTGCGGCGTGATCCGGAACATGGCGATCAGGTCGGTGTCCTTGGGGCTGTAGTCCGGCTGCCAGTAGCCCATCTTCTTGTAGGGGATGACGCCGGATTTGTAGCGCTCCTTGCCCTCGGGCATCGTTTCGGTGCGAATGTCCATGCCTGTTTCCTCCCGGTCGGAGTTCTGGTTTGCGTTGCCGCGGCTCACATGCGCCGCTTGCGCTCGATCAGTTGCAGGATCAGCGGCGTCAGGATGAGCTGCATCGCCAGGTCGAGCTTGTTGCCCGGCACCACGATCGAGTTCGGCCGAGACATGAAGGAATCGTGGATCATCGACAGAAGGTAGGGAAAGTCGATGCCGCGCGGGTTGGCGAAGCGGATGACGAGCATCGATTCGTCTGGCGTCGGAATCCAGCGGGCGATGAAGGGATTGGAGGTGTCGACGATCGGCACGCGCTGGAAATTGATGTTGGTCAGCGCGAACTGCGGAACGATGTAGCGCACATAGTCCGGCATGCGCCGCAGGATGACGTCGATGACCGCCTCGGTCGAATAGTTGCGCGTGGCGCGGTCGCGATGGATCTTCTGGATCCATTCGAGGTTTATCACCGGCACAACGCCGATCTTGAGATCGGCGTGCCGGCACAGGTCGAGCTTGTCGGTGACGACGCAGCCGTGCAGTCCCTCGTAGAACAGAAGGTCGCTCGGCTCGAACGCACGCCAGGGCGTGAATTGGCCTGGAGCCGTGCCGAACTGCCTGGCCTCTTCCTCGTCGTGCACGTAGGTACGGGTCTTGCCCGAGCCGCGGCGGCCATATTCCTCGAAAACCGATTCCAGCGTTTCCAGTTCGTTGGCGTCGGCGTGGAAGTGCGTGAAGTTCGGATTGCCGGCCTTTTCCTCTTCCGCCACCTTGGCCTTCATCGCGGCGCGGTCGTAGCGATGGAATGCGTCGCCTTCGATGAAGGCCGCGGTGATCTTCTCGCGCCGGAATATCAGCTCGAAGATGCGCTTGACGGAGGTCGTGCCGGCGCCCGACGAGCCGGTGATGGTGATGATGGGATGCTTCGCCGACATCGTCTCAGGCCCTGAACAAGCCGCGATTGCCGAACAGCGGAGCCCTGTCGGCGATGTTGCTGGGCTCGGTGTGGTAGCGCGTGATGCGCTCGACTTCCGGCAACGATCCGCACACCAGCGGCGTGCGCTGCCGCAACGTCTCCGGCACTATATCGAGCACCGGGCCGGTCGTGTCGGACGCGCCGCCGCCGGCGTGCTCGACAAGCAGGGCGATCGGATTGGCCTGATGGACGAGTTCGAGGTGACCCTGCGCGCAACCGGGCCGGTTGTCGGCCGGCTGCAGATAGACGCCGCCATGCATCAGGATGCGGTAGATGTGGGCGACCAGCGAGGCGCCCCAGCGCATGTCGAAATCACGCCCGCGCGGCCCGTCGACGCCGCTCAGGCAGTCGTCGATGTAGAGCCGCACGGCCTCGCGCCAGTGCCGGTAGTTCGAGGCATTGATGGCATATTCGGTCGCCTCGGGGGGGATCATGCAGCTCTCCCGCGCCTGGACGAAAACCCCGAGCGGCGCAGAGAATGCGAAGACATGCGTACCGTTGCCCAGCGTCAGCACAAGGCCCAGTTGAGGTCCGTAGACGACAAAACCCGCCGCGAGCTGTTTCCTGCCGGGCTGCCGGAAGGTTTCCCCCTCGTCCGCCTCCAGCGCCGGCAATATCGAGAAGATGGTCCCGACCGCGGCGTTGATGTCGATATTGGAAAATCCGTCCATGGCCTGGATCGCGACCGCCAGCGGCGCATTGCGGTCGAGCGTCGTCGGAGCGTCGCTCTGTCCGGCGGCATAGAAGGCCACCGGCGCATTGGCCATCGCCTCCAGGAACGTCGCGTTCGCCCGCGCTTCCAGTGCGCGCCGGGGATCGTCGCCGCCCGTCGACAGCGGATCGCCGCCGGGGCCGACGGTGCCCATTGTGGCGCGCAGCTTCAGCGCTGCGGAAGCCAGCGCCCGCACGGTTTGCGCGACGGCGGGCCGCAACCCGGTCTGCGACATGGCGTAGGAATTCAGAAACGCATCGAGCGTCGAGGCGATCATGCCTTGCTTCTCCCGGACGCGCCGACATGCCCGACGTTTCCGAAAACAGAATGACAGGGAAACCAGAGTTTAGTAAAATTTAATTTCCTTACATTCCTGATAAGAAAAATCTACTCGGCCATGCGAAACATCTCCCTGAAGCAGTTGCGGGCCGTGTCGGCCATCCAGCGTCACGGCAAGATCGTTTCCGCGGCGGCCGAACTCGGCCTCACGCCGCCCGCCGTCACCCTGCAATTGCAGCAGATCGAGCATGAGACCGGCCTGGTCCTGTTCGACCGGACGCCGGACGGCATGCGTCCGACGGCGGCCGGGCTCGCGGTGCTCGACACGGCTCAGGCGATCGAGGAACGGCTTCGCGTGCTTTCCGACGAGATCGATGCCGTCAAGGGGGTGAAGCAAGGCAGCCTGCGGCTCGGCGTCGTCTCGACCGCGAAGTATTTCGCGCCGCAGCTTATGGCGGCCTTCATGGCGGATTTCCCGGGCATCGAAGTGAGGCTCGTCGTCGGCAACCGTGCCGAAACGATCGACAGTCTCAAGAACCATAGCCTCGATATTGCGCTGATGGGGCGCCCGCCCCCCGGCATTCCGGTTCGCGCGGTCGTCTTCGGTGATCATCCTCTGGTGATCATCGCAGCGCCCGATCATCCCATGGTCCGGCAGCGCGATATCACCAAGGAGCAGATCGCAGGCCAATCCTTCCTTATGCGTGAGCCCGGCTCGGGTACGCGCATCTCGATGGAGATATTCATGCGTGGGGTTGCCGGCTGGATGGACAGCCCCGCCATCGAGATGGATTCGAACGAGACGATCAAGCAGTCGGTGATGGCCGGTCTCGGGGTGGCGTTCATCTCCGGCCATACCGTGGCCTACGAGGTGGAGGCCGGGCGACTGGCGCTGCTCGACGTCGTCGGGATGCCGCTTCGGCGGCAATGGTTCGCCGTCGCGCGCAGCGATCGCGTCATGACCCCGGCAATGGCCGCTTTCCACGATTTCCTGGCGAAGTCGGGCGCCCGCTACCTGCCTGCCTTCGGCCGGTTGTATCCGCAGCAGGGGCCCTGATCGCGGCACGCGGCCTGTCCCGGCAATACGCTTGCGTTCGGCAAAAAACCCGTGCTTGGTGGCGACAGGCAGCCGGCACACCGGAACCAAGCAATGCAAACACCCGACATCCCGGCGGGATTGCCCGCCGACATCGAGGACAGGAAGGCGCAGGCACGGGCCTGGTTCGAGGAGTTGC
>OFJB01001286.1_pt1 | contig 10073 bp, 10 predicted proteins | sample 1775081 | NCBI WGS metagenome assembly OFJB01 (sample SAMN08195771, study PRJEB24354) | sludge metagenome | isolation source: initial sludge from phenol fed wastewater aerobic bioreactor | place: India: Nagpur | collected 2016-06-05 | reverse complement strand
CCAACAAAATGCAAATATGTACCATTTTGTATCGGTACCGTGGTCGTTACTTGCCGGTTGCCTCTTCGGCGGCAAGCTCCGCCACTTCGATCTCTTTTTGTTTCCCCTGCCGCGCGCTGATCATAACACCGGCTATGATGATAACGCCGCCAATCACTTTTCTTAATGTCACCTGCTCCCCCAGCAACACCCAGGAGAAGAACACGCCAAAGATCGGTACCAAATTGAGCATGGACGTAACGGAACTCGCGGGCAGTTTCTTGAGCCCGTTGTTGTACAGCAGAAACGCGAGCACCGAGCAAAACAGACCGAGAAACAGCATCATGGAAAACGACAGCACCGTCGGTGGTGCCCAGTTTGCGCGCTCAAACAGCGCGAGCGGTGCCATAAAGATCGTTCCAAACAACGTTTGGTAAAACAGCAGCGAGATCGACGGATAGCGGTTGACAACCTTCTTGGTCAAAAAGTTATAAAACGCCCATGCGATGCCCGCAACGAGCAGCAGCACCACGCCGAGCAGCTCCCCCTGCTGACGCGTATCCGCTTTAACATAGGACAAAATGACGACGCCAGCGATGGCAATCAGAATGCCGATGATCTTAAACAGGTTCATCTTCACTTTATAGATTAGCGACTCCAGCAGCAGCGTGATGGCCGGATAGGACGCAATGATCAGCGTCGCGCTGGAAGCGGACGTCCACTGCATGGCGATGTTCTGCAGCACGGCGTAGAGCGTAATGCCCATCAGTCCGCTGAGCGCAACCGTTCCGATGTCCTTTTTCTCGAGCTTGACGCGGTTTCTCGACAGCAGCGTCAACGCGCCTAAGATCAGCGTCGCAACCACGAAACGCACCGCGCCGAGCGTGATGGGCGGAAAAGTTTCGTAAGCGATTTTAATCGCGACAAACGACGAACTCCAGATGACGAGAGCCCCGAGGATCGAAAAGTAGGATATCGCGCTGGACTGCTTTTGCGTAGACACAAGTGTTCTCCCTAATCCGAATTTTGAAGAAAAGCCGCTGTTCGCAGCGGCGTTTGAACCAAGATATTCTTTTTTGCAATCGATGTCAAGGAAGATATTGCTCTATGCAGGAATTTTGTATAATTTCAAACTGAATAACAATGTTAGTTTCCTGCTGCTTTTACACGATGAACGGGCATTACCGGTTTCATCGCCTTTTCCGCTGGAAGATGTTTTGAGGAGTCTTCCAGCAATAAAAAAAGGCTTGCCGCCTGCTCTTCACGGGCAGCAAGCTCTTCGATACTCTCCGTTTCCAGACACAAATCTTAGGTTTCATCTCACTTTGCGGCTGGTTTATAGTAGAAATATACGCTGGGAAATTCATACAGTGTCCCCATGCTTCCTTCCAGCCAATACCCGAATAAAGAGTAATAATAGTCCGGGTATAATTGATCGAATTGATATTGCTCGTTCTGCTCTTTGAACGCATTCCAGCCATTGGTTGCGCTGCGTACGTTTGCATCCTGAATCTCGAAAATTCGGTTTCTCGCAATGGCGTATTGATATCCGCCAATGACGCAGAACTCGCTTTTCTCCAATGACGGCGTTGTGGTAACGAACGCGTCGTTCATGCCAAGCTGCGTTGCCTGAGCCGGAATATCCCCGTTCACAAAACCCAGTCCGGCAAAGGTGACCGTTGCCTGCTCGGACCATTTCTCATGCGAATATAGAACGGCTCCCGCCTCTTTCTGCGGCTGTGCGAGCAGTGCGGTTAGATATACTCCTCTCAGTACCATTACGCACAGCAAGGCAAGAATGAGCGGTTTGATATGCTTTTTCGCGAATAGTTCGGCGAGTCCGATGGCCGAATAGAGCATAAACAAGCAGAAATACAGATAATACGTTCGGAAAAACAAGGTCGTAATAAATAGGTTATATACAAAGAACCCGACGAACACGAGCGGTACAAAGACCGCAAACAGCGCTCTGGAATTCTTCTGCTCGCTGTGCTTGAACAACGTAATGACGCCCACGATTGCAAAAACCGGCGCAAGCGGAACATCTGCATAGAAGAGATGATAAATGGTCAAGCTGATCAGGTGCCCCAAAGGCGTTCCGGCGGAAACGATGTTTGGGTGTGCGAGATACGCATTCGTCTCGCGCGAAATCACCTGACTTAGAAATCCCGGCTTGAGCAGCGAAGGCGAAAAGCAAATTAATCCGGCAAACGTGCACAATATGACAACAGGAATGTTGATTGCCAGCGCCTTATTCGAGCGCCGATTCAGACACGCGGTGCCGATGGGCAGCAAAATGAAATAAAGTTGCGGATACTTCACCGCCCCCAACACACCCGTTGCAAACGCAGCAACATACAAGAGCCATACTTTGTTTGAGCGAAGATAGAGCACGAGCAGATTCAGGACAGCCATCATCAGAAAGAACGACGGCGCTTCCCCCGTTCCATAACGGGACTGCTCGATTTGAAACAGAGAAAACACGATCATCCCCGCAAAGAGAACGATTGGCAGATTCCTCTTTTGTATTTGATAGAGAAACGTACAGCCGAGTACGGCGCCCAGCGAGAAATAGAAGACAGCGGCGAATCTTCCCGTCATGTGCGCGCCGTACAGCTGCGCCCCGTCGCCATAGTGCATCAGCAGCAGAACGAGCTGACGCGCCATCTGAAAGGGCATTTGCAGGAGGAATGCGCCTTCCGGATATAGTTTATAGACGTGATACGGGCTGTTGAAAAAAAGGCTGCTCGCGGAGCTAAAGAAAACGATCTCGTCCGGGTGAAGCTTTAGCCCGTGTCTTAACGTGAGCAATCGAGTGATCGCAATCAATGCCAGCATGGAAAAGATGATGATCAAGAGGATTCGCTTTCGGGTGAACTTCGCGCTCCTACCGATAATGGATAAATTCTCTTCCGGACTTACGACCACGTTCTTTGCTCGTTTGCTCATTTATACGGAACCTCACCGACGATACGATTCTTTATAAAACGAAGATACCGTTTATGATTATATCGCCTTGCAGCTTATTTCACAAGCGAACCATGTGTGTCGAGATACAAAAAACACCCTCTGTTGCCAGAAGGTGTTTTGGGGCTTAGTCTAAGTTATTTCGCCTGTGCAATGGCCACGGCCACTGCAACAGTTGCGCCGACCATCGGGTTGTTGCCCATGCCGATGAGACCCATCATCTCGACGTGCGCCGGAACGGAAGAAGAGCCCGCGAACTGCGCGTCGGAGTGCATACGACCCATCGTGTCCGTCATGCCGTAGGACGCGGGACCCGCCGCCATGTTGTCCGGATGCAGGGTGCGGCCCGTACCGCCGCCGCTCGCCACGGAGAAATACTTCTTGCCGTGCTCGATGCACCACTTCTTGTAGGTGCCTGCGACGGGGTGCTGGAAGCGCGTCGGGTTCGTGGAGTTACCGGTGATGGAAACGTCCACGTTCTCATGCCGCATGATGGCAACGCCTTCGTTCACGTCGTCCGCGCCGTAGCAGCGAACCTTTGCGCGGTCGCCGTCCGAAAACGCCTTGGTCTTCGTGATGTTCAGCTTGCCGGTGTAGTAGTCATACTCCGTCTCCAGATAGGTAAACCCGTTGATGCGGGAGATGACGTACGCCGCGTCCTTGCCAAGGCCGTTGAGGATGACCTGCAGCGGCTTGGTGCGAACCTTGTTGGCGGTCTTGGCAATGCCGATTGCGCCTTCCGCAGCGGCAAAGCTCTCGTGACCGGCGAGGAAGCAGAAGCAGCTGGTCTCTTCGCGCAGCAGCATGGCCGCGAGGTTGCCGTGGCCGAGGCCGACTTCGCGCTGATCCGCAACCGAACCCGGAATGCAGAACGCCTGGAGGCCAAGACCGATGGCTTCCGCCGCTTTGTCCGCAGTCGTTACGCCCTGCTTGATGGCGATTGCCGCGCCGACGGTGTATGCCCAGCAGGCGTTCTCAAACGCGATGGGCTGAATGCCACGAACGATGGCGAATGCGTCCACACCCTTGGCGTCGCAGATCGCTTTCGCGTCGTCAATGCCCTTGATGCCGTATTTGGCCAGTTCGCAGTTGATCTTTTCAATTCTTCTCTCGTAACCTTCAAAAATAGCCATCGCTGCCTCCTTACGCTTTGCGCGGGTCGATAACCTTGGCGGCTTGGTCGAAACGCCCGTAGGTACCAATGTTCTTCTCGTACGCTTCCTTCGGATCGACGCCCTTCTTGATCGCGTCCATCATCTTGCCGAGGTTAACGAACTTGTAACCAATGATCTCGCCGCCCTCATCAAGCGCGATGGCGAGCACATAGCCCTCTGCCATTTCCAGATAGCGCGGCCCCTTGCAGAGCGTGCCATACATGGTGCCAACCTGCGAACGCAGGCCCTTGCCGAGGTCTTCGAGACCGGCACCGATGGGCAGACCGTCATCCGAAAACGCGCTCTGCGTGCGGCCGTAAACGATCTGCAAAAACAGCTCGCGCATGGCGGTGTTGATTGCGTCGCAGACGAGGTCGCTGTTGAGCGCTTCGAGAATAGTCTTGCCGGGCAGAATTTCCGCCGCCATGGCTGCGGAGTGCGTCATGCCGCTGCAACCCAGCGTCTCAACCAGCGCTTCTTCGATGACGCCCTTTTTCACGTTGAGCGTGAGCTTGCAGGCGCCCTGCTGCGGTGCGCACCAGCCGACGCCGTGCGTCAGGCCGCTGATATCGGTGATTTGCTTTGCCTTAACCCACTTTCCCTCTTCGGGAATCGGAGCGGGATCATGCTTTGCGCCTTTTAGGACGCAGGTCATTTCTTCCACTTCACTGGAATACTGCATGTGTGGAATTCCTCCTTGTTTTGCTGAGAATACCCAGATTCGATCAGGGTATAGTATAACACCGGAAACCAAGCGTTTCAATATAATATGATCGATATACGTCCATATAAAAACGGAAATGAGCGTATATCTGCGACAGATGCGCAATTCCAGCTGTGCTACCATCTCGCATTTCGCAACACCCGTTGTTTTTCGCGCTCGTTTCTCTTTGGCTCGGCGAGTTCTTATGCTATACTGAACACAGCCGTTGAATGGAGGATTCCCCATTGCAATACATCGCTGTTGCCCTGTACCTGCTTGTCATCTCGCTGCACCTGTTTGCCTGCGCCAGCCGTGACCGGCTGATGCTGCGGCGAATCACGAAGTGCTGCTTAATGCCGCTGTTGCTGCTTTGCTACCTTTCGTTTACCGGTGAGGTCTCCTATCTCGTTGTTGCGGCAATTCTTTGCGGGTTCGTCGGGGACGTATTTCTGCTGTTCCGGCCGCGCCGCTGGTCGTTTCCGGCGGGCATTCTCTCGTTTGCCGCAGGACACGTATTTTACATCATCCGTTTTCTCGGCGAGTTGACCGTTTCCCCCGCCTGGTATCTCTGCGCCGCGCTGGGGCTCGTCAGCCTCGTCAGCGCGATCACACTGCTACATTATCTCTGGAAAGGGCTTCCAAAGAAGCTCCGTCCGCCGAGCTTTCTTTATATGCTGATCATTGCGACCATGGCGTCCTGCGCAATTCTGTTTGCGCTCTACGGCGTTCTCCCGCTGCGCTGGCTTGCGGCGGTTGGCGGGCTGATCTTCGTCGCATCGGACAGCACGCTCTCCATCGACGCGTTCCACCACCCGGTTCGCTACCGAAACGTAATCGTGATGTCCACCTATATTGCCGCGCAAACGTTGATTGTTTCGTCCCTTACGTTTGCCGGATAACGCTCAAGGAGGCAACATGGAACTAACATTATTCATCGTATCTCTTTGTGTCTTCGTCGTCATGCTGCTCGTGCTGTTTTACCTGGTTCGTCGGCAGCGCGCGTTGCAGGATGCGCTGACGGACGACCTCTCCCGCGCGCTCTCGGAACTGCGCCGTGAACTCAACAGCAACGTGCAGAACTCGGTATCCAGCCTTGGCAACATGATTCTGGAGCAGCAGCGCACCAGCGGCGCGCAGAGCGAGCAGCGGTTTAAGACGTTTGAAACCGCCAACGAGCAAAAGCTCGAGGCAATTCGCCAGACGGTGGAACGGCGGCTGCTCGCGCTCCAAACGGAGAACGCGCAAAAGCTGGATGAAATGCGCAACATTGTGGACGAAAAGCTTCAAAAGACGCTCGAAACCAAGGTTGCCCAGTCCTTCCAGCTCGTAAACGAGCGACTGGAGCAGGTCTACAAGGGACTTGGCGAAATGCAGACGCTGGCAACAGGCGTCGGCGACCTGAAGAAGGTACTCTCCAACGTGAAGACGCGCGGCATGCTCGGCGAAATCCAGCTTGGCGCAATTCTGGAGGAGATTCTCGCGCCGGAGCAGTATGAGCGGGACGTCATCGTAAAACCCGGCAGCAAGGAAAACGTTGAGTTCGCGGTCAAGATTCCAACGACCGACGGCGAACCGGTCTACCTGCCCATCGACTCCAAGTTCCCCGCGGATCTCTACTCAAACCTCGCAGACGCTTATGAGTCCGGCTCGAAGGAAGCAATCCACGCCGCGTCCAATACGCTGATTCAGCGCATTCGGCAGGAGGCGGCGAAGATTCGGGACAAATACATCGACCCGCCGCACACCACGGACTACGCCTTCCTCTTTCTCCCATTTGAAGGGCTCTACGCCGAAGTCACGAGCCGCGGCGTTGCCGAGGAGCTCCAGCGCAGCTGCCACGTGATTCTAGCCGGGCCTTCCAACATGGCGGCGCTGCTCAACACGGTGCAGATGGCCTATCGCTCGTTTGCCATTCAGCAGCGCAGCAGCGAGGTCTGGCGCGTGCTCGGCGCGGTCAAAACGGAGTTTGACAACTTCGGCAAGGTGCTCGCCGCCTCGCGCAAACACCTGCAACAGGTGGACGACGATCTGGAGAAGCTCATCGGCGCACGCACCCGCGCCATCAGCAAGCGCCTGCGCTCGGTGGAGCAGATCGACTCCTACAGCGCGAGCGTGATTCTAAACGCGGATGCGGATGCGCTCGGTCTTCCGGAGGCGGATGAGGACGAATCGAACGAGCCGGAGAGCGGGGACGAGTAACGATTTGTAACAATTAAGCAGCCTTCGGGCTGCTTTTTTTGATGCAAAGTGTTTATTCCGAGCGCTTATTCTTATCGTAAAACTGCTTCAAACTCTTCTTCGTTTCCTCATCTAAATAATGCCAGCGAACGCCCTGAATCGCGCCTTCCAGCGCGCAGAGGCGCATGTAGCACGCGGAGGGATCGATTGCCGCAATGCGAAGCCATGCCTCGCGGCTGCCGGTCGTCTTGAGCGCGTCGGCGGACGCAACGCCGACTTCGGTTAACTGCGCTTCCAGCTTCGACGCGATGTTTGGCAGCTTCTGCAATTCGCCCATTTCAAATTTCCTCCCCGATCGTTATAGTTCGATCCAATACCGTTCCAGATTCACGTTGTCCCGCTCGCAATAGGTCGTTCGGTCGTAAACGCCGCCGCAGGATAGAATCGTTCTTCGGCTCGCTTCGTTTTCAACGAGGCACGTAATCAGTACGCGTTCCAGACCGAATGCCTTACAGACCTTCAGGCACTCGACCAGCATGCGCTTGGCATAACCTTTTTTCCGCTCGTCCGGATGCACACTGTAGCCGATGTTGCCGCCAAACTCCCGCAGAAAATCGTTAAACTCGTGCCGAAATTGAATCATGCCGACGATCTTACGATCGCTCTCCCGCAGAAACGCGAACTGCTCGGAAGGCACCCAGTTGTCCGGCTTGGTTTCCGGCTGTTCCGCAAGGCGATTAAACGCCAGCCACTCCAGCGGGTCCTCCATGCGGCGCAGCGGGCCCGTGCCGTCCATGCTGTCGCCGACCGCCAGAAACGCCGTTCGATAGCCCGCGACCTGCTCGATCAAAGAGACATCCGGTTTTACCAGCAAGCAACGATCAGTTGAATCATCCATGATTGTACTCCAGAAAGCTTGTTCCAAGGTATTGCGGGCAAACGCCGTCCGTGATGGCGCTAAAATACGCTTTCACTTGCTTTGGCAGCAGGTTGATAGCCGGGATGCTCGCAATCGGTACCCACTCAATTGCAACCTGCGATTCATCCGTTTCCGTTGGCGCAACCTTCGCTTCGGAAGCAAGCTTACAGACGAAGATATGCAGCATCTTATGCGCATACTCCGCGTAGTGCTCCAAAATAAACGGGTCGAGGCAGATTTCCTCCATCAGCGCGGCAAAGCGCACCGGCTCGACGGAGTACCCCGTCTCCTCCAGACATTCGCGCTTGAGCGCGTCTGCCATCGCCTCCCCCTGCTGCTGGCCGCCGCCGGGGAGCGAGTAGTAGGTTCCGTTGTTTTTATCATAACAGCGGTTGAGCAGAACGTTTCCGTTGTGCAGAACAATCGCCTTTACCGTGCTGCGGACACCCATGGCATTCTCCTAATGATAATGATTTTTAATACCTTACCTGTATCCACTTCTTCTGTCAACCGAAGAAGAACAATCCAAGAGAAATCACTTTGTTTCAAAAATAGTGCGCGTCATTCAGCCATATTGAACTGCAGTTCGCGGTCAAACCAGCGGGAAGGTTCGTAGCTCATCGGAATATACCGTGTCAGGTCGCCATCCGGCAGCAAAGAATCCGGCTCCGGAATCGGCTGAACCGAAACCGCGCCGTCCGCCGTCTGCTCAATGGCCTCCGCCTGCCGGTCAAACGCCTCAGCATATGCCTTGGCGCTGCCGTCCTGCAAGGCTTCAAGCGCCCGGACGCTCGTTGGGCTTTCGCGTTCTATGCCAAGCGACGGACCGACACCGCTGAGTAACAAAGACAGACAAACCGTTAGCAACAGATATACGGGGGCAACGCGTTTCCATCGCCGCAAGAACGCGAGTGTTTTTCCATAACCCGCGGGAAAACGGCGTCTCCACCAGCCGATGAGATAGAAGATGTTCAGCATTAGCAACAGATAGAACGCAAACATCACGATGTTCCAGAGCCGATAGGAGCCCGCGTTGCCCATTGCGTAATACGAAGGCGTATACATTGCCGCAAGCATAAGAAACGAAGCGACCGGAATCAGCAGCGGCAGCCGGAATCTGCGTTCCACGCGTTGCACCAGGACGACGCTAAGCGGCGTCCAAACGAGCAGCATCATCGCCAGTACGCCGGGATGCCGCAGGAGCTGCCCCAGCAGGCGAACCGGTGTTCCAGCGATGGCGGAGAGCACCGCGCGAAACGGCGTTTGCTGCTCCAGCAGCGCCTGCCGAACGCTGTTTCCCGGCGCAAGAATGCTAAACGCAAATCCAACGCCATACGCGACAAGCGAAACAATCAGAGCCGACAGAATCGCCTTATGATTTCGCGAACTCCAAAGGATATAGCCTATTAAGAAAACACCAAGCAGCAATGCCGTTGGATAGTTTCCTCCGGCGATGATGCCGCCGAGCAGTGCCAGCGCGGCGCCGCGCAGCCAAGTCCCCGTCCGCGTCGGGTGCTGCCGGTTTGCAAGATCGATGACCAACGCCAGCCAAATCAACAGCAATCCGAAGAAGAACGTGTAGAACATACCCCCGTTATACCAGAAAAACCCTTCGCTCGGATCGCGCGGAAACTGAACGCAGAGAATCGACGCCAGCATCCAAACCAGCAGCCAAACACGACGATCCTGCCGCAAGGCAACGACGAGTATGGCAAACGTAAAGCAGCCAAGACCGAGCACCAGCGCGCCAATCAGAATCCAGGGCGTAATGGCATACCAGCCCTGCCCCCAGATCGCCGGTTGGAGCGAAAAGAGAAACACCGCGCTATAGGTACCCTGCCAGGTTTGATAGGTTTCCGAAACGGTTTGCCCCGCCGCGCGAAGCAGCCCCCAAACGGAGCCGTCGTCACGCACGGCTGCATGGGTAAGCACGCTATAATCATAGTCGTCAAAATCCATGCGGTCGTAGGCGGAAACCAGCCCGATCGGAACCAGTGTGACCAAAAAGAGAACCAGCAGGATTGCTCCGCAGACGCCGAGCACACTCCACCGACGCTTGTTCATATATCCTCCTGAATAACGGCCCGTCCTGTTCTTCCCATTCTAATAATCCGATTACAAGTCGAGCACATAAACTTCGTTATCCGTTTCAAAGCGAAATCCGGCAGAAAGC
>OFJB01001285.1_pt1 | contig 10073 bp, 10 predicted proteins | sample 1775081 | NCBI WGS metagenome assembly OFJB01 (sample SAMN08195771, study PRJEB24354) | sludge metagenome | isolation source: initial sludge from phenol fed wastewater aerobic bioreactor | place: India: Nagpur | collected 2016-06-05 | reverse complement strand
AGCATGGTCATCTTGCGGTTCTTGAGGTCGATGATGCCGATCATGGGGCCCGGCGCGGAGGGATTGTTGATCTCCACCCGCATCTTGCCGCCGCTGTGGGCCAGCTCGAGGGTGCCCGCCCGCCTGACGTTCGCCTTGAGCGCGAAATCCACCGTCGGCAGGGGCAGCGGATCGGCCATGGCCGGATGATCGGAGGCCGCGCCCAGGACTAGGGCGAGGCCGAGGAGGCCGGCTCCCGTGTGCTGCTTCAGCGCCATGACGTACATCCTTAAGTTTCATGCCAGTCATAGCAGACGAAATGTGACCGTCATCCCTTAAGGTCATCACATCCCGTCGCATGTGGTAACGCACCAGCGGATTTCGTGTATTTTCACATACTGTCGTAATGCCTTCGTGGATGGGTTTCAGCATGGGAACCAAAGCCGGAACGCGTGATTTGCATCACGGTCCAGAAGTTCGGCCGGAGGAGCTGACGATGATCCCCACCACGGAAACGACGCGCGCCGGCCGGGCGACCCTGCCCCACCCCGGTGAGGGGCCGCGGCGCATGGTGGGGGGAGGTGGCTCGTGAAGCTGCCCTTCCTCGAACCTGTGGCCGCGGCGGTCGGCGGAGCGCCCCGGCGTCCGCGGGTGTTTCCCCTGGCATTGCTGGGCGCCGTGATGCTGTGCGCGGTGGGGCTTTTCTTCGGCCTGGTCCACCCGGTGCTCGCCGTCGCCCTGGTGGTGCTGCTCGGCGCCATGGCGATGGCGCTGCCCGAGCGCGCCCCCGAGCCCGTCGCGCGGGAGCCGGATCCTGCCGCCGCCCAGCGCGCGGCGGAGGCGGCCGGCGACGCCAAGGTCCGCGCGCTGGTCGGGGCGCTGCCCGAGCCGGCGCTGCTTCTGACCCCGCAGGGCGAGATCCGTTCCGCCAACGAGCGCCTTGCCCTGGCGCTCGGGCCGGCGCGGGTGGGCGATCCGGTTTCCTTCGTGGTGCGCGTCCCCGAGATCCTCGACGCCATCCGCGCCACCGCCGCCGACGGCATGACCCGCCGGGTGGAATTCGCCGAACGGGTGCCCCTCGACCGCTGGCTGGAGGCCCATGTGGTGCCGCTGCACCTCGCGGCCGTGCCGCACGATGGGGAGAAGGGGCGTCCGGCGGCCCCCGACGGGGTGCTGCTTACCTTCCGCGACCTCACCCAGCAGCGCCGCATCGAGAAGATGCGGGCGGACTTCGTGGCCAACGCCAGCCACGAGCTGCGCACCCCGCTGGCCTCGCTCTCCGGCTTCATCGAGACGCTGCAGGGCCCGGCACGGAACGATGCCGCCGCCCGCGAGCGCTTCCTCGCCATCATGGCGGCCCAGGCGCGGCGCATGTCGCGGCTGATCGACGACCTGCTCTCGCTGTCGCGCATCGAGCTCAACGCCCATGTGCGCCCGGAGACGGAGGTGGAACTGTCGTCCATCGTCGCCCATGTGTGCGACACCCTTTCGCCGCTGGCCAAGGAGCGCGGCGTGGAGCTGGACGTGGCCGGCTCGGAGACGCCCCTGCCGGTGCGCGGCGACCGAGACGAGCTGATCCGCCTGTTCGAGAACCTGGTCGAGAATGCGCTGAAATATGCCGCCGGCGGCAAGCGTGTGACGGTGACCCTGGCGCGGGAAGGGGGCGGCGACCGTCCGGTCGCGCTGGTGCGGGTCAGGGACTACGGGCCGGGCATCGCGCCCGAGCACCTGCCGCGCCTGACGGAGCGCTTCTACCGGGTGGACGTGGCGGCGAGCCGCGACCAGGGCGGTACCGGCCTAGGTCTCGCCATCGTGAAGCATATTGTCGCCCGTCACCGCGGTCGTTTGTCCATCGAAAGCGAGCCCGGCGCGGGTGCAACCTTCTCCGTTCGTCTCGAAGCCGTCCCGTACTTCGACGAAATACAATATAAATCAGTGAGTTGAACGGTCATCCACTTGTCATGTCCGCGTCATAGAACCTTGGCGCGCGAGGACTAAGAGTCCTGAGCCCAATGTTGCGTCGCGGCCAGGGGCCGTCGGGCAGCACCCGAATTGGCAAGGAGAGATACCGTGAAGTTCACCCCCGCACTCGGCGTGATCGCCGTGGCCGGCACCCTTTTCGCCGGTAACGCTCAAGCCGTCGACTTCAACGGCGCTGGCGCCTCCTTCCCCGCTCCCGTGTATCAGGCGTGGGGCGCGAAGTATAAGGAGAAGTCCGGCAACGCGCTCAACTACCAGTCCATCGGCTCCGGCGGCGGTCAGAACCAGATCATCAACCGCACCGTGGATTTCGGCGCCTCCGACGCCCCCGTGCCGGCCGAGAAGCTCGAATCCAACAAGCTGCTCCAGTTCCCCACCGTGATCGGCGCCGTGGTGCCGACCTTCAACCTGCCCGGCATCGAGACCGGCAAGCTGAAGCTCACCGGCGACGTGCTCGCCAACATCTACCTCGGCAAGATCACCAAGTGGGATGACGCGGCCATCACCGCGCTCAACCCCGACGTGAAGCTGCCGAGCCAGGCGATCGTCCCGGTGTATCGCTCGGACGCCTCCGGCACCTCCTTCATCTTCACCTCCTACCTCGCTGACGTCAGCGCGGACTGGAAGGGCAACGTGGGTGCCGCCACCTCCGTGCAGTGGCCCGCCGGCGCCGGCGCCAAGGGCAACGAGGGCGTGTCCGGCACGGTGAAGAACACCGTCGGCGCCATCGGCTACGTGGAGTACATCTACGCCGCCGCCAACAACCTGGTCGTCGCCCAGCTCAAGAATAAGGCCGGCGCCTTCATCGCCCCCGACGTGCCGAACTTCGTCGAGGCCGCTGCCGCCGCCGACTGGGCCAACGCGAAGAACTTCGCCGCGTCCATGATCAACACCGCCGGCGCCACCGCGTGGCCGATCGTGAGCCCCACCTACGTGCTGCTCCCGAAGGACCCGAAGAACATCGAGGCCTCCCGCGAGACCATGAAGTTCTTCGCCTGGGCCTACACCAAGGAAGGCGCCGAGATCGCCGAGAAGCTTCACTACATCCCGCTTCCCGAGGCGGTCGTGAAGCAGGTGGAAGACGCCTGGAAGTCCGAGATCAAGGGTCCCGACGGCAAGCCGGTCCTCTGATCGTCGACGAAAACGGAGCCGCCGCCCATGCGCGGCGGCTCCCCGCCTGGAGTGCCCCCGGGGGTGTCCGGGGAAAGCGCCGCCGGATCGGCCCGCGCACAGGACGCCGGACTTCGCATGAGCCGATCGCACGCCTCTGCCGGGCGGTGCGGGCCAAAGGCGAAGCGCCGAGACAGGACGGCCGGAACGGCCGAGAGGCCGGAGCATCCGGCACGAGTTTGCGATTGACGTATTTGCCGCTTGAGCTGGGCTCGCTGGAGACAAGGATCCGATGGACGCCACGATGGACAAGATGGGCGGGGGCACTGTCCAGCCGCTCGACAAGACCAAGGGAACCGGCGCGGTTTCCGATCCCATCTTCGTCGGCCTGCTCTGGGCCAGCGGCATCTTCGTCCTGGTGCTGCTCGGCCTGATCATCGCCGAGCTGTTCCAGGGCGGCCTTCCGGCCCTGCAGCACTTCGGCCTGGAATTCCTCTGGTCTCCCGCCTGGAACCCGGTCACCGAGAAGTACGGTGCCCTGGTGATGATCTACGGCACGCTGTTCAGCGCCATCATCGCCGTCATCGTCGCCCTGCCGCTGTCCTTCGGCATCGCCTTCTTCCTCACCGAGATCGCGCCGCAGGCGCTGAAGCGGCCCATCGGCGTCGCCATCCAGCTGCTGGCGGCGGTGCCCTCCATCATCTACGGCATGTGGGGCTTCTTCGTCATCGTGCCGCTGATGGCCGCCTATGTGCAGCCGCCGCTCATCGCCACCCTTGGCCAGGTGCCGCTCATCGGCTTCCTGTTCCAGGGCCCGCCGCTGGGCTCGGGCATGTTCACCGCCGGCCTGATCCTGGCCGTGATGATCCTGCCCTTCATCACCGCCATGTTCGTGGAGACGCTGGAATCGGTGCCGCCCATGCTCAAGGAGTCGGCCTACGGCGTCGGCGGGACCACCTATGAGGTCTACAAGAACGTGTCGGTGCCCTACGGCCGCACCGCCATGGTGGGCGCCATCATGCTCGGCCTCGGCCGCGCGCTGGGCGAGACCATGGCCGTGACCTTCGTGATCGGCAACGCGAACCGCCTGTCCGCCTCGCTGTTCGCGCCGGGCGCCACCATCGCCTCCACCATCGCCAACGAGTTCCCGGAGGCGCCGATCGGCTCGCTGAAGCTGACCTCGCTGCTGCAGCTCGGCTTCATCCTGTTCGTCATCTCCTTCATCGTGCTGGCCCTGTCGCGGGCGCTGGTGCGCTCCAAGCTCGACTGATCGCGGGGAGAATAGATCATGGCTTCACTCGCCGCCCGTCGCGCCAAGGACTCGACCGTCAAGGCCATCTCCATCGGCTTTGCCGTGTTCGCCATCTTCATCCTGGGCTGGATCCTCTGGACCCTGCTCTCGCGGGGGCTTCCCGCCCTCGGCCCGCACGTCTTCACCAACATCACCATGCCGCCCGGCCAGAACGGCGGCCTGCTCAACGCCATCGTGGGCTCGCTGATCCAGGTGGGCATCGCCATGCTCATCGGCACGCCCATCGGCATCATGGCAGGCACCTTCCTGGCCGAGAACGGCAAGACCACGAAGATCGGCGCCGCCGCCCGCTTCGTGAACGACATCCTGCTGTCGGCCCCCTCCATCCTGGTGGGTCTGTTCATCTACGGCCTGCTGGTGGTGCCGCTCGGCGGCTTCTCCGGCTGGGCCGGCGCCATCGCCCTCGCGATCCTGGTGATCCCGGTGGTGGTTCGCACCACCGAGGACATGCTGAACCTCGTCCCCGTGGGCCTGCGCGAGGCCGCCTTCGCCCTCGGCGCGCCGCAGTGGAAGGTGGTGATGTTCGTGACCTGGCGCGCCGCCCGGGCCGGCATCGTCACCGGCATCCTGCTCGCCATCGCCCGCGCGGCCGGCGAGACGGCGCCGCTGCTGTTCACCTCGCTCGGCAACAATGCCTGGTCGGTGGACCTGACCAAGCCCATGGCCAGCCTGCCGATCGCCATCTACCAGTATGCCGGCAGCCCGTTCGACGACTGGGTGGCACTCGCCTGGGCCGGCGCGCTGCTCATCACCGTGGGCGTGCTCCTGCTCAACGTCCTCTCGCGGCTCTTCCTGGCGAAGACCCATTGATGCCGCGCGGCCGCCGGCGCGGCCGCACCCTTCGAACGCATTCTCGTCCGGCTTGACGTCGGGCGTCTCTGGACCCAAGTGAGGCTCAAGATGACTTCTGCCGTGGATCCCACCTTCAACCTTGCCTCCGCCGTTGGTGCCAAGCCGGACGCTCCGCCCGCGCCTTCGAAGATCAAGGTTGAGAACCTGCAGTTCTACTACGGGCAGAACCATGCCCTGAAGAACATCAACTTCGAGATCCCCGAGAAGCGCGTCACCGCGATGATCGGGCCGTCGGGCTGCGGCAAGTCCACCCTGCTGCGGGTGTTCAACCGCATGTACGACCTCTACCCCGGCCAGCGCGCCGAGGGGCACGTGATGCTCGACGGCGTGAACGTGGTGGGCAAGGAGCTCGACCCCACCATCGTGCGCACCCGCATCGGCATGGTGTTCCAGAAGCCCACGCCCTTCCCGATGACCATCTATGACAACATCGCCTTCGGCGTGCGCCTGCACGAGAGGCTGAACAAGGCGCAGATGGACGAGCGCGTGGAATGGTGCCTGCGCAAGGCCGCCATCTGGGACGAGACCAAGGACCGCCTCAACACCTCGGCGCTCGGCATGTCCGGCGGCCAGCAGCAGCGCCTGTGCATCGCCCGCACCATCGCGGTGCGCCCGGAGGTGATCCTGCTCGACGAGCCCACCTCGGCGCTGGACCCCATCTCCACCTCGAAGATCGAGGACCTGATCGACGAGCTGAAGCGGGACTTCACCATCGTCATCGTGACCCATAACATGCAGCAGGCCGCGCGCTGCGCGGACATCACCGCCTTCTTCTACCTCGGCGAGCTGATCGAGGTGGCGCCTTCGGACGTGATCTTCACAAATCCGAAGGAGATCAAGACCCGCGACTACATCACCGGCCGCTTCGGCTGAGCCACGGAAGGAAACCGGAGATGCCGGATCATACTGTTACGTCCTTCGATGTGGAATTGAAGGAGCTGGGCCGCAAGGTGGTGGAGATGGGCGGCCAGGCCGAGCGCCTGGTGGCCGACGCCATGACCTCGCTCATCCGCCGCGATACCGCGCTCGCGCAGAAGGTCATCCTTCTCGACGAGGGCGTCGATCAGATGCAGCGGGAGATCGAGGAGAAGGCGGTGCTGGTCATCGCCAAGCGCCAGCCGGTGGCGGGCGACCTGCGCGAGATCGTGGCCGCCATCCGCATCGCCAACGACCTCGAGCGCATCGGCGACCTCGCCAAGAACGTGGGCAAGCGCGTCATCACCATCGAGGGTGAGTACCACCCGCAGAAGCTGGTGCGCGGCGTGGAGCATATCTCCGACCTGGTGCTGGAGCAGCTCAAGGAGGTGCTCGACGCCTACGCCGGCCGCAACGACGCCAAGGCCGTGGACGTGTGGAACCGCGACAGCGGCATCGACACCATGTACACCTCCCTGTTCCGCGAGCTCCTCACCTATATGATGGAGGATCCGCGCAACATCTCGGTGTGCACCCACCTCCTGTTCTGCGCCAAGAACATCGAGCGGATCGGCGATCATGCGACCAACATCGCCGAGATCGTCTATTACATGGTGACCGGGAAGGTGCTGCCGGACACCCGGCCGAAGGCCGACATCTCCAGCGAGACCACGGTGGCCTTTCCGGGCCGAACCGTGCAAGGCTGAGCGTCGTTGCCGTTGATGGACAGGTAAGACCCACGTGCCGGCGCGCATTCTGATCGTCGAGGACGAAGAGCCGTTGACCCTTCTGCTCCGCTACAATCTGGAGTCGGAGGGGTATGGCGTCGAGAGTGTCGGGCGGGGCGACGAGGCCGAGACCCGGCTGCGCGAAAGCGTGCCGGATCTCGTCATCCTGGACTGGATGCTGCCGGGCCTCAGCGGCATCGAGCTGTGCCGGCGCCTGCGCACGCGCCCGGAGACCGAGCGCCTGCCGGTGATCATGCTCACCGCGCGGGGCGAGGAAACCGAGCGGGTGCGGGGCCTTGCCACCGGCGCCGACGATTACGTGGTCAAGCCCTTCTCCGTGCCCGAGCTGCTCGCCCGGGTGCGGGCGCTGCTGCGCCGGGCCAAGCCGGAGCATGTGGCGACGCTGCTGCGCGCCGGCGACATCGAGCTCGACCGCGAGACCCATCGCGTGCACCGCGCCGGCCGCGAGGTGCACCTCGGTCCCACCGAGTTCCGCCTCCTCGAATTCCTGATGCAGAGCCCCGGCCGGGTGTTCACCCGCGAGCAATTGCTCGACGGCGTATGGGGCCAGGACGTCTATATCGACGAGCGCACGGTGGACGTGCACGTGGGACGCCTGCGCAAGGCCATCAACCGCGGCCGGCAGTCCGATCCCATCCGCACGGTGCGCGGCGCCGGCTATTCCTTCAACGAGATGTTCGCCCGCGCCCATTAGCGGGCGCCGGGGCGGCAGCCCGCCCGTGGGCTGCGGGATCCCCGTCTTGGGCAATTCTTCGCGGGTGAAATCGGGAAACGCACAGGTCCGGCGGAAGACCGGATGATCCGTCGTGTCCCGCGGTTTGCGTCGGTGGCGCCGGGAGCGGCAGTGCCGGCACCGCGTCATCGGCGGGTGCTGAAGTCTGGGGCATGGGTGGGATGCCGGAGCAACCGTGGGGCAGGGCGAAGCTGTCCTTGTTCATCGCGCTCGTCGCCAATGTGACGGGCCAGTCCTTCCTGCTCCTGGCGCTTCCGCCCCTCGGCCGGCAGATGGGCTTCAGCGATCTTGAGACCGCGGCGATCCTGAGCGCATCGGCGCTCCTGCTCATCCTCGCCGCACCCGTCTGGGGCGCCGTCAGCGAACGGCTCGGCCGCCGCCCGGTGATCCTTCTCGCGCTGGCGGGATCGGGCCTTGGCGCGCTCGCCTTCGGCCTCATCACCGGCGCGCGCCTTTCCGGCGGCCTCGGCCTGGCGCTGGCGTTCGGCCTGTTCGCGGCGGCGCGCGCGCTCCAGGCCCTGTTCGTCGGCGGTCTCCTGCCCTCGGCCCAGGCCTATATGGCCGACATCACCACCCACGAGCAGCGGGTCGGCGGCATGGGGCTGATCGCCGCCGCCTACGGGCTCGGGGCCATCGGCGGCGCGCTGCTGGCCTGGCTGATGGGCGGGCGCGACCCCGCCGGTGCGTTCCTGGTGGCGGGCGCGGCGGTGGCGGGCGGCCTTGCCCTGGTTTTCGCTTTGGTGCGCGAGCCGGTGCGGCACCGGCCTCTGGCCGTCGATGGCCATCCGGTGATCGGCCGGCTCTGGCCGTTCGCCCTCGTCACCCTCATCGTTTTCGTCGCCTTCGGCATGGTGCAGCAGGTGATGGCGCTGCGCCTGCAGGACGCGATGGGCTTTTCCCCCGAGGAGTCGGTCAGCATGGCCGGCAAGGGCCTGCTCCTCACCGCGCTCACGGTGGTGGCGATGCAGCGCGTCGTCGCGCGGGTGGGGGCGCGGCGGCCCGAGCGGCTGCTGCTCGCCGGCGCGCTGGTCGCCGCCGCCTCCATGCTGCTGTGCGGGCTTGCCGGCAGCTATGAGGAGATTTTGGCGATCCTGCTGCTGTTCGGCATGGGGCTCGGGCTGCTGTTTCCCGGCAACCTCGCCAGCCTCAGCCTGCGGGCGGGGCCCCACGCCCAGGGGAAGGCCGCGGGCCTCAACATGATGGGGCAGGGGGTGGGGCTGGTCATCGGTCCGCTGTCGGGCGCCCTCCTGCACCGCATTTCCCCGTCGGTTCCGTTTTTTGCGGCGGCCGCACTCCTGCTGTTGGCCGCGGGCGTGGCGCTGGCCGCGTCCCGCCGCGCGGTGGCGGTGCCGCTGTGAGCGGATCACCCCCGCGGCCGCTCGGGCCGGGCGACGGTTACTTGCCACGCGAAGTGAATTGACAGCCTTCAAGCGCCATCGGAAGAGGAGAGTCATGTCATCGAGGCCGATTCGGCCGGACGCGGGTGGTCTTCTTCATGGAATATCTTGCGGCTCTGGCCGAATGGAACCTCTTCGCGTTCGGCGTGCTGCTGCTGGCCATCCAGCTGCTGGCCCATGAGATCGGCTACCGGGTCGGAAGCCGCGACCAGAAGCGCGCCGGCAGCCACGCCGAGAGCGTCGGCGTGGTGGTGGGCGGCATGCTCGGCCTTCTCGCCTTCGTGCTGGCGCTGACCCTGTCCTTCGCCAACGGCCGCTTCAGCGAGCGGCGGGCCGACGCCCTGGCCGAGGCCAACGCCATCGGCACCGCCTGGCTGCGCGCCGAGGCCGTGGGCACCCCCCGGGCGCAGGAGATGGCGCGGCTGATGGAAAGCTACATCCTGATCCGCGCCGAATTCGTCGCCGCCGGCCGCGACCGCGACAAGATCGAGGCGCTGAGCCAGCAGACCAACGCCCTGCAGACGCAGATCTGGGGCCAAATGACGGCCATCGCGCGCGAACAGCCGAACCCCATCTCCGCCTCGCTCATGGCGGCGGTGAACGAGATGTTCGATCGCAGCACCGCCGAGCGCTTTGCCTTCGCATTTTCCTTTCCGCCCCAATTGTTCTGGCTGCTCATCGGCATGACGGCGCTGAGCATGGCGTCGCTCGGCTATCAGATGGGGCTCAAGCAGCGGCCGATCCGGCTCCTGATGCTGGTGCTGACCGCCATGTGGACCGCCGTGATCGTGAATATCCTCGACCTCGCCGCGGCGCGCCTCGGCGCCTTCCGGGTCGGGACCGCGCCCTATGAATGGACCATGCAGGGGTTCAAGGGCGGGGTGACCGTGCCGCCGCCGCCGGCCGCCAAGTAGCCGGCCGCCAAGTAGCCGGCCACCAAGTAGCCGGCGCCGGGCGCGGCCGTGCCGGTCGCGGGATCGGTGCGCGGATCCGCGCATGGCGGCTCGCACCGCCAGCCGGGGCCCGCGCCCGTTGACGCACGGCCG
>OFJB01001284.1_pt1 | contig 10074 bp, 11 predicted proteins | sample 1775081 | NCBI WGS metagenome assembly OFJB01 (sample SAMN08195771, study PRJEB24354) | sludge metagenome | isolation source: initial sludge from phenol fed wastewater aerobic bioreactor | place: India: Nagpur | collected 2016-06-05 | reverse complement strand
TGCCATTTGATCGGCAGCGTCTTTTCGTGTAATCCTATAAAACTTATCTAGTATCGATTCGAATACAGCGTCATGCCCGTTCCCGTGTCGCGAATAAGCACCACGTTTTGCGCGCGGACAATCTGCGCGCCAACGTAGATGTCCCCCGCTGCGCCGGAAATGTTGACGATCTGAATGATGTAGAAGAACCAGAACCACGATTCGTAGAACCGAACGTTGAGCACCGCCAGAAGGATACCCAGCAGCACAACGGGCGCAAACGCAATGATCAAATACTGGCGCCGGCTGAAGTACGCGTCGCTGCCGGAGTAAGCGTAGAGTCCGGTGAACCCATAGCGCGGTTTCACCCCGGAATAGGCTTTCATCAGAATTCCATGCACGAGTTCATGCAGAATGATGTAGAGCATGACGGAGGCCAGCAGCAGTATGATGTTGAGGATGGTCTGCACGCCGAGCAGCAGCTTTGAAAACGGCGGACAGATCGCAAATCCAAGCGCCACCATGCCGAAAAGGATGCCCAGCGCCAAAATGTTGATGAGAATCATTTCCTTGCGATTGCTCATCAGATCGATTTTCTTGATCTCGCGGTATCCTTCCGGAAGGTGTTTCATGCCTGCTCCTCGTTCCGTTCCGGATTTCGCCAGTAGCGGCTTCCGTTTCGTTCGCGCAGCAGCCAGCCGCTCTCAATCAGCCCGCGCCTCAGCAGAAACAGGTCGCCAAAGGTATGCCAGCTGGCGAGAATCGCATTCACCTCGTGCTCGGTATAGTCCCGACCAGGCGTAAATTTCTGCGCCAGATGCGCATAGATCTGCTCCTGCACCGCCTTTTTTGCCGGCCAGAGCTTCAGCTTGCCTTCTTCGTCTAAAAACCGTTCAATTCCCTGCTGCATGTTCTTCTCTACCGTTCCCGTGTTTGTTTCGCTCTTGTCGATTGGTTCCTGACGCGAGCAAAACTTGTCTACGCAACCTTCCGTTTGTTCTTTCCTCGTTATATTCTCACAAAAATCGCGGAATTTCAACCTTCGCTGCGTAGAGTTCGTCATTCGTTCACGAAGGCCGCCCGCGCGCCTCGCGCTTACCACCGAAACATGGTCAAAACCGCGTCGGTATGGTATGATATCCTATCAACCGTTGAGGAGATTTCATGGAGTATCGCGTCTGCCCGCAGTGCCGAAATTGGAATACGGAGCAAACCGTCTTTTGCCTGTTTTGCGGAAAACCGCTGCTTCGCCGCGCGGCGCGCATCTCGCGCGAAACGGCGAACTCCCCGCGCGTTCGCTCCACATTTGCCCGGCGGGCACAGGCTGTTTTAATCTTACTCGCGTTTTGTTTTGCCGTGATTGCTCCGTTCGTTCCGGACATCGCGCAGGCTTCCAAAACGCTCAGTGCGCAATTCTTCAATCCGGTTGCCGGGCAAACGTCCGTCATCGACGATTTTGCCCAAAGCAGCGGAACCTACGCCGTAAAAATCTATCTCTCGCAGGCAGTCAGTGACGACGCAGCAACCAAATCCGCGGCGGACGACATCCTCGGCAAACGCTACGACGGCGCGATCACCGTCTCCGTTGATCCGGATGGTTCCGGCTCCATTCAGGTCAATCAGGCATTCTTTTCGCCGAATGCGATTACTGTAGCCGCATTTACAAACGAGTCCGGAATCGTTTCGGCAAACACGCTGTATGGAACGATTCATCAGTCCGGCATGAAGGTTTCGATTGTCTGCGTCTTTGAAAACGGAAACATCTCCGGCTTTATCTGGCTGGACAGCGAGCAGTCGCACATTGAATTTCTCTATTACAGTTAACTTCATTCTTTATGGTATACTGAAATCAGCAATCAACCAGTCGGAACAATATGGATCGGAGGCGTAGCCATGATGAAACTGCTGTTTGCCATTGTACAGAACGACGACCAGAAAACGCTGACCTACGCGCTGATCGAGCGTAACATCAGCGTAACGCGCATTGCCAGCACCGGCGGATTCCTGCGCGGCGGAAACACCACGCTGATGATCGGCGTCGAATCCGAGCGGCTGACCGAAACGCTGGAGATCATCCGCGAGCACTCTAGTCGGCGACAGGTGGTCACCGTGCCCGCAACGGGGATTCCGCACAACATCGACAGCGTCGCCATGCCAATGTCGGTGACGGTCGGCGGAGCAACGGTGTTCATACTGGATGTACAGGATACCTATAAGTTTTGATTTAACAACGCGTCACCGTCATTTTACTTGCTTATTATTCATAACGAAAGTTTGGATGATACGCCTCTATTTTTAAACGAAAGTTTGGATCATTCGCCTCTATGGAACAAACCGCGGTCGCTCAGCGGCCCATCTTTTCGCCGTCTGCCCTGCGGCAGTTGATCATTCCCCTGATTCTCGAGCAGTTGCTGGCGATGATGGTCGGTCTTGCCGCAACCGTTATGATTACGCGGGTCGGCGAGTCCGCCGTCTCCGGCGTATCCCTCGTCGATTCCCTCAACAATCTGATCATCAGCATTCTTTCCGCGCTTTGCACCGGTGGCGCGGTTGTCTGCGCGCAGTATCTCGGGCGTAGGGATCATCCGCAAGCCTGTGATTCCGCGCGGCAGCTGTTCTATATCGCTTTGCTGTTTTCCAGTGTGCTGGGCGCGGTGTTGTTGGTCGCGCCTTCGTTCTTCGTGCACACGATCTTCGGTTCGGTGGACGCGGCAGTCAGCAAAAGCGCCGCAACCTATCTGACCTATTCCGCGCTTTCATACCCGTTTCTCGCGATCTACAATGCCTGCGCCGCGCTGTTTCGCTCTATGGGTAATTCGCGCGTCTCGCTGCTGGCGTCGTTGATCATGAACATCGTCAACGTCGCCGTCAACGCGATCTTGATCTACGGCTGCAACCTTGGGGTCACCGGAGCCGGTCTGGCTACGCTACTCTCCCGTGTGGTCGCCGCGGTGATCATGCTGCTGCTGATTCGAAACCAACAGAACCCCATCTATCTTAGAAACCTGCTGCGCGTCTCCTTCAACGGTCCCCTGGTGCGCAGCATTCTCTCCGTTGGCGTGCCTACCGGGTTTGAAAACGGCTTGTTCAACTTTGGCAAACTGCTCGTTCAAACGCTGATTGCGTCGCTTGGCACCTCCGCCATCGCCGCAAACGCCATTCTCGGCAGCATTTCGAACATCGCGATTGTGCCCGGCCTCGGCATGAGCCTCGCGGTGATTACGGTGGTTGGGCAGTGCATCGGCGCAAACGATTATGTGCAGGCGGTCGCCTACCTCAAGAAGCTGATTCTCATCACCATTCTCGCGATGGCCGCCGTCAACGTACCCCTGTTGTTTCTCGCGCGGCCCATCGTCGGCCTGTTTCCCATCAGCGAGGAAGCGTTCGATATTTCCGTTCGCGTGCTCCCGGTGCTCGCGGTGGCAAACATCGTATTCTGGCCGTTCTCGTTCGCGTTTCCAAACGCACTGCGCGCCGCCGGGGACGCGCGCTTTACAATGATTGTCTCCGCGTCGACCATGTGGGTCGTGCGTTTTGGACTCAGTTACATCTTTGTTCGGTATCTCGGCCTCGGTGTGGTTGGCGTTTGGTATTGCATGATCATCGACTGGGTCGTGCGCTGCGTCTTCTTTGCGCTTCGTTATCGCAGCGGAAAATGGCGAACCAAGTGCGTCATTCGTTGACGTATCGTTGTTTCGTCTTTGCTATCATTAACTATATTCTTCGTGAAAAAAGAGGAGTCTATCTTGGTAGAGCTGTTCGCCGCAAACATTCAGCAGATCGCCCCAAAGGCGGAGTCGCTCGTCGCCCTGCTCGATGAGGAACGTCAGGCGCGCGTCCGCGCGTTCGGGCGCTCCGCCGAAGCGCTGCGCCGACTCGCGGCGGGGCTGCTGCTGCACCGCGTCTTTGGGGAGGACACCCGGCAGGCAAAAATTGAACGCGGAAACCGCGGCAAGCCCTCGCTGCCAAACGCGAAGCCTTATAACCTGTCGCACTCCGGCGACTACGCCGTGCTCGCCGTTTCAAGCGGAAGCGTCGGCGTCGATCTCGAGCAGATTCGCCCCATCGACTGGAAGCTGATCTCCGCGCGGTTCTTTCATCCGCTCGAGCGCGCGTTTCTCGCGCAGTCCTCCGATCCGTTGAACGCCTTTTTCTCGATCTGGACGCTCAAGGAGAGCTACCTCAAGGCCGAGGGGCTGGGCTTTTCCGTCTCTCCCGCGAGCTTCAGCATTCTTCCACAAGGGGAAATAGACGCGGTCATGAGCGGAGAAACGGGCTACCGGTTTCGCCGGTTTGCCGCGTTGGATGGCTACTGTCTGAGCCTCTGCTGCGTGGAACCGGAGATTGCGAATGAAGTAAAACTGCTATCCTTCTAACAAAAGATTCTTGGGATACAGCAAAAGCCGGCCAGCATTCTGGTCGGCTCTTTGTTTGGGTATTACCGCGCGCTTTACTTTCGCGCTTATTTTACCGTGAGTTCCTGCGCCTTCATCCGGTCGATCCAGGCCTCACCGACGCCAGCGATCAGGCCGTTTACGTCCACCGCCGCGCCTTTGAGCAGCGACAGCGCGGGCGCGGAGAGCTTGGCGAGCGTCTTGTTCAGCAGGTGCGCTTTCAGCGCGGCAATCTCGTCCGCCTGCAGCTTTCCGTCCTCATTTGCCGTCTTCCAGTCGGCAACAAACGTCTGCTGCAGCTCATCCACCGTGATGCGCGCCACACGAATCAGTTCCTTCTGCGCCGCGTCAATGTTTTGCAGCCCCGCACTCTTGCCGAGTTTCAGGGTCAGCCACGTACCCAGCACGCCGATAAGCGTCACCAGCAAGGTCGCCGCAATCTGCAATGCAAACTCCAAAATGGGATTCATACTCTTTTCCTCCGTTTAATTCTTTTTTTGTTCAAACTTGGTTAACGCGCGTCTTCCATAATGCGAAGCCGCGTTTCGTGGTCGCAAAGTCGCGTTTCCTGCCCCCGCGCGAATGTCCAGAGGCTCTCATGCGCGGTTTGGTTGTTGGTCGTGAGATCCTCCATACTCTGCTTGAGGTTCTCCATGGTTGCGGTTAGCCGCGTAATCGCCTGCGTCAGCTTCACGATTGGCGCAATCACCAGCCCAAACAGCGCGGCGAGTGCGGCGAGCACGCCGACGACGTCCCATTCCTGCATCCTACTTTCCTCCTAATCCTTGTAATACTTCGGGCGCAGGAATCCCGTCCAGGCGCCGCAGTTGTCCCGTTTTCGTTTCACATAGTTCCAGCCACGCCGCTTTGTAAGGCTCGTTAGCTGGCAGCCGTAGGCGCCGCCCATCCATTCCACCGCGTAGCCGCCGCCCACGTAGAGGCCGATGTGCCCGCTTTTGTGCAGAAAATCGCCGGGGCGCAGCGCGGCGCGATCGATCGCCACCGTTTTTGACCCGCTGGCGAATCCGTCCGCAGAGCAGTCGAAGGTTGGGGGCACAAGCCCCGCGTGCCGCAATAGTCCCACCACCCCGCCGGAGCAGTCCGCGCCGGTGATGCTTGGGTTCGACTGTACCGCGCGCTCCATCATCTCCCGTCGCCCGCCGTCATAGAACTCCGGCTGCCGTGCGGCGCCGCGTGCGATGCGTTCCAGCGTAATCACGTTTGGCATAAGATCCGCGTTGTAGATGTTTCCGCCGCGAATGTAGAGGCTCAGCGGGTATTCGCCCGGCGCGTCGGGGCTCGCGGCAAACATCAGCGCGTTCAGCACCAGCATTCTACGCGTCGGCGATTCGTTTGCCAGCGCTTCCGATAGTTTGAGCCTCGCGTCGGCGGGCAAATGCGCGGGCAGCTCCAGCGAATCCGTCTCGGATATGGTCGGCGCATCCTCCGGAAACAGCGCGGCGAAGGTCGTAGGTCCGACGATTCCGTCCGGCTCCAGCCCGTTCGCCGTTTGAAACGCAATCACCGCGCGGTATGTGTCCGCGCCAAACACGTCCGTTTGTAGCGTAGTGACTTCCGGCGCATAGCAGCCCAGTTGCATCAATCGCTCTTTGACCGCGCGCACGTCTACGCCCATCGCCCCTTTCGACAGCGTTCGCGTTAGGCCCATGTGACGCCCCCTGTTTTGTGCCCAGTCCCGTCGGGCGACATTGAGGCGGCGGCGCGGCTTCGGCCAATCGTTGCATATTTGGTTGGCATCGTTTCCTCCCGGGGTATCCAACCACAGTATGGGGGACAATTGATCCGAAAAATTATCGGAATTCGCGCATTCTGAAATTCTTATAATTCCAAGCATAGAAAAAGGACGGTATTACCCGTCCCATTGGAGCTTCGTTCAATTTGGTGTTTACAGGTCGAAGCGAAAGATGCAGATTTCCTCGTGCACGCCCTTTTGCCAAATGCCGGAATACCGCGGCGCAATCCGCGTCTCCAGCAGCGTTCCGTTCAGGTGCTCCAGGGTTTTCCGCGAAGCGTCGTTCGTCTGCTCACAGGAGATAATCAGGTATGGCATGCGATGCGCCCGCGCAATTTCGAACAGCAGGCGAACGGCTTTCTCGGCGTAACCGTGCCCGCGATGCTCCTCCAGCACGGTATAGCCGACGTTACCGCCGTAATAGACATTGCGCACATACCCAAGCCGCAGGTGAATATCGCCAACCACCGCGCCGTCGCAAACGCGAATCATCTCAAACACATACGCCGGTACGTGACCGGTCTTTTCGTCCGCATCCGAGGCGGAGGCATGGCGCAGCGTCAGCTCGCCGTCACTCGGCATCGTCAAATCCAAATGCGGTTCGTCGTCCATCGTCGGGTCGTCCCCCGCTTCCCAATCCTTGCAAACGTCCACCCAGCCTATTGCTCGACTGTAGCGATACAACTCGTCGCAGGTGACTTCCATGGCGCTGTTGTCGCTTCCGCAGGCGGGAAACACGGTGGCAAACCGCTTAAGCGACGCGTCCAGATAGACCGGCGTCCCTTCCGGTAGCGCAAACGGACAAACTCCGCCAACCGCGCTGCCCGTCAAGCGTTCCACGTCCTCATACGCCAGCATGCTTGCCTTGGTCTGAAACTGATCCTTGTATTTTCGGTTGTCGATGCGCGCGTCGCCCGCCGCGACAATCAGCACGCAGCCTTCGCCCAGCGCAAAGGAAAGCGTCTTTGCGATGCGTGCGGGGCGCACGCCCAGCGTCTGCGCCGCCAGCTCCACCGTCGCCGAGCTGGTGTCAAACTCCCAGACCCGCTGTTCCATGCCCAATGCGCGAAAATAGTCCTTAACCCGTTCAATGGCCATTTTGAAGGTTCCCTCGTTCTCTCTGCCTGCACAATCAAAAGAAAAAATCGGCGTTTCGTCTTATCATAAAGACCGCCACGCCGATTTTCAAGTATGCAATTCAATTTCTCGCAGATTTACGACAGATCGGTTTCGTCCTGTCGTTTTAAATACTCATACAGCGTAAAGTATTTCCGGCCGCAGTAGATATTCTTCGCGGTGCGCAACTCATAGGAAACGCCGTCCACCGAGAACATCATCTTGTAGATTCCAATCAGGCCGATGCTGCTGATGCTCTTGAGCGGAAAATGATGCTCGCCAATCGAAAGCTCCGTCTTGGTCATCGAAAGCCGACCGACTTCGAGCACCTTGCTCTGGTGCCGTTTGCCGACGCCAATGAGCTTGACCCCGTCGTCCGAATAGGCAACGTCGTCCTTGCCGAGCGATGCGGCGTATTCGGCCACGCGCTTGTCCTGCCAGTAGTCCCAGTCCCGAATCGTGCGAAATGGCATATCCGGATCGTCGGGCGAAACCTTCTCAAAAAACCCGGTCTCGGTAAAGCGAACGCGCATGCCGCAGGTACAGGAGAACACGTCCCCTTCGCTCTTGAGCGTTCCGGTTCTTCCGCACTTGGGGCAGAAATAGAGCGCGTTTTCCAGTCCCTTTGCCAGATCCTTGCCCTTGTAGAGGTACGGTGTAATCAGTTGGCGCTCAAACGCGTCCTCCATGATGTCCTCGCGGATGTGCTCGTTGACCTCATCCGGCGTCATCTTTTTGAGTTCCTCGGGGGAATAGATGTGTACCACGCGCCCGAACATACGCCCCTTGCGCATTGTTTTTGACCAGCGTGGCGTGGTTAAATATCCGCCCTCAAAGCGGTAGGTCACGAGCGAAGCGCCGGTGGCCTTTGCGAGCTTTCCGGTTGCGGGAAAGATCGGTCCGGTCACGCCGTTGTAAGAGCGGTTTCCCTCGGCAAAGAGGCAAACGTTTGTCTTCTTCATTGCGCGTAGAATGTTCAGCGCTGCCGTCGCATCCGTCATCCCTTTGACCCGCGCAATCGGGCCGAAGAAATACGTTAGAATCCAGGAAAGGAACCCCTTTCGAAATACGTGCTCACTCGCGACAAAATACATGTGTTGCTTGAGCCCAATCGCAATCAACACCGGGTCGAGCTCGCCGTTGTGGTTCGCGGTAATCAGGTACGGCCCTTCGCTCAGTTGCACCGGTTCGAATTGAAACCGGCAGATGTGCTGAAAGATGCCGCCCAAGAGCGCTTTGAGAAAAACATAGATGCGTTTATGCCGCTTGAGTGTTCGATCCATATGTGTTGTTCCTTTGCTTCGGATTTCCACCTCTATGATACACTGTTTTGAATCTTTCGGGCAAGTCAAGTCCGCTTGATCCGTTTCGAACGCATTCTTAACGAAGTACGAGCGGTTACTCGTCGTCTTCGTCGTCGGCGTCCGGTTTCTCCGCGACGGTGGGTTTGCCCAAAATCAGGCGCTCGTTGATCGCGCGCATACGCGCCGCGTCAAACTTCACCACCGTACGATCGTAGGTCACGAGTCCGTTTGTCTCCTGCTCTACGTCCGAAAGCTGCGTGTAGACGCTTGCGCTGAGCCCTTTCATCCGCGCGGGAATCACCTCGCGGTCGTAGAGTGCTTCCACGTCGCGCATCAGCGCGTCCGCCGTTTTGCAGCGCTTGTAACCAAATTCCTTTTCGCTGTAGCTGTGCCCCGCAATGTGCTGGCTGTATCCGCCGAACTCGGAGAGTACCACCGCGCGACCGTTCGCGTCCTTGCGGTAGCGGTATGATTTATAGTAAACATGCAGGCTCTTCAAATCCCCGCCGCCCTGATCGTGCCAGCCGCTCGCGTGGTCGATGGGGCGCGTCGCGTCCAGCGCGCGAATCTGGGCAACCGCCTTGTTCGCGTCGAATTGCCCCCAACCCTCGTTAAACGGCACCCAGAGCACGACGCAGGGGCTGTTGTAGAGCAATTCCACGGTCTGTTTGAGCTCTCTTGCGTACGCCTCGCGCCCGCGCGCTTCCTCGCGCGCAAAGTAGGCGTAGTCGCTGTCGCTGTGCGCGTTGCCAAAGACGAGCGGAAGCGAAATCGTGTCCTTTCGGTAGATGCCTCCGCCGTTGACCATGTCCTGCCAAACAAGCATGCCGAGGCGGTCACAGTGATAATACCAGCGGAGTGGTTCGATCTTAATGTGCTTACGCAACATGTTAAAGCCCATGGACTTCATGAGCGTTATGTCGTAGATCATCGCCTCGTCGCTGGGCGCGGTGTATAGCCCGTCCGGCCAATACCCCTGATCCAGCACACCGCTCTGAAAATACGGCTCGTTGTTCAAATACAGCCTTGGAACGCCCGCCTCGTCCTGTTGCACCGAGCATTTGCGCATGGCGAAATAGCTCTCAACCGAGTCGCGCTCCATCGTGAACGAAACGTCATACAGCTTGGGCTGCTCCGGACTCCAGGGCGTGAATCCGGCCATGTCCAGCCGAACGGGCTGACCGTCCGCAAACGGAATCGCTTTCCCGCCAAAGAGCACCTCGCCGGAGCCGTTGCAGTTGGTGGACACGACGATTTCCACCTCCGCGCGATCGTAGAGCGGCGTGATGCGCAGGCTCTCGATGCGCCGCTTTGGCGCGCGCTCCAGCCAAACGGTCTGCCAGATTCCGCTCTGCGGCGTATACCAGATGCCGCCGGGCGTGGAGCTCTGTTTCCCACGCGACCACGCGCCGGTATCCGTTTCGTCACGGACGCGAACAACCAGTTCGTTGCCGCCGCCCGGCATCAGGTATTCCGTCAGCGAAACCGAAAACGGCAGGCAGCCGCCCGCGTCGTTCGCCAGCGTCAT
>OFJB01001283.1_pt1 | contig 10080 bp, 16 predicted proteins | sample 1775081 | NCBI WGS metagenome assembly OFJB01 (sample SAMN08195771, study PRJEB24354) | sludge metagenome | isolation source: initial sludge from phenol fed wastewater aerobic bioreactor | place: India: Nagpur | collected 2016-06-05 | reverse complement strand
GCGCTGCACCTGGGCGGCAGCGGCCTGCATGTTGGCCAGCGTGGCCTGCTGCCAGCCGGCCAGCACGGCGTCGGGCGGCTGGCCGGCCGGCACGCTGGCGGTCATGACGGCAAAGGTGGCGCCGGCGGCGTCGCAGCCCGCCACCGCCAGCTCGGTGGGCACGCCACCCAGCGGCACGCTGCGCGTGGCGCGCTCGGGCTTGCAGGGCAGCAGCGCGTGCGCGCTCGAGCCCGGCAAGCCCACCTCGCGCCAGTTCAGCGCCGGGCTGCAGCCCAGCAGCAGCGTCGCCAGGAAGGCCGCCTGGGCCGTGCGCAACATCGTCATGCGGACGATTATCGGCTGGCCGGCCACCATAATGGGCGCATGAACTCCCTCGACGGCATCCGCGTTCTCGACCTCTCCCGCGTGCTGGCGGGCCCCTGGTGCACCCAGACCCTGGCCGACCTGGGCGCCGACGTGATCAAGGTCGAGCGCCCCGGCAGCGGCGACGACACCCGCGGCTGGGGCCCGCCCTTTCTGGTCGGCGACGACGGCCAGGAGACGCCCGACGCGGCCTACTACCTCAGCGCCAACCGCAACAAGCGCTCGCTGACCTGCGACATCGCCCGCCCGGAGGGCCAGCAGCTGATCCGCGCGCTGGTGGCGCATTGCGACGTGTTCATCGAGAACTTCAAGGTCGGCGACATGGCGCGCTACGGCCTGGACTGGGCCAGCCTGTCGGCGCTCAACCCGCGCCTGGTGTATTGCAGCCTGACCGGCTTTGGCCAAACCGGGCCCTACGCGCCGCGCGCCGGCTACGACTACGCCATCCAGGGCATGGGCGGGCTGATGAGCGTGACGGGCGAGCGCGACGACCGGGGCGGCGGCCCGCAGAAGGTGGGCGTGGCCGTGGCCGACCTGTTCACCGGCATGTACAGCGCCGTCGGCATCCTGGCCGCGCTGCGCCACGCCGAGCGCACCGGCCAGGGCCAGCATCTGGACATGGCCTTGCTCGACACCCAGGCCGCCATGCTGGCCAACCTGGGCGCCAACTACCTGGTCAGCGGCAAGGCGCCGGGCCGCGCGGGCAATGCGCACCAGAACATCGTGCCCTACCAGGTGTTCGAGGTGGCGCCCAAGGCCGACGGCAGCCCCGACTTCATCATCCTGGCGGTGGGCAACGACAGCCAGTACGCCAAGTTCTGCCAGGTGGCCGGTCGGCCCGACTTGGCCGAGGACGCGCGCTTTGCCCAAAACCGCGACCGCGTGACGCACCGCACACTGCTGGTGCCACTGCTGGAAGCCGTCATGAAGACGCGCGGCAAGGCCGACTGGCTGGCCGCTCTGGAAGCGGCCAAGGTGCCCTGCGGCGCCATCAACAACCTGGCCGAGGTGTTCAGCGACCCGCAGGTGGTCGCACGGGCCATGGTGGACACCTGGCAGCACCCCGCCCGGCACGATCTGCGCCTGGTGGCCAGCCCCCTCAAGCTGAGCCAGACCCCCGTGCGCCACGACCTGCCGCCGCCCCTGCTGGGCCAGCACACCGACGAGGTGCTGGGCGAGCTGCTGGGCTGGGACGGGGCGCGCATTGCGGCGTTGCGCGAGCAAGGCATCATCTGAAATAACTATCGTATTGATAGCTGCTTGCGCAGGTACCATAAGCGCAATCAGCCAATTTCATTCATAAACCGAAGAATTTCAAGCCATGGCCAACTACCTGCTCGTGCATGGCGCCTGGGGCGGTGCCTGGTATTGGCGGCCGGTGCAGCACGCACTGATCCGGGCCGGCCACAACGCCCACGCGGTCACCCTGACCGGACTGGGCGAGCGCGCACACTTGCTCTCGAGCGCGATCACGCTGGAAACGCACATCGCCGACGTGCGCCAGGCACTGGCCGCCGAGGAGCTGGGTGACTGCATCCTGGTGGTGCACTCCTACGCCGGCATGCTGGGCACGGCCGTGGCCGACCGCGAGCCGGCGGGCGCGCTGCGCCACCTGGTGTACGTGGACGCCGTGGTGCCGCGCCCCGGCGAGAGCTGGAGCAGCACGCACGGCCGCGCCACGCGCCAGGCACGGCTGCAGGCCGCCGCCGCCACGCCCGACTTCAGCTTTCCGCCGCCCGACCCAGCGGTGTTTGGTCTGCAGGATGCCGACTACGAATGGGTCAAGCGCCGCCAGACACCGCACCCCGGCCACACCTACGAGGCGCCGCTCGACTTCGACCCGCAGCGCGTGGCCCGCGTGCCGCGGACGTTCATCGACTGCACGCAACCGGCACTCGCCACCATCGACGCCATCCGTCCGCGCGTGCGCGACGCCAAATTCTGGGACGGCGCCTGGCTGCCCGGCAGCCGCATCGTGAAAATGGCCACCGGGCACGACCCGATGCTGAGCCAGCGCGAGGGCATGACGCGCCTGCTGCTCGAGCTGGCCTGAACTTTCGCGAGCGCGCGGTTTCCAACTAGGCTGCAAGAACCGGCAGCCCGTCCTAAAATGCCCCTCGTGAAGACTGCATCCCCCACCCGCCGCATCGCCCTGGCTGCCCTGCTGGGCGCAGGCGCCCTGCTGGCCGGCTGCGGCAACGACGACGCCCCCCTGTCCACCTTTGTGCTGCTCGATGGCTCCAGCCAGACGACGCAAGACATGAAGGGCAAGGTCACGCTGGTCAATTTCTGGGCCACCAGCTGCACCACCTGCGTGGCCGAGATGCCGCAGATCGTCGCCACCTACGACAAGTACAAGGCCAAGGGTTTCGACACCATCGCCGTCGCCATGTCCTACGACCCGCCCAGCTACGTCGTCAACTACAGCCAGACACGCAAGCTGCCCTTCAAGGTCGCCATCGACAACACCGGCGCCGTAGCCAAGGCCTGGGGCGAGGTCAACCTGACGCCCACCACCTACATCGTCGACAAGCAGGGCCAGATCGTCAAGAAGTACGTCGGCGCGCCCAATTTCGACGAGTTGCACCGGCTGATCGAAGAGCTGCTGGCGGCCTGAAGCTCCCTGCAACGAAAAAGGGCGCTCCGCGGAGCGCCCTTTGTCATGCCGTCCGACGATCTACTTGCGCCGGAAGTCGTCGTGGCAGGCCTTGCAGCTTTGCGCCGTGGGGCCAAACGCAGCCTTCAGCTGATCGAGGTTGCCGCTCTTGGCCGCGGGCACCAGCTTGTCGGCCACCGCAGCCTGCATCTTGTCCGCGCGCTCCTTGAACTTGGCCTGCTCCTGCCAGATCTCGGGACGCGCGGCGGTTTCGCGGCCCTTGTCGGTGCCGGGGCCGAAGGCCGTCCAGGGCAGGTGCGACATCATGGCCACCACGTCGGCGTCGCGCGCTGCGGCCGCCGCGTCGTAGGGCATCTTGCCATTGGCACATGCGCCTGGGCTACGCCGTGTTTGCCCTGCTGCTGTTTCGCCTGGTGTGGGGCGTGCTGGGCGGGCGTTGGTCGCGATTCGTGCACTTTGTGCCGACGCCGGCGCGCTTGCTTGCGTACTGGCGCGGCAGCCGCGAGGCTGCGCTGCACGCGGGGCACAACCCGCTGGGTGCGCTGTCGGCGCTGGCCATGCTGGCGGTGCTGTCGCTGCAGGTGGCCAGCGGCCTGCTGGCCGACGACGAAATCGCCTACTCGGGGCCGCTGACCGCGCGCGCGCCCGACGCGCTCATCCGACTGGCCACGCGCTACCACGCCGGGCCGGGCCAATGGCTGGTGCTGGCCCTGGTGGCCCTGCACGTGGCGGCCATCGTCTGGTATTTGCGCCGCGGCAAGAACCTGGTGCGCCCCATGCTGAGCGGGGACAAGCGCCTGGCGCCAGCCACCCCGGCCTCGCGCGACAGCCCCGCCACGCGCGCCGGCGCGGCGCTGGTGCTGGCGGCTGCGGCGGCCGTGGTGTATGGCGTGGTGCAATGGGGCGCGCGCGCCTTGCTGGGCTAAACTGCAGGCGCCCTGTTGCTACCCTGCGCCGCCTGCGCCTTGCCGATGTCCCCCGCCGCCGATCCCCGTCCCACCGTTGAGCTGGTCGTTGCCCGGACGGCCGAACAGATCGACGGCGCGCGCGCGCTGTTTCAGGAGTACGGCCAGCAACTGGGGGTGGATCTGTGCTTTCAGGGCTTTGCCGAGGAACTGGCCGGCTTGCCGGGCGACTACGCCGCGCCGCGCGGCACGCTGCTGCTGGCCCTGGTCGATGGCGCGCTGGCCGGCTGCTGCGCCCTGCGCCCGCAGGACGACGCCGACTACGCCGGCGCGGCCGAGATGAAGCGCCTGTACGTGCGCAAGGCCTTTCGCGGCTTCGGCCTGGGGCGCCAGCTGAGCGAGGCCATTCTGGACGCCGCCTTGCAGCTGGGCTACGCCTGCGTGCTGCTGGACACGCTGGACGACATGGAGTCGGCACGCGCGCTGTACGCCGACCTGGGCTTTCAGGAAATCCCGCCCTACTATCACAACCCGCTGCCGGGCGCCCACTACCTGAAGGTGGACCTGGACGCCCCGTGAGCGCCCAGGCCTTTCAAGCCTTTTGATGCTGCAGCGCGCACGAAACATGCGCAAGCAGCTATCATTTTTATATCATCAACCCTTGGCTTGTGCCAGCAGCGTGGCGCCATCGCTGACCTCGAACTCGCCCGGCCCCTCGACGTTCAGCGTGGCCACCTGGCCGTTTTTGACCAGCATCGAATAGCGGTTGCTGCGCAGGCCCAGGCCCTTGCCGTTCAGGTCCAGCGTGAGGCCCGCGGCCTTGGCAAACGCCGCGTCGCCGTCGGCCAGCATGCGGATCTTGCCCGCCGTCTTCTCGTCGCGCGCCCAGGCGCCCATGACGAAGGCGTCATTGACCGACAGGCACCAGATCTCGTCGACGCCCGCGGCGATGAGCGCGTCGTGCGCCTGCAGGTAGCTGGGCACGTGCTTGGCCGAGCAGGTGGGCGTGAAGGCGCCCGGCACCGCGAACAGCGCAATGGTCTTGCCGGCGGCGGCCTGGGTCACGTCCACCGGATTGGGGCCGATGCTGCAACCGTTGCCCTCGACCTCGACGTATTCGGCCAGCGTGACCGCCGGCAACTTGTCTCCAACCTTGATCATGAACATGCTCCTTGGGTATGACAGGCGCGGGCCCGACCGCGGGCGCCGCACCAACAGAAACGGCCCACATTGTGGGCCGTATTCGCGATCCGCGCCGAAGCGACGCGGACGTGGGGGTGATCAGACCTGCGCGGCCTTCTGCACCAGGCGCGTGGCCACCCAGTTCTTGGTCTTGGACAGCGGGCGGCTTTCGGTGATCTCGATGGTGTCGCCCAGCTTGAACTCGCCCTTTTCGTCGTGGGCGTGGTACTTGCTGGAGCGCATCACGATCTTGTCGTAGATCGGGTGCTTGACCCGGCGCTCGATCAGCACCGTCACGGTCTTGGCGCGCTTGTCGCTCACCACCTTGCCGATCAGGGTGCGCTTGAGGGATGGTTTGGCTTCCGTCATGGTCACTCCTTGCTTGCCGCAGCCTGCTTTTCGGCAAGCAGCGTCTTGGCACGCGCAACGGCGCGGCGCGTCTGGCCCAGCGAGGCGGTGTTGTTCAGCTGCTGGGTCGCCTTTTGCATGCGCAGGTTGAAGTGAGCCTTTTGCAGCTCCTTGACCTCGGCTTGCAGGCCGGCGACGTCCTTCTGGCGCAATTCAGCGGTTTTCATCGTCATGTTCCTTCGCTTACTGGCCAATCATCCGGGTGACGAAGGTCGTGCGCAGCGGCAGCTTGGCAGCGGCCAGTGCGAACGCTTCGCGCGCCAGGTTCTCGGGTACGCCGACGATTTCGTACAGCACCTTGCCGGGCTGGATTTCAGCGACGTAGTACTCGGGGTTGCCCTTGCCGTTACCCATGCGGACCTCGGCCGGCTTGGTGGAAATGGGCTTGTCCGGAAACACGCGGATCCAGATGCGGCCACCGCGCTTGACGTGGCGGGAAATGGCCCGGCGCGCCGATTCGATCTGGCGCGCCGTCAGGCGGCCGCGGTCGGTGGACTTGAGGCCGAAGTCGCCAAAGGCCACCGAGTTGCCACGCGTGGCGATCCCGGTGTTGCGGCCTTTGTGCTCCTTGCGGTACTTTCTGCGAGCGGGTTGCAGCATGGTTTACTCTCCTTGAGCGCCGTCCGCTGCTGCAGCGGGCGCGGCGGCTTTGCGGACGCGCTTAACGGCGGGTTGTGCGTCGGCACCTTGGCCTTCCGCGGGTTTGTCGCTGCCGTCGGCCGGTGCACCGGCACCACCGCGGGCATCGCGGCGCGGGCCGCCACGGCGATCACCGCCGGGGCCACCGCGGCCATCACGGCGCGGGCCACGCGGACCACGGCGCTCTTCGCCCTCGGGGCGCGGCGTGCTGTCCAGCGAGGGCGCGTCGGTGCGGCCCAGGTTGTCGCCCTTGTAGACCCACACCTTGACGCCGATGACGCCATAGGTGGTCTTGGCTTCGGAGAAGCCGTAGTCGATCTCGGCGCGCAGCGTGTGCAGCGGCACGCGGCCTTCGCGGTACCACTCGGTGCGCGCGATCTCGATGCCGTTCAGGCGGCCGGCCGACATGATCTTGATGCCCTGTGCGCCCAGACGCATGGCGTTCTGCATGGCGCGCTTCATGGCGCGGCGGAACATGATGCGCTTTTCGAGCTGCTGGGTGATCGAGTCGGCGATCAGCTGGGCGTCAACCTCGGGCTTGCGGATTTCCTCGATGTTGACGGCCACCGGCACGCCGAGCTTGCCGGCGAGTTCCTTCTTGAGCTTCTCGATATCCTCGCCCTTCTTGCCGATCACCACGCCCGGACGTGCCGAGTAGATGGTGATGCGGGCGTTCTTGGCCGGGCGCTCGATCAGCACGCGCGAAACGGCGGCGTTCTTGAGCTTGGCCTTGAGCAGCTCGCGCACCTTGATGTCTTCGGCCAGCATGCCGGCGAAATCACGGTTGCTGGCGTACCAGCGGCTGGCCCAGTTGCGGCTGACGGCGAGGCGAAAGCCGGTCGGATGGATTTTCTGTCCCATAGTCTTTCCAGGCCTTCCTTAATTGCCCACCGTCACGTACACGTGACACGTGGGCTTGACCAGGCGCGCACCGCGGCCCTTGGCGCGGGCGGCCGAGCGCTTGAGCGTGGTGCCCTGCTCGACGTAGATGGTCTTGACACGCAATTCGTCGATGTCGGCGCCATCGTTGTGCTCGGCGTTGGCAATGGCCGACTCGAGCACCTTGCGCACGATGGGCGCGGCCTTCTTCTGCGTGAAATTGAGGATGTTCAGGGCCTGATCGACCTTCTTGCCGCGAATCAGGTCGGCCACCAGCCGGCCTTTGTCGGCCGATAGGCGAACGCCGCGGAGGACTGCACGTGTTTCCATGAGTCTTGTCCTTATTTCTTGGCTTTCTTGTCCGCCGCGTGACCCTTGAAGGTGCGCGTCAGGGCAAATTCACCGAGTTTGTGGCCCACCATCTGGTCGGTCACGTACACCGGCACGTGTTGCTTGCCGTTGTGCACGGCGATGGTCAGACCGATGAAGTCCGGCAGCACCATGGAGCGGCGCGACCAGGTCTTGATGGGTTTCTTGTCCTTGCTGGCGACGGCCTTGTCGACCTTGGCAAGCAAGTGGTGGTCAACAAACGGACCCTTTTTGAGCGAACGAGTCATTTGCGAGGTCCCTTATTTCTTGCGACGCGACACGATCATGTTCTGCGTGCGGCGGTTGCTGCGGGTGCGATAACCCTTGGTCAGGTTGCCCCACGGGTCGACCGCGGCGCGACCTTCGCCGGTGCGGCCTTCGCCACCACCGTGCGGGTGGTCGATCGGGTTCATGGCCACGCCACGCACCGTCGGGCGAATGCCCATCCAGCGCTTGACACCGGCCTTGCCCAACTGGCGCAGGCTGTGCTCTTCGTTGGCGACTTCGCCAATCGTGGCACGGCACTCGATGTGGATCTTGCGCACTTCGCCCGAGCGCATGCGCACCTGGGCGTAGGTGCCTTCACGCGCCAGCAGCGTCGCGGACGTGCCGGCCGAGCGCGCGATCTGGGCCCCGGCACCGGGCTTGAGCTCGATGCAGTGGATGGTCGAACCGACCGGGATGTTGCGGATCGGCAGCGTGTTGCCGACGCGGATCGGCGCCTCGGCGCCGCTCACCAGCTGGCTGCCCACCTCGACGCCGCGCGGCGCGATGATGTAGCGGCGCTCGCCGTCGGCATAGCACAGCAGCGCGATGTGGGCCGAGCGGTTGGGGTCGTACTCGATGCGTTCGACCTTGGCCGCGATGCCGTCCTTGTTGCGCCGGAAATCGACCACGCGATAGTGGTGCTTGTGGCCACCGCCCTTGTGGCGCGTGGTGATGTGCCCGTTGTTGTTGCGGCCGGACTGCTGGAACTGCGGCTCGAGCAGGGGCGCAAAACCCGCACCCTTGTGCAGGTGATCGCGGGTGATCTTGACCATGCCGCGGCGGCCCGCGGAAGTCGGTTTGATCTTGATGACAGCCATGGTTTACGCAGCCTCCCCGGACAGGTTCAGCTCTTGACCTTCCTTGAGCAGGACGTAGGCCTTGCGCACGTGGTCACGACGACCCACGGAGCGGCCAAAGCGCTTGGTCTTGCCCTTGACGTTGGTGACCGACACGGTCTTGACCTGCACCTTGAACAGCAGCTCCACGGCGGCCTTGATCTCGAGCTTGGTCGCATCGCGCAGCACCTTGAAGGTGACGGCGTTGGACTTCTCGGCCACCAGGGTGGCCTTTTCGGAGACGATGGGCGCCACCAGCACCTGCATCAGGCGGCCTTCGTCGAATTGGCGCTCAGCCGGAGTCGGGTTGATGCGGCTCATGCGAACATCTCCTTGAGCTTGTCGATGGCGCCCTTGGTGACGAGCACCTTCTTGTAGTGCACCAGCGAAACCGGGTCGGCGTAGCGCGGCTCGATCACCAGCACGTGGCCGAGGTTGCGCGACGCCAGGTACAGGTTTTCGTCGACCTCGTCGGCGATCACCAGCACCGAGTCGAGTCCCATGGACTTGAAGCGCGCGGCCAGTTGCTTGGTCTTGGGCGAATCGACCTTCATCGACTCGACCACGGCCAGGCGGCCGTCGCGCGCGAGCTGCGACAGGATGGACGCCATGCCGGCGCGGTACATCTTCTTGTTGAGCTTCTGGCTGAAATTTTCCAGCGGGCTGTTCGGGAAGATGCGGCCACCCCCGCGCCACAGCGGCGAGGAGGTCATGCCGGCGCGGGCGTTGCCGGTGCCCTTCTGGCGGAACGGCTTCTTGGTCGAGTGCTTGACCGTCGCGCGGTCCTTCTGCGCACGCGTGCCCTGGCGGGCGTTGGCCTGGTAGGCCACCACCAACTGGTGCACCAGCGCTTCGTTGTAATCACGACCGAACAGCGTCTCGGGCGCATCCACCTTGGACGCGGCCTGACCCTGGTCGTTCAGGAGTTCGAGCTGCATTACTTGGCCTCCTGTTTGGCGGGCTTGGCCTTGACAGCCGGGCGCACGGTGACGAAGCCGCCGCGCGAACCGGGCACGGCGCCCTTGATCAGCAGCAGCTGGCGCGCTTCGTCGACGCGCACGATGTCCAGGTTCTGGGTGGTGACGGTCTCGTCGCCCATGTGGCCGGTCATCTTCTTGCCCGGAAACACGCGGCCCGGATCCTGCGCCATGGAGATCGAGCCCGGCACGTTGTGCGAACGGCTGTTGCCGTGCGAAGCGCGCTGCGAGCCGAAATTGTGGCGCTTGATGGTGCCGGCGTAGCCCTTGCCGATGGAGGTGCCTTGCACATCCACCTTCTGGCCCGCGGCAAACACGTCGGTGACGGGCACCTGCGTGCCGGCGGCATACTTGCCCGCGACGTCGCCTTCGACACGGAATTCCTGGGTGATCTCACCGGCTTGCACGCCCGCCTTGGCGAGGTGCCCGGCTTCGGGCTTGGTCACGCGCGAGGCCTTGCGCGAACCGAACGTGACCTGCAGGGCCACGTAGCCGTCGTTTTGCTGGGTCTTGACCTGGGTGACGCGGTTGTTCGACACATCGACCACCGTGACCGGCACCGAATCGCCGTCATCGGTGAACAGACGCATCATGCCCACCTTGCGCCCCAGCAACCCCAATCGATTGCTTTGACTCAT
>OFJB01001282.1_pt1 | contig 10085 bp, 8 predicted proteins | sample 1775081 | NCBI WGS metagenome assembly OFJB01 (sample SAMN08195771, study PRJEB24354) | sludge metagenome | isolation source: initial sludge from phenol fed wastewater aerobic bioreactor | place: India: Nagpur | collected 2016-06-05 | reverse complement strand
TTTACGACACAACGACGTGCCGCAGGCATCAGGATCAGTGCCGCAGGGAGTGCCGGTCAAAGACTGTTATCGTGAGAACGGTCGAGAAAAAAGCAAGAATTCGCGCCGGGGCGCAGCACGTAAAACCGCCGCAAGCGCGGGCGCATTGCGGCGTGTCAAGCAAAAAGCGAATGGTGCGTGGCCCACCGGTCACGATCGGCAATTGGGCAGTTAGAACTTGGGTGGTTCTTTCGGCGGTGTGTAGGGTACGTTGCCATTCCCGTAGAAGCGTTTTCGCGTCGCCTCCGAGACACGATTGCACAGCTCATCACCCATCTTGGCCCTCTCCAGCCTGCACTGCTCGCGCAGCGTCTTGAGGCGCTCTGGATTGGCAGCCAGCGATTCCACAGTTTCCATCGCGGCTGACTCGGGTTTACCGCAGGCGACAAGAACAATGGCGGCGAATGCCGCAAGCATCACTGAATCACGCATCACACACCTCCCCGAATGGTGGCCGCATCACCGCCTGTCGAGCCGATAAGCTGAAACCGCTCGATGAAGCGCGCCAGCACCTGAGTCGGTTCAGTATCCCGACGCAGCAGGTAAGAGTGGCTAACAAAACGCTGCCAATGACCGCAAGCAGATGACACAGCAGGCCAAGGAGAGCCAAGCGACATGAATGTCGATGCGACGCTCGAAGCGAGTGCGCAGCTTGCCGAAGGCCGCCAACCAGGCATGGGTGCGCTCAACCACCCAGCGATGGCGCCCGAGGCGGTCATTGCGCTCGATCCCCTTGCGCGCGACGCGATCCTTGATTCCCCTGGATTTGAGGTGAGCACGGCATCGTGCGTAGTCGTAGCCCTTGTCCGCATGCAGCTTATCCGGCCAGCAGCGAGGCCTGCCGCGCTTTCCCCGGACCTTCGGCAAGGCATCGACCAACTGCTCGAAGACCACCGAGTCATGCCTGTTGGCCCCGGTGACACAGAACATCACGGGGATGCCTTGCGCGTCCGTGACGATGTGGCGCTTGCTGCCGAGCTTGCCCCGATCCGTCGGGTTGGGGCCTGTGTGCGCCCCCCCCGGGGGCTGGGCACGCTGGCCCCGTCCATGCTGAATCGGCTGAAGTCCAGCTTGTCGGCCTTGCGCAGTTCGGAAAGCAGCATCAGGTGCAGGCCATGCCAGACCCCCGCAGCCTGCCAATCGCGCAGTCGCCGCCAGCAGGTCATGCCGCTGCCAAAGCCCAGTTCCTGCGGCAGATCTTCCCAGGGAATGCCCGTGCGCAGCACGAACAGGATGCCGTTGAGCACCATCTCGTCGCTCACCCGAGGGCGTCCGCCCTTGGCCGAGGGCACAAATGCCGGCAGTAGCGGCTCGATCTTCTTGAACAGTGCCGCGCTGATTTCTTTGTTCTTGTTTCGACCCATGCATCGTCAAACGCACTTCACGCGATTGGCGATGACAGGGTTGTGTTAGCCGCTCTAAGTAGTCAACATCGGTGGCCTGCCTGCCAAGGGGCGGGCCACCACGTTCAGTTCGCGGCTGGATGCAATGTGCGCAGCGCCTGCCAGCCCCAGGGCCAGCCCAGCGGAAACCAGCGTCATCATGACCTCGAACGTCGCCACCCGTTGCGCGATCAGCGGCTCCTGCGCTGTCTGCTGGCGCAGGAAGCGATCCACCTGGCGCGCGTGCCCTTCGCAGCTTGCCGGATCACCCAATGCCAATGGGTAGCGCAGAACCTCATCCAAAGGGATACGTTTGAAGGCCAATACGGGGTGGCGTGCCGGCACCGCCACCATCAGCTGATCGTCCCAGGCTGGTTCTACAAGGATGCCATCGCCCGCATCCTCGGCCATCGAGAATCCGGCGTCGTACAGGTCGTCATGCAACCCCTTGATCTGCTGGGCCAAAGGCACCTCGAACAGCCGGATTTCCACCTCCGGGTCTTCTTCGCGGCTGCGCGCGAGCAAGGCCGGAAGACGTGAAGGAGTGATGCCGTCGGACAAGGCGATACGTAACTGACCGTCGAACCCGTTGGCTGCGGCTTGCACACTGTCGCGCGCCTGCTCCAAAGCGGTGAAGACACGCTGCACATGCTCCAGGAACAACCTTCCAGCGCGAGTCAGCCGAGTGCTGCGCGTAGTGCGGGCGAACAGCATCACGCCCAGTTCTTCTTCCAGCTCCTTGATTGCGCGCGACAACGGTGATTGCTCGATATGCAATTTCTCGGCCGCGCGAGCAAAGTGAAGTTCCTCTGCGACTGCGATAAAGCAGCGAAGGTGGCGTAATTCCATGAATCAATCCTGCTGGTATTTCAAGCTAGCGCGGCTTGCGCATCAACACATATACAGCGGGAATCACGAACAAGGACAGCAATGGTGCCGTCACCATGCCTCCGAGCATAGGCGCCGCAATGCGGCTCATGACCTCCGAGCCCGTGCCACTACTCCAGACGATGGGCACCAGGCCCGCCAGGATGACCGCTACGGTCATGGCCTTGGGTCGCACGCGCAGCACGGCGCCTTCCCGAATCGCGTCCAGCAGTTCTGGCAGCGTCGGCCTGCGGCCATCAGGGCAGCGTTCCTCCAGGGCGTGCTTCAGATAAATAAGCATGACCACGCCGAACTCCGCCGCTACACCCGCCAGCGCGATGAACCCGACCCCTGTGGCGATGGACAGGTTGTAGTTCAGCAGATACAGGAACCAGATACCCCCTGTGAGAGCAAACGGTAAGGTGGCCATGATCAAGCTCGCCTCGTCCACGCGCCCGAAGGTCAGGTACAGCAGGATGAAGATGATCAATAAGGTGGCCGGCACCACGACCTTCAGGCGCGCATTGGCCCGCTCCATGTACTCAAACTGCCCAGAGTAGGCAATGCTCACCCCCGGCTCCAGTTTCACCTGACGACTGATCGCATCGCGCAGCTCGTTAGCCACCGAGGCCAGGTCGCGCCCGCGCACGTCAACGTACACCCAGCCGGACGGGCGCGCGTTCTCGCTCTTGAGCATGGGCGGGCCATCGGTGATGGCGATGCGCGCCACCGTGCCCAGCGTGATCTGTTGCCCCATGGGGGTGAAGATGGGCAGTTGCTTCAGCCTTTCCGGTGAATCCCTCCATTCACGCGCGTATCGCAGATTGATCGGGAAGCGCGCCAGCCCCTCCACGGTCTCCGACACGTTTTCGCCACCGACGGCACCGGCGACGACCGCCTGGACATCGGCCACGTTCAGCCCATAGCGCCCCGCCGCCACGCGGTCGATCTGCACGTCCACATACCGGCCGCCGGTCAGCCGCTCCGCCAACGATGACGACACGCCTGGAATGCCCTTCGCGACCTGCTCCACCTCTGCCGCGATGCGATCGATCACATGCAGGTCGTTGCCCGTCACCTTGACGCCGATCGGACTCTTGATGCCGGTAGCCAACATGTCGATGCGGTTGCGGATCGGCGGAATCCAGATGTTGGACAGGCCGGGGATTTTCACCGCCTGATCCAGCTCCTCGATGAGCTTCTCGGGCGTCATGCCGGCGCGCCATTGCTCTCGGGGCTTGAGCTTCACCGAGGTCTCGAACATCTCCAGCGGCGCGGGGTCGGTCGCGGTTTCCGCACGACCCGCCTTGCCGAACACGGTTTCGACCTCGGGCACCGTCTTGATCATGCGGTTGCTGAGCTGCAGCAGCTCCGTGGCGCGTTGCGCCGACAGCCCCGGCAAGGCCGAGGGCATATAGAGCAGATCCCCCTCATCCAGCCGGGGCAGGAATTCGCCACCAAGCCGGGCCAGCGGCCAGGCCGTGGTCGCCAGCGCCAGCACCGCGATCAGCAAGGTTGCCTTGGGCCAGCGCAGCACCCATTCCAGGCTGGGCCGGTACACCGCAATCAGCATGCGGGTGATGGGATTCTTCTGCTCGTCGGGAATGCGTCCGCGAATCCAGTAGCCCATGAGCACCGGGATCAGCGTCACGGACAGGCCCGCCGCCGCCGCCATGGCGTAGGTCTTGGTGAACGCCAGCGGCCCGAACAGGCGTCCCTCCTGGGCTTCGAGGGTAAAGACGGGGATGAAGGACAAGGTAATGATGAGCAGCGAGAAGAACAGCGCCGGACCGACTTCCTCCGCGGCCCGCGTGATCACCTCCCAGCGTTCCTTGCCTTGCAGCCGCTGATCCGGATGCGCGTGTTGCCAGGCTTCCAGCTTCTTGTGCGCGTTCTCGATCATGACCACGGCCGCATCCACCATCGCGCCTATGGCGATGGCGATGCCGCCCAGCGACATGATGTTGGCATTGATCCCCTGGTAGCGCATGATGAGGAAGGCCATCATCACCCCCAGCGGCAACGAAATGATGGCCACCAGCGCCGAGCGCAGGTGCCACAGGAACAGCACGCAGACCAGCGCCACCACCAGAAACTCCTCCCCTAGCTTGATGGTGAGGTTGCGGATGGCGCGCTCGATGAGGGCACTGCGGTCGTAGGTGGTGACGATCTCCACCCCCTGCGGCAGGCTGGCCTGCAGCTCGCCCAGCTTGGCCTTGACGGCGGCAATCGTCTCCTGGGCATTCTTGCCCGAACGCAGGATGACCACGCCGCCGGCGACCTCGCCCTCGCCATCGAGTTCGGCGATGCCGCGCCGCATCTCCGGCCCGATCTGTAGCGTGGCCACGTCGCCCAGGCGCACCGGCACACCGCCGCGCGCCACCAGCGGTACTGCACGGAAATCATCCAGGGTTTTCAGATAGCCGCTGGCGCGCACCATGTATTCGGCCCCCGCCAGCTCCAGCACCGAGCCGCCAGTTTCCTGATTGGCGGCCACCAGCGCCGCGCGCACCTGCTCCTGGCTCAGTCCGTAGGAGGCGAGCTTGACCGGGTCGAGCACAACCTGGTACTGCTTGACCATGCCGCCCACCGAGGCTACCTCTGCCACATTGGGCAGGCTCTTGAGCTCGAACTTCAGAAACCAGTCCTGCAGCGCGCGCAACTGCGCCAGATCGTTCTTGCCCGTGCGGTCCACCAGTGCGTACTGGAAGATCCAGCCCACCCCCGTGGCATCCGGCCCCAGGGCCGGCTTGGCTGTGGCCGGCAGGCGTCCCTGAACCTGGTTCAGGTACTCCAGCACCCGCGAGCGCGCCCAGTACAGGTCAGTGCCATCTTCGAACAGGACATAGACGAACGAGTCCCCGAAAAACGAAAAGCCGCGCACCGTCTTGGCCCCCGGCACCGACAGCATGGTCGTGGCCAGGGGATAGGTGACCTGGTTTTCCACGATCTGCGGCGCCTGGCCGGGGTAGCTGGTACGGATGATGACCTGCACGTCGGACAGGTCCGGCAAGGCATCCACGGGCGTGCTGCGCACGCCCCACACCCCCCAGGCCGTAAGCATGGCCGTGGCCAGCAGCACCAGAAAGCGGTTCGCCACCGACCAGCGGATCAATTTGGCAATCATGGCTTGATCCCTTCGATGGCGGTGATCACGTAGTCCTCTCCCTGCTTGGAGAAGGTGAAGCGCACCTGTTGCTTGGGTGCCAGGCCTGCGGCGAGGCGGGGGTCGGCCAGCTTGAAGCCCATGGTCATGGCGGGCCACTTGAGGGCGGGGATGGCGTCATGCGCCAGCGTCAGCTCGGCAGTGGAGACTTCTTCCACCACACCGCGCACCGTGTAGGCCGGGGCCGCGCCATGCGCCCCATGCTCCGGCGTCGCCCCCGGCGCTGCGGGCAACAGGCCGCGCAGGCTGGCCTCGGAGTCGATCAGGAACTGTGCCGAGGCCACCACCTGCTGCCCCGCCTCCAGTCCACCTTGCACCACGAGTTGGTCGCCGATCTCCGCCCCCAGCTGCACCTCCACGGGGTGGAATTTGCCAGGGCCATCGACCACATAGGCCAGGGCGCGCTTGCCGGTGCGGATGACGGCTTCGCTGGGAACCAGCAGTGCGGGCTGCTCGCGGCCCTTGAGCGTGATCTGGCCGGACATGCCGGCCTTCAGGCGCTGGCCGGGGTTGGCCAGTTCCAGCCGCACGCGCACCGTGCGCGTGTCGCTGTTGGCCTGCGGCAGGATGCTCACGATGCGCGCCCGCAGCACCTCGCCGGGAAACGCCGCCAGGCGCACCTGGGCTTCTTGCCCCAGTTGCAGCGGGCCGCTTTGCGCCTCGGGTACTGCGGCCTCGATCCAGACGGTGCCCAGGCCATTCACGCGCGCCAGGCTTGCGCCCGCAGAGATAGTCATGCCCTGGCGCACCATGAGCTCGGCCACCAGCCCGCCCTGGGGCGTGGTCACGGTGTAGACGCCCCTGGGCTCGCCCGTGCGCTCCACCCGGGCCACCAGGGCCTGCGGCATGCCCAGCAGCAGCAGCCTTTGCCGGGCGGCCGCCGTCAGCGACTCATCCTTGAGCGCACGCACCGCCAGAAATTCGCGCTGCGCCGCCACCCATTCCGGCAGCAGCAGATCCGCCAGCGGCGCGCCGGCCGCGATCACATCGCCCGGCGCGCGCGCATAGACCCGCTCCACAAAGCCGGCGGAGCGCGCCTGCACGATGCTGACATCGCGGTCGTTGAGCAGCACCGTTCCCACCGCGTCCACATCGGAGCCTATGGCGCGCTGCACCACCTCGGCCGTGCGCAGACCCAGCGCCTGCACGGTCTGGGCCGATACGCTCAGGCCCACGCTGTCCTGGGCATCCTCGTCGGCATACTTGGGTACCAGATCCATGTCCATGAAAGGAGACTTGCCGGGCTTGTCGAACTTCTGCGTCGGCGACATGGGGTCGTACCAGTACAGCACCTTGCGCTCGGCCGCCGCGCCGGCTTGGGGCGCTGCTCCGTCCACAGCATGTGTGCTGCTGCGCCATTGGGACAGGCCCCAACCCGCGGCCACGCCGATGGCGATCAGCGTCAGGCCCGCGAGCGATTTTTTCAGAGAGTTGTTCATGGTTGTGAGATCCGTTAATCAGCGATCAGGCTGTTCAGGCGCGTCGTCACGCCGTCGCGCTGGGCTTGCAGGTCGATCAGGCGCAGGCGCGTCTCCAGCACCTGAGCGCGGGCGCCGAGCACGGCGCCCAGGTCGCCCTTGGCGGCCCGGTAGTTGCCCAGCGCGAGCTCCGCTCGCCCCTGCGCCAACTGCAGCCCGGTGGACTTGAGGCGCTCGATCTGGCTGTCCAGGGCCTGCAATTCGGCCGCGCTGTCGTCAAGCTCCTGCAAATGCCGCCGCGCCACGTCTTCCTGCTCGGCTTCCAGGCGCTCCAGCTCGCGCTGCTTGGCCTGGATCATCGGGGTCTGGCGTCGATCCTTTTGCCATGGCAGATCGAACGTCACCTGGAACGACACCATGTCGCCCCATCGACGATCGCGTCGGCTATAGGCAATTTCCCAGGACCAGTCGCCACGCGATTCCGACTGCGCCTCGTGGGATTCCGCCCGTGCCATGCTTTGCATGGTCGGGTACAGCGCCAGCTCGGCGTGGCTGGATAGCTCGGCGCGCAACTGCGCAACGGGATGGATGAGCGGTCCGGTGCCGCCCTGTAGCGATTCGTCGGCGCGCGGCCCGACCCAGCGCCGCAGCATGGCTCGCGCCTTGGACCGGTCGCGTTGCAGGTCGTCGCGCCGGTCCGACAGCGCCAGCGCCTCCTGCTGCGCGGCCAGCAGGTCGCCTGCCTGGGCCGATCCGCCCGCCACCCGCGCGGGCAGGCTGTCTTGCAGGCGCTGGTTCTCCGCCAGCAGCTCCGTCAGCAACTGTTCCCGCTGCTCGACTGCCTGCGCGGCGATCCAGGCCAGACCGAGTTCCTGCCGTATCTGCAGGCGCTGCAGCACCAGCGCCGCGCGTTCGCGTTCCACGCGCGCCTGGGCGCTGGCCACCTTGGCCGCGCGCTTGGCCTGATTGGGAACCTCCTGCATCAGGGCCAGGCGCTGCCCGGTCATGGACTCGCGCGTCAGGCTCCAGCGGTCCATGCCGCTGATGGGGAGGTTTTCAAGACCGACGGAGAGCTTGGGATCGGGTAGCGTGCCGGCGGCCTTCTGCGCGGACTCGACCGCGTCGATCTGCAATCGCTGCGCGGAAACCCGCGGGCTTTGCTGTTCAGCGATTTCTCGTGCTTCGGCAAAGCTGAGCGCGTAGGTCCGGCTGGCGGCGAACATGCTGCCAGCCAGGGCAATGCTCAAGATGCTCAGTCGATGTATCCATGTGCGGCGCGGGATCGCACGCAATACGCCATGTCCAGGCGCGGGGCGACCCAAGCGAAATTCCGGAATGCGCGCGAGCCATTCGGTCAGGACCATTTTCAGCTCCAGCCGGGCGAGATACATGCCGGGGCAGGTGTGGTTGCCGCGGCCGAACACCGAATGGCGCCGGGTTTTGCGGTCGAACCGGAAATCGAGGGCGTCGGCGTTGCTCGTTTCGTTCATGGCGATGGCGATGGTCGACGGCCTGTTCGTGTGCGTGCCCAAGTTCGATTCCGGCTACGCGCTGCGCTGCATCGAGGAAGAGAAGATCACCTGCCTGTACCTGGTGCCGACGCTGTATCACGACATGCTCGCCCACCGCGAGCAGCACGGCGCCGACGTCTCGTCCGTGACCAAGCTCGGCTTTGCCGGCGCGCCGATGCACGATGCGCTGCTCCAGCGCCTGAACGAGGTGTTCAAGCCCGAGCTGTTCGTCAATCATTACGGTTCGTCCGAGGTCTATACCTTCAGCATTGACCAGGACGCGACCAGGAAGCCCGGCAGCGCCGGGCGTGCCGGCATCAACACCCGCATCCGCGTGGTCAAGTTGAGCGCCGAGACGCCGGACGATCTGGCCGCCGTCAACGAGGAAGGGCAGATCATCGCCGAACTCGCCGGCGACGAAGCCTTCGAGTCCTACTGGAACCGCCCGGACGCGAACGCCAAGTCGATCCGCAACGGCTGGTACTTCACCGGCGATACCGGCTATTTCGATGCCGATGGCGATCTCTTCGTCAGTGGTCGCGTCGATGACATGATCATCAGTGGCGGGGAGAACATCTCGCCCGTCGATATCGAGTCCGTCCTCTCGCTGCATCCGGGCGTCGACGAGGTCGCCGTCGCGGGCCTGAAGGACGAACGTTGGGGGCAGCGCGTCGTGGCCTTCATCAAGCGCAAGCAGGACATCGCCGCGGACGAACTCGACCAGCACTGCCGTGCGACCGACCTCGCGAACTTCAAGCGTCCGCGCGACTACGTTTTCGTGCGCGAGATCCCCAAATCGCCGGTCGGCAAGATCCTGCGCCGCAAGCTGGTTTCCGGCGAATACGAAATCGACGCACCCCCAGTGATGGACTGAGCCTGGTCGGCCATTCCGCATTCACCACACCACATCAACCGAGGAGCGCAACATGACAACCCTGAATCATCCTGCCCACGACCTGCTGTCCCGGCTCGACGGCTTCCACGTCGAGATCGACGCCGAGCGCAAGCGTGCCGACATCATCCTCGACCGGCCGCCGTTCAACATCATCTCGATGCCCCAGCGCGACCAGCTGCGTGCGGTGTTCGAAGCCCTGGACGAGGACCCGCGCGTGCGTGTCATCGTGCTGCGCTCGGTGGGCGAGCACTTCTCCAGCGGTGGCGACATCAAGGGCTTCCTCGAAGCGTCGCCCGAGCATGTCTCGAAGCTCGCATGGAACATCGCCGCGCCTGCGCGCTGCTCCAAGCCCGTGATCGCCGCCAACCGCGGCTACTGCTTCGGCGTCGGCTTCGAGATCTCGCTGGCCTGCGATTTCCGCATCGCCAGCGAGACGACGCTGTATGCGCTACCCGAGCAGAAGCTCGGCCAGATCCCCGGTTCCGGAGGTTCCGCGCGCCTGCAGAAGATGGTCGGAGTGGGCCGCACCAAGGACATCGTGATGCGCTCGCGTCGCATCCCCGGCAAGCAGGCCTACGAATGGGGGGTCGCGGTCGCTTGCGTAGCCGACGCCGAACTCGAGGTCGCGACCGATGCACTCGTTGCCGAACTCGTTGAGTTCTCACCGCTCGCACAGCGCACTGCGAAGAAGCTCCTCAACGACACAGAGGACGCACCGCTCTCGACCGCGATTGAGCTCGAAGGCCACTGCTACAGCCGCCTACGCAGCTCTGAGGACTTCCGTGAAGGGGTCGAAGCCTTCCACGC
>OFJB01001281.1_pt1 | contig 10122 bp, 9 predicted proteins | sample 1775081 | NCBI WGS metagenome assembly OFJB01 (sample SAMN08195771, study PRJEB24354) | sludge metagenome | isolation source: initial sludge from phenol fed wastewater aerobic bioreactor | place: India: Nagpur | collected 2016-06-05 | reverse complement strand
CGAACAAAACTGGGCACTCCAGCCGGAGCCGCCCCGCCACCCATCACCAGACGCTCCAGAACCGTCCGCCTTCCGTGAATACGGATTTCCGTGTCGTCCACTTCGACATTGTCGATCAGGGCGCGGAGATAGGCCCGCCGGAACGGCACCGCGCCTTCCAACACGTTCGCACGCATGACATCGACGCAGGCGGCGATCATGTCCGGCGTGATCCGTGCGCCGGGCTGCAATTCGGCAACTGCCCGGTCGAAGGCGACCTGGGCGATATCGCGCTCCGTCTTGATGGCGGCGATCCGGTCCTTGAGCGTCGGGTCGGCGGGATCAGCGATGCCGTTCTCGATGACCTGATAGAGCCGCTTCAGCCGGTCTTCGGCATCGGACAGCTTGCCGCGCAGCATCGTGAGCCGCTGCGCATGATCGGCATCGCGCGCCGTCTGCCGTTCCATGAGGCCGCCGAGCAGGCTTTGCATCCGTTCGGGTGTCAGGAGTTGGTCGGCGAGGCGTTCGGTCACGGCGTTGTCGAGCCGGTCCATCGGGATCGACCTTCCCTTGCAGGCCTCCTTACCCTTCTGCGCACAGGTGGCGCAGGCATAGTAGCGATAGCGACCGGACTTGCCGGTGCGCAGCGTCATGCCGCCGCCGCAGCCGGCACAGGTGGCCACGCCCGTCCGCAGGGTCGGCCCGGTGACGGTGCGCGGCGGCATGACCCGGGGATTACGCTCGTGCCGCGCCTGTTCAGTCTCGGCACTCCCGGTGGAAGACAAGCCGGGCGAGGCCGACGACGTCGTGGCGAGCGTGTGCGCCCAGGTCCGGGGACCGGTCGTGGCCGTCTCCGGCGACCGCGACCTGGTCCAGGTCGTCTCCGACTCCGCGCGGCTGCTGCTGGCCGTCAACGGCGGGATGGAGAAGTGGCCGCTGCTGGACGCCGACGCGGTGCGCGAGCGGTTCGGGGTCGACGCCGGGCGCTACGTCGACCTCGCCGTGCTGCGCGGCGACCCGTCCGACGGGATCCCGGGTGTGCCGGGGATCGGAGCCAAGACCGCGGCGGCGCTCGTCGAGGCGTTCGGCGGCGTCGAGGACATTCTCGCCGCCGCCGCGGTCACGCCGGTACGCCCGATGACCCCCCGGCTCGCGGCCGCCCTGACCACCTCGGCCGACGAGGTGCGTCGTGCTCGGGTCGTGGCCACCGCGCGGCCGGACCTCGCTCTCCCCGGGACGCCCCCACCGCTGCCGGTCGTCGCCGCGGACCCCGACGGGCTGGCGGCCCTGGCCGACGCGTGGGGCGTCCAGCGCCAGGTCGCCGACCTGCACGCGGCGATCTTGCGCACCCGCTGAGGGCGGGGTCAGAACGCGACGACGCCGCGGTTCACCAGGTCGGCGGCGATCCGGGCACGCTCCCGCAGCGGGTCGTCGGCGGGGACGGCCTGGGCGATCTGACCCAGGAGGTCGATGACCTGCCGCATCCACCGCACGAGGTCGCCGGCGCCGATGTCGGCGATCGACAGGACCTTCAGCAGGTTCGTGCCCGACGCCCACCGGAACGTCGCCTCGACCAGCCCCGGGTCGGGACGACGGGTCACGTCCAGGGCGTGCCGGGCCTCGACCTCGTGCAGGTCTCCCCACAGGCCCATCAGGTCGGCGACCGCGCGACGCACCGCCGGGTTCGACGACGGGGGTGGTGCGTCGTCGTCCTGGCCCCGCGACTCGTAGACCAGCGCCGCGCAGGCGGCGGCCAGCTCCGCGGGTTCGAGCTCCGCCCACGCACCGCTGAGCAGCGCCTGCGCGCCGAGCAGGTCGGACTCCGAGTACAGCCGCATCAGCAGGCGGCCGTGCGCGGTCACCTCGGATCCGTCCGCCGAGAGGTACCCAAGCTCGGCCAGGACCTCGCACACCCGGTCGAAGCGGCGCGCGATCGAGCTGGTCCGGCCCTCGACCCGGCGCTGCAGCTCGGCGACCTGGCGGTTCGTCCGGTGGTACCGCTCCGCCCAGCGCGCATGCGCCTCGCGGTCCGAGCAGCCGTGGCACGGGTGCTGCCGCATCGCCTGGCGAAGCGCCGCGATCTCGTCGTCCTCGACCCGCGCCGGCCGTCGTCGTCGCTGCTCGTACGGCACCTCCTCGACGGCCGCGCGCAGCACGGACGCGAGGTCGGCCCGTGCGCGGACGTCGCGCTCCGCGAACCGGTGAGGTACCGGGATGCGGGCGAAGGGCTCGACGGGCAGGCGGGTGTCCGCCACGGACAGCCGCCGGACCTGGCCGTCGGCCGTCAGGACCATGGGCCGGGCCTGCTCGCGGGGCTGCCGGCTTCGGCGGGAGTCCAGCACGACGGCCGGACCCGCCCGGCGGCCGTTCGGGATGACGAACACGTCGCCGGGCCGCAGTGCCAGCCACGACTCCTCGGCCTGGTCGCGGCGCTCGGCGGCGGCGCGCCGGCCGTCCTCCTTCTCCCGTCGGCTGATGTCCTCGCGCAGGGCGGCGTACTCGGCGAAGTCGCCCAGGTGGCACGACATGGCCGCGAGGTAGCCGTCGCGGGCCTCCTCCAGCCGCCGGAGCTCCGTCGCGAGTCCGACCACGGCGCGGTCGGCCTGGAACTGCGCGAAGGACGTCTCGAGGACCTCACGCGCCGCGTGCCGACCCATCCGGGACACCAGGTTGACGGCCATGTTGTAGCTGGGCTGGAACGACGAGCGCAGGGGGTACGTGCGGGTCGAGGCCAGCCCGGCGAGCACCCGCGGGTCCAGCGACGGCTGCCACAGGACGACGGCGTGCCCCTCGACGTCGATCCCGCGCCGCCCAGCGCGGCCCGTCAGCTGGGTGTACTCCCCCGGCGTCAGGTCGACATGCGTCTCGCCGTTCCACTTCACGAGCTTCTCGAGCACGACCGACTTGGCCGGCATGTTGATGCCCAGCGCGAGCGTCTCGGTGGCGAAGACGACCTTCACCAGTCCGCGCTGGAACAGTCGCTCGACGACCTCCTTGAACACCGGCAGCAGACCGGCGTGGTGGGCGGCTAGGCCACGCTCGAGCGCTTCGAGCCACTCACCGAACCCCAGGGCGGCCAGGTCCTCGTCGGCGAGCTGCTCGGTGGCCTCCACCGCGACCCGCCGGATCTCCCGGCGCTCGTCCGGTGAGGTCAGGCGAAGACCGGCTCCCAGGCACTGCTGCACCGCCTCGTCGCATCCGACCCGGCTGAACAGGAAGTAGATCGCCGGGAGCAGGGCCTCGCGCTGCAGGCGCTCGACGACCTCGCTGCGCCACGGCGTCTTCGGCCCGCTTCGTCGTCCGCGCTGTCGCTGGCGACGCGGGTCGCCGTGCCGCGCGTGCCGCTGCTCCTCGCGCGCCAGGCGGGTGAGCTCCGGGTTGACGATCCGCTGGTCGTCGTCGACGAAGAGGTCGTACAGGCGCGGGCCGGCCATGACGTGCTGCCACAGCGGGACCGGTCGGTGCTCCTCGACCACGATGGCGGTCCGTCCGCGCACGGCCTCCAGCCACGCGCCGAACTCCTCGGCGTTGCTGACGGTCGCCGACAGCGCGGCCACGGTCACCGATTCGGGCAGGTGGATGATCACCTCTTCCCAGACCGCGCCGCGGAACCGGTCGGCCAGGTAGTGCACCTCGTCCATGACGACGTACGAGAGGTCCGCGAGCGTCGATGAGCGCGCGTACAGCATGTTGCGCAGGACCTCGGTCGTCATCACGACGACGGGGGCCTCGCCGTTGATGCTGTTGTCCCCGGTGAGAAGTCCGACCCGGTCGGCGCCGTAGCGCTCGACCAGGTCGGCGTACTTCTGGTTCGACAGCGCCTTGATCGGCGTCGTGTAGAAGCACTTGCGGCCCGCCGCGAGCGCGAGATGCACGGCGAACTCCCCGACGACGGTCTTGCCCGCCCCGGTCGGGGCGGCGACGAGCACGCCCTGCCCGTCCTCGAGCGCCTGGCAGGCGCGAACCTGGAAGTCGTCGAGCCCGAACACGTACTCCGCCGCGAAGGCCGCCAGCTCGGTCCGTTCGAACCGTGCCCGGTCCCGTGCGGCCGCGTAGCGTTCCGCAGGGCTGGCCATGGCGCCAGGCTACGTCGTCAGCACCGCGAGGGCACCGGGGCGCACCGTCACGTCGACCGGCAGCGGGCCGATGCGCTCGCCGTCGGCGTACGCGATCTGCCCCGGCGCCTCCACCCGGACCGTCCGAGCCCGGTACGTCGACACCGCCGGATGCAGCACGTGGGTGCCGCGGAACACGGTCGGGAACACGCGCAGGAGGGTCGGCCGGCTGACCGCCCCGAGCCAGAGGACGTCCAGCTGGCCGTCGTCCATCTGAGCCTGCGGGCAGATCCGCATGCCGCCGCCGTACCGGGGTCCGTTGCCGATCGACACGAGCATGCCCTCCCCGGTCCGCTCGGAGTCGTCCATCCGGACGCGATACTTCAGGGCGGTGAAGGAGGCCAGCTCGCGGACGATCGCGACGTTGTACCGCTGGCCGCCCATCCGCGACATCCGGTTCGCCCGCTCGTTCACTGACGCGTCGAAGCCGGTGCACAGGACGCTGAGGAAGTGCCTCGACGTGCCGTCGTCCGTCCGCGCCACGCCCACGTCGACCTGCCGCGTGCGCCCGCCCGCCAACGCGGCGACGAGCCAGGAGGCCGTGTCCTCGGGGTCACCCGTCGCCATGCCGAGCGAGGCGGCGATGTCGTCGCCGGAACCGCCGGCGACCACGCCCAGCGGCGTCGGGCCGTCGACGAGCGACTGGAGCACGGCGTGAACCGTTCCGTCTCCCCCGCAGGCGACGACCGCGCGGGCGCCCGCCGCTGCGGCCTGGGCGGCGACATCCGTTGCGGCGGACGCCGACGTGGGGAGGACGAGCCGGCACGCGACGCCCGCGTCGTTCAGTCGTCCGAGCGCCGCCCGCGCGTGTGCACCGGCGCGGCCGCCGCCTGCGCGAGGATTGGCGACGAGCCATACGTCGCCCGGGACTGCCCCCGTCAACGATCCTCGTCGTATCGCTCGTCCAGCGGGCTGGGCCCGGACGGCGTCGGCGATGCCTCGTCGTCGGCCAGCTCGGAGTAGTCGACCTCACCGCGCAGACGTCGTCGCCGCGCCCGCCGCCGGTCGTTGAGCAGGCTCACGCCGATCGCGATGACGACGAGCACGAGGATCGGCCCGCCGAGGAGTGACATGTTCACCGGATGGCCCGTCGGCGTCGCCACGGCGGCGAACAGCATGATCGAGACGATGATCCAGCGCCACCAGCTCAGCAGCTTCCGTCCGGACAGCACCCCGGCGAAGTTGAGGAGGACGAGCAGGAGGGGCACGAGGAACCCGATCCCGAAGACCAGGATCGTGCGCAGGAAGAACGACAGGTATCGGTCGACGGAGACGATGTTCTCGACTCCGTCCGGAGTGAAGCCGAACAGCAGCTCGAGCCCGATCGGCAGCACCGCGTAGGAGACCGCCACGCCCGCGAGGAACAGCGGGGTCGCCACCGCGGCGAAGCCGAGCGCCCACTGGCGTTCGTGCCGGTGCAGGCCCGGGGTCACGAACCGCCACAGCTGGTAGAGCCAGACGGGGGCCGCGATGATCGCGCCGGTCACGGCGGCGACCTGCAGCTGCAGCACGAACGGGTCGGCGACGCCGGTCAGCGCCAGCGTGACCTCGTGTCCCTCCGCCTTCGCCTGGGCGATGACGTCGTTGAACGGGGCCGACAGCCAGGCGAAGATCTGCGGGTAGTAGTGCCAGCCGACCGCCATACCGATCGCGATGGCGATTCCGGACTTGACCAGCCGGGACCGCAGCTCGCGCAGGTGCTCGGTGAGCGGCATGGCGGCCGTCCGGTCGGCCGACCGCTCCTTCACCGCCATGGGGACCGGTGCGTCCGTGCCGCGCTCAGCCCTCGGTGCGCTCGGCAGGGGCCGGCGCCGGGGCGGGCGCGGGGGTGACCGGCGCGGCGGGCGCCTCGACGGCCGTCGGCGTCGTGACAGCCGGTGCAGCCGGAGCGGCCGGAGTGCTCGCCGCGGCGTCGTCCTCGGTCAGGCCCTTGGTCTCGGCCTTGAAGATCCGCAGCGAACGACCCAGGCCGCGCGCCGCGTCGGGCATCCGCTTGGCGCCGAAGAGCAGGACGACGATCAGCAGGATGATGAGGATCTCGGGGGCGCCGATCTGCTTGAACACAGGTACTCCTCGTAGGTCGCGCCGGCTGCCGGGCAGCGGCTGAGATCCAGGCTCAGCGGCCAGAGTACGCCGCGAGCGCCGCCCGGGCCGCGTCGGCCACGCTTTCGGCGAGGCTGACCGGTTCGACGACGCGGGCGCCGACCCCCAGCGAGAGGACCAGCCGGACCGCCCACTGGGGGTCGTGCAGGGCGAGACGGGCGCGCGCGCCGCCGCCGGGAAGCTCGCTCACGATCACGCCACGATGGGCCTCGACGACCCACCGGGACGAGGCGTCGAGGTCCACGAGCGCCTCGACGGACGGCGACCCGGCGCTGCCGGTCGCCTGCGGCGGCGTATCGCCCGCCTCCACGACCTGCGCATCCAGGATCCGGTCGACGCGGAACGTGCGCCGGCCACCTGCAGATCGGCAGTAGGCGTCCACGTACGCGATGCCGTCGACGGCCACGACTCCGTACGGCACGACCCGGCGCTGGGTGATCGCCCCGCTCGTGCCGTCCGCATACCGGATGGCCAGTTCCCGGCCCTCGGACAGGGCGTCGTCCACGGCCGCGCGCACCTCCGGCGCGACGTGCAGGTCGACCGCGACGTCGGCAGCGACCTCGGCGCCGGGTCGACCGCCGCCCGATGGCGCCGCCAGCCGTTCGAGCTTGGTGGCCGCCGACGCGATGGCGGCGCGATCGTCGACGCCCGGAAGCTGCTCCATCATGCGCAGGGCCACGATGAGCGACATCGCCTCCGGCGTGCTCAGGCGCATCGGCCGGTCGAGCGACTGCGCGTCGACGACCGTGATCACGGTGTCGGACGGCGTCTGCTCGCCCTCGTCCTCGTCGCTCCAGAACTGGATGTCGACGAGCCGGCCGGCGCCGAGCACCTCGTCGCCGCTGACGACCAGCAGGCTCAGGTCGTCCTCGAGCTGGGTCTGGGTGACGCCGAAGTGCTCGGCGCACTCGCGAAGCGTCACGCCCGGGTGGGCCACGAGCCACGGCACGAGGGCCAGCAGCCGCGTGAGTCGGTCCGCGGCGCTCATGACGCGTCCAGCACGGCCTGCAGGGCGGCCCGGACCGCCTCGACGACCTCGGACGGCTCGACGACCACCGCGTCGGCACCGGCCCCGCAGAGCACGGCGACGAGCTGCCCGAGCGAGCCGGCGGACACCATGAGCTCGGTCGCGTCCCACGGGGAGGCCTCGGTGGGCGCGGCGAGCCGGCGCACCGCCGCCGCACGGCCGGGAGCGAGGCGGACGCGGGCCGTCACCGGTTCGCCGGCCGCTGGCGCCAGCGGCACGTCGGCGACGCGGAACCCCGACGGCGGCTCGACCGCGGCGAGCCCGGGCAGCATGCTCACGGCGCCGCAGACGCGCGACAGCCGGAAGGTGCGCTGGTCGTCCCGGTCGTGGTCGTGTCCCACCACGAACCACGCACCTCCGGCCGAACGCAGGCCCCACGGCGAGACCCGACGGGTACGCGGCTCCGCGTCGCCGCGTCCGCGGTACGGGAACTCCACGACCGTGCGCTCGCGGACGGCGGACATCAGCGTGGGCAGCGCGGCGTCGGACGCGGTGAGCTGGACCGTGCCACGCAGGCCGGCAGGCCGCCAGTCGTCCCCGTCCGCTGCGTCGAGCTTGCGCAGGGCGGCTCCGGCGGCCTGGGCGACGGTCGCCTGGCCCCAGACCTGCGCGGCGACGGCGACCGCCGACCGCTCCGCCGTCGTCAGCTCCAGGTCCGCGAGGGCGTAGTCGTCGCGGACGATGCGGTAGCCGAGCACCTCACCGCCGGGTGCCTCGACCGTGTCGATCGGCACGCCCATCGAGCGAAGCTCGTCCTTGTCCCGCTCGAACATCCGCTCGAAGGCCTGGTCACTGGGCGAGTCGGCGTAGCCGGGCACGCCGGCTCGGATGGTCGCCCGCGAGACCGCGACGTCGCTGCCCATGAGCACGACGACGAGCGCCAGGAGCCGCTCCGTACGGTCCGTACGCGCGGGCCGCGCTTCCTCCTGCTCGACCCCCGCCGAGGACATCAGCTCACGTCGAGCAGGTCGATCACGAAGACCAGCGTCTTGCCCGACAGCCGGTGGCCGGACCCCGCCTCGCCGTACGCCATCGCGGGCGGGATGACCAGCTGCCGACGTCCGCCGACGCGCATCCCCGGGATGCCCTCCTGCCAGCCGGCGATGAGGCCGTTGAGCGGGAAGGTGATCGACTGGCCGCGATCCCACGACGCGTCGAACTGCTCGCCGGTGTCGTACTCGACGCCGACGTAGTGGACCTCGACGCGACCGCCGGGCACGGCCTCGGCACCGTCGCCCACGACGAGGTCGGTGATCACGAGCTCGGTCGGCGCGGGGCCGTCGATGAAGTCGATCTCGGGCTTGCTGGTCACGGATGAGCCTCTCGTGGAACGGGACGGATGGGTGGGACGACGATCAGGACGCGGCGGCACTCGCCGAGCCGACGGACTCCAGCTGGACGACGAACACCAGGGTCTCGTTCGGGCCGATCGCACCGGATCCGGCCTCGCCGTACCCCAGCGCCGGCGGGATGACGAGCAGCCGCTGCCCGCCGACCTTCATGCCCGGAAGACCCTCCTGCCAGCCCTCGATGAGACCGCTGAGCGGGAACGTCGCCGGCTGGCCGTTGGCCCACGAGGAGTCGAAGACCGCCTTGCCGCCGAGGGCCGCACCGCAGTAGTCGACCGTGATCGTGTCGCCGGCCTTCGCCTCAGCTCCCGTGCCGACCGTGATGTCGGCGATGCCCAGCTCGGTCGCCGGCTTCGCGTCGGTGGCGATGGTGATCGCCGGCGCGCCCGTCGGCTGCATGATGGCGCTCACGTCGCCGATGGTGGTGGCACCACTCGGGGGCGCGTCGACGGCCATCCCCTGCAGGCTCACGCAGTCGAGCGTGACGAAGGGGGTCGCGGCGGCGAGAGAAGACTGCATCGATCCGGATGACGCCTCCGCGCTCGGGGCGGCCGACGCGTCCGCCGACACGGCCGCCGTCGCGGCCGGCTCGGACGAGGCGACCCGGTCATCGGTCTGCTGCCCGCATGCGGCGGTGAGGAGGACGGTGAGGCCGGCGGCGGCCACGACGAAGGGCTTGATGCGCATGGGTGGAGCCTACCCAGTGGGTGCCGGAACCTCTCGCTACATGCTGGCGATCAGCCGTTCGACCCGCTCGTCGACGCTGGCGAACGGGTCCTTGCACAGGACCGTCCGCTGGGCCTGGTCGTTCAGCTTCAGGTGCACCCAGTCGACCGTGAAGTCCCGGCGCCGCTCCTGCGCGCGACGGACGAAGTCCCCGCGGAGCTTGGCGCGCGTCGTCTGGGGCGGGACCGACTTGGCCTCGAAGATCGCGAGGTCGGTGGTGACGCGCTCCACCAGGCCCTGGCGCTCCAGCAGGTTGTACAAGCCACGGGTGCGGTTGATGTCGTGGTACGCGAGGTCGAGCTGGGCGACGCGTGGGGAGTCCCACGACAGGTCGTGGCGGGCCACGTACCGGTCCAGGACGCGCTTCTTGATCGCCCAGTCGATGTCCCGGTCGATGAGCGAGGTGTCCTCCGCCTCGACGGCCTTCAGCGTCCGGCCCCACAGTTCGAGAACGCGCGCCACCGTGCCGTCCGGATCGGCGGCCAGCCCCCGCCGGTCGACGAAGTCCGCAGCCTTCTCGAAGTACTCCCACTGCATGGACAGCGCGGACAGCTCGCGGCCAGTGGTCAGCCGGACGGGGCGCTTGCCCGTGACGTCGTGGCTCATCTCGCGGATGGCCCGGATCGGGTTCTCCAGCGACATGTCGCGCATCACGACGCCCGCCTCGAGCATCCGCAGCACGAGGTCGGCAGAGCCCACCTTCAGCAGCGTCGTCGCCTCGCTCATGTTGCTGTCGCCGACGATCACGTGCTGCCGACGGAACTGGTCCGCGTCCGCGTGCGGCTCGTCGCGGGTGTTGATGATCCCGCGCTTGAGCGTCGTC
>OFJB01001280.1_pt1 | contig 10125 bp, 8 predicted proteins | sample 1775081 | NCBI WGS metagenome assembly OFJB01 (sample SAMN08195771, study PRJEB24354) | sludge metagenome | isolation source: initial sludge from phenol fed wastewater aerobic bioreactor | place: India: Nagpur | collected 2016-06-05 | reverse complement strand
AACGTCCCGGTTCCCGTCGCGTTCGCCGAGACGACGTACAGCCCGATCATCGCGGCCAGCATGAACAGGCCGCCGACGAGGCTGTAGAGCAGGAACTTGACCGCCGCGTAGGAGCGCTGGACGCCGCCGTACCGGCCGATCAGGAAGTAGACCGGGATGAGCATGACCTCGAAGAACACGTAGAACAAGAACACGTCCAGCGAGGCGAAGACGCCGATCATCAGCGACTCGAGGACGAGGATCAGGGCGAAGTAGCCCTTGACCGAGCCACGGCTCCCGTCGACGTCGTTCCAGCCGGCCAGGACCACGACGGGCACCAGGACCGCCGACAGCGCGATCAGCACCAGCGCGATCCCGTCGATGCCGACGGAGTACGAGATCCGAAAGCTCGGGATCCACTGGTGCGACTCGACGAACTGGAACGGATCCGCCGAGTCTCCGTCGAACTGCAGGGCCATCACGACGACCAGGACCAACGTCACGAGCGAGAAGCCGAGCGTCACGGCCTTGGCCGTCGCCGGCTTCGCCTTCGGCAGGGCGGCCACGATGAGGCTGCCGACCAGCGGCACCACCATCAGCGTGGTGAGCCAGGGGAAGTCGTTCACGAGACCCTCACCAGGAACAGGGCGAGGACGACGAGCACGGCGCCTCCCACCATCGACAGCGCGTACGAGCGAGCGAATCCGGTCTGGTATCGGCGCAGCCGGCCGGACAGCCCGCCGACGAACGCCGCACTGCCGTTGACGATGCCGTCCACGCCCTTGTTGTCGAACCACACCAGCCAGCGCGACGAGTGGTAGACCGGCCGGACGACGAGCGCGTCGTTCACCTCGTTGCCGTAGAGCTCGTTGCGAGCAGCGCGCGTGAGCCACGAGCCGTGCGGGGCCTCGACCGGGACCTCACGCCGCGCGTACATCGTCCAGGCGATGGCCGCACCGATGAGGACCAGCGCCAGCGTCACGGTCTCGTAGACCCACGACGGCAGCGGGAGCGGAACCTCCTGGAGGCCGGTCACCGGTTCCAGCCAGGTCTCGATGTTCCCCCAGTAGACCAGGCTCATGCCGAGGAACGCGGCGCCGATGGCCAGGATGACCAGGGGGATCGTCATGACCTTGGGCGACTCGTGCGGGTGCGCGTCGTCCTCCCAGCGAGCCTTGCCGAAGAACGTCATCGCGACCAGGCGGGTCATGTAGAAGCCCGTGAGTCCCGCGGCGAGCATCGCGAGGATGCCGATGACCGGGCTGCGCTCGAACGACGCGTGGATGATGTCGTCCTTGGAGAAGAACGCCGACAGCGGCGGGATGCCGATGATCGTCAGGTAGCAGACGATGAACGTCCCGGCGGTGATCGCCATCACCGTGCGAAGCGCGCCGAACCGGCGCATGTTGACGTTGTCGTTCATGCCGTGCATGACGGAGCCGGCCCCGAGGAAGAGCCCGGCCTTGAACACGCCGTGGGTCAGCAGGTGGAAGATCGCGAAGACGTAGCCGATCGGGCCCAGGCCCGCCGCGGTGACCATGTAGCCGATCTGGCTCATGGTGGAGCCGGCGAGCGCCTTCTTGACGTCGTCCTTCGCGGAGCCGATGACCGCGCCCATCCACATCGTGATCAGGCCGATGATGATGACCGCGACGGCGGCCCACTCGGCGGCGGTGAAGATCACGTTGCTGCGGACGATCAGGTAGACACCGGCCGTGACCATGGTCGCGGCGTGGATGAGGGCCGACACCGGGGTCGGGCCCTCCATGGCGTCGAGCAGCCAGGCCTGCAGGGGGAACTGGGCGGACTTGCCGCAGGCCGCGAGCAGCAGCAGCAGGCCGATGGCCGTCAGCGTTCCCTCGCTCGCCTCGCCGGCGGCGCCGAAGACTGGGCCGAACGTGACCGATCCGAACGTCGCGAACATCAGCATGATCGCTAGACCGAGGCCGACGTCGCCGATCCGGTTGATGACGAAGGCCTTCTTCGCGGCCGCCGCCGCCGAGGGCTTGTGCAGCCAGAAGCCGATGAGCAGGTAGCTCGCGAGGCCGACGCCCTCCCACCCGACGTACATCAGGAGGTAGTTGTTCGCGAGGACGAGGAGCAGCATCGCGGCGACGAACAGGTTCAGGTAGCCGAAGAACTTCCGCTTGTTCGCGTCGTGCGCCATGTACCCCAGGGAGTACACGTGGATGAGGGTGCCCACGATCGTGATGAGCAGGACGAACACGATCGACAGCTGGTCCAGCTGGAACGCCATGTCGGCCTGGAAGCCGCCGACGAAGACCCAGGAGTACAGCGTCTGGCCGATCGAGCGTTCCTCGGCGGAGTGCCCCATCATCGAGACGAGCATCGCGATGCCGAGGACGGCAGACGTCGCGACCGTGAGGATCGCCAGGTAGGGGCCCCACGCGTTGGTGCGACGGCCGCCGACGAGCAGCACCGTCGCGCCGGCCAGCGGCAGGGCGATGAGCAGCCAGATGAGGGAGAACACCCCCTCGGCGGGCATGAGCTCGGTCACGTTCGGGTCCTATCCTTCGCGGTCGTTCGCGGTCAGTACTTGAGCAGGTTCGGTTCGTCGATCGACGCCGATCGACGCGTGCGGAAGATCGTCACGATGATCGCGAGGCCGACGACGACCTCGGCAGCGGCCACGACCATCACGAAGAACGCGACGACCTGTCCGTCGAGGTTGCCGTTCATCCGGGCGAACGCGACGAACGCGAGGTTCGCGGCGTTGAGCATGAGCTCGACGGACATGAACACGATGATCGCGTTGCGCCGCACGAGCACGCCGATGGCGCCGATGCTGAACAAGATCGCCGACAGCACGATGTAGCTGGACGGGTTCATTCGGTCGGCCCCTCCGTGATCTGGTGGACCTGCTCGATGTCGACGCGGTCCAGCGGCCGCTCGTCGCCACGAGCGCGGACGGGCGCCGGCACCGAGACGTCGCTCGTGCTCCCGTCGGGGAGGATCGCCGGCGTGTCCACCGCGTTGTGCCGGGCGTAGACACCCGGGTTCGGCAGGTTGCCGACCGGTCCGTCACCGAGGACCCGGGCCACCGCGAGGTCACGCTGCGACGGCGCGGGCTTCCACCGGTCGCGGTGCGCCAGCACCATGGCACCCATGGCGGCAGTGATCAGCAGGCCGGACGTGAGCTCGAACACCAGCAGGTACTTGGTGAAGATCAGGTGCGCGATCCCTTGCACGTTGCCGCCGTCCGCCGTGTTCGCGGCGTCCAGGCCCTGTGCCGGCACTCCGGAGAGCGCGCTGCCCAGCCCCCAGATCAGGAGGATCGCCAGGCCCACGGACAGCAGCGTCGCTGCCAGCCGCTGTCCCTTGATCGTCTCGATGAAGGAGTCGGACGCGTCGACGCCGACGACCATGAGGACGAACAGGAACAGCATCATGACCGCGCCGGTGTACACGACGACCTGGACCATCCCGAGGAACGGGGCGGAGTTCGCGAGGTAGAGCACCGCGAGGTTGATCATCGTCAGGGCGACCCACAGAGCGCTGTGCACGGCCTTGCGCGACAGCACCATCCCGAGGGCTCCGGCCACCGCGAGCACCGCGCACACCCAGAACACGACGACCTCGCCGGTGTTCACGTCGGTCACTGCCTCGCTCATGGCGCCACCTCCTGGGCCGGCGTCTGGGTGACCTGCTCCGCCGTCGCGCCCTTGACGGTGTTCGCGTAGTAGTCGCGCTCGGTCGTGCCCGGCACCATCTCGTGCGGCGGGGCGACCATGCCCGGCAGCAGCGGGGCCAGCAGGTCCTTCTTCTCGTAGATCAGCTTCTCGCGGCTGTTGTCCGCGAGCTCGTACTCGTTGGTCATCGTGAGCGCCCGGGTCGGGCACGCCTCGATGCACAGTCCGCACAGGATGCAGCGCAGGTAGTTGATCTGGTAGACGCGTCCGTACCGCTCGCCCGGCGAGTACCGCTCGTCCTCGGTGTTGTCGGCACCCTGGACGAAGATCGCGTCGGCCGGGCAGGCCCAGGCGCACAGCTCGCAGCCCACGCACTTCTCCAGGCCGTCCGCCCAGCGGTTGAGCTGATGGCGACCGTGGAAGCGAGGCTTGGTCGGGACCTTCTCGTCGGGGTACTGCTCGGTGACGACCTTCTTGAACATCGTCAGGAAGGTGACTCCGAACCCCCGGACGACCTGGGGCAGCTCAGCCATCAGGAACCTTCCGTCTCGGTCGAGGGCAGGGTCGCGACGGTCGAGTCCGCGGGGACCGCCTGCACGACAGGTCCCCTCCCGGCCGCCGCCCGGCGCGAGGTGTACACGAACTCCTGTCCGGGCATCGGCGGGACGGGGTATCCGCCGGCCATCGGGTCGAAGCCGGCCGTCTGCCGCTCGGCCTCAGCCTTCTCCTCCTCCTCCGCGCGGGCGTCGGAGCGGCGCTGGAGCAGCCACGAGCCGACGAGCAGGATCGCGATCACGACCGCGCCGACGATCAGGATGTCGCGGGTGGAGAAGGTGACGTCGTTGCGCATCGCCCGCGCGAGCGCCACGATCATGATCCAGGCGATCGAGACCGGGATAAGCACCTTCCAGCCGAAGCGCATGAACTGGTCGTAGCGCATCCGCGGCAGGGTTCCGCGCAGCCAGATGAACACGAAGATGAAGATCTGGACCTTGATCAGCCACCACAGCATCGGCCACCAGCCCGAGTTGGCGCCGTCCCACAGGGACAGCGGCCACGGGGCCATCCAGCCGCCGAGGAACAGCGTCGTCGCCAGCGCCGAGACGGTGACCATGTTGATGTACTCGGCCAGGAAGAACAGGGCGAACTTCAGCGACGAGTACTCGGTGTGGAAGCCACCGACCAGCTCGCCCTCGGCCTCGGGGAGGTCGAACGGGGCGCGGTTGGTCTCGCCGACCATGGCCGTGCAGTAGATGAGGAACGACGGCAGCAGGATCACCGCGAACCACACCGGCTGCTGCGCAGCGACCACGCCGGACGTCGACATCGTCCCGGCGAACAGGAAGACGGCGACGAACGACAGGCCCATCGAGATCTCGTACGAGATCATCTGCGCGCTCGAGCGCAGGCCGCCCAGGAGCGGGTAGGTCGAGCCGGACGACCAGCCCGCGAGCACGATGCCGTAGATGCCGATCGAGGCGATCGCGAGCACGTACAGCACGGAGACCGGGAAGTCCGTGAGCTGCAGCGGGGTCTCGACGCCGAAGATCGAGACCGTCGGCCCGAAGGGGATGACAGCGAACGCGAGGAAGGCCATCGTCGCCGAGATCACCGGGGCGATCCAGTAGACCGCCAGGTGAGCGGTCGTCGGGATGATCTCCTCCTTGAGGGCCAGCTTGACCCCGTCCATCAGGGACTGGAGCAGGCCGAAGGGGCCGACGCGGTTCGGCCCGATGCGGTGCTGCATCCGGGCCACGACCCGGCGCTCCCACCAGATGGTGAACAGCGTCAGCAGCACGAGGATCACGAAGATCGCCAGTGCCTTCAGGATCACAAGCCACCACGGGTCGGTGCCGAACAAGCCGTACTGCTGGCCGGTCACGCGGCACCCCCTGCGGAGAGCTGGACGACGTCGCCGGCGGCGACGCCGAGGTCTGCGTACACGTCGCAGCCCGGAGAGTCGAGCGGGAGCCACACCACGCCGTCGATGACGTCGTCGACGACGACCGGCACGGTCACCGACCCCGCGGGGCCGCTGACCGTGACCGATTCCCCGAGTCCCTCAGCGGTGGCGGCCGACATGCGCGCCACCGTCGGTCGCGCGGTCGCGGCCAGGTGCGGCTCGCCGTCCTGCATGACCCCGGAATCGAGCAGCTGACGCCAGGTCTGCAGAACGACGCCGTCCGCCGCGGCGGTGGGGACCGGCACGACAGGCGCCTGCGCCCGCGCCCCGGTCCACGGCCCGAGCTCGGCGAGCTCGGCGCGCAGGCCGCGGATCTCGGCCGGCTGACGTACGCCCATGACGTCAGCGATCATCGCGAGGACGCGAGCGTCGGTCATCGCCAGGGCGTCGCGGAAGACCTGTCCGAACGGACGCAGACGGCCCTCCCAGTTCACGAACGTCCCGGCCTTCTCGGTGACCAGCGCCACCGGGAGGACGACGTCTGCGCGGGCGGTCACCGCGGAGTGGTGGTGCTCGAGCGACACGACGAACCCGGCCGCGTCGACGGCCTCGACCGCGAGCGCCGGGTCGGCGAAGTCACCGAGCTCGACTCCCCCGACGAGCAGCGCCTGGAGCGAACCGTCGCGCACCGCGGCGAGCAGGTCGTCGCCGGCGAGGCCGGCCGACGGCAGGTCGTCCAGGCCCCACAGGCTCGCGACCTGCGAGCGCGCGTCCTCGTCGCCCAGCGGGCGGCCGCCCGGCAGGAGGCCGGCGAGCGCGCCCGCGTCGAGCGCGGCCCGCTCCCCGGCGCGCCGCGGGACCCAGGCGAGGGCAGCGCCGGTGCGTCCGGCAAGGTCCACAGCCGCCGTCAGCGCTCCGGTCGAGCCCGCCGCACGCTCCCCGACCAGGATCACCGATCCCGGCTGCGAGAGGAGCGCGAGGACGTCGGCGTCGAGATCGCGCAACGCGGCCGCCTCCTGGCCGGGCACCGCCTCGATCAGCGTGCCGTCGACCTTGGCCAGCCCGCGCGTACGGGCCGCTCCCACCGACAGGACAGCGGTCCGGCCGGATCGCGCCGCCTTGCGCAGCCGCAGCTCCACGATCGGCGACTCGTCCTCCGGCTCCAGCGCGACGAGGAGGACCGCCGGGGCGGACTCCAGCGACGCGTAGGTCACCGTCACCGCAGTGCCCGCGATGCTCGAGGCGAGGAACTGCGTCTCCTCCGCGGAGGTGCGGCGGACGCGGAAGTCGATGCTGTCGGTGCGCAGGGCCACGCGAGCGAAGCGCGCGTAGGCGTATGCGTCCTCGAGGGTGCTGCGACCGCCGACGAGCACACCGGCCCGCCCGGCAGCTGCCGCCAGTCCGCGTGCGGCGACGTCGATCGCCTCGGGCCAGGACGCCGGGCGCAGCTCGCCGTCCTCGCGCACCATCGGGGTGTCGATCCGGTCGGTGTTCAGGTACGTGAACGCGAACCGGCCCTTGTCGCAGTTCCACTCCTCGTTGACCTCGGGGTCGTCCCAGGCCAGGCGGCGGGTGACCACGCCGCGCCGGTAGTCGGTGCGCAGCGAGCAGCCGGAGGCGCAGTGCTCGCACGTCGTCGGGACCGAGACCAGGTCGAACGGCCGCGAACGGAAGCGGTAGGACGCGCTGGTCAGGGCACCCACGGGGCACACCTGAACGGTGTTGCCGGAGTAGTAGGAGTCGAACGGGACGCCGTCGGCGATGCCGACCTGCTGACGGGCTCCGCGCTCGAGCAGCTCGATCATGGGGTCGCCGGCGATCTGGTCGGCGACGCGCGTGCAGCGGGCGCAGGAGACGCACCGCTCGCGGTCGAGCAGGACCTGCGCGCTGACCTCGATCGGCTTGGGGAACTCACGCTTCTCCCCGGTGAACCGGGTCTCGGGCCGCCCGACCGACATCGCCTGGTTCTGCAGGGGGCACTCCCCGCCCTTGTCGCAGACGGGGCAGTCGAGCGGGTGGTTGACCAGCAGGAACTCCATGACGCCCTCCTGCGCGAGGCGGGCGACCTCGGAGGAGTACTGCGTCCGGACGTTCATGCCGTCGGCCAGGGTCTGCGCGCAGGCCGGCTGCGGCTTGGGCATCCCCTCGACCTCGATGAGGCAGGCGCGGCACGCCGCGACCGGATCGAGCAGCGGGTGGTCGCAGAACCGAGGCACCTCGATGCCCAGCAGCTCGGCCGCCCGGATGACCAGCGTGCCCTTCGGGACCCGCATCTCGACACCGTCGATCGTGACCGTGATCAGGTCGACGGGGATGTCGACCTCGGCACCGGAGGGCGTGCTGTTCGTGATCGTCATCGCGCCGTCGCTCCTGCAAAGACGTAGGAGGCCGCCGGGTCGAACTGCTCGTCGGCCGGCGTGGTGGTGGCCGCGACGAACTCGTCGCGGAAGTACTTCATCGCCGCGGGGTACGGCGTCGCCGCCGCGTCGCCCAGCGCGCAGAACGAGCGCCCGGCGATCTGGCCGCACAGGTCCGTCAGGGTTTGCAGCTCGGCGTCCGAGCCGTGTCCGTGCTCGAACCGCTCCAGCGTCCCGGTGATGAAGTAGGTGCCCTCACGGCAGGGCGTGCACTTTCCGCAGGACTCGTGCTTGTAGAACTCCAGCCAGCGCGTCACCGCCTTGACGACGCTCACCGTGTCGTCGAAGAGCATCGGCGTGCCGGTCCCCAGCATGGTGCCGGCGGCTGCCATGTCCTCGTACGTCAGCGGGATGTCGAGGTGCTCGGCCGTCAGCATCGGCACGGACGAGCCACCGGGCAGCCAGAACTTCACGGGACGTCCGTCGCGCATGCCGCCGGCGTAGTCGAGCAGCTCGCGCATCGTGATGCCCAGGGGCGCCTCGTAGATGCCCGGCCGGTTCACGTGCCCGGAGACGGCCATCACCTTGAAGCCAGGGGACTTCTCGGTGCCGAACTGGCGGAACCAGGCGACGCCGCGGTCCACGATGTACGGGATGTTGCAGATGGTCTCGACGTTGTTGATGACCGTCGGAGAGGCGTACAGGCCCGCGACCGCCGGGAACGGCGGCTTCAGCCGAGGCTGGCCGCGGAATCCCTCCAGCGAGTCCAGCAGCGCCGTCTCCTCGCCGCAGATGTAGGCCCCGGCTCCGGCGTGCACGACGATGTCGACGTCGACGCCGCTGCCCAGGATGTTGGTGCCGACCAGGCCGGCGGCCCGTGCCTCAGCCACGGCGTTCGCGATCCGCCGGATCGCCGCCGGCACCTCACCGCGCACGTAGATGAACGCGCGCTTGGCCCGGATGGCGTAGGCGGTGATCACGACGCCCTCGACCAGCGAGTGGGGGTTGGCGAGGAGGATCGGGATGTCCTTGCAGGCACCCGGCTCGGACTCGTCGCCGTTGACGACGAGGTAGTGCTCCTTGCCGTCGTTCTGCGGGACGAAGCTCCACTTCAGGCCGGTCGGGAAGCCCGCGCCGCCACGACCTCGCAGGCCGGAGTCCTTGACCAGGGAGATCAGGGCGTCCGGATCGGTCTTCAGCGCCGTGGCCAGCGCGCGGTAGCCGCCGTAGCGACGGTAGCCGGCGAGGGTGTAGAGCTCGGGATCGTCCCAGTGCTCGGTGATGACGGGCGTCAGCGTCATGCCGTGGCCTCCGGTCCGGCGGTCGGGGCGGGGTCGGGGACGCCCGGGGCGGCCATGCCGCGCTCCTTGGCGACGGCGAGGCCGGCGAGCATCTTGGCGTCGACGGGGGTGCCCTCCCCCGCCAGGCCGTCCTCCGGGAAGGCCAAGGTGCGCTCGGACGCCCGCCAGTCGCGGATGACCGGGCCGCGCGTCGACGCGACCTCCTCGCCGCGCGCGAGCCGGTCGACGACGTCGACGGCCGACGACGGCGTCACGTCGTCCATGAACTCCCAGTCGACCGTCATGACGGGCGCGTGGGTGCAGGCGGCCTGGCACTCGATGCGCTCGAGCCAGAACGCGCCGTCCTCGGTCGCCTGGTCGTGACCCACGCCGAGGCGCTGCGCGAGCGCATCGTAGACCGCATCTCCCCCGAGCAGGCCGCACATCGTGTTCACGCAGACGCCGATGTGGTGCGTGGCGCCGGGCCGGCGCTTGTACATCGTGTAGAACGACGCGACCGCCGTCGCCTCCGCCGCGCTCACGCCGGCCGCGTCGGCGCACGCGCCGATCCCGTCGGGCGTGACCTCGCCCTCGATGCTCTGCAGCAGGTGCAGCATCGGCATCAGCGCGGAGCGCGGCCGGGGGTAACGCGCCACGAGCTCGTCGAGCTGCTCGCGCGTGCTGTCGCTGATGGGCATGTGTCGTTCTTCCTCGTCGCCTAGCGGTCCACGCCGCCCATGACCGGGTCGATGCTGGCGACGGCAGCGATCACGTCAGAGATCATGCTGCCTTCGCACATCGCGGCCACGGACTGCAGGTTGTTGAAGGACGGGTCCCGGAAGTGCACGCGGTAGGGCCGCGTGCCGCCGGAACTGACCAGGTGGCAGCCGAGCTCGCCCTTCGGCGACTCGACCGCGGCGTAGACCTGCCCAGCCGGCACGCGGAAGCCCTCGGTC
>OFJB01001278.1_pt1 | contig 10152 bp, 8 predicted proteins | sample 1775081 | NCBI WGS metagenome assembly OFJB01 (sample SAMN08195771, study PRJEB24354) | sludge metagenome | isolation source: initial sludge from phenol fed wastewater aerobic bioreactor | place: India: Nagpur | collected 2016-06-05 | reverse complement strand
GTAGATCACTGAAATGAAGCGCGGGTCCATGCGGCCGCTGGGGAGCGTTGCGGTACCGCTCAAAGCGGCGTAGGAGGCGAGGAGTTGGGCGGCGCGGGCAGGCTCGTGGCGCGCCGCGTGCGGACGCGGCCGTCGCCCGAGCACTCCGGGCACGGGGTCGGGATAGTCGTGCCGAAGCCCTGGCACTGCGGGCACGGGCGGGAGGTCATGACCTGGCCGAGGAACGATCGCTGGACCTGCTGGATCTCCCCGCGGCCCTTGCACATCGGGCAGGTGGCCGGCTCGGTGCCCGGGGCGCAGCCCGTCGCGTGGCAGGCGTCGCAGCGGACCGCGGTGTCGACCGTCAGGTCGCGGGTGCCGCCGAACACCGCGGTGGAGAGGTCGATCTGGACCCGGATCAGCGCGTCCTGGCCGCGCCGCGACCGCTGCCGGGGACCCCGCGAGGAGTTGCCTCCGAAGAAGGCGTCCATGATGTCGCCGAAGTCGAACGTGGCACCGAACCCCCCGGCACCCCCCGCCCCGCCGCGGGCCGACAGCGGGTCACCGCCGAGGTCGTACATCTGCCGCTTCTCGGGGTCGCTGAGGACCTCGTACGCGGCGGTGACGAGCTTGAACCGCTCCTGGTGCTCCGGGTCCGGGTTGACGTCGGGGTGCAGCTCGCGGGCCAGGCGTCGGTATGCCTTCTTGATCTCCTCGGGACTGGCGTCGCGCGAGACGCCGAGGAGTGCGTAGTAGTCAGTGCTCATGCAGTCTCGTCCAGGATCCGGCTCACGTAACGGGCAACAGCGTGGACGGCCGCGATCGTTCCCGGATAGTCCATGTGGGTGGGGCCGACGACCCCGAGCGACGCCACGGGCTGGTCGACGCGGCCGTAGCGCGCGGTGATGACGCTGGTGGAGCCGAGACCCTCGACGGGGTTCTCGTGGCCGATGCGGACGGTGATGCCCCCGGCGCTCGCCTCCCCCAGCAGGCGCAGCAGGACGACCTGCTCCTCCAACGCCTCGAGAACCGGCTGGATGGCGAGCGGGAACGACTCGCCGTAGCGGGCCAGGTGGGCGGTGCCGCCGAGGACGACCCGCTCCTCGCCGCGCTCGGTGACCATCTCCAGCACCGCGGAGACGACGGCTCGCGCGACCGGTCGGTCGTCGGGCTCGAAGGCGGCATCCAGCTCGGCCACGGCGGCGGGAACGTCGCTGAAGGGCTTTCCGGACGCGGCCGCGATCAGCCGGGCACGCAGGTCCGCGACGGTCGCGTCGGTCACCGGGGCGCCGATCTCGATGATGCGCTGCTCGACGCGGCCGGTGTCGACGATGACGACGACGATCAGCCGGGTCGAGCTCAAGGTGACCAGCTCGATGTGCCGGACGCTGCTGCGGGACAGCGACGGGTACTGGACGAGCGCTACCTGCCGGGTGATCTGGGCGAGCAGCCGGACGGTGCGCGACATGACGTCGTCGAGGTCGACGGCGTCGTCGAGGAACTGCTGGATCGCTCGCCGCTCGGGGGACGACAGCGGCTTCACGCCGGAGAGGCGGTCGACGAACAGCCGGTACCCCAGGTCCGTCGGCACCCGCCCGGCGCTGGTGTGCGGCTGGGCGATGTAGCCCTCGTCCTCCAGGGCGGCCATGTCGTTGCGGATCGTGGCCGGGCTCACGCCGAGGTTGTGCCGCTCGACGAGGGCCTTCGAGCCGACCGGCTCGTGGGTGGCGACGTAGTCCTCGACGATCGCACGCAGCACGGCGAGGCGGCGGTCCTCAAGCATGGTCACCTCCAGGGCCCGGCGCGGCGGGCTCGGGACTTGGCACTCCCCGAACCCGAGTGCCAAGTGTACGTGGTGCCGGGCGCGGCCGGTACGACCGCCGCGCAGCCCGGATCAGCCGAGCGCCGCCAGGAACGCGTTGGTGTACGCCAGCGACGCCGGCGCGTTCGGCACCGAGCTGCAGTTGGTCGTGACACTCGTGGTCGCCGTGGCGCAGGGCACGTCGCGGTCGAGCGACCAGAAGTGGACGCCGGACAGCCCGGCGGACCGGACGTACGCGGACACCGTCGACACGTCCGCCAGCGTGAAGATCTCGTCCGAGACGTCGTTGCGGGCGATCATCGGGGTGATCTCGATCTGGCTGGCGGGGATGCCGTAGGTGTGCTGGAGGTTCTTGACCGCCTGCACCGCGGACGCCCCCATGTCGCACAGCCCGTTCTTCACGACGCACACGCTGGTGGCCGGTGCGCCGTAGTCCATCGTCATCAGGTTGATGGTGTAGCCGGTGAGCGTCGAGGCCTTGATCGCCTTCACCGTCGCGTCGCCGAGGGCGTTCAGGCCGCCGTAGCTCCCGTCGCTGGCGCCGAGGGTCGCGAGCGTGAACGAGAACCGCAGGCCCGGGTACCGCGACTGCGCGCCGGCGGCCGCCGCGACGAGGCTCTTCGCCTGGGCGGCGGTCCCGCCCTCGATGTCGAAGTCGATCCCGACGAGATGGGGGCTGGCGTAGCGGCCGATGAAGGCCGCCAGGTCCGTTCCGCTCGTGCACGTGAACGTTCCAGCCGCTCCCCCGGTCGACACGATGTAGTCGACACCGGCCGCGTCGAGCGGACCGATGTTGGCCGACACGAGCGCCGCCGGGGTGACGCCGGCCCAGGTCTCCGCCGTGCACGGCCCGGTCGCGAACGCGAGGGTCACGGCGTCGAGGGCGGTGGCGTCGCTCTTGAGCAGGCCGCCGGAGCCGACGAGGGGCCGCACGGTGCCGGTCACGGCCGACCGCATCGCGTAGGTGTTCCAGTCCATCGCGACGGTGATGTCCTTGTACGGGCTGAACACGAACCCGGGCGCAGTACCGGTGGTCGGGGTCGATGTCGGAGTCGGCGTGGGCGTGGGAGTCGGCGTGGGAGTCGGCGTGGGTGTCGACGCGCCGGCGATCTGGCACGGTGCCGGGGCTCCCCCGACGAGGGCGGTGCATGTCGTGGGAGACGACGCCGCCCCGACGTCGGTGAACCCGGCCGTGACGGTGCCGCCGGCAGGGATGGCGCCGTTCCACGAGGCGTTCGACACGCGGAGCGCCCCGCCGGAGGTACCGCCGACGCCGCTCCAGACGGTCGAGACCGTTCCGGTCCACGGCAGCGTCACGGCCCAGGAGGTCGTGGCGACGCCGCCGAGATTGGTGACCGACAGGTTGACGGTGCGGCCGCCGTCCCACTGGGTCGGGACAGCGAGCGTGACCCGCAGGCCGGCGCCCGGGGTGACCGTCGGCGTCGGGGTCGGCGTCGGGGTCGGGGTCGGCGTGGGCGTCGGGGTCGGCGTCGGGGTCGGCGTGGGCGTCGGGGTAGGCGTCCCGCCGTTGACGGCGCACGAGCGACCGGTGACAGCGCACGCGGTCGGAACCGTGACCGCCCCGGGGGCAGGTGCGGCGTTGAGCCCGAAGGTCGTCGTCGCTCCGGGAGCGAGCGAGGTCTGCCACGACGGAGCCAGGGCCGTGAACCCGCCCGGGGCAGCCGTCGACGTCGCGTTCCAGATGCTCGTGACCGTCATGCCGCTCGTGAACGTGATCGCCCACGGGTTGAGGGCGGCACTCGTGTTGTTCCGAACAGCCACGCTGGCGGTGAACCCGCTCCCCCAGTTGGAGGTCACGGTCCACGTCACGGAGACGTCCGGGGTCGCGGCACCGGCGGCGGAGCGGCCGACAGAGGCGGTCAGCGCGGCCAGGAGCACGACGACGACGGACACGACGGCTGCGCGCAGCGGGCGGCTCACCAGGGACCTCCTCGGGACGACGGGCCCGACCGGCCCGTACGGATCATCCCGACGACCCTCGCAGACCGCACGTCGAACCCGGCTACGACAGGGCTACGGATGGTGATCCGCCTACTCGAGTTGCGATGGCCGTCCCGCGTGTCGTCGCGACGGCGCGCCCACTCAGGAGAACGATGGGCGCCAACCTCGGGGAGGCACCATGAGTCCGGACGCGACGAGTCTGCCCGCGATCGCGCACGAGCTCGACCTGCTGACCAGCGAGCTGCGCGTGCTGGAGTCGCGGCTTCGGACCCATCGGTCGACGGCACCCCACTGGGAGACCGCCCACGTCGTTGCCCAGGCCGATGCCCTGCATGTCCGCGTCGACGCCCTTACCGACGAGGTTCGCGGCTGGCAGGCGCTGGTCGCGGCGGCGGTCAGCCGTGTCGGCGCGCCGGTCGCCCTCGACGCGGCCGGCTGACCCGAGGCCCCTAGCCTGCGCAGGTGAGCGCACCGCTGTCGTTCGAGCGCGCGGCCGAACGTGTCCTGGCGTTCCTGTCGACGCACCTGCCGCTCGCCGTCTGGTCGGTGACACGCGTCGAGAACGGACAGCAGACGTACGTCTACCTCGAGGAGTCGAACACCTACGGGCTCGTCCGTGGCTCGTCGACCCCGTGGGGGCAGACCCTCTGCATCCACGCGGTGGCCGGCCGGACCCCGTCGGTGACGGCACAGGCTCCGGACGTCCCGGAGTACCGGGAGAGCCTGCGCCAGACCGGGCTGACGGTGACGACATACGCGTCCGCGACGATCCTCGAGCCGGACGGGCAGCTGTTCGGCACGGTGTGCGGATTCGATCCGGCGTCCCTGATCGGCCCGGACGACCTGGCGTCGGCGATCGACCTGCTGGCGTTCATGGGCGACATGCTGACCCTCGCGCTCGCGGCGGACCGCGAGCGCCAGGACCTGCACGAGGCCCTCGCCGACTCCGAGGTGGATGCCGAGACCGACGCCCTCACCGGCCTGGCGAACCGGCGACGGTGGGACCGGATGGTGAGCGACGAGGAGCAGCGTTTCCGCCGCCTCGCTGACCCGACGGTCGTCGTCATCGTCGACCTGGACGGGCTCAAGCGCATCAACGACTCCGAGGGACACGCCGACGGCGACGGATACCTACGCGCCGCCGCCGATGCGCTGCGGGCGTCCGTCCGGTCGACCGACGTCGTTGCCCGCCTGGGCGGCGACGAGTTCGCGGTACTCCTTCGCCAGTGCGATGCGGGCACGGCGACCGACGTCGTCGCGAAAGTCGAAGCCTCCCTGGCGGATCGCCACGTCGAGGCATCGATCGGGTGGTCCGTGGCTAACGTCGCGTCGGGTCTGTCCGCCGCCGTCGCCGAAGCCGACGCGCGCATGTACGCACAGAAGGCCACCCGCGCCGCTCGCTGATTCACACGGACGAAACCCCCTGCGCCGCAACTCCTTCGCCACTCGGACGACGCGCGAATGTCAGGGGGATCCGGTAGTGTGTACGTATGTTCGAATCCGATCCCGAGCTTCCCGGCGGCCCCGATGAGGGTGCCGCCGCGGATGAGGCGTGGGTGGATCGGGAGTGTCCGTTCGACGATGACCAGGATGCGCCGCCGTTGCCGGAGGACGTGGAGTTCGTGCCTCCGTCGGCGGGTGAGTGGCTGGCGTCGGCGTGTGGTCAGACGCCCGGTGTCGAACTGCTGGACACGCTCGGCCAGATCACCGTGGCCGACCTGGACGCGAACGACGCGGTGACCTACCTGCAGCAGCGACAGCGGGCCGTGTCGTGGCTCTCGGGCGTCGAGGCGCAGGACCGCGCCCGGGTGACGGCGAAGGTCGTCGACGAGGTGCACGGGATCCTGGCGGCCGACGCGGTGGCGGGTCGGCCGCAGTACGTGGCGCCCGAGCAGGTCGCCTGGTCGGAGGTGACGGCGGCGTTGCGGTTGTCGCCGGTGACCGGGGAGGCCCGGATCCTGGAAGCCGAAGAACTCACCACGACGTGGCGGCCGATGCTGGACGGGATGATCGCGGGGAAGATCACGATCGAGCATGCGCGGGCGATCGGACGGCAGCTGCGGAACCTTCCCGGCTTCGGCAGTGCCGATCCGACCGAGCAGGCGGAGTATGCGAAGCACTGCGCCGAGGTCCTCGCGGCGGTCGTCCCGTTCGCCGCCACCCACACCCCCGGGGAGAGCGGCAAGAAGACCCGCGTGCTGGTGACCGCGATCGACCCCGCCGGGGCGCGGAAGCGGCGGCGTAAGGCGGCGGAGCAGGACCACGGCGTGTTCCTGAACCCGGTCGAGCCCGGCACGTCGGAGATTCGTGCGGTGATGCCGACCGCGCACGCCGAGGCCGTCATGCAGGCCGTGAACACGCTGGCGAAGGATCAACGGTTCGAGGTCGCGGACGGGTGCATCACCGCCGGTCAGCGGCGCGTGGCCGCGCTGGTGGCGCTCATGCTGGGTGATCCGGGGTCGGTCGGTCAGGTCACCGGGCCGGTGCAGGAGGCGAAGCTCTCCGTGCACGTCAACGTCCTCGTCCCCCTCGAGACGATCATCGGCGTCAGTGAGCAGGGCGGCCGGATCGGGAACACCCCGTGCACCGCGGACGAGATCACCGACCTGATCGCCCAGGCGTCGTTGGAGTCATCCACGATCCGACGCCTGGTCACGGACTCGACCGGTTGCATCCTCGACGCCGGCCGCCGGCACTACCTCGCCAGCGACCTCCAGAAGCTGGTTATCCGGCTGCGCGACCAGCAGTGCCGGTTCCCTGGGTGCTCCCGGCCGGCTGAACGGTGCGAGATCGACCACGCCCAGCCCTACGACGCCGGCGGGTCAACCGACCAATGCAACCTCGGGCCGCTGTGCAAGTTCCACCACGAGCTGAAGACCGCCGGCTACTGGCACATCACCACCAGCCACCGGGATGGGTCGTGCACCTGGCGATCACCCCTCGGCCGGATCTACCAACACGAACCACCCGACCTCGTGCCGCCACCACCCCGACCACCGGACGATCCGCCCCCCTTCTGAGCCCGGGCAGGAGTTCGGGACTTTCGGCCACCCCTCCACGCTCGTTCGCGTCCGTACGATCGAGGCGTGACGACGCTCGACGAGATCCGCGCGACCGTGACCGACCCGTACCTGACCTACCGGCAGCGGGTGCACGCGCTGGCCGGACTCGCCGAGAACCTCCTGGAGCCCCCTGCCGTCAGTGGCGCCTGCCGCGCGGCGCAGGACTGCGGCATCGTCTGCGACATGTACGAGGGCCACGCGCCCTACCGACCTCGCTACACGCTGCCGGACTACGGCCGACTGCTCGAGCAGGGGTCGGCGTTCCTGGAACTGCCACCGGCCCAGGACCCGGACGACGCCCTCGCCCATCTGCTCATCGCGTACGCCAACGTCCCGTCGATCACCGGGTACCCGGTCTACTTCGGCGACCTCGACTCCCTCCTGCTGCCGTACGTGGAGGCTGCCGGGATCGATGACGACGCGCTCGACGCGACGTTGCGCCGGTTCTGGCGGAGCCTGGACCGGATGTTCCCCGACGCGTTCGCGCACACCGACCTGAGCCCGGTCGACAACCGAGTGGCCCGCTCGATCTTCCGGCTCGAGCGCGAGCTGCTCCAGGTCGTGCCGAACATCACGCTCAAGGTCGACCCGGAGAAGACGAGCGACGACTACCTCCTCGACGCGGTCCGCACGGTGTTCGCCTGCGGGAAGCCGCACTTCGTCAACGACCCGATGATGACGTCCGATCTGGGCCCGGAGTACGCCGCCGTCAGCTGCTACAACTCCCTGCGCATCGGGGGCGGATCCCACACGCTCGTCCGGATCAACCTCAAGGAGTCGGTCCTCGCGTGCTCCAACACCGTCGACTCCTACCTCGCCACCGTGTTGCCGGAGCATCTGGAGCTCACGGCCGAGCTCATGGAGGCGCGGATCCGCTTCCTCGTGGAGGACGCCGGCTTCTTCGAGTCCGACTGGCTCGCGCGCGAGGGCCTGCTCTCCCTGAGCCGGTTCTCCGCGATGTTCGGCATCTACGGCCTCGCGGAGGCGACGAACCTGCTGATCGCGCGCGATGGTCGGGCCGGCACGTACGGCCACGACCTCGAGGCGGACGACCTCGCGTTCCGCATCACGTCCCACATCGCGGACTGGGTGCGTGAGCGGCCGATGCCGTACTGCGCCGGTAGCGGCGGCCATGCCCTCCTGCACTCGCAGGCCGGGATCGACCTCGACGTCGACGTCACCGCGGGCACGCGAATCCCCGTCGGCACCGAGCCGCCGCTGCACCTGCACCTGCGCACAGTCGCGCGCCATCACCGGCTCTTCCCTGCCGGGATCAGCGACGTGCTGTCGTTCGACGAGACCGCGACACGCAACCCACAGGCGGTCGTCGACGTCATCCGAGGCGCGTTCGCCAGCGGCATGCGGGACTTCACGTTCAATCTCGACAGCAACGACTTCATCCGTATCACCGGGTACCTCGTGCGCAAGTCCGACCTGGCGCGGCAGCCCGGGGCCCGGCACGGGAGCGACTTGCTCGCTGCCGGCTCGGTCGCGGCGTCCCATGTCGACCAGCGCGCGGTCAAGCGGGTGATCAGCGGTGAGAGCGGGGCAGGCGCTCGTCGCTGACGTCGTCCCGTTCTCCTGGGTCGACGGCCCGGGCAACCGGTTCGCGCTGTTCCTCCAGGGCTGCGGGTTCGACTGCCTGGCCTGCCACAACCCCCAGACCATCCCGGACGACTCCGTGCATGCCCAGAAGCTCTCCGTCGACGACGTGCTCGCGCGGCTGAGGGAGGCGGTTCCCTTCGTGACCGGGATCACGGTCTCCGGGGGAGAAGCGACGCGGCAGTGGCCGTTCGTCCGCGAGCTGTTCGTGGCGATCCGGGAGAGCAGTGACCTTCGTCACCTCTCGACGATGGTCGACAGCAACGGCGACGCGTCCGCGCAGGTGTGGCAGGACCTGGCACCTGTCATGGACGGCGCGATGATCGACCTGAAGGCGCTCGACCCCGACGTGCATCGCTACCTCACGGGGCGCGACAACGACGTCGTGCTCGCCTCGATCCGCACGCTCGCGGAGCTGGACCGCTTGGCCGAGGTCCGGCTCCTGCTCGTCCCGGGCCGGAACGACAGCGACGACGTGCTCGCCCGCACCGCCGACTGGCTCGTCGGAATTGATCCGAACATTTCCGTGCGCCTGAACCTGTTCGCGACCCACGGCGTGCGGTCGCCGGCGAAGGGCTGGACGGCCGCGACCAGCGCCGATCGGGCGCGCTACGAGGCGGTGCTCACGAACCGTGGGCTCACGATTGTTACTGCCTCGTAACGATTGTCCGAACAGACCCGTCGTGGCTCGCGCGCCCGTTCCGGCGGTGGTTAGGCTGAGCCGCACCGTGCGCCGCTGTTCGGCGGGCCGCACTGACTAGGAGGCACATTGAAGACCAATCTGAAGCTGGCGGCGGCGGTCATCGCCGTGTCGGCGATGGCGCTGGCGGGCTGTAGTTCCAGCTCGTCGTCCGACACCTCGTCGGCCGCGACCTCCGCCGCAGCGTCGGCTACTGCGGCCGCATCCGAGTCCGCGGCTCCCGCGGAGTCGGCGTCGGCAGAGGCCTCGCCGGCCGCGACGCTCGACGGCTCGAGCGTCAAGGTCGGCCTGGCGTACGACATCGGTGGCCGTGGCGACCAGTCGTTCAACGACTCGGCCGCGGCCGGCCTGGATCTCGCGGTCAAGGACTTCGGCGTCGAGACCAAGGAGCTCGAGGCCACCAGCGGTGAGACCGACGCGCAGAAGGAGGAGCGGCTCAACTCCCTCGTCGACGCCGGCTACAACCCGATCATCGCGGTCGGCTTCGCCTACGCCGCCTCGATGGACAAGGTCGCCAAGGCGAACCCGGACGTGAACTTCGCGATCATCGATGACGCGTCCTCGCAGCTGCCGAACCTGGCGAACCTGACCTTCGCGGAGAACCAGGGCTCCTACCTGGTCGGCGCGATTGCCGCCCAGGCGTCGAAGACCGGCAACGTCGGCTTCGTCGGCGGCGTCAACGTCCCGCTGATCCAGAAGTTCCAGGCGGGCTTCGAGGCGGGCGCCAAGGCCGTCAACCCCGACATCAAGATCCAGGTCAAGTACCTGACCGAGCCGCCGGACTTCAGCGGCTTCGGTGACCCGGCCAAGGGCAAGGTCGCGGCCGAGGGCATGTTCCAGAACGGCGCCGACGTCGTGTACCACGCGGCTGGTGGCTCCGGTGCGGGCGTGTTCGAGGCGGCCAAGGCGGCCAAGGGCTGGGCGATCGGTGTCGACTCCGACCAGTACCTGACCGCGGCACCGGAGGTGAAGGACGTCGTCCTCACCTCGATGCTCAAGCGCGTCGACGTGGCCGTCTACGAGTT
>OFJB01001277.1_pt1 | contig 10158 bp, 13 predicted proteins | sample 1775081 | NCBI WGS metagenome assembly OFJB01 (sample SAMN08195771, study PRJEB24354) | sludge metagenome | isolation source: initial sludge from phenol fed wastewater aerobic bioreactor | place: India: Nagpur | collected 2016-06-05 | reverse complement strand
CGAAGGTGCGCCCGCCATCCGTCACCGCCGTCAGCGTGAAAACCGAAGCCGTGCCGTCGGTGCCGCCGCTGAGCCAGATTGTTCCCGTTCCGCCTGTCTCGGCATAGCTGTCGAGCGTTACATCGCCCGACACGCGCACCGCAGAAAAGGACGAGACGCTATCGCCTGCGTCGAGCGGGATCGGCCAAGGATAGTCGAGGACTTCCTGCGGGTCTTTGGCAAACTGGCTCGTCATCGCCCCGATACTACGCTTTTGATCGTCCGCGCCCCTGCCGCCGTCAGGATGGTGCGATCGGATGCGCCCGCGCCGATGATGCGCTCGCTCGGCCCGCCGATGATGATGCGGCTGCCATGGGCGTCGATGATCGTGCGCGCGGTCGAGGGGGGGAGCTGATTACCGCCCTCGCCCTCATAGGCATCTGTCGCCCCTGCCGATTCCTCAATCGCCTCGTCGATCGACAGCACGACGGCTTCATCGTCATTCGCAGCGACGGGCTCGGACAGCGCATAGGCGAAGATCAGGGCAATGCTCTGCGCCGCCGACGCGGTGGCCTGCTCGTCGATGCTGGCGCCCATTACGCTCGCGTTCTGCGATGCATCGCCCGGCGTCAGGCTTTCAGAGCGCGCGGCCTGCATGATCGCTGCAGCTGATTGGCTGGCGGCAGGGGTAAGCGTTTCCGATCGCGCCGCGGCAAGCGTCGCCACCGTCGCGGCGCTTTCGCCCGCCGTCACCGCTTCCGATAGGGTTTCGTCATAGGTGACAGCGCCGCCCTCGACGCTGGCAGTCGATTCCTCGCTGGCCGCTATGCTTTCGTCCAGGCTGGCGTCGATCGTCGATGATGCGGCGCATGTGGCGGATTGTGTCGCAGATCGTCATCCGATCGCCCTTGCGGTAATAATCGACGGCGAATTTGCGCTCGCCCCGCAAGGCAATGGTCGCGTCCAGAAAGGACATGCCCTTCGGAACGCGACCAAGATTCGTTATACCTGTCTCGTCGGCTAGATCAGCCCTCACGGCCCAGCTCGATCGCCGCGACAATATCGGCGTTGGTGGCGCCGTCCTCGATCTCCACGCCCTCTGCGGCCGCAATCTCGAGAAGCTGAGCCTTGTTCTTGCCCGTCAGTGCAGGCGGATCGTGCGGCAATGAACCGCCGGCCTTGCCATCGCCGTCATGGTCGAGCGGTTCGGCCTTCGCGTCGATTTCGACCATATCGCCGGGCATGGCAAGAATTGCAGCGGAGGCGATCGAGACGGCTTGACCCGCCTCGACCCAAAGCCGCTCGCCATTCCGCAGCAAGACGCCGCGGAGGCCCTTCGATACGTTCTTGAACGCCGCCACGATTACGAGGCCGCAATGTCCACGGCGGTCTTGGCCTTCGGAACGTGGTTGTCATAACCGCCGATGTTCATCACACCGGGGACTTCCCACGAATACGGCCCCTTCTGCCAGACATTGCCGAATTCGTGCCCGCCGCCGGGCAAGTGGAATTCATGCGCGTCGGTTTCGTTCGCATAAGCGATTAGGCGCTTGACGCCGCCCGTGCCCGCCGTTTCCAGCGCCACGACCTTGGTCAGGCCCACGACCCCGTGCTTGGCCGCCACATAGGCGGACTTCTGGGCTGATCCCACCAAGCCGTGCACCGATGCCACATTGATGATGCGGCCCCAGTTGGCGCTCTTCATCGCGGGCAGGGCCAGGCGCGAGGTGTGGAAGGCACTGGTCAGGTTGATGGCGATGATGGAGTCCCAGCGTTCGACGGGAAAGTTCTCCACATTGGCCACGTGCTGGATGCCTGCGTTGTTGATCAGGATGTCCACGCGGCCAAACTGGCTGGCGCTGTACTTCATCATGTCTTCGATGTCGGCCACACGGCTCATATCGGCGCCGTGGTAAGCCACCTGGGCGCCCGCAGCCTCGCCAGCTGCCAGCACCTCGGCGCGGGGGCCATCCACATCGCCAAAGCCGTTGAGCACGATGTTGGCGCCCTGGCGCGCCAGGGCCTTGGCGATGCCAAGACCAATGCCGCTGGTGGAGCCGGTGACGAGGGCAGTTTTGCCTTTCAGCATAGGAGTCTCTCCGAATGAATTACGATGCGACGACAAGAAAAAGTCGGCACTCAGGGGCAAGCGATGGGTGCCAACGACCACAGCATTATCGAGCGCTGCCCCCAGATTTCGCACCCATGATTGAACCTACGCTGAACTACGTACTGTGCCCAGGCCCTGCGGCCGCGCCGGAGACTCCAGACCGCGCACCCGCTCCCGCACAGCAGCACCGCATGGCGTACTGGGAGTGGAACGCCACCGGCAACCCGGTGCACCCGCATGTCATCGTCTGCGTGCATGGCCTGTCGCGCCAGGGGCGGGATTTTGATGCGCTGGCCCGTGTGCTGAGCCAGCATGCACGGGTGGTCTGCCCCGACGTGGTGGGCCGAGGCCGCAGCGACTGGCTGGCTGACCCTATGGGCTATCAGATTCCCCAATACGCGGCGGACATGCTGGCATTGCTGGCGCAGTTGCACCAGCAAGCCCCCATTACCACTCTGGACTGGGTGGGCACGAGCATGGGTGGGCTTATCGGCATGGGCATCACCGGCCAGCCGGGCCTGCCTTTGCCGGTGCCTGTGCGCCGGTTGGTTTTGAACGATGTGGGGCCCGTCATCCAGTGGCAGGCGCTGCAGCGCATCGGGCAGTATCTGGGGCAGCCCGCACGGTTTGCATCGCTGCAGCAGGCGGCCGATGCGATGTGGGCCATCTCCACCAGCTTTGGCCCCCACACGCCCGCCCAGTGGCTGGAGCTGTCGCGCGCCATGGTGCGTGAGCTGCCGCACTCCGCCGGAGGCGGCTTGGCGCTGCACTATGACCCGGCGATTGCCGTGCCTTTCAAAACGCTGACGCAGGAGGCAGCAGTGGCGGGCGAGGCGGCGCTGTGGCAGCTGTATGACCACATCACGGCGCAGACGTTGCTGTTGCGCGGTGCACAGTCCGACCTGCTCTCGCGCGAGACGGCGCAGGCCATGGCGCAGCGCGGGCCCCGCGCCCAGGTGGTGGAGTTTGACGGTGTGGGCCACGCGCCCACGCTGGTGGCTAAAGACCAGGTCGCCGCAGTTGTGGATTTCTTGCTGGCGGCAGAAGGCGCTGTGGCCGGATGAAAACCAACCCCCCTGCGCCAGCGTCTCTCACCCCCCAGACCGACGCTGTCCCTCAGCTCATCGCCGCCACGGCCCACACCCTGCCGGAGCAGGTGAACGCACTGGCGCGTGCGCGCGCGTTTGCCGAACCGCTGATGGCGGGCGAGACGCTCGACTCCGGCGAGAACACGCTGGCCCATGCCGATGCGGTGGCCGCCATCCTCAAGGGCATTGGCGGCTCTGAAGCCATGCAGGCGGCCAGCTATCTGGTGCATGCTTGCATCCACCTGAACAAGCCCGAAGAAGTGATCGCCAAGGCGTTTGGCGCCAACTTTGCCGCGCTGGCGGTGGAGACCACCAAGCTGATGCGCGTGCAGCAGCAGGCCCGCGCGGCTGCGCCGCTGGACGACCCGGCCGTGCAGACAGAGAACGTGCGCAAGATGCTGCTGGCCTTCTCGCGCGACCTGCGTGTGGTGATGCTGCGGCTGGCCTCGCGCTTGCAGACGCTGCGCTTTCACGCGGCCAGCAAGCGCCCCGTGTCGCCCAGCCTGGCGCGCGAGTCGCTGCAGGTGTTTGCGCCGCTGGCCAACCGCCTGGGCATCTGGCAGGTGAAGTGGGAGCTGGAAGACTTGTCCTTCCGCTTTCTGGAGCCCGACACCTACAAGGAAGTGGCCCGCCTGCTCGACGAAAAGCGCGGCGAGCGTGAGGTCTACATGGAGCAGCTGCGCGCGCGGCTCGAATCCGACCTGCGCGCCCGCAGCATCAGCGCCACCGTCGCGGGCCGGCCCAAGCACATCTACAGCATCGTCAAGAAGATGCGCGGCAAGTCGCTCAACTTCGACCAGGTGTTCGATATCCGCGCGTTGCGCGTGGTGGTGCCCACGGTGAAGGACTGCTACGCCGCCCTGAGCTGGGTACATGAGCAGTTCAAGCCCATCGTGGAGGAGTTTGACGACTACATCGCCAAGCCCAAACCGAACGGCTACCAGTCGCTGCACACCATCGTGCGGGACGACAACGGCAAGCCCATCGAGATCCAGATCCGCACCCAGGCCATGCACGAACACGCCGAGCATGGCGTGGCAGCGCACTGGGCCTACAAGGAGGCTGGTGCCAAAGGCTATGCGGGTGTGTCTGCGACGGGCGAGTACGACGCCAAGATCGCCGTGCTGCGCCAGTTGCTGGCATGGGAACGGGACCTGGCCGGCGCGTTGCCCAACCGGGGCCTGTTCGAGGACCGCATCTACGTGCTGACCCCCGATGCGGCCGTGGTGGAGCTGCCTCAGGGCGCCACCCCGGTGGACTTTGCCTACGCGGTGCACACCAGCCTGGGCCACCGTTGCCGGGGGGCCAAGGTCGATGGGGTGATGGTGCCGCTCAACACGCCGCTGCAGAACGGGCAGACGGTGGAAATCTCCACCGTCAAGGAAGGGCGCCCCTCGCGCGACTGGCTCAATGCCGAGCTGGGCTATCTCACCAGCAACCGCGCCAAGGCCAAGGTGCGCGCCTGGTTCAACGCCCAGGCCACGCACGAGACCATCGCCCGGGGGCGTGAGGCGGTCGAGAAGCTGCTGCAGCGCGAGGGCAAAACTGCCGTCAAGCTCGATGACCTGGCGGTGCAGCTGGGCTTCAAGTCGGCCGATGCACTGTTTGAAGTGGTGGGCAAGGACGAGTTTTCGCTGCGCAACATCGAAACGGTGCTGCGCCCGCCCGAGCCCGTGCTGCAGCCCGACGACTACCTGCTGCTCAAGAAAACCCGCACCAACGATTCGGCCCCCAAGGGCGGTGTGCTGGTGGTGGGCATCGACTCGTTGATGACGCAACTGGCCAAGTGCTGCAAGCCGGCACCGCCCGACACCATCCGTGGCTTTGTCACGCGCGGCAAGGGGGTCAGCGTGCACCGTGCCGACTGCAGCAACTTTCGCGAGATGGCGGCACGCAATGCCGAACGCGTGATCGATGTGGAATGGGGAGCGCCCAAGCCTTCAGCATCGACCGCGGTCTACCCGGTGGACGTGGCGGTGGAAGCCGCCGACCGCCAGGGCCTGTTGCGCGATATCTCGGAAGTGTTTGCGCGCGAAAAAACCAATGTGATCGGCGTGCAGACCCAGTCCGTCAAAGGCACGGCCTGGATGACTTTCACGGTGGAAGTGTCGGACTCGGGCCGCCTGAACAAGGTGCTGGGCATTGTGGCGGGTGTGCAGGGCGTCCGTTCTGCCCGCCGGCGTTGATGTGATGCGATCGCGGGCTTTCCTGTGAGCCCGTTCCCCGCGCATTGTGTGATTTGTAGCGCGTCGAGCCCGAATGGCTGTTTTTTATGGCTATAATCGTGGTCTTGATAATGACAGGCGCGTAGCTCAGCTGGTTAGAGCACCACCTTGACATGGTGGGGGTCGTTGGTTCGAGTCCAATCGCGCCTACCAAGTTTTTTCTGAAAGAGACCAGCTTTCAGTCTGATAAAAACTTGGCACAGCACCGCAATCGGTGTTCACGCAGCAAGCCACCGCAAGGTGGCTTTTTCGTTTCTGCTTCTGGCTTCTTGCGTCCTGGGCTTTTGTTGGGGCACGGAGCGCAAAAGGCTGCACGTCATACGGCGCCTCGCGCATCAGTCGCCCACGCGACACATTGGTGCGCGACATCATCAGGGTATTCCTTTGCCGCTGCCGCGCAGCAGTCTCCCTAGAATGTGCTGCACTGCAATACATGGGTTTTGAGCCCGAGGAGTTCGTTGTGTCCGAACCGAAAAGCGCTGCGTCCAAATCGACCCAGCGTGTCATCAAGAAGTACCCCAACCGCCGTCTGTACGACACAGACACCTCCACCTACATCACGCTGGCCGAAGTCCGCCAGCTGGTGATGGACCACCAGAACGTGGTGGTGCGCGACGCCAAGACGGGCGAAGACCTCACGCGCAGCATCCTGCTGCAGATCATTCTGGAAGAGGAGGCGGGCGGCGCCCCGATGTTCACCGAGGCGGTGTTGGCCAACATCATCCGCTTCTATGGCCATGCCATGCAGGGGTTCATGGGCGCGTATCTGGAGAAGAACGTCCAGGCCGTTACCGATGTGCAGGCCAAGCTGGCTGGGCAGTCACAAAGCGTGACGCCCGAGATGTGGTCGCAATTCATGAGCCTGCAGTCGCCCATGCTCAAAGGCATGATGGGCAACTACGTCGAGCAGTCGCAGACCATGCTGGCCCAGATGCAGGAGCAAATGCAAAAGCAGACGGAGCAGATGCTGGGAGCATTTGGCATCAAGCGCTGAACCTGAGAGCCGCTGACCCGCAGGGGCAATCTTTCCGGGGTGGCCGCCGCGATTTCACGGGTGCCCCGCCCACGCTCCGACGGTGGCCAGCAGGGAACTGAATGGATCACCTTACCGGCCTTGCGCGGGAACTGGGACAATACGGGGCTATGAGCGAAGCAATTGCCCCCACCAAAACACCCAAAGTCGGATTCGTCAGCCTGGGCTGCCCGAAGGATGGCGAGTGTATACGCTCCATGCGCCCATGAAAAAGGCCCGCTTCTGCGGGCCTTTTCATTGAGGCAAGGGGGTGCTACGTGGCGGCGATAGGCTTGCCCAGCGTGCGCAGGTAGCCCTTGCCCATCATGGTGTTGCGAAAGTTGTTGAGGGCCACGGCCTCGGCCTCGCGCGCCACGTCGTCGCCAGCTGCCAGCACGTGGCCACCTTCGTCCACGATGGCCAGGCGGGCGGGCTTGCCGTTGACCAGGACTTGCAGCCCCTCGTGGCTTGTCGCGCAGATCACGATGCCAGGCAGGGTGCCTGTGGGTTGGGTGCCAATCATCAGTTACCCCCTTTCGCTTTGACAGGGTAGTCCTCAATGGTGGGTGTGCCATGGCTGCAGGGTTGGCGCCATTCCGGCCACTTGCGGTCGGGGTGCATATCCAGCCAAATGAAGCTGCCGCAGATATCTATCCAGTGGCATTCCCAGCGGCCTCCGTGCCAGCGGCGGTACCACTGATAACGCCCAAGCAGGGACTTACAGAGCCTAGAGCGAAAGACGTTCATCCTGCCGCCTCCGTGCTGCTGGCTGGGGTGTACAGCACGTCCACCACCATGCCCGACTCCAGACACTGCGGCACCTCGGCACCGTTGGCCATCTGCAGCACGATCTCGCCAGCCAGGTGTTTGATGCTTGAGACCTGCGCCTGCAGCTCGCAGTGGTTGGACTCCATCAGGCCCAGCAGGGGCGCGCCATCTTCCGTTGCGCGTGTGATGAATACGGGGTGCCCGTTGTGCTCTATGACGCTAGCGCCTGGTGGGGCGTTTTTGATGGCGTCCACCAGATCTTGCGACAGCGGCCGCAGCTTGGTGGACTCACCACGCTGGTGCAGCATCATGGCGAAGTTGCCCACGTCCACCGGGTCGCCCTTGTTGACGTGCCTGCGCAGATCCAATGCAAGGCTATCCTGGTTGCATTGCTCCTTGTCCTCCCAGCCGCTTCGCCCCTTGGCCCGTGCGCTGGCCAGCTTGGCTTTCATGGCAGCGGCGAAGCGGTCCACGGCCGCGTCGTCGGGGTGGGCTGTATAGGGCAGCAGGCCGGTTCGCATCACCACCTTGGCAACTTTGCGTGGCAGAGTGGCAGGGTCAACCGGGCGCTGGCCGTGCGCGCGCAGGCCGTCATAGATGCCAAGGAGCTGCTGCAGCTCAGGCAGCATTTCGTCTGGCCAAGGGGCACCGGCAAGCATGCAGGTCAGGTCACGCGCCTCGGCGGTGGTGAGCGGTGCATAGGGGGTGGTTGATGCGGGAAGCAACCCCAGCGCATCCCGCGCCTCATACGTGGCCACCTTCTTACGCAGGGCCTGCAGCTCGGCCTCGATGCCGTTGGTGCGCGCGCGGCAGTCGTCGTTGCAGTAGGGCCGGAAGGGTGCGGCCGCGAGCAGCTCGGTGATCTGCAACACCAGCTGCGTGTAGGTGCGGCCGGGTGTCTCTGTCCAGCCGTTGGCCAAGAAGCTCAGGCAATCCTCTAGGCTCATGTCCTGGCGGGCTCCCTCGTGATAGGCCAGCTTCTCCAGAAGATCCGGGCGGCGGCAGTTGTCGGCCGCAGCGGGTTCTGGTTGCCGCACAGGGCGCAGAGTGAGGCGCAGGAAGTGATTGCCCATGGCGAGGGGCTGACGTGGTTCGGTCTCCAGCGTGGGCAGCGCACCGTATAGGCGCGCAAGGTGGGTGAGGTTCCCGGCAGCTGCGAGGATCATTCGATAGGCCTGTGGGGCGAGGGTGTTCATGCTCAAACTCCTGCAAGCGCCAGCTGCTCGCTGGCCGGGGTGGTGTTGATGACGACGGCACCGGCTGTGCGGCGCACGTCTGCGGCCGCGTGGTCTTCGGCGCGCTGGTATTCGCCGCGCGTGAGGTGGCGCAGCTGGTGGTGGTAGATCTGCAGGCCGTCGCGCACCAGGTCCAGCTCTTCGTAGTACAGAGCGGTGGGGCGCCATTCGCCCGAGGCCATGGCGCGGCGCATGATGCCGTCGAGGGCGCGCTGTGCGGGCTCGATGTGGCCGCGCGTGCCTCGCACCGGGCTGGTGAGGGCCACCGAGTCGGCAATGTTCATTGCGCTCACCAGGTGGGCCCACTGCTGTTCATTGGCAACGCCCTCGCGCAGGGCTTTGAACGCCTGGCGTAGCGGGGCCATGATGGTTTCGACCTGGCTGTGGTCCAGCAGCGCGGCCTGCCAGGCTGCGAGGCGTACGGGGTTCTGCACACGTGTGCGCGGTTGGCGGGGTTTGCGGCCGTGGGTCATAGTGGCAGTGCCTCCTGTGCAGGGGCAGGCGTGCGGCGGTTCCATGCCTCGGCCACCAGCGGGCGGCAGTCGTCGCCAGCGCTGATGCGGTACATGGTGGCCAGGCCGCAGCGGGAGCATTCGACCCAGTTCCATCCGTCTGCATTCGTGTGCATGGCTGCAGGGCCTCCGCAGCATGGGCAGGGCTTGAGAGGGATTTGAGGGTCTGTCACAGCACCACCCCCTGCGGCAGCGTGAAATAGCCCAGCGCGCCCTTGCAGGCCTGAAACTCCACGGGCTCAGCGCCCTGCAGGACGTGGGCGTATTCGCCGGTGAAGAATGGCGACTCGTGGAAGCGTGTACACGCCACCAGGTTGGCTTTGCCGACGATGCCGCCGCGTGGCAGATCCTTGGGCGCTGGCAGCGCGTCAACGATGTGGCGCAGGCTTGGGTGGCTGCGCAAGAAGGCCACACAGTCGTCGTAGTCATCGCGCGTCATGCCCTGGCTGGCGTGGATGGCCACGGGGCCCCGGTAGTGGGTGTGCCAGGTGCGGTTTTCCACGGGCTTGTAGCCCATGGTGATGAGCCAGGGCCAGGGCTGGCGGATGCTGATGGCTTTCATTGCACAGGCCCCTTTGGCGCGCGCGCATTGGCCTCGGCTGCTGCAACGTTGGCCAGCGTATCGGTCAGCATGGCAGCGCGGTCCACGCCGATCTTGCGCGCGATGATGGCGGCCGTAGCGGACAACAGGCTGCAGCAGAATGCCTCGAATTCTTCGGGTTCCAGTTGCTGCGTGGCGAACTCAACGGGCTGGGTCAGCAGGCTGGTCGCGATCTGCATGCCGAGTTCGACCGGCGTGCCAGTGAGAGTGATGCTGGTGGTCGTGGTGGCGTTGCTCATTCCAGCACCTCCAGCTCTTCGGTGCCGAAGGTCATGAACGTGGCCACGCCGCCCTTCACGCCGGGGAACATGATTTCCCAGCCGTCAGCCGTGCAGGCCTTCACCGTGCCCTGGCGCCAGCGGTATTCGTTGCGATGCATGTCAATGGGGTTGGACAGCACGCGCACCTTGCTGCCGATCAGCGGGTCTGCCTTGTAGGGCTCCACTTCGGCGCTGGTGATGTTGAGAACGGCCTCATTCGATTTGGGGCCGAAGTGCAGCACCAAGTCCTTTGTGCCGCCCTTGGCCACCCAGCACACTTGGCCGCAGGTCTTGAGGCGCTTGCCGTTCGGTCCGCGCACGTCTTCTTTGATGCGCACCAGGGCGCCCTTGTCAATCTCGGGCAGTGG
>OFJB01001275.1_pt1 | contig 10163 bp, 8 predicted proteins | sample 1775081 | NCBI WGS metagenome assembly OFJB01 (sample SAMN08195771, study PRJEB24354) | sludge metagenome | isolation source: initial sludge from phenol fed wastewater aerobic bioreactor | place: India: Nagpur | collected 2016-06-05 | reverse complement strand
GCCGTCGCCGAGTCCGTCGAAGGTCGAGAATGTCAAGAATGCGCCCGCGGCGCCCGCAGCGCCCGTCAATCCGGCTTGGCAGGCGGCGCAGTATGTCAAGTTCGAAGACGAGCGCACGCGCCCTGTGCGGGATCTCGTGGCGGCGATCCCGGAACTGCCGGAGCGGGCGCACGCGCGAGTGGTCGATATCGGATGCGGCCCGGGCAATTCCACGGAAGTGCTTGCGGCCCGATATCCCCACGCAGAGGTGCTCGGACTGGACAGCTCGGGCGACATGATCGACGCGGCGCGCTCGCGTCTGCCGCAATTCCGCTTCGAAGTCGCCGACATCGCCACTTGGCAGGCGGGCCCGTTCGACGTGGTGCTGGCCAACGCCGTGCTGCAATGGCTGCCGGATCACGAGACGCTGTATCCACGCCTCGTCGCCTGCCTGGCGCCTGGTGGCTCGCTGGCGGTGCAGACACCCGACAATCTGGACGAACCGGCGCATCGACTGATGCGGGAGGTGGCAGCCGACGCGCGGTGGGCCGACCGGCTCAAGGGCGTGGAGCGCACGGCGCGTCACGACGCAATGTTCTATTACCCGCTGCTGCGCGCCCTGTGCTCGCGCATCGACATCTGGCGCACCACTTACCACCATCCACTCGCGGGCGGTACTCCGGCGGTGGTGGAGTGGTTCAAGGGCAGTGCGTTGCGACCGTTCCTTGCAAGGCTCGACGAGGGCGAGCGCGAGGCGTTTCTCGCCCGTTACACCGACGAGATCGCCAAGGCCTATCCGGCACTCGCCGACGGTACGGTGCTGCTGCCGTTTCCGCGGCTTTTCGTAGTCGCCACACGCTGAGCGCGCCGGCGCCGGCCGCTGGCCCGGTGTAAAGTAACGGCCATGAGCGCCGCTCGTCCTCCTCACCAGCCTTTCCGCAATGCCCCGTTGTACTGGCGCTCGTCGCTGGTGCCCGGGGCCGACATGGTCACGGCGGAATACAACGACCATACGTTCGCGCCGCACTGGCACGACGCGTATACGTTCGCGTGCATCGTCGAGGGAGCGGAGCGCTATGCCTATCGCGGCGGGGAGCACGTGGCGGATGCCGGGTCGGTGGCCATCATCCATCCCGGCGAAGTCCACACCGGATCGCGGGAGACCGACTTCGGCTGGCGTTACCGCGTGTTCTACCTGCCGGTGGATTTCGTGCAGGGCGTGCAGCGTCAGTTGACCGACCCGCTGCCCGGGCTGGCGGCATGCGCCGATGCGCTGCCCTGGTTCGGCGATGACGTGGTGCGCGACGTGCAGGTCATGCAGCGGTTGCTTGCCGCCCATCGCCTGCTGCAGACGGGCGCCGATCCGCTGCTCGCCCAGAGCGTGTTGATCGATGCGGTGTCGATGATGTTGGTCCGCCACACGCAGGCGCGTATTCCCGAGACGCCCACGCATCGCGACAGCGTGCGCGTCGAGACGATGAAGGCGCGCTTGTCGGCCGATCTGACCGAGCCGATGTCGCTCACGTCGCTGGCCGAAGCAGTCGACCTTTCCCCATTTCACGCCGCGCGTCTGTTTTCCCGAGAGACGGGCCTGGCGCCGCATGCGTGGCGCAATCAGTTGCGACTGGCGCGAGCGTTGCCCGCACTGCGCGCGGGCGTCTCCGCCACCGACGTCGCACTGGCGCAGGGCTTCAGCGACCTGTCGCACTTCACCCGCTATTTCCGACGCGCGTTCGGTGTGTCGCCCGGAAAATGGAGCGCCGGTCGGGGCGTGTAACCGGTCACGTTCGCAGGGCGAACGTTGCATGCCTCGAGCCTGTGCACGCGTCGGCGCCCCGTTCATTCGGGCTGTTGCATGCGCGCATTGTGCGTCGTGGATCGACGTTTTCACCTGTGAAACACATTGCGGACCGGGCGTTTCAGGGTATTCCATAGGTTTGCCTGAAACGGCTCAAGTTTTCCCGCGAACGATTCGTTAATCCTCGTCAGAGGTACCGGGGAAGGTATCGAACGAGATCCGCCGCGCGAGTCAGGCGGGGGATCTTTCTCGACACGCAGGACGAATCGCTGGACGCGCAAGGCAATGTTCAAGAATCTGAGTATCAGCAAACGGCTTATCGCCGCCTTTTCCCTCAACGTGGTCATGCTGCTCGTCGTGGCGGTGGTGGCGGTCACGAGGATGTCGACGATGGATGCGAACACGCAGCTCATCGTCTCCGACCTGAACCACAAGATTCTGGAATTCCACAACCTGAAGGATCGGGCGGCGCACGTTGCGGTCATTTTGCGCGACATCGTGATGTCGGCCGACGCATCACAGATCGACGCCCGCCTGGCCAAGATCGACGAGTTGCGCGAAGCCAACAACAAGGGCATCGCCGGCATGGCCACCATGTTCTACACGGAGAAGGGCAAGGCGCTGTATCGCTCCCTGACCGAGGCCAACGTGGTCTACAGCAAAGAGCTCGACACGATCAGGACACTGGTGCACAGCGGTGACTTCGCCCAGGCGAAGGCAGAGTTGATGGGGCCCATGCAGAAGGCCCAGGTTGCTTACTTTTCGCCGCTCGACGACCTGATGGGCGTGGGCAAGGCCGTGAGCGCGAAGGAAGCCGCCGACGCCAATGCGGCCTATATCTCCGCGCGGCTGTGGCTGATGCTGACGTTGCTGGCGTCCGTGGTGCTGTCAGTCATTGCGGGGCTGGCGATCGTGCGCTCGGTCACGCGTCCGGTGAAGGCCGCCGCCGAGCTGCTTGGGCTGGCCACCGCCGAGGTGCGGCTGCCGCTGGTCGGCCTGACGCCGGAATCGCGGACGCACGTCTTCCAGACCCTTATGGCGTGCCGTTTCACCGCCCCGCGCATCGTCTTCGGCGAGGAGTCCGTGCATATGCGCGGGCAGCGTGGGGAGACGGATCTGATGGAGGTTGCCGCCTGATGCCGCCGGCCGACGCGCCGATCCGGATCGGCATTGTGGGTATCACGGGGCGCATGGGCCGGGAGATCGTCGCCCTTGCGGCTGACGATCCGGACGTGACGGTGGTGGGCGGTGTCGCCGGGCCGGGGAATCCCGCCCGTGAGGTCGACGGGGTGCCGGTCCTCGGGGCGCTGGCGGACCTGCTGGCGGGCGTCGATGTGATGATCGACTTCTCGACGCCGGAGGGGAGCGTCGCCTCGGCCAGTGCCGCCGCCGAGGCCGGGGTGCCCATCGTGATCGGTACCACCGGGCTCGATGCCGGGCAGATGGAGGTGCTCCGCGCTGCGTCATCCCGCACCGCCGTCTGGTACGCCCGGAATACGGCGCACGGCGTGAATGCGCTGCTCCGGCTGCTGCCGGGCATCGCGGCGGCGCTCTCCGGATACGACATCGAGATCGTGGAGATGCATCACCGCCACAAGAAGGATGCTCCCTCCGGCACGGCGTTGGCGTTGGGCGAGGCCGTGGCGTCCGGCCTGCCGGAGGAGCCGACGCGCGCGGTGCTGGGCCGGGACGGTCATGCGCCGCGCCAGGGGGGCGAGATCGGCTTTCACTCCCTGCGCGGCGGCGGCAATACCGGCGAGCATACGATCGTCTTCGCGAGCGAGGGGGAGGAGATCCGGATCAGCCACCGTGCCCTGAGCCGGGGGGCCTTCGCTGCCGGGGCGATTCGCGCCGCGAAGGCGCTGGCCGGCAGGGAGCCCGGCTGGTACAGCCCGCAGGGCTGAGCAGCCCGTGTCGGTACGGATCGGCCCTACGCTCGCGCCGATTTCATGAGGAGGACCACCGATGACGGCAGAGCCCGCATCGCAACCCCGCGCTCAGGGGCAACGCGCCGCATGGACCGATCTGCCCGGCCGCGTCGTCGTCGCGATCGAGGAGGCGCTGGGATCGCCGGTGGTGAATACCCATTCGATCGGGAGCGGGTTCTCACCGGATGTCGCGGCCCGGATCGAGACGGCGTCCGGCGAGCATGCCTTCGTGAAGGCCGCGTCCGCCAATCCGAACCCGACCGCTCCCCGTTTCCACCGCCGGGAGATCCTCGTCAACCGGGCGTTGTCGGCCGACCCCGCCCTGCCGATCCCCCGCATGCGCTGGACGCTGGACGAGGGCGACGGCCATGATCGGTGGGTCGTGTTGATCTTCGATGCTCTCGACGGGCGCGAGCCGCACCAGCCGTGGGATCCGGATGAGCTGGCCCGAGCGATCGACGCGCTCGACCGGCTGGCGGTGTGCCTCACCCCCTCGCCGGTCCCGGCCGCCGATGTCGGCCATGCCCGGGACTGGTCCATCGTTCGTACGAATTTCTGGCGGCTGCGCGACAACCCGGACGACCGTGAGCGCCTCGACCCGTGGACGCAGCGACACCTGCCCGGCCTGATCGCGCTCAGCGATGCCGCTCCCGAGGCCGTCGACGGGGAGACGTTGCTGCATGCCGATCTGCGGGCGGACAATATGGTGATGACGGAGGACGGTGTCTCCATCGTCGACTGGCCCCATGCGCGGATCGGCGCGGCGTGGCTCGACCCGCTCTTCATGGCGCCAAGCGTGGCGATGCACGGAGGCGGCGATCCGGACTCGTTCCTGCTCCGCTGTGCCTCCGCGAAGGGTGTCGATCCGCGCCGCATCGACGCGGTGCTGGCAAGTGTGGCGGGGTTCTTCACCTCCGCGGCCCTGGAGCCCCCGGCCCCTGGTCTGCCCGGCCTGCGATCCTTTCAGGCGGCCCAGGGCGTGGTGGCGAGGCGCTGGCTGGCGAACCGGATGGGATGGGAATAGCCGCCTCCGGGCGACGGGGCGAGGGGGGCATCGATCGTGCAGGGAACGAGGCGTCCGACCGTTCGCTTCAGCAAGGGAGGTTCCATGTTCGGACAAAGGGCACTGCGGTTTGCCATCGGAGCCGGATTGGCGATGACGCTTGCGTTGACCGGCGCGGGCGGCTCGATCGCCCTGGCCGACCACGGCGACGACCATCACGACGACCACTCCACGCCCGGCAGTACGCGGTCCTTCGGCGCGTGGCTCTACGAGGGGACGTGTGATGCGCTCGCGTCGTCGCCGCTCGAGGATATCGGCGACCTGGAAGCCGATGACTCGCACGATATCGAGCGGGAGCTCGCGCTGACGCCTCCTGCGCCTTCCACGATCTGGTCGGAGGATGAGGATATCCACGGCACCTACGCATCCCTGACCGACAGCCCGCACGCGATTGTCGTGCGCGCCAGTGAGGCAGCGTCGTCCGATGTGATCGCCTGCGGGGAGATCACCCATGCGGCACAGGGCAACGACCCCTTCTCGATCGAGCTTAGGACGGTGAACGACTCCGGCTACACCGGCCAGGCCCGGTTCAGCGTGGAGCAGGACGATCACCAGGACGAGGTGAAGATCGTTGTCGGGGTCTGGGAGGGAACATCCTCCGCGACGCCGGCCGCATAGGACGAGGGTCTCGGTCTCTGTCGCCCGGAGCACGGTTCGGGAAGAACCGTGCTCCGGGCGACTTCATCTGGGCCAGCCTCGCGTGGGTGGAGGGGCTGTCGTCAGGCGGTCCAGGCGGCGAAGCAGTCGGCCACGGCGTCCTGGGCGGGCTTGCCCACAATCGCGAAGGTGGTGTCCTGCTCCGGATGCTCCACCGGGTTGACCGATGTCATCCACCATGCGACTCCGCTCGCCATCCGGCTCCCGTCGCTCGCGGCCGCATTCCGCAGGTAGGCGCACGTCCCCTCGATGTAGGTTCGCTGGAGCCCGGGATCGGCTGGCTGGCCGTCGCCGGGCCAGCTGGCCGGTGCGGCGTAGGCGCTGGGATCGCGCTGCTGCGAGGCGATGCCGGCCTCGCTCACGAAGAACGGCTTGCCGGGGAAGTGGTCCCGGAACGCCTGGAGCGCGGATGTCCACGATTGCCAGGCGGTGGCCACCTCCGCACTGGAGGCATCGTTGCCGAGCCCGTCCAGCGGGTAGTAGGCATCCACGGCAATGCCGTCGAGCGCGTCCATCCAGGACGGGAACTGGGGATAGCCCCCGGTGTCCCAGTTCAGCGCGTAGAGCAGCTTCATGCTCTGGCCCGCCGCTGATGCCCGAACCGTGTCGATCAATGGCTCCCAGTCTCCGGCGTACGTATCCTGTTGGAGCGAGTTGAACTCGGTTCCGATGACGAACCACGACGCGCCGGACGAACCCGCCAGGATGCCGAGCAGGGTGCGGGTATAGGCGGCAAAGAACGCGGCCGGGTCGGTCGGCTGGAGCTCCCCGCGCCATGCACCCTCAGCGATGAGCGGGGCCTCATCCAGCAGCGGGCGGACCCAGACGGTGGATCCCCGCGCCACCGCTGGCCGAATGGCGGCCTGCAACTCGGCTGGAGTGGGTGTATCGCCGTGGACGTGCTGGTCCGAGCCGTCGGGCACTGCCTCGATCCGGCTGCCGGTTACCGAATCGATATAGATCGGGACGTTCAGCACGATGGTGTTGACGTGCATCTGCGCGAGCGTGTCGAGCAACCCCTCGATCTGGTCGTTGCGGGTGGCATCGTATCCCGTGAGGTAGACATTGATGCCCCGCATCGGCACGGCTGGTGCTGCGTCACCCGATGCAAGCGCGGCGCTGGTGCTGCCCATAGTCAGGGCCAGCACCGCCGCGAACAGGGAGAGAAGGGTCAGCCGTGGAGTATGGGAACGGGTGGCGGTTGGCATGGGGGAATCCTGAGGATGGTGGGTGGTGCCAGGCTCGCGATCGGTCATGGAATCAGGCAGCGCGGTCGAGCGCGGCCATGGTGGACGGTGCGGCGTTCGTGCTGGCGCGGCCAACGCCATTGCCTCCGAGCAGGACCGGGTCGTGCCCGTGGACGGTCGCTTCCCAGCGATGGACCTGGCCGCGCACGATCTGCCAGAGCGCCATGTAGGCGGCGGCGCTCAGGAGCAGCCAATGTCCGGCCGCCAGCAGCGCTGCCGGCACGAAGCCGTGGTGCTTCATGTGCAGCGAGGCGGTGGCCGTGGCGAACATGAAGAAGAGCGTGCCGCCAATAAAGGAGAGATTGCCCAGGTAGAGCACCCAGACCGGGAAAAGCGCGTGGATCCACGCCGGCTGGAAGGCGACGTAGATGAGCGTCAGCAGCAGCGAGATCGGGTTCAGGAGCAGGGCGAGCGTCTGCACGCCGACCGTGAGCTGGAAGGAGAGGAAACCGCCCGGCCCGAGGTCGCGGAAGAGCGAAACCGGCCGCCGCATGTGGACCAGCCAGGTCTGCATTGCGCCCTTCTTCCAGCGCGACCACTGGCGGATGCTGTTCCAGAGCACCGGATTCGGCTCTTCCCAGGTCGTCGAATCGAGCATTCGCACGCGGAAGCCGCGGCGGGCGATCCGGATGCCGAGATCGAGGTCCTCGGTCACGTTCCAGGCGTCCCAGCCGCCGAGCTCCTTCAGGGCATCGACGCGGAGGAAGTTCGACGTGCCACCGAGCGGGACCGGCAGGCGCAACCGGTCGAGCGCCGGGAGGAAGAGCCCGAACTGGAGATTGTAGGCAGCGGTCTGCCAGCGGGTGAGCAGGTTCGGCCTCGCCACCAGGTCGCTATCGAAGGCGAGCCGCGCCTGAAGGCAGATCACGTCGGGTTCGGTCTCCCGCAGGCGGTCGAAGGCGGCGACCGCCTGGATCACCTGCTGCGGGTGGGGCGCGTCCTCCACGTCCCAGACGACGACATAGGCACCCCGGGCCTGCTGGAGCGCGACATTCAGCACGCGCGGTTTGGTGCGCGGCGCGATGGCGGGGATCACGACGATCCGGAAGCCGTCCGGCATCACGGCGCGGGCGTTGGCGATGGTCTCTGCCTCGTCGCTGTCGAGCAGGATCATCACGTCCAGCCGGTCCTGTGGGTAGTCGAGCTGCTGGAGGTGGTATGCCAGGCGACGCAGGATATCCTGCCCCTCCCGCTTGATGGGCACCATCACGGAGACGATCGGGGCTTCCGCGCCGCGTGCCCGGATCGCATCGAGGGTGACATCGTCGGCGTGGAGCGGCTTCGAGCGGCCCATGACCCCGAGCAGCACGAACCGCCAGGCGAGGTTGACGGCGTACATCACCATCGCAGCGGCCACTACGATCAGGGCGATCTTGCCGAGGTCGAGCGCCATCAACACCCCCAGCGCGACGGCGGTGATCGCCATCGCCCGGGCCTGCCGCCGCGTGACGAGCACCGCCGCGCTCGACTCATGCGGCAGCGTCTTCGCGCCGGAGACCAGCTGCGGCTGGACGGGATGCGGCATCCTGGGGCGCGCCGTGGGTTCGGAGAGGGCAGTGCGGGCCATGAGGTCATCCTTGTTGCGAGCGGATCGCGGAGGCGGCAGCGCACGGCTACGCTGCCGGCGCGTCTGGTCGGTGCTGCATCAACGGCTGGATTGGCGATGAGGATCAGGTAGGCGGGGCGTTCGCCGGCAGCGTACAGGTGCTGGGCTCGCCGCTCCCGACAAGGCTCGTGCGGCCGTAGAGCACCGCACCATCGGTCTGCATGACGACCCGGAAGGGAGCGAGTGCCGCCGCGTTGTCGTGGAGCGCCGACCAGACCGCATCTTCCCGGCCCGGGGCATTACGCATATAGATCCAGTCGACGTAGTCGGCCGGGTGGGCCAGCGCATCGTCCCAGAGCTTGTAGCTCCCCTCGTAGACCACGTTGCCCATATCGACACCGCTGTAGAAGAGGGCCAGCTCGTTGCCGTGGTTCTCCATCAGCATGCGGGGACGGCTTCCCACGAGCGGGGCGAGGCATGCGCCGATCGCCTCGTCCTGGGTCCGGTTGTCGATTGTTGCCGCCAGCACCGGCTCTACCAGGACGACCGTCGTCCCTGGGGCGGCCAGCACGGTGAGCAGTGCCAGGGCCGCGACAGCCCCTCCGGCAGTGGCCGTGCGTACGCGCGGTGTGATGCCGGGACGAGGAGCGAACGACCGGAGATGGAGCCGCGCGTGCTGGAGGAGGTCCCCTGCCGCCTGGACCGTCACGCCGAGCATCAGCGCGATCAGCGGCAGCATTTGCAGGGCGAAACGCACGTTGTAGTAGCTGCCGGAGATCTGCGGGACATACATCGGCCGCTGGCCGGCAAAGAGCGCGAAGGTGAAGAACGGAACCGGGAAGAGCAGCACCAGCACGCCGATCGTGCGGGTGTCCAGCCGGTCACGGAGCAGGAAGAGCAGCAGCCCGGCAACAGCGAGGACGAGCGTCGCCTGGCCGAAGAGCAGGACCATCGCATACCAGTAGGTCTTGAATGCGACGATCGGGTGGCCGATCGCCACTTCGTTGGCGCCGACCCAGATATTGGCCTCCGCGTAGGTCCCGTTCAGGAAGCCGAGCCAGCCGGTCCCCAGGATGATCTTGTTCCATGCCATCCAGCCAATGATGAATAGCGAGGAGAACACGACGTAGTAGGGGACATAGTCGACGGTCTTTGCCCGATCCTGGCGACGGACGAGCATGATGAGCGCCAGCGCCGCCAGGACCGCGCCCCACAGGACCCATCCTTCGTAGCGGATGGCTGTCGCGGCCAGCACCGAGAGCACGAGCAGGACGAACGACCGCAGTGATCCCGTCTGGCTCCAGTGGACGAGCAGGTAGACGGCGGCAACGGTGGCGGCGATCAGCGGAAGCTCCGTCATCCCGGTGGACTGCATGTAGCGCAGGTTCGGGTTCGCCAGGATCACGGCGGCGGCGGTCAGTGAGGGGATGGTCCCGAGGCCGATGAGGCGGGCAAGCCGGAAGACCAGCCAGGTGGCGAGGACCTGGCACGCGACGGACAGGAGGCCGGGACCCGCGCCCGAGAAGAAGAGCCAGTCCGCCCAGATGAAGGGGAGGGCCAGCAGATGGGGCAACGGTGGCCAGACGCCACCGAGCTGGGAGATGCCGGGCGTGGGGCTATCGATGATCCGGCGAGCGATCTGGGCATGGGCGATGGCGTCGCCATATTCCATCAGCCGGTTCTCGCGAAGATAGACGAGGAACGATCCGATACCGACCAGCGTCGCGGCGACCAGGACGAGGATTTCTGCTCGTTGGAGGCCTCCTGGCCGGGTCGTCGCGGCAGGGAGGGCCCTGTGTTGGGCTTTGGAATGCGGGATGGACATCGCTGAGCTCGCCTGACGCTGGGGCCTTCAGAGACGCTAGCCAGTAGTACTAGCGATATGCTAGCCCATCACCGTTGGCGTGTCTAGTACTTTTGTATATCGTTCCGTGCCTTGGGGGCT
>OFJB01001274.1_pt1 | contig 10183 bp, 10 predicted proteins | sample 1775081 | NCBI WGS metagenome assembly OFJB01 (sample SAMN08195771, study PRJEB24354) | sludge metagenome | isolation source: initial sludge from phenol fed wastewater aerobic bioreactor | place: India: Nagpur | collected 2016-06-05 | reverse complement strand
GGCCTTCAGGAGCGCCGCAAAGGCTTCAGGAGCGAGGGTGAGGTGTTCGCGCAGGGTGGCAAGGGTCCGCGTGTCGCGCGGCTCGCTGGCGGCGATATGGAGGACCAGGCCGCCGATCAGCGCCTTGGCTTCCTCGTTCCAATGCGCCTCGCCAGCGGTGCCGGGATCGTCATAGACCAGGGCGTCGGCCAGGGTGGCGGCATCCTCGGCGGCATCGAGGCCGGAGGGGTCGAGCATATCGAGCGGATTGAAGGCGGCCGAGGCCGTGCCGGTGACGCCGAAGGGGTCGAGGATGTGGACCGGCCCGAACTTCTGGCGGGCGCGGCCGGCGATCCTGGCATTCTCGCCCTTGGGGTCGATGCAGATCACGGAGCGATCGGCGGTGAGCAGGTTCGGGATGATGGTCCCGACGCCCTTGCCGGTGCGCGTCGGCGCCATCGTCAGCAGATGGGCCGGCCCGTCATAGCGCAGCAGCTTCGCGGATTTCGGATCGCGGCCGATCAGCAGGCCGGAATGGGCGCGGGCGAGGGCGGCGGTTTCCTTGGTCGTGGCGAAGCGGGCCGAGCCGTGGGTTTCGCCGTCCATATCCCCGAAATGGATAATCAGCGGATTGGTGACGAGCCGGAAGGGCATCGGTACATTATTGGGACACGGATATACGGTAGACAGGTTCTACCGGCGTAGATCATGGACGCCGAGTTCCTTCCACATCCACTCGAAACTGTAGGTTGCCATTGGATCGGTGGGACCCGCCTGTTTTGCGGACTGGTTTTCGAGATATTTGAGCCATTCGGCGACCTTCTGCCGGCCAGCGGCTGACTTTGCGGCCTGCCGTGGCGTTTTGTTACCGAGCATGCCGACCGGCTGATCAAGCGTTTCACGATATTGCCGGTCCATGAACTGGTGGACGACCTGCTCGGCAATTTCGGGCGGAACTTCCGAAGTTGCTTCTCCACGTTCGCGAGGCGGTCGTTCGGCCATCATCTGCTCGACGGTGCGGATTTCGGTCAGCGGCGTGCCGACAATATCGCCGAGCGCCTTGCGGATTAGGACTGTCCCCTTCTCCGCCCGCGCGACGGAGTTGGTTGACAGGTGTAGGAACCGCCCCTTCAGCTCCACATTACCCAGCACGCGCAGGCCGCTATCCATGGTGGCATCGAAGGAAAACGCATTGGCCTGTTTCTCCTTCTTTCTGCCGTTCGGCTTGGCGTCGAGCCAGTTCCAGAACTTTGCGTTCTCTTGCGCCATCGCCGGAATGGCGTTCATCTGCGCGGCGACATCCTTCTGTGCTACGCCATTTGTCAGCGGAAACCTGACATCGTGGAACGTGAGGTCGTCGCCGTCCGAGTTCTGCATCGGTGGCAGTCCCATGGCTCGATCGAGCGTGTCGAACAGCCACGAGAGCGTGAACATGGAAGCGACCGACTGCAGATCCTGGACCGCAACGGCAGGGAGTTTCTTTGTGCCCTTCTTTCCGAATACCTGTCGCAGACCGTCGAACAGGGCGTCGGTGGCTTGTGGCGTATAAGGCAGCAATCCGCCGGCGAATACGTTCTTGCCCAGGACCGGCACAATACGGGCGGCGATCCTGTCCCACTGCTTCAGGGTCAGCGTTGCGGTCCCCTCGCTGACAGCGACGAGCTCGCCACCACGGATGAGATCACGCGCGATGAGCGATTTGCCGGGCACGATGTCGCTCACCTCGTAAAGGCTCATGACCGATCCACGAAGCGCCTTCATATAGGCTTTCGCCTGCGCGCCTTCCTTCCAGCCACGCCGCTTGAGATACTCGTCGACGATATTGCCGCCGTCGACGTCGAACTCCTGCGTCAGGAAATCCTCGAACGCGCATCCCCAGAGCGTCATGGCCCAGTCGTCGCCGAGAGTTTCGGCAAGATCATCGAACTCCATGTCTCCGGCCTCGAGCACGGGGCCGAAGTGATCGTCGAACACCTCCTCAAAACACCCACCCCACTCATCGCGGGCCAGGAACTTCATCAACCCCTTGAGATCATAGCTGGCTGGCATTGTCGGTCTCCAGGTTCTGGCGATATTCGGCGACGATCCGCGAGACCGTTGGCTCGCTGACGTCGTACAGCCTCGCCATCTCGGCGCCGCTCTTGCGGCCGGACAGGACGCTTTCGGCGATTTCGCGCCGTTTCTTCGGATCAAGCTTTCTGCGGCGTCCGCCGATCCTGCCTTCGGCGCGGGCCTGTGCGAGCCCGGCCGTTGTTCGCTCCCGGATCATGGCGCGCTCGAACTCTGCAAAGGACCCCACCATCTGCATCATCATGCGACCGGCCGCCGTCGTCGTGTCGATCGCCTCGGTCAATGAACGGAACCCCGCGCCGGCACTGGCGATCCTGTCCATCAGGTGGAGAACATCCTTCAGCGAGCGCGACAGGCGATCGAGCTTCCAGACGACGACGGTGTCGCCATCACGCAACTGATCGAGCATGCGGTGAAGCTCGGGACGTTCCCAGCGCCCGCCCGATGCCTTCTCCTCGAAGACGCGCTTGCAACCGGCCTCGGCCAGCGCCCTGGCTTGAGCCTTGTTCGACTGTTCGTCGCCTTTGCTTACGCGGGCGTAGCCGATCAGCATGGGCGCCCTTTCAATAACGGTGGTTTGCGGAACTGCGGCAGTCAGACTGACGAATCAGGGTGAAAATCCTTTCACAATCCTCTTTCAATGAGAGCTCGAAAGGCAAGCGGCTTTTGTAAGGAGACAACATGCCCGCCCGCATATCCATGACGAAGAAGCAGCGCGACGTACTGCTGGCATTGCCGGAGACTGAAAACGAGATCGTTCGCCACTATACGCTGGACGCTAAAGATCTCACCGCTATAGCCAGTTGCCGCACACCGGAAACCCGCCTGAGCCATGCCCTGCAATTGTGCTGTCTGCGCTATCCGGGCAGGCATTTGCGACGCGGGGAGTTCCTGCCTCCGGTCATGCTGGATTATATTGCCGAGCAGATCGGCGCCGACACGGAAGCGATCGCCCGCTTCGCTCGGCGTGGTGCGACACGGTACGAGCAACTGGCTGCGATCAAGCAGCAGCATGGTTATCGCGACCTCACGAGGCCCGCTCGCTCGGTGCTGAGCGATTGGGCTAAGCAAGAAGCTTTGGGCCTGACGGATGGGCGCATCCTTCTCGGACGATTGATCGAGAAAATGCGGGAGGAAAAGATCGTCATCCCCGGTGTCACGGTTGTCGAGCGTCTGGCAGCTTCGGCAATGCATGCAGCCGACGGCATGATGATGACCAAAGTCTGCTCACTGCTCGACGAAGGCCATCGTCACGAACTGGATGCGCTGCTGATAGTCAAGACACATGCCCGTCAGACAAGGCTGTCCTGGCTCCGCGAGCCGCCTTCCCGGGTCGGAGCACGGCCGTTGATCGAAATCCTCGACAAGATAGCCATCGTTCGCTCGTCGCTTGACGGTATTGGCACGCTGCCGCCTGGTTTTGGCCCTCGCCTGGCACAGATGGCGAAGGAAGGACTCCTCTACACCTCTCAGGCTTTCCAGCAGATGGGAGCGGACCGGCGCCACACCGTCATGATCGCCACGCTGCGCGAACTCGAGGCCACATTGACCGACGGCGCCCTTTCGATGTTCCAGTCTCTGGTGGCACGGGCGAACCTGCGCGCCAGAAAGCGGCTCGAAGAGACAATTGCTCTCACCGCCGAGCAGGGCCGCACGCGACTAGCGCGCATCGCCGATGTACTGGAAGCACTCGTCCTCTCCGCGAGAGAGGGAGGCGACATCGCATCCGCCGTGACCGAAATCGCGGCGCTCGACACCATCGAAGACGACGCTATTACTATCCGCCGGTCGCTTCGGCCGGGACGCCCGGACATCATTGGTGAGCTCCCGCGCGAATATCATGTCTTCAGACAGTTCGGCTCCCGCTTTCTGTCGTCTTTCGCGTTCGAAGGCAGCCGCGGCGCCAAACCGTTGCTGGATGCCGTCGCTGTTCTTGCGGAAATAGGCGGAGACAAACGCCGGCGACTGCCTGAGACGATACCGCTTGCCCACATCGAGCGGCGCTGGCGACGCCATGTCTTCTCAAACGGCTCGACGGACCGGACCTGCTACGAGCTTGCGACGTACTTCGGCCTGGCGAACGCATTGGCGAGCGGAATCGTATGGGTCCCGACCTCACGTATCCACAGATCGCTGAATGATCTGCTGGCGAATGGCAACACGGACAGCAACGCGTTGCCGGCACATCCGGCCGTCGACGCGGACACATACCTGCACGCACGCGCCGCGACACTCGATGCCGCATTGCTGTCTACATCTCAAGGGTTGGCGGCCAGGGAGCCGATGCTGTTCGCGGGCGGGCGCCTGCGCTTTCCAAAGGATCAGGAAGACGGCGTGCAGGACGATAGCGCGGCCGTCATCGGCGCCCTCTACCGTATGATGCCCCACGTCCGCATCACCGATCTTCTCGATCAGATCAATCTGTGGACAGGTTTTGCGGAGCATTTTACGCATGTCTCGACGGGCCTGCCGCCAACCGACATGCGGGCGTTCATGGCGACCCTGATCGCGGAAGCGACGAATCTCGGCCTGTCCCGAATGGCTGAAGTCAGCGGCGCGGGATCACGGCGTGCTCTCCTGCGCATGCAGATGTGGCACATGCGCGAAGAAACCTTCCGCGCGGCTCTTGCCAACTTGACGGACGCCATTCACGCGGAGCCGATCGCCGCCTGGTTCGGCGAAGGCTGGCGCGCATCGGCAGATGGACAAGCATTCTATCTCGGCGGGCCGGGTGAAGCAGGTGGCGCCGTCAACGCCCACTACGGGCGGGATCCGATCGTCAAGATCTACACCACGATCACCGACAGGTATGCCCCGCTCCACCAGAAGGTGATCGCCGGCACCGCAAGCGAGGCCGTGCATTCCCTTGACGGCATCCTGGGTCACGAGAGCGGCGTCGATATTGCCGCCTTTCATGTCGATGGCGGCGGTGTCTCGGATATCGTCTTCGCCGTCATGCATCTGCTCGGCCTGTCGTTCGAGCCCCGCATCCCGCGCCTCTCGGACCGCAAGCTCTATGCATTCGAACCCAAGTCAAAATACGGTGCTCTCGCGCCCTTATTCGGGAATCGGCTGAACCCGCAGTTGATCCGCGCGCACTGGGACGAAATCCAGAGAGTGATCCATGCGCTGCGGCACAAGGCCGTCACGCCTTCATTGATCCTGAGGAAGCTCTCGGCGTATCGGCAGCAGAACAGTCTTGCCGCCGCGCTGCGCGAGATCGGCCGGATCGAGCGCACGCTGTTCACCTTGCGCTGGTTCGAAGATCCTGGCCTGCGTAGACTCGTCACGACGGAACTCAACAAGGGGGAGGCGCGGAACTCCCTCTCCAGGGCGATCGCTTTCCATCGTCTGGGGCGTTTCCGGGATCGCGGCCAAGAAAACCAGTCAAGCAGAGCAGCCGCACTCAACCTCGTCACGGCCGCCATTGTCCTGTTCAACTGCCGCTACCTTGGACGGATACTGAAGGAAACGAAGTCACGAGGAGCGAAGATCGAAGACACAATCACGGCCCGCCTTTCTCCGCTCGGCTGGGACCACATCAACATCACCGGCGACTACATCTGGTCCGAAACCTTGCCGCTCGACACCGATGGGTATCTGCCGCTGCGCAGCAATCAGGCTTGATTGCCATGCCTACCGTATATCCGTGTCCCAATAATGTACCGGTGCCATCTGAGGTGGTCCCGGTTTCCGAGACAGGGGCATAAGGTGGATCTTCCGACGAAAAGGACGATCCAGCATGAAGACACGCAGACGGTTTACGGCCGAGTTCAAGGCCAAGGTTGCGCTTGAGGCAATCCGCGGCGAGCGGACGATTTCGGAGCTGGCCACGAAACACCAGCTTCACCCGAACCAGATCACGCAGTGGAAACGGCAAGCCGTCGAGAACCTGGCCAAGGCGTTCGACGACAGGGCTTCAGATGCGCAGGTCGGCCGGGAGGCCGAGGTGACGAAGCTGCACGCCAAGATCGGTCAGCTCGTCGTCGAGCGGGATTTTTTGGCCAAAGCCTTCGATCGCTGAGCCTGGATCGGAGGAGAATGATGATTGATCCCGATCACAACCGGCTCTCGATCCGCCGCCAGTGCGAACTGGTCTCGATCTCGCGCGCGTCGTTCTATCGCCAGCCGGCGGGCGAGACGCCAGAGAACCTCGAACTGATGCGCATCATCGACGAGGCTTTCATGGAAATGCCCTGGTATGGCTCGCGCCAGATGGCGCGGCACCTGCGTCGTCAGGGCTGGTGCATCGGCCGCAAGCGGGTCCGGCGGTTGATGCGCAAGATCGGTCTGTCGCCGATCTACCAGGCTCCCAAGACCAGCGAGCCGCATCCGCAGCATCGCATCTATCCCTACCTGCTGCGGCATCTGGCGATCGAGCGACCCAACCAGGTCTGGTGCGCCGACGTGACCTATATCCCCATGCGACGTGGCTTTCTTTACCTCGTCGCCGTCATGGACTGGTTCAGCCGCAAGGTGCTGGCCTGGCGGCTGTCGAACACGATGGATGCCGACTTCTGCGTCGCAGCCCTTGAAGAGGCGATCGCCCGCCATGGCAGGCCCGACATCTTCAACACCGATCAGGGCTCGCAGTTCACCAGCTTCGCCTTCACCACCACGTTGAAGGATGCCGGCATCCGCATCTCCATGGACGGGCGCGGCCGCTGGATGGACAACGTCTTCATCGAGCGGCTATGGCGCAGCCTCAAATACGAGTGCGTCTTCCTCAGCGCCTTCGAGACCGGCAGCGAAGCCCGCAGGGGCATCGGCTCCTGGATCGACTATTACAACCGGAGACGCCCGCACTCGACCTTCGGCGGCAGGACGCCCGACGAGGTCTATGATACGCAAGAAATGACGGAGCAACTGGCGGCGTAGAAACCAACCCGATCCACCTTAGCCGAGCCGCCAAACTGTCTCATCAGGCGGGTCCACCTCAATCTTCAAGCAGCATTCGACGCCGGAGACGGAACAGGAGGATGCGGACGCCGAGGCAAAGTTGTTGGGCGTACCGGTCAGGATCACGGTGATTCCTGCCAAATTGGAGCGACAATCCGCCCGATAACGGGCTCAATTTCAAGGCGTTCGGACCCATGATCCTATACGCTTTTTCGCTGTAATCCGAAGCTGCTGAAGATCACTGGGCGGAGACCGGAATCCGCGAGCTGTTTTACACGGGACTGGATGAGGTCCGAGAAGCGGTTCGCGATGGTCGCGCCGATCTGGCTCGGCAGAAAGACGAGGCATCGATGGGACTCATCCGGATCGAGCGGGTTGAACTCGACGACCCAACGCCCGAAAGCATTCTGACGTTGCTGAACAGAGGTATCGGCCCCTTGGTTCGGCACTATGAAATCGTGGAGACGATTGCCTGACATTGGGCTGAGGAACGGAGCGAGGGTTTCCTGCTTTTTGTTCTGCCCGAGAAAAAGACGTCTGGCTGTGGAATGGACGAGCCGCGCTTGTTGTCCGCGGTGATCCTTAGAGGCTACTGCATTGTCGGGCTTTAATAAGCCGGTACCCCGACGACGTCAGAAGATCGATCACGTTTGCTACCGTCTTCTCGCTCACACGTGACCTTGTGCAACAGGAGTCCGATCGGCTTGCTGGCGTAGACCATCCCTCGCGGTCTGGTTGTACCTGTTTGCAATCACAGCATCGCGGCGCGTGACGAACTCCGGCCCAACGGAAAACAACATTGCCAGAACTGCAAGAGTGAAATGCAGAGCGGCGAGGGCCGATTTGACAATGCCAAATGGCAATGCGGCTACCGGAAAGAGGGCCACAATCATGAGAACGCAAGCCCAATGGAACACCGGGGAAAAGGTCACGTATTTTAGATCATTATTCATCAGCTAGCCTTCATGACCGCCTGAAAGCATATGCCGGGCGTCCCCCGTCACCACCGCGTCCTCGTGCGTGCGCGTTTCGGCTACGGCGCTTTCAAATGACAACACTCGACTGGATATTCAAACTCGACTATATGAATATCTCCAAAGGATATTCCAATGCCGCTTTATATTCGAGATTCTAGCGTTGACGACCTGGCCGAGCAAGTTCGGATTCAGCTTGGTGCACGCACGAAAACCGATGCGGTACGGGCTGCTCTGCAACATGAATTGCAGCGGGCGAAGTCCGATACGCCCATGCGTGAAAGGTTGGCGGCGGTACGTCGCCGCGCTCGCGAGGAATTAGGTCCTCCGGTTCCCGACGTCGACATCAAGAAGATCATGGATGATATCTGGGAGGAGGGTGAATGAGCCTCGTCGATGCGTCGGTGATCGTCGCAATCATGAACGAGGAACCGGGCTACGAGGAATTGGAGAAACGGATCGAGGAAGCCGGGCCACGGCTTTACGTGTCTCCGCTGGTCCGGTTCGAGGCCGTCACCGCGATGTTGAAGATCGAATTGAAGCGCAACAATTTCAGGGGCGATCGGCAGGCTATGGCAGCCAAGGTCCGCGAACTCGTCGATGCCTTCATAGAGAGCATGGACGCGCGATCGATCGTCATCGACGACACCATCGGGGAGACCGCGCTTGACGCGATGGCGACCTATGGCAAGGTCGTCGCACATCCCGCGGACCTCAACTTTGGCGACTGTTTCGCCTATGCGACCGCCAAACGGCACCGCGTGAAATTGCTGTACAAGGGCGAGGATTTTGCGCTGACAGACATGGCATGACGGTGTGCAGCAGAAATCCAACTTCAACGGAATGGCAATGGGCGGCTAATACCCACATCCAAATCCTGTGTGGCCGTCCCACTTGAAATTCAATCGTCGCCTCATCCGCCGAAAACCGGCGTTATCCCAATTGGTCACCTCCTTCCCGCTCGCCCCTTTGCTCATTGCCGGCTGGCCGAGATCTTAACTTTCGTGCTTTTCTCGCGCCGCCTGGCTGGACCGACCCTTCCAGGGATGTCAAATCTGTTAACGCTTTCCATCTGGCCAACCTCCTAGTTTTGTAGGATTGTTATTCGAATGGGGTGGGAGGGTGCAGGGTTATGGTCTTTTCAGATTGAACCATGAGCGTTGACGCGCGCCATACGCGTCGTTGTACTCGATGTAATAGGGTTTCGCGCGGCGAGGTCGCGCAATTTCATAATAGGTTGTCGTATCGAAACCATGGCCTCCACTGGACGCTGTCTGCACGCGAGCTTGCACGGTCTTGTCCCCGATCTGGACTGTGGCGGTTCTCGCGCCGCTATCGTTATGGCCGTTCCCGCGAAGACCGCCGTTACTGTTCCACATTTTTCCATTAAGCACTTGCTGCACGTTGCTTGCGGGCGCCCGGCACATGCTTTGCAGCGAATGTCCGCCATGCTCGGAAGCCACAGGCGCGTAGGCCGTCCAGCCTGCGGGGCAATCCTCGTAGGGCTCATATCGAGCCCCAGAGGAGTTGGCCTGTGGGCAAGTCGGCCAATGAAAGCCGGGGTTATCCATGGCCGCGATCAGCTTGTAAATCGGCGGGTGGCAAGAGGGCGTTCCTCGCCAATCGCCGGAAAGACACAGGAGGACCTGACAGCCCCATTCAGAAGCCCGTGATTGGGACGGAAAGAACATGGTGCCCGCCACGAGAGCAGCACCCAAAAAGAAAAATTTCAGCACGGTCACAATCTCCTGCGAGCGTCGGATTTTGACAGTTTACTATGCTTTCGCGCCGGGAGAAAGGACGGACTAACCAGGCGAGTTTGTGCGAGCACACCGATTTATAAAAAGGGACGAAGAGGGGACCGTGGTTAATCCGCTACGGTCCAATGTCGCCGCGTTCCTTGAAAGCGAGCGCAAAAGACGGAAGCTCTTCCACCAGGATATGGCCGCCTTGCTGCGATCGAGCCAAGGCCAGGGCCTCTCATACCGAACCTACATCCAGACATGCCGGCAAAACAACAACATCACATTGCGAACGCTCGAATTTATGGCGCGCGCCCTTGGTGTATCGATCGCGGCGATGCTGGCCGGCGATGCGAAAATCGAGGATTGGGCTCACGCTTTAGAAGATGCTGACATTCGCCGGCGGCTTGCGGACGTCATCAACAATGAACGCCTGAACCGCGGACTATTGCGGAAAGAAATGGCGGAGCTGCTGGGCGTCGCGCAAATGACGTACATTAAGTTGGAACGCGGACTGGG
>OFJB01001273.1_pt1 | contig 10192 bp, 8 predicted proteins | sample 1775081 | NCBI WGS metagenome assembly OFJB01 (sample SAMN08195771, study PRJEB24354) | sludge metagenome | isolation source: initial sludge from phenol fed wastewater aerobic bioreactor | place: India: Nagpur | collected 2016-06-05 | reverse complement strand
TGTGGCACGCGCCGGCGAGCGCGCTCGACCGGCCGGGAACCTTCGCCGTGCTGATGTGGCGCGGCCGGCATGACGACGACGAGTTCCACGACATTCCTGCCGTGACGCTGGCCATGGGAAACCACGAGACATGAAAAAGACGCCCAAACTGTATGTGCCGGCGGTGACGCCCTTCGACGAGAAGCTCAGGCCGGACGTCCGCCGGTTCGTGGAGAATTGCCGCGCGCTTCTGGCAGACGGCGCCGACGGGCTGGCGCCGTTCGGAACGACGTCCGAGGCCAACTCCATGTCGGTTGCCGAGCGCATGGACATGCTGGACGTCCTGGTCGACGGCGGCATCGCACCGTCCAGGCTGATCCCCGGGACGGGTTGCGCTGCCTTGACGGACACCATCGCCCTGACCCGCCACGCCGTCTCGCGTGGCGCCGACGGCGTCCTCATGCTGCCGCCCTTCTACTACAAGGGCGTGCCCGAGGCGGGATTGGTCGATAGCTACAGCGCCGTTCTGGACGGGGTCGGCGACAGCCGGACCAAGGTCTATCTCTACCATATTCCGCAGATGACCGGCGTGCCGATCACGCTGTCGCTGATCGAGGCGCTGCTGGCGAAGCATCCCGGCGTCTTCGTCGGCCTCAAGGACAGCTCGGGCGACTGGCAGAACACGCTTTCGGTCATCCAGCGGTTTCCGGAGCTTGATGTCTATTCCGCCTCGGAAGCGCTGGTGCCGGAAAACGTCGCGACGGGCGGGGCCGGCTGCATCAGCGCCTCGGCCAACGTCAACGCGCGCAACATCAAGGCGCTGATGGCCGCGCTGGGCACGCCGCAAGAGGCAGGAATCGCGGCAGGCGTGGCGAAGGTGCGCAGGATTTTCGAGGGGCTGCCGCTGATCCCGGCGATCAAGGCGGCGCTGGCGCTCCGGTTCGGCGACGACGGCTACGCGATCGTCCGTCCGCCCTTCGTCAGGCTCTCCGCTTCGCATATAGGCGCAATCAGGGAGGCCGGCGAACTGGCCTTCGGCAAAGGGGTTCCCGCATGAGCATGACCGCACGGAACCAGGACATCGCCCGCATCGAAAGCGTTCCCTTGCGCGTCTCCGTTGCCGACATCCTGCGTCAGGCGATCGTCGCGGGAACGATGCGGCCGGGCATGCCGGTGGTCGAGATGGCGCTCGCCGAGCAGCTCAACGTGTCGCGCGCTCCGGTGCGCGAGGCGATCCAGATCCTCGAGGCCGACGGCCTCATCGAGAGCGTTCCCTACAAGGGCAAGCGGGTCAAGCCGCTGACGCTGAAGGAGGTCGAGGAGCTCTACAGCCTGCGCGAGCAGTTCGAGGTTTTCGCCGTCCGCCGCATCGTCGAACTGGGCATCGACGCCTCGGCGCTGCGGACGCACAGCGACGCCATGCACGAGGCCGCCAGGCAAGGCGACGTGGTTGCGCTCATGCTGGCCGACGAGGCCTTCCACCGCACCCTCATCACGCTGGCGGACCATGGCCTGATGCTCAGCATCTGGGAAACCCTCTATCTGCGCATCCGCCAGGTGATGGCGCTGCGCAACAGCGCCAACCGCGACCTGACGCGCATCGCGGCCAATCATCCGCCGATCATCGATGCGCTGGAGAAGCGGGACCTCGCGCTTGCGGTGGCGCTCATCTCCGAGCACTCCAGGTCCGTCACGCCGATCACGCGCGAAGAACTCGGGATCGAGGACTGACCATGCGTATTCTGGTGACGGGCGCCGGCGGGTTCGTGGGAGGCTTCCTTGCGGAAGGGTTCCGTGCCGCCGGCCATTCCGTCCTCGCGCTCGACCGGGCCTTCGACAGCGAGGCGCGCACGCGGCTGGCGGGCTGCGCGCTTGCCGAGAAGGGTTTCGACCTTGCGGTGGCTGATCTTGCCGAGACACCGGGCGCCGACCTGGAGGAGGCGCTCCTCCGCCGCGGCGCGCGGCTCGCCTATTGCCGCGCGGACATCGCCGATCTGACTGCCCATACTCCGCTGGTCGAGACCGCGCTCGCGCCGGGCAGCCTGGACGGGCTTGAGCCGGTCGACCTCGTCGTCCACGGCGCGGCCGTCACGACTTCGCCCGCGGACCTGCGGCTGAGCGCCGTACAGCACATCCGGGCGAACTGCGACGCCCTGCTGGAAGTCCTCGCCTTCGCCCAGGGATGCGGCGCCAGGGATTTCGTCGCGCTCTCGTCCTCGGCGGTTTTCGACGCTCCGGCCGATGTCGACCTGCTGGTCGAATCGACTCCGGCCGAGGCGAGGGGAGCCTATGCGCTGGCCAAGCGCGCCGGCGAACTTTTCCTGCAGAGCCTGAGCGAGGGGCCGCTGCGGGGATGCTCGGTGCGGCTGGGTTCGATCTACGGACCCGGCGAGCGCGCCCGGCCGTCGCGCCGGAACGTATCGCCCGTCCGCCAGTGGACGGATCAGGCGGCCGCCGGCCGGCCGGTCGTCGTCGCCACGCCGGCAGGCCGTCGCGACTGGACCTACGGCCCCGATCTGGCCGACGCCCTGCTGGTGCTGCTGAAACGGGAGCCGCCCGTAGACGGCGTGATCCATGTCACCTCAGGCGAGGCGGCCGACGACGGCGACATCGCCGGCCTCATAGCAGGGCATTTCAACGTCGAGTGCCGCATCGGCGCGCGTCCGGCCGCGCCGCGCCGCGTTCCGATGGGGAGCGAGCGGATCGAGCCCGGCGAGTTGCGCCGATGGACGCCGCTGCGGCAGGGCCTCGCGTACGTAATGGACGATCGCCCATGACCATCCGGCTCATCCTCGTCGGCCTCGGCGCCAGGGCGCAATACTGGATGCGCGTCATCGGCGACAATCCCGATTGCGAGATCGTCGGCCTCGTCGATCCTTCGCAAGAGGCGCGCGACCGCGCGCAGGCGCAATGGCCGAAGGCAAAGGCGTCGGCCGGTCTCGACCTTGTCGGCCGGGTCGAGGCGGATGCCATCCTGCTGGCGACGCCGCCGGGCGGCCGCGAGGCGCAGATCGAGGCCGCCTGCCGCGCCGGCCTGCCGATCCTGGCCGAGAAGCCGCTGGCCGACGACGTGGACCTGGCGGCGCGCTATGTCTCGATGGCCGAGGAAGCCGGCATCCCGCTGATGGTCGGCTTGAATTTCCGCTTCCTGCCGGTCACGCTGAAGACGCGCGAGCTGTTCGACACCGAGGTCGGCCAGCCGGAATTCGCCCGCTTCACCTATGAGCGGTGGCGCGACGGATGGCAGCCGCGGTTCAACAAATACCCGCTCACCATGGCGCAGCCCATGCTGTGGGAACAGTCCATCCACCACTTCGACCTGCTGCGCTACGTCTACCGGTCCGACCCGGTGCGGATTTTCGCCCGAACCTTCAATCCGAGCTGGTCGATGTACGCCGACGACGCCAATGTCAGCGCGATCATCAGCCTCGCCAACGGCATGGAGATCAACTACCAGGGGCTGTGGCAGTCGGGCTGGAAGCAACCCGGCTTCACCTGGCGGCACGACTGCCGGAACGGCGTCGTGGTCCAGAACGACCAGTTCGGCGACCTTTTCTATGCCCGCCACGGCGATGATGCGCTGACCGCCGTCCCGCTGCCGCCCTACGAGCAATGGTATCACGATGCCGTCGCCCTGCGCGCCGCCTTCGTGGCGGCGCTGAACGGCGAGGCGGAACTGGTCTGCTCGGGGCGCGATCACCTCGTTTCGCTGCGCATGGTGGAAGCCTGCATCCTCTCGTCGCGAAGCGGCGAGGCCGTGACGCTGGAAGAGACCGGCGCGATCCCGGCCGCCAGGCGGGAGACAATCCAATGACCAGCCACACACGAAAGGAGGCCCGGTCCGGCGCTGCGGAGGAATAGCCGGCGCGAAAGCATGAAGGGAGAAAGCGGCCGGCAAGCGCGAGCGCGCCGGACAACTCTTTTTATTGTCAAAATCGTGGATCTGCCATCCACGCCACGCTGATCGGATCCGCGGCGCCAAGATGCCGGCGCGGGCCTAGCAAAGGGGAAGAACATGTTGAATAGATTAAGGAGTACACTCCTGTTTGGCGCCATCGGACTGATGGCGCCGCTGGCGGCGCATGCCCAGCCCGACAACGACACGATCGTGGTCGGCATCAGCACGGACGCCTCCACATTCGATCCCGCCAACGTCAACAGCCGCGACAACAGCAATATCGCCGAGCATATCTTCGGAACGCTCTACTCGATCACGGCCGAAGGCAAGATCGAACCGAACCTGGCCGAGAGCTATGTCGAGGCGCCGGACGGCAAGTCCTATACCTATACGCTGCGCAAGGACCTGACCTGCCAGGACGGCGAACCGCTGACGGCCGAGGACGCGGCCTATTCCTTCAACCGGGCCGCCGATCCGGCCAACAAATTCACCGGCAACACGCCCGGCTTCGTATTCTCCTCCATCCAGTTCAAGGGCGCCGAGGCGGTCAGCGAACGGGAGGTCAAGGTCAACCTCGGCGAGAAGAACGCCGTCGCCTTCGGCCTGATCGCGGAGGTGATGATCCACTGCAAGGACAGCTACGAGAAGATGTCGCTCGACCAGGCGGCGTCGAACCCGATCGGTTCCGGCCCCTACAAGCTCGTCCAGTGGGATCGCGGCAGCCAGATCGTCCTCGAGCGCGTCAAGCCCGACGGCGGCACCTTCAAGAAGATCATCTGGCGCATCATTCCGGAAGCCTCGACCCGCTCGGCCGAACTCATCGCCGGCAATGTCGACATCATCACCAACGTGGCGCCCGACCAGCTCGATGCGATCAACGCATCGAACACCGCCAAGGTCAAAGCCGTGCAGGGTACCCGGCGCATGTATGTCGGCTTCAACCTGCGCAAGGATTTCGCCGAGGGCAGCCCCGGAGGCAAGGCGATCCAGGACCAGAAGGTGCGCGTCGCGCTGCAATACGCGGTCGACGTTCCCGCCATCTGCAAGCAGCTTCTGAACTTCGCGTGTGAGCGCGCGACGAGCATCGTCAATCCGCCCAACGGCAACCCCGCCCTGAAGCCGTACCCCTATGACCCGCAGATGGCGGAGAAGCTGCTGGACGAGGCCGGCTACAAGCGCGGACCGGACGGCGTGCGCTTCAAGATCACCATGCAGGCGCCGCGCGGCCGCTACCTGAACGACGCCAACGTGGCGCAGGCGATCGGCCAGTATCTGTCCGACGTCGGCGTCGAAACCGACGTGCAGCTCATGGAGTGGTCGTCCGTCTACGTGCCGCTGATCAGCAAGCACGATGCCGGGCCGCTGTTCTTCCTCGGTACGGGCGGCGATACGTGGAGCCCGCTCTACGACATGTCCGATCTTTCGACCCCGGACGCCGGCACCAACTACACCGGCTGGGACAACAAGGACTGGTTCTCCGGCTGGGCCGAGGTCAACAACGCCAAGACCGAAGAGGAACGCCGCGTCGTGATCAACCGCATGCTCGACGTCTTCTACAACGACCCGCCATGGCTGCTGCTCTATTTCCAGCCCGATTTCTACGGCGTCTCCAACCGCGTCCAGTTCGAGCCGCGCCGCGACGAAAAGGTCTACCTGTTCGACGCCAAGCTCAACTCGGCGGGCTGACCACCCGTCTGCCTGCGCCGGGACCGTTCCCGGCGCAGGCTGCCCGCAGTCACCCAAACCGTTTCGAGGATCAGACGATGCCCTTCAAGCTGAAAGCCCTGCTTTTCGTGGCGACGATTTTCTCGGCCGTTCCAACCCTTGCCTTGGCCGCCCCCGACCAGGACACGATCGTTCTCGGTCTGAGCGCGGACGCCTCGACGTTCGACCCGGCGCAGATTTCCAGCATGGATAATGCGAACATAGCCAAGAATATCTTCGCCCGTCTTTTCACTGTGACCAACGAAGGCGAAATCAAGCCTTATATCGTCGACAAGACCGAGGTCAGCGACGACGGCAAATCCTATACGTTCACGCTCAAGGACAACCTTACCTGCGAGGACGGGGAGCCGCTGACGGCAGAAGACGCCGCCTATTCGTTCATGCGGGCGGCCGACACGACCAAGGGTTTCACCGGCAACACGCCCGGCTTCGTCTTCACCACGCTCGGGTTCAAGTCGGCCGAGGCGCTCGACAAGCTGCGCCTGCGCATCAACCTGAAGGAGCGGACCAGCCTGACGCTCGGCATGCTCGCCCAGGTCTACATCCACTGCAAGGACAGCTACGAGAAGATGTCGCTCGACGAGGCGGCCTCGCATCCGGTGGCGTCCGGCTCCTACAAGCTGGCCGAGTGGGACCACGGTTCGCAGATCGTGCTTGAGAAGATCAAGGACCCGGGCAATTTCAAGAAGATCGTTTTCCGCATCATTCCGGAAGCCTCGACGCGCACGGCCGAGCTGGTGGCCGGCAATGTCGACATCATCACCAACGTGTCGCCGGACCAGATCGCCGCCATCGACGGATCCGGCACGGCCGATGTCAAGGGCGTCAGCGGAACGCGCCGGATTGCCGTCGGCTTCAACCTGGGGCCCACCATGGAGGGCCTGCCGGGCGCCAAGGAGATACAGGATCCCAAGGTGCGCTTCGCGCTCCAGTATGCCGTCGACGTGCCTTCCATCTGCAAGCAGCTTCTGGCGACGACCTGCGAGCGGATGACCAGCCTGGTCAATCCGCCGAACGGCAATCCCGAACTGAAGCCGATCCCGTACGATCCGGCGACGGCCGAAAAGCTGCTCGACGAAGCCGGCTATCCGCGCGGGGCCGACGGCGTGCGGTTCCACATCCGTCTCCAGGGACCGCGCGGCCGTTACCTGAACGACGCCGCGGTCATCCAGGCCATCGGCCAGTATCTCACCGACGTCGGCGTCCAGACCGACGTGGAGTTGCTGGAATGGGCCTCCGTCTACACGCCGATGATGCGGGCCAAGACGATGGGGCCGCTTTTCTTCCTCGGCAATGGCGGCGTGACCTGGAACCCGCTTTACGATATGAGCCTGTTCGCAACGCCCGACGCGGCCACCAACTATCCGAGCTGGAAAGATCCCCGCTGGTTCGCCGACTGGAAGCTGGCGCTCGAGGCCAAGACTCCGGAGGAGGCGCGGCCGGTGATCAACCGGATGCTGAAGCTCTTCTACGAGGAGGGGCCGTGGCTCCAGCTCTATGCCCAGCCCGACTTCTACGGCGTTTCCAAGCGCATCCGCTGGGAACCGCGCCGCGACGAGGAGATCGATCTGTTCGACGCCTCGCTGGCGAAGTGACAATCGCGGACCGCGCGAGCCCACGGCCGCGCGGTCCCAGCCTGAAAGAAAGCCGAAGCGCATGACCTTCATCGTTCGCCGCCTCTGGCAAAGCATCATCGTCATCATCGGCGTGACGCTGATAACCTTCCTCGCCCTGCAGATGAGCGGCGACCCGACCTATCTCTACGTCAGCGAGCGCGCCACGCTCGAGGAAATCGCGCGCACGCGCCATGCGCTGGGCTTCGACCAGCCGCTCTACGTGCAGTACCTCACCTTCCTGAAGAACCTGCTGCATGGCGATTTCGGCAATTCGCTGTCCTACAAGCGTCCCGCCATAGACGCCGTGCTGGAAGCGCTGCCGGCGACGCTGGAACTCACCATCTTCGCCATGATCCTCGCCGTGGTGGTCGCCATCCCGCTCGGCGTCGTCGCCGCGCTCAATCGCGGCACGGCGGTCGACGGGTCGATCATGACCGTGGCCATGGCCGGCCAGTCGGTGCCGAGCTTCTGGCTGGGCATCATGATGATCATGTATCTCGGACTCTACCTGAAGATCCTGCCGATCTCCGGCCACGTGCCGTTCCTCATGCCGCTGTTGCACGGCGAGGTGCTCAAGGCGTTCGAACAGCTTCCGCAGGCCATCTACTATCTCATCATGCCGGGCTTCGCGGTGGCCTTCTATTCGATCTCGCGCAACGCGCGGCTGGTGCGTTCCTCGCTGCTGGAGGTGCTTGGCCAGGACTATGTCCGCACCGCGCGCGCCAAGGGCATCAGCGAAAGCGCGGTGGTCATCCACCATGCCCTGCGCAACGCCTGGCTGCCGGTGGTCACCATGATCGGCCTCGAGTTCGGTTTCCTGCTCGGCGGCGTGGTCGTGGTCGAGATGGTGTTCTCGTGGCCGGGCATCGGCCGGCTCATCTTCAACGCCATCAACCAGCGCGACATACCCGTGGTGCAGGCCGCCGTGGTCGTGCTGGCGCTGGTCTTCATCTGCCTCAATCTGATCGTCGACCTCGTCTACGCCAAGATCGACCCGAGGGTTAAGCTATGACCGTTCAATCCGTTTCGGCGGGCGCATCCGAGCTGTCGCCGCGCCGGCGCGAGTGGCGCCGCGCCCGCCGTTCCCTCGTGGCGGCGAAATGGCCGCTCCTGGCAATCCTCATCCTCGCGCTCGTCGTCATAGCGGCGGCGCTCGGCCCCTGGATTTCGCCGATGGACCCGAACCGGCAGAACATCATGATGCGGCTGGCGGACCCGCTCGTGGGCGGCCCGCGCGGCTTCCATCTGCTGGGCACCGACGGGCTCGGCCGCGACGTCTTCTCGCGCCTGCTCTACGGCGCCCGGGTCTCGCTGCTGGTCGGCATCTGCGCCATCCTGGTGGGCGGCACCATCGGCGTCGCGGCCGGCCTGGTGTCCGGCTATTTCGGCGGCTGGATCGACGATGCGATCATGCGCCTCGGCGACATCCAGCTCGCCTTCCCCTTCATCCTGCTGGCGATCATGTTCCTGGTCATCCTCGGGCCCGGCGTCTTCAACATCATCCTCGTGCTCGGCATCGGCCAGTGGGTCACCTATGCCCGCATCGTGCGGGCGCAGACGCTTTCGCAGCGCGAGAAGGAATATGTCGAGGCGGCGCGCGCGCTGGGCGATCCCACCTATCTGGTGATCTTCCGCACCATCCTGCCCAACATCGTCGCGCCGCTCACCGTCATCGCCTCGTTCAACGTCGCCTCGGTCATCCTGTCGGAAGCCTCGCTCTCCTTCCTCGGCCTCGGCGTGCCGCCGAACGTGCCGACGTGGGGCGCCATGCTGGCCGAGAGCCGCGAGCAGTTGCTCGCCAACAAGTGGTGGCTCGCCTTCTTCCCCGGCATCGCCATCGTCCTGACGGTGCTGAGCTTCAACATCCTCGGCGACTGGCTGCGCGATTTCCTCGATCCGCGCCTGAAGACGAGCGCCTGAAGCCGGCGCCTGACCCAACGGAGATCCACCATGAAGTTTGCCGTCATCGGCGCCAGTTTCGCCAAAGCCGCCTATCTGCCCGCCTTGCGCCACGTGCCCGGCGCCGAGGTCGTGGCGGTGGCCTCGCACCGGCTGGACAGCGCCCGCGCGGCGGCCGACGAATTCGGCGTCGCCGCCGCCTATGCGGACTGGCGCGACATGCTGGTGCGCCACAGGCCGGACGCGGTGCTGATCGCGACGCCGACCGACACCCACGCCGAGATGACGCTGGCGGCCCTCGAAGCCGGCGCGCATGTCGTGTGCGAGAAGCCGACCGCCATGAACGCGGGCGAGGCGGCGGCCATGCTGGATAAGGCCGAGGCGCTCGGCCGGCTGCACATGGTCGACCACGAACTGCGCTTCAACCCCAACCGCGCGCGCGTCGCAGAGCTGATCGCGGCCGGCGAACTGGGCGAGATACGCCATGTGAACATTTCCAACATCGGGTCCAGCTGGGGCGACCCGGCAAGCCGTCCCAAGGGCGACTGGTGGAGCCTGGAGGAACGCGGCGGCGGACGCCTCGGCGCCAACGGCAGCCATCAGGTGGATATGCTGCGCTGGTGGCTCGGCCCGGTCGCTTCCGTCGTCGGCGAGGCGCTCACGATGGTTCCGGACCGCGTCGACAAGAAGAGTGGCGAGACGTGGACCGCAACGGCGGACGACGTGTCGTGCTTCACCCTGCGGATGCGCTCCGGCGCCTTGGCGCAGGTGTTCATGAGCGGCGTCGCGGCCCACAACATCGGCAACGTCACGCAGGTGTTCGGCTCGAAGGGCACGGTGCTGCTCTCCAACGAGGACGAACGGCTCTATCTCGCCAGGCCGGGCAAGGACTTCGAGGACAAGCGCCCGCGCGATCGCTACATCAACGAGTCCAAACGCCTGCTGGGCGTGCTGGAGCAGCGCATGCAGGGCCGCGAGTGGATCATGGGCGAGCAGATCACGATTGCCGACATCGCCATCTGGCCCTGGGTGCGCAATATGGTCGACGAGAACGGCTACAACGCCGCCGAGCTGG
>OFJB01001272.1_pt1 | contig 10213 bp, 9 predicted proteins | sample 1775081 | NCBI WGS metagenome assembly OFJB01 (sample SAMN08195771, study PRJEB24354) | sludge metagenome | isolation source: initial sludge from phenol fed wastewater aerobic bioreactor | place: India: Nagpur | collected 2016-06-05 | reverse complement strand
GCCACAGGAACGTACGACCCGCGTCGCCTCATCCTCCATCTCGTCGAAGAGCTTCGTGACGCGCGCCGTGTCGAACTGGGCGAGTCGCATGAACAGGGTGCGGTTGGCCTCGAAGCTGAACGGCGCCCTGAGGAAGCCGATGGCCGAGCCGACGCCTGCTCCCTGCGGGATAAGGCAGCGCTCGACGCCGAGCTTCTCGCACAGCCGCGCCGCGTGCAGGGGGGCGGCGCCGCCGAAGGCGACCATGGCGTAGTCGGAGATGTTCTTGCCGCGCTCGACGGCGTGGACGCGCGCCGCGTTCGCCATGTTCTCGTCCACCACCTCGCAGATGCCGAAGGCGGCCGCGAGCGGCCCCATACGCAGCGGCGAGCCGACGTCGCGCTCGATCGCCTCTGTGGCGGCCTGCCCGTCGAGAACGATCTTGCCCCCGGCGAATTTCAACGGGTCGATCTTGCCGGTGACGAGATCGGCGTCGGTGATGGTGGGCCGCGATCCGCCGCGCCCGTAGCAGGCCGGGCCCGGTTCGGAAGCAGCGCTCTCGGGGCCGGTCCGGATGCGGCCCATTGCATCGATCCACGCGATAGACCCGCCACCGGCGCCGATCTCGATCATCTCGATGACCGGGATGGTGATCGGCATGCCCGAGCCCTTGATGAAGCGTAGCGAGCGGGCCACCTCGAAGGAGGGCGCCATCTGCGGCGTTCGGTCGTCGATCAGGCAGATCTTCGCCGTGGTGCCGCCCATGTCGTAGGAGAGGACCGCGTCGAGCCCGAATTTTTCGGCGAAATGCGCGGCGAAGATCGCGCCACCCGCCGGCCCGGATTCCACCAGCCTGACCGGGAATGCCGAGGCGGTCTCCACCGAAACAAGGCCGCCGCCGGAATGGATCATGTAGACAGGGCAGGCAATGCCCGCCTGCTTCAGGCGAGACCGGAGCCGTCCGAGATATCCCGCCATCAGCGGCCGCACATAGGCGTTGGCGCAAACCGTGTTGAAGCGCTCGAACTCGCGCATCTGCGGCGACACCTCCGAACTGATGCAGATCGGAATGTCGAGCTTGCCGGCCAGGATTTCCCGCGCCCTGCGTTCGTGCGCGGGGTTCGCGTAGGAATGGATGAAGCCGATCGCCACCGCCCCGAAGCCGCCGGCTCCGATCTCCGCGGCGCCCCGTTCGACTGCCGCCTCGTCCAGTGGCCGCAATTCCTGGCCTTCGGCTCCGATACGGCCCGCCACGGTCAAGCGGTGCTCGCGCGGGATCAGCGGGGACGGAAGCTGGAGATTGAGATCGTACTGGTCGAACCTGTTCTCGGTGCGGATCTCGATGACGTCCCGGAAGCCCTCGGTGCCCACGAAAGCGGTCCTGGCGCCGCGACGCTCGATCAGCGCGTTGGTGGCCAGCGTCGTGCCATGGATGACGAGATCGAGGTCGGCGGGCGTGATGCCTGCCTCCTGCATCACGATCGAGGTCCCGTCGAGGATCGCCTGTTCCGGAGCTTTGTAGTCGGTCAGCACCTTCGTCGAATACAGTTTGCCGCGGCAGTCCAATGCAATGTCGGTAAACGTGCCGCCAATATCCGCGCCGAGGCGAATGGTTTGCCGATCGCTCATGCGGGCTCCTTTGCGGCAAGCGCTGCTTCGCGCATCTGGGAAAGGGTCTGGCGGGGGGTGAGCGCCTCAGGCGAGACGTTGAGGTCGAGAACGGCGCCCGAACGCGATGCAAGAGCGCGCGCGAAGGCCGCCGGGAAATCCTCGGTCCTGTCCACGCGCTCGGCGTGAAAGCCGTATGCTTTCGCCAACGCCACGAAGTCCGGGTTCTCCATGGTCGTTCCGGAAACGCGCCCGGGATACTGCCTCTCCTGATGCGCGCGGATCGTACCGTAGATTCCGTTGTTCACGATCAGGACGATCGGCTGCGCGCCGGCTTGCTTGGCGGTGGCGAGTTCCTGGCAGGTCATCTGGAAATCGCCGTCGCCGGCAAAACAGACCACGGTCCGATCCGGACAAGCGACCTTTGCGGCGACCGCTGCAGGCAGTCCGTAGCCCATCGCTCCCGATTGCGGCGCCAGAAGCCGCGCCTTGCGGCCGAACTTGAAGAATTTGTTCGGCCAGACGGTGAAGTTGCCGGCGCCGTTGGTCAGGACGACATCATCAGGCAGGACTTCGCGCAGATGCTCCGTCACCAGAACCATATCGACGGGCGATGGCTGCGCTGGCGCGTCGAATGCGGCCTCCCAGGCCGAACGCGCCGCGGAGCGCCAGCCGTCCCACCTGCCCTCAACCGGATGCAAAGCCGACGCAAAGGCGTTGGGACCGGCATGGACGCCAAGCGTCGGGAGGTAGATCTTTCCGATCTCACGGTCCGAGCCATGCACGTGGATGAGCTTTTGCGACGGCACCGGAACGTCAAGAAGCGTGTAGCCGTCCGTCGTCATTTCGCCGAAGCGGACGTTGATCGCGAGGATCAGGTCGGCGTCGCGGATGAGCTTGCGCACGTGGGGCGGCATGCCGACCCCGGCTTCGCCAACGTAGCAGGGCGAGAAATTGTCGAATTGGTCCTGGTATCGAAACGCGGCGACGACCGGCAGGCCGGAAGCCTCCGTGAAGGAGCGCAGCGCATCCTTGCCCGCCTCCGTCCAGTTGCACCCGCCGATCAAGACCAGGGGTCTTTGCGCGGCCGTCAGCAGCTGCGTCACCTGCGCCATGGTCTCGACGCCGGGCGCGGCCTCCGCGACGGGCGGCGCCGCACCAAGGGGGTGCACGTCCGCAAGGCCGGCAAGGACGTCCTCGGGCAACGCGACGACCACCGGCCCCGGACGACCGGTCGTCGCGGTCGTCCAGGCCCGCGCCAGGATCTCCGGTATGCGCGAGACTTCGTCGACCTCGGCCGCCCATTTGGCCATCGTGCCGAACACCGCGCGGTAGTCGATCTCCTGGAACGCCTCGCGCCCCTTCATGTCCGTGCCGACCTGGCCCACGAACACGATCATCGGCGCGGAGTCCTGCATCGCGGTATGGATGCCGATCGACGCATTGGTCGCGCCCGGCCCCCGCGTGACGAAGCACAATCCCGGCTGACCGGTCAGCTTGCCCCAGGCCGCCGCCATGAAAGCGGCACCGCCTTCGTTGCGGCAAAGAACGAATTCAAGCGCCCCGCGCGTATCGTGAAGCGCGTCCAGCACGGCGAGATAGCTTTCGCCTGGAACGCCGAACCCCCGGGTGGCGCCGAGAGCAACCAGGCTGTCGACGAGCAGCTTGCCACCGTTGCGCATCGGAATGTCCCTCGTGTTGCCGCATGCAAATCGGACCGAAGCCCGAGGATGGCGCAATCCTGCCCGTCAACGGCGGAAGACGAAATCAAGATTTCCCGCCTACCGACAAGTTTTTCTTGCCGCTCACCCGCATGAATCGCCGAAAGGGTGCAAAATCAAGGAGGCGACGCGACTTGAAGGCGTTCCCAGGCGGCTACGAGAAAGGAACGTCGAGGCGATGCTTCAAGGCGGCCGCGACACCGCCGGGAAAGGCGGCCATGGAACCGCGCGTCAAGAAAATCTTGCCGTTCCGCCGATTTTCTTGATTTGGCCCAAGGATACCTTCCTGCAAAGTGAGCACAAGACGAATGGCCATCGCACGATGACCGAGGGGGAGCAGCGGGCGCCGCGATCCGGCATGGCGGCGGCCGATGCCGGTCCTGCGGGTAGCCGGCGGCCGGCTGTCGCCTGCCCGAGGCGTGATGACGGGAAGAGGCTTTGAGCACCTTGAGCGACGGCACTCCGAAACAGTCTTTGGTTCACGTCTCGGACCTGAAGAAGAGCTTCGGTTCGCTGACCGTGCTCGACCGGATCAACCTCGACGTCGCGCAGGGCGAGGTGCTGGCCATCATCGGGCCGAGCGGCTCGGGCAAGAGCACGCTCCTGCGCTGCATCAATTTCCTGGAGATTCCCGACGAAGGCCGCATTCGGCTGGCGGGCGTCGAGATCGACGCAGGCCGCCATCCGGGCCAACGGCAGATTCTCGAGCTTCGGCGCCTGGCGGGCATGGTCTTCCAGTCGTTCAACCTGTTTCCGCACATGACGGTCCTTGAGAATGTCAGCCTGGCCCAGAAACGCGTCCTGAAGCGTCCTCAATCCGAGGCCGATTCCCGCTCGATGGAGCTTCTTGATCGAGTGGGTCTCGCCACCAAGGCGAAAGAGTATCCACATCGTTGTTCCGGCGGCCAGCAGCAGCGGATAGCGATCGCCCGCGCCCTGGCGCTCAATCCGAAAGTCATGCTGTTCGACGAACCCACGTCCGCGCTCGACCCGGAACTCGGCCTGGAGGTCCTGTCGGTGATGAAGGAGCTGGCCCAGGACGGCATGACCATGATCGTCGTGACCCACGAGATGCACTTCGCCGAGGTTGTCTCGGATCATGTGATGATCATGGCGGAGGGGCGCATCGTCGAGCGGGGGCCAAGCGCCGAAATCATGCGCAATCCCCAGACCGAACGCGCCCGGCGTTTCCTGCACGCGGTGAGGGATCGCTGATGGCCGACATCGCCGAGCATATCCTCCTTGGCCTGCCCTGGACGGTCGCCGTCACGGCGCTGGCCCTGCTGATCGGGGTGATCCTGGGCCTGCCGATCATGCTTGCGCGCAGCAGCCGCCGGCGGTGGCTCAAACTGCTCACCGGGAGCCTGATCACGCTGGTGCGGAGCATCCCGCCCATCGTCTGGCTGTTCCTGATCTTCTTCGGCGTCGGCAGCGGCTACTTCAAGATCTCTCCTTTCGCCGCGGCCGTCGTCGCGCTGGGGCTGATCTCGTCGGCCTACATGGCGGAAATCTATCGCGGCGCCCTTTTGTCGATCCATCCGGGCCAGTCGGAAGGCGCCTCCGCGCTCGGATTGCATCCGGCTCGGATCTGGATCGACGTGATCGCGCCGCAATTGTTGCGGGTGGCGCTGCCGGCAATGGCCACCTTCGCCATAGGGCTTCTCAAGGACAGCGCGATCGCCTCGACGATCGGCGTGCCCGAGCTCACCTTCCAGGCCAACGCCCAGTCGATGGCGACATACCGCGGCCTGGAAGTGTTCAGCTTCGTCGCCCTCGTCTACATCGTGCTGAGTTTGCCGGTGGCATGGCTGTCTCGCGTTCTGGACCGCGGCATGCGGGCGAAGGTGTCACGATGAACGTCCTTTTCGAACAGGCCGGCACCTGGCTTCCGCATCTGTGGGCAGGACTGAAGCTCAGCCTCGGCGTCACGGCCGCGAGCCTGTTGATCGGGCTACCGCTCGGATTGCTGCTGTCGATCGGGGTGATCGCGCGCGGGAAGCCGATCCGCTATGCCGCGCTTGCGATCGTTGAAACCGGGCGCGGGGCGCCGTCGCTCGTCCTGCTGCTGTTCGCCTATTTCGGCCTGCCTTCGACCGGACTGGTTCTTTCCTCGTTTGCGGCGAGCGTCGTCGCGCTGAGTTGGACGACGGCGGCCTATTCGAGCGAGATCATACGGGCAGGGCTTCAATCCGTGCCGGCCGGGCAGAGCGAAGCCGCGTTGGCGGCCGGGATGACCCGGCTCGACACGATGCGCTTCGTCGTCATGCCGCAGGGGCTGCGTATCGCAATCCCGGCACTCCTCGGTTTCGCGACTTTGATTTTCCAGTCGACTTCGCTGTGCTTTACGATTGCGCTGCCGGAACTAACCAGCCGCGCCTACGAAATTGGAGCAAACACGTTCCAATATCTGCCCGTCCTCACTCTCGCAGGCATTCTCTACCTGCTGGTCTGTGTGCCCGCGACGATGATCGTGAGCTGGATCGAGGCACGGGCGGATCACTGATTGGCCGCCATCCACGCAAAAAAGGGGAATTCAATGCAGACCATCATCCATCGTACAGCGCTCAGCCTGCTTGTCGCGGCTGCGGGCGTCGGGTTCGCCACGAGCTCAAATGCGCAACAATGTACGCCCAAGCACAACTTCAAGACGGTCGAAGAAGGTTATCTCACCATCTCGGCGCCGACCTTTCCGCCATTCACCATTCCCAAAGGGGAAAACGAGGTCAGCGGCATTGACGGCGACATCGTTACCGCGATCGCCGACATGGAATGCCTGAAGATCAAGGTGACGCCGGTGGACTATGCCACCGCCGTTCCCTATATCTCGTCCGGCCGCACCGACATCGCCATCGGCAATTTCTATCGTACCGAGGCGCGTGCGAAAGTCGTCGCGATCTCCGACCCGTTGTATCTCGACGAGATGGGTATCTACTCCAGGGAAGGCATCAGCAAGATCGAAGACCTCAAGGGACATTCGGTCGGCACGGTTCAGGGATACCTGTGGGTCGACGAGCTGAAGGCGATCCTCGGCGACGACCTGAAGCTCTACAACAACTACGTCGCCCTGTATCAGGATCTGGAAACAGGTCGAATCCAGGTCGCCATCGACGGCGTCGCCGTCGGGACCGCTGCCCAGAAGAGCGGAAGTGCGCTAAAGGGCATTCAGATCAAGGTCGCGGAAAAGGACGAGCGTGTTCAGGCCTCGGTGAACGCTGCCCAGGCGGGCTTCCCGATGACGAAGGACAATGCCGGCCTGACAAGCGCAGTGAATGCGGATCTCGCGGAAATCCGGTCCTCGGGCAAGCTGGTCGAGATCCTCGAGAAGTTCGGGATGCCGAAGAGCGCGGCCGACGTCGGCGAACCGCGCCTGATCAAGTAGTCCAAGGGGCGCTCGCTCCGGCCCGGCCGGCGAGCGCCCGAACTTGCTTCTTTGCGGCACCCTTCGAAAGGCGCTCCCCAATGGCTGAACGGCAAGGACTGGCCCTCGTCACCGGCGCCAGCAGCGGCATCGGCCGGGCGACAAGCATCGCGCTCGCGAAGGCCGGGTATGAGGTCGTCGCCCTCGGCCGCAGCGAAAGCGCGCTGTCTGAACTGGCCGCGACCGGGGGGATCAGGCCGGTGGTGCAGGACATTGCCGATCTTGAGAAGACCGCGGCCCTTCTAGCGGCGCTGGAACTCGACGTTCTCGTCAACAATGCGGGCACGATGCCGGCCCAGGTCACGCTCGCCGAGATGACGCAGGCCGACATAGACCGGACCCTTGCCGTCAATCTCGCTGCCGTAATCACGGCGACAAGGCTTGCCTTGCCCGGAATGATGGCGCGGAAAAAGGGCCATATCTTCTTCACCGGTTCGACGGCCGGTCATGCGGCGTTTCCGAAAATGGCCGTCTACGGCGCGACCAAGGCCGCGGTCGCCAGCCTCGCCGCATCGCTTCGCTGCGAGGTGGCGGGATCGAACGTTCGCGTGACGGAAATTGTTGCGGGCCGCGTGCAGACCGAACTCTACCGCGACGTTCTCGATCGGCAAAAGCGTTCCGAAATGTACGAGGCATTCGACGCCGTCCAGCCCGAGGATGTCGCGCGGATGCTCGTTTCGGTGCTCGACATGCCTGCCGCGGTCAATGTCTCCCGTTTCGATATTCTGCCCACCGCCCAATATGTCGGCGGCGGCGGCTTCGCCAGGAAGGAACCTTGAACGTGAATGGATTGTCTGTGGTCATCATCGGCGGCGGCTCCGGCCTCGGGAAGCTGCTCGTCGACATGTCGCTCGAGCAGGGGGCATCGGCCGTCGGCGTGATCGACATCGATGCAAGGGCGGCGGCGGATGCGCTCGCCGCGGCCCGCGCTGCGGGCCTGCGCACGGCCTTCGCAGCCTGCGACATCAGGACGTCCGACCCGGCGCACAAGGCGTTTTCCCAGGTCGCAGGTGAACTCGGCCGGGTCGATACGGTCGTCAATTCGGCCGCGATCTATCCGCGCAAGCCGATATTGGAAATCACGGATGCGGAGTGGGATGCGTCGAGCGCGGTAAACATCAAGGGCACCTACCACATGTGCGTGGCGGCCATCCGACAGTTCCGCGCGCAGGAGGCCAGCGGGCTCGTCAAGGGACGGATCGTCAACATCACCTCGGTGGACGCGTTCAAGGCGCATCCGCAAAACGCCCACTACGCGGCCACGAAGGCCGCGGTCGTCAGCCTCACCCGAAGCTTCGCGCACGAAGTCGCCGCCGACAATATCCTCGTGAATTCGGTCGCGCCGGCGGGCATGGCCACCGAAAAGGCCCGCCAGTCGGGCTTCCTCGCCGAGCTCGCCGCCGCCAGCCCCCTCGGCCGCGGCGGAGAGCCGCGGGAAATGGCGGAATGGGTGCTCATGGCCGGCGGCCCGAGGAACACATACATGACCGGCGAGAACATCATCGTCTCCGGCGGCTACATCTACGCGTGAGACGGGCCGATGATCTACAAGACCCGTTCGAGAAAGCAGAACTGGACCGGCGAAACCATCGGGATCATGGTGCTGGACTGCGAGTATCCGTACATCCCCGGCAACGTCGCGAACGCGACCACCTTCCCGTTTCCGGTCCGTTACATCGTTGTCGAAGGGGCGGACAATCATCGTTTGATCTTCGACCGCGATCCGGCGCTTCTGGAGCCATTCGTCGCCGCCGCCCGAAAGCTCGAGGCCGAAGGCGTCAGGGCGATCACCGGCGCCTGCGGGTTCATGTCGCTCTTCCAGAAGGAGATCGCCGCGGCCGTCGGCATTCCGGTCTTCATGTCCAGCCTGCTGCAGGTGCCCTTCATCCATAGTATCACGGGCAAGCGGGTCGGCGTCATCTCGGCCGACAGCACGAACCTGACCGAGGAGCATCTCGACAGGAGCGGCATCGCGCGCGGAACGCCGCTCGCCATTGGCGGCATGGAAAGCTGCGAGGCCTTCAGGCAGGCAATCTTCTTCCCGGACGGCACGCTCGACGACGACGCGGTAAGGCAAGGCGTGGTGGGCGTCGCGACGGACCTGCAAAGGCAGCATCCCGACCTGGGAGCCATTCTCCTCGAATGCTCGGACCTCCCGCCCTATGCCCATGACGTCCAGCAGGCGACCGGTCTGCCCGTGTTCGATTTCATCACGATGATCGACTACGTGCACGCGTCCTATGTTCGCAGCCGGTATGCGGGGTGGACCTGAAAGGGTTTGTCCGATCGAGAGGAAACCGACTCGCGGCTCTCGACGATCGGTCGAAGCGAAAGCGCGGTCGGGAGAAAGCGACTGGATTGGAGCCGCCGGCCTTTGGGCCCTCGCCGGCCGCCGTCAGCGGAAGCTCAGCGGTATGGCGAAGGCGTGGCGGGCGCCGCCGAGGCCGGCCGGCGGGGCCGGGACCCGCGCCGAGCGGACCATGCTGAGCGCCGCCTGATCCAGCCTGTCGTTGCCGGACGAGCCGCTCACGCTGGCCGAGACGATCGCGCCGGACGTACTGACCACGAAGCTGACCCGAACCGTTCCGCGCATGCCGCGCACGGCGCTCGCCCGGCGCGCGATGGCCGCGCGCACGGCGCTGTTCCAACGGGAGGGATCGACATCCGGGGCCCGCGACGCCGCCGAAGCCTGCGATGCGGGCTGCGGCGTCCGCTTCGGCGGATCGGCGGCCTCCTTGGCCTTCCTGTCCACGATCTCGGCCTTCTTGCGCGCCGGCTTCCTCTTCGGCGGCTCCGGCCTTTCCGCGACCTGCCGCTCGGGGCGCGGCTGCGGCAAGGGGACAGCGACCTCCGGCGTCACCGCTTCGACGGTTTTTTCCTCCGCGATCAGCGGCGCGTCCGGCTCGGCTTCGACCGGCCTGGCCTCCTCCGGCTCGGTCTGGGCGGTTTCGGGCTCGGGTTGTGCTTCCGGCGTGACCGGCTGCCCGGCTTCGGCTTCCGGCCGGATTTCCTGCGCCGTTTCCGGTGACGCCTCCGCGACGCGTTCCTGCTCCGGCGGAACCGTCTCGGCCATCTCCTCGACCGGCTCGACCGTATCGGCCGAGTCCTCCTGCGCCAGCGCCTCGGACCGGACCGCCTCCGGAACGGAAACCGGGATCGGCGCAAGGTCGATCTCCATCGCCTGTTCCATGGCGTCGTGCGCGGGCGCCGGGTCGATGTCGCGCAGCAGGTAGGCGAAGGCCGCGTGCGCGGCGAAAACGACCATGCCGGCCGCCAGCCAAAGGCCGGTTTCCTTGAGCGGCGGACGCTTGGTCAGCGCGATTTCGGCAGGAACGGCCGTCATGGGTGTTCGGGACCGGTCCCCGGAACGCTTTCGACGCCGACCAGCGCGACCTTGAGATAGCCGGCCCCGCGCAGCAGCTTGATGACCTCCATCAGTTCTCCGTGTTCGACCGCCCTGTCGGCGCGCAGGAAGGTGCGGGTCTCC
>OFJB01001271.1_pt1 | contig 10216 bp, 11 predicted proteins | sample 1775081 | NCBI WGS metagenome assembly OFJB01 (sample SAMN08195771, study PRJEB24354) | sludge metagenome | isolation source: initial sludge from phenol fed wastewater aerobic bioreactor | place: India: Nagpur | collected 2016-06-05 | reverse complement strand
CGCCTCGATGAAGGTGTCGAGCGGGGCGGCGCTTTCGGTCTTGCGGAAGCCGAGCGAGTCCAACGCCGAACGCGTGGAGGTGGGGTTCGACGCGACGGGGTCGTAAATCAATGCATCGACACTGTCGAAGGACAGTCTGCCCATTGCGGGGGAAAACCTTTCTGGCCGCTCACCCGCAAGATGCATCCGCCGTCGTTAACGAAGGGTCGAACGACGTGGTTAAGATTTGCTTCGCGCAGGGAACTTACGGCGTCCCCGCACGCGCGGAATATCCGCGCCTACTTCGCGCAGGCCGCGATGATGGCGAGGAAATCCTTAGCCTTCAGGCTGGCTCCGCCGACCAGCGCGCCGCCGACATCGGGCAGCGCCAGGATTTCGGCGGCATTGGAAGGTTTCACCGAGCCGCCATAGAGAATGAGCATTCCCATGGCGGCGGGCCCCAGATGCTCGACCAGGCTGCGGCGGATATGCAGATGCATGGCGGCGATATCGTCGCTGGTCGGCGTGCGGCCTGTGCCGATGGCCCAGACCGGCTCATAGGCGATGGCGGTATTATCCGCCGTCGCGTCCGCGGGCACGCTGCCGGCCAACTGGCCCTGGCAAACCATGTTGGCCTCGCCCCCCTGCCGCTGCGCCTCGGTCTCGCCGATGCAGATGATGGCTTTGAGCCCTGCGCGCCATGCCGCCTTCGCCTTGGAGGCGACGATGGCGTCGGTCTCCATCAGCTCCAGGCAGGCTTCGATCAGCAGCTTCTCGGTGAAGGGGTCGCCGACCTGCACGGTCGGGCGCTTCTCCTCCGAATCCTCGGAGAAATCCGCCGACGCCATGGTCGCGCCGTGGATGCCGTCGCGGCCGGTCTTGGAGCCGAGATAGACGATCGGCATGTTCACGCCCGATGCGGCCGCATAGAAGATCTTGTCGCTCTCGGCGAGGCCGACCGCCATGGACTCAACGGTCAACGACCACGTTGGCAGGGAATAGCCTAGCGCCAGCGCAATTCCCGTGTTAGTGATGCCTGCGACCAGGCCTTTCGTGCTGGCTAGGAATACTGCGTCCGTTGCAGACACTTTGCGAGTCAGGTTGTTGTCCAGCGCCCAGCACAGGCAGGCCGCAGCGACGGCGAGATTGCCGGACATGCCGCCAGTGGAGGCGAGGGTTCCATTTTGCGGGAGCGTCAGAAGAACGCCGCCCACCACGATGAGAGCCATGCCGATGACGATCCGCTGATTCGCGTGTTCACGGAACACCACCCAGGCCAGGACAGCTGTGAGCACGGCCTCCAGGTTCAGGAGCAGTGAAGCCTGAGAAGCCGAAGTATGGCTCAAGCCCACCATCAGAAGCACCGGACCCAGAATACCGCCACTGACGATGGCCCCGAGCAGCCAGACCCATTCGCGGCCGCTCAGGTGCGGCATCCCAATGTTTCGCTCCCTGAGGAAGCGAAACACTCCCAAGCCAACCCCGCTTCCTAGATACAGCAGGCCCGCAAGCAGCACGGGCGGCATGTCGCCTACGAGTTGCTTGGCAAAGGGGGTACTTGCGCCAAAGAGCAATGCCGCGCCGAGTGCAGCCGCCGCAGATCTGGATGGATTTACGGCTATACCAATCATGAAATCTCCCGTGATTAGGTCGCGACAACGTAAGCGGTGCATCTACCCCATTATTCCGAGGCAGCCAGATTCATGGCTAAATCCTGGTCATGGGTATTCCACGGCAACAAGGCCTCAATTTCATCGACCGTTCTTGCCAGCGGCAGGCGTTCCAGCACGAAGCGCAGCCACGCATAGGGTTCGCGATCATTGGCCTTTGCCGTCTGCAGCAACGAGTACAGCACCGCACTGGCATGCGCCCCGGCGGGGGTGTCACTGAACAGCCACCCCTTTCGTCCGATCACAAACGGCTTGATCGCCCCGCCTTCCAGAAGGTTGTTGTCGATGGGCAGGTCGCCGCGTTCGGTGTAACGGATCAGGCGCGGCCACACTTTGCACAAATACCCCAGCGCCTCACCCAGCTTGCTCCTGGGGGTGACCAGCGGCAAGGTCTCATCCAGCCAGGCGCGCAATTTCTGCAGGATCGGCAAGCTGTGCGTCTGGCGCGCCTCGAAGCGCTGCGCATCGCTCGCGTCTTTCACCTTGGCCTCGATACGGTAAAGCCGGGCAAACAGATCCAGCGCGTAGTCGGCGCGGGCGCTCTTGCCATTGGGGCTGGAGCGTTTGGCCTCGACGAACTTTCGCCGCGCGTGCGCTGCACACGCCAGGTGCTCCACACCGGGCAAGCGGGCCACCGGCGCATAGCCTTCGTAGCCGTCCGTCATCAGGTAGCCCTGCCAGCCCTCCAGCAGACGCAACGGTACCTTCCCCGAACGGCTCTTGTCGTAATCGAACAGCACCGCCGTACGCCCCGGCGGCCCCCCGCGCTGCACCCACATATAACTTTTTGCCGTCGGACTTCGCCCCGGTTCTTTCAAGACCTGCACCGTGGTTTCGTCCATGTAGATGACCGGCGCCTCCAACAAGGTGTCGCGCGCCAGATTGTGCAGCGGCTGCAAGGCCTGGGCAAGCTTGATCATGGCCCGCGCCATGCTCTGGCGCGGCACCTCGACCTGGTGGCGAGCCAAGACCTTTTCAAAGCGCGCCAGCGGCAGGCCGTCCACGTATTTCACCACCGCCATCATCGCCAGGAAGCCGGCGCTGAAGTTGCTGCGCGGCAGGATCTGCGCCGGTGCCGGTGGCTGCACCGGAGCCTGGTCGCCCTTGGGGCAGGCGTAGCGCGGCCTCACCGTGCGGATGACACGGATCTGCATCGGCACGATGTCCAGTTGTTCACTCACGTCTTCGCCGATGCGCACCATAGGTGTGCCGCAAGGGCACTGGCGCTCATCTTCGGGTACATCAATCACGAGCTCAACGCGCGGCAGTTCCGGCGGCAATGCACGGCGGTGGCCGCGTTTGGGGCGGGCCTTGTCTTGTACAGGCGCTGGTTCCCCTTCGTGCTCGTCTTCAGTGCCGGCGGCCTGGTCAGCCAGGGCTTCGACTTCGTTAAACAGTTCGCCTTGATGTGACTCGCTACTGGGGCCGAACATCCGGTGGCGGCTCAGGCGCCACTGCTCAAGGATTTCCTGAACCTTTTGTGCAACGCCAGCGGCGACCCGTTGATCGAAGCTCGCCTCAAGGGCCTGGCGATGCGCTTCGACTTGTGCGGCCACGGTGCGTTCGATTTGTGCCGTGACGTGTTCGGTGATTTCGCGCTCAAGCGTAGGCCGCAGTTCAGCCAACACCTTTTCGCGTTCGGCCTGTAAGGCCAGGTGGAAGGCCTCGATGGTGGTCGGCAACCCCCCCGGTTGGGGCGCCGTTTCGACGTTCGATAGGAGGGGAATCGCATGGCGTTCAGACATGCGACATTATACCTCAAAATATTACATAACTGATTGATATTTCAGAGTTTTGTGAGGATAATTTGCCCATAGATCGAAGCCCTCCAGCAGCCACTCCAGCTCCTTGGGCGTGAGCGTTACAGTGGGGCCAGAGCCCGGCGCCGGCCACGCAAAACGTGCTTTCTCCAGCCGCTTTTGCCATAGGCAAAAGCCGTTTCGATGCCAGTAAAGAATCTTCATCCGGCTGCGTTGCCGATTGGCGAACACGAACAGCGCATCGCCAAACAGGTTCAGCTCCAGTTCGCTTTCCACCAGCGCCGCCAAGCCGTCGATCTGCTTTCTGAAGTCCACGGGCAGGCAGCACAGGTAGACTTGCCCGATTGAAGCGCCCGGGTGCATCAGCGCGCCTGCCCTTGCAGCGCCTGACTGACCTGGGCCAGCCACTGTGGGCTGGGCAGCCCGGGTAGCTCCAGGCGCAGGTCGCAGCCCAGCGACAGGATATAGCGGTTGACCGGGACGCTGCCGGCGTCCATGCTCACAGGCACGAACAACCGTGCGGCCGTGGCATTCGCGCTCTGGGTCGGCAACTGCGGCCCATGGCACTGAGCCTTCAGACGTCGGCGCCAATAATACAGGCTGGAGACGGCAATACCCTCACGTTGGGCGTAAGCCTTGGTGCCGATCCCTTCGCGGGTGATCGACTCCAGATGAGATTCCCAGTAAGCCTGATCCCTTTCCTTTCCATCTGACATTCTCGATTCTCCGGTATTTGTTCAACACCGATACGATGCCGGAAGGCCCGAGAGCGAACAATTATGGAGGAGATGGAGCGCTTACGGATATCGTAGCTCCGCAACACAGCTGGAGGCGGCGGCTGAAGACCCTGATTGAGCAACACAGCCCGCCCACTCGGGCCATGGGCTTCCCGCCACAGTGGGATCAATTCCAGATTTGGCAGTAAGCAAAACGGTCACCAACACCTACCTATCCAGTGGGCTGGCCCTACCGAGGACCCACCATGAACGAACCTCTCTCCGAGGTCATCCGCATCCGGGTGACCCCGTCCCATGCTGCGCGCCTGGGCGAGGCAGCCGCCCTGTCCGGGCTGTCCCTGTCCAACTATATCCGTCGCCGCCTGGTGGCTGACGACACACTGCAGGAAGAACTGACACTGCTGCGTCAGGTGATCGCCAGCCTGGATCAGCTGCGCGATACCCGTATCGCTGCTATGGAAACCGTCCATCTGGTGCGGGCCATGGCCAAGCCGGAACAAATCGACCAGGCACAACAGAACCTGCAACGCTTGCGCTGATCTACAATAGTCAACAACAAGACCCGCCAAGGCTATGCGCAGTGCGCACCCTCAAACCGGCGGGTTACTCATTTCTACGCCCCTAATTAGACCAGCGCGGTCTACGTCTCATTCCAAGCCCAACTGCGGCTATCTGTTCCCCCTTCCCCCGGAGACATCCCCATGCAAACCCTTCCCGCCCTGCGGGCTGGGGCGCTGGCGTTCGCCTGCGCTCTGGCTCCTGCCGCCCATACTGCCGACGCCACCGACCTGCTGACCGGCATCCCGCGCCTGGCCTGCGAAGCCACGCTGTGCCTGTCCTCCAGCCTGCGACCTGGTGAATGCAGTCCATCGCTGGAGCACTATTTCGGCATCAAGCGATTCAACCGCCATGGCCTGGACTGGGGTGCCACTGTTGCTGCCCGTCGATCCTTCCTGGGCCAGTGCCCGGCCGCAGCCGATCCTGGCATGCCGGAGCGGGTGGAGGCCATCTCACATGGCGCGGGCAAATGCGATGCCGACTACTTGAACCGCAGTTATGCCGACACCGCCTATAAATGGCGCAAACGCGGCTATCGCTATGATCCAGCGACCGGCAATCAGGAGCCTGTCTACGAAGTCCACACGCTGGAGACGGTGACGCTGACCCAGCTGCCGACCTGGTGCGTGGCCTACAACGATCACGACTGGACCTATGAGCTGTCCGTGCGCTATGTGGGACGACCCACGATGGGCGGGCGCTGGGTCAAGGCCGAGGACTACGGGGCCGCCCAGGCCCGCTGGGATGCGGATCACGGCGGCCAGTGGGCCCAGGGTTGGAATTTCTCGCTATCTGACCCCAGGCAGCGTGGCAATCTTTGAAGGTGGCTATCCATGCTTGCCGAACTGGCCACCCTGGTCCTGGCCTGCGCCCCCAACATCCACCCCGTCACTCTGAAAGCCCTGATCCAGCATGAGTCCGGTGCGCGACAGTACGCCATTGGCGTCAACCGCAAGGGCAAGGCCCTGCCCCAGCAACCGCACGATCTGGAAGCGGCCAGCCAGGCAGCTGAAAAGCTGATTGCCCAAGGCATCGACTTTGATGCGGGCCTGGGCCAGATCAATGTGCGCAACTGGGACTGGCTGGGCCTGGATAGCACTACCGTCTTCGATCCCTGCCGGAATCTGGCGGCCGCCCAGACGGTGCTGTCCGATTGCTATGCCAGTGCGCTGAAGGATCATCGGGACCAGCAGCAAGCCTTGCGGGCGGCGCTGTCCTGCTACAACACGGGGAATTTTCACCGAGGCTTTTCCAATGGCTACGTGGGTAAGGTGCTGGTACAGGCCGGGATCCGGGTACCGGCACTGAAACCCGTGACTCAACCCGGTGACCCATCAGTGAATCCCGCAAACGCTCTGGAAGCAGGCGCTGTCACGTCACATCCGGCTGCTACGGCGACAGGCAACAATCCGGAGATTCCGGATCGTTCACCCAAGCCGCAAGACGAATCCCCGGACACCAGCCAGCAGGGCACACCGGACGGTTTCACTGCTCACCCGGCAGCCGACGGCTTCACACAGCCTGCACGCTGATTCACCCCACTGATTCAGCCCCCTGACCCAGACAGCTGACCAGGCCATCAAACCTGCGTCAGACCTACTGCCGGTCACTTCCCATTCCTTTTCCCTATCACCCCAGCGCACCGCCGCGCCTGGGGCAGGAGTCATGCCATGCAGATACTGCAACACATCAAAAACAAGACACTTCAAGGACGATTCGCCCGCACCCTGGCGACACTCTGGATACTGGCAGCAGGCCATCAGGGGGCATTGGCCCAGTCCATGGGCGGCCTCTCGCGGGCCCAGACGACGCTGCAGACGCTCAAGGACAATCTGGATGTGATCCTGCCGATTGCTGCAGTCATCATTGGTGTCATCATCTTCGTACTCTATTCCGCTGAAGTGATGCGCAAGGACGACGCCATCCGCTGGGGCATCGGCGTGCTACTCGCGGGCTCCGCTGCGGAACTGGTCGTGCTGCTCTGGAAGTAAGCTATGGCAGCGCACACCACCGGCACACGGCCTGGCCACCAGGATGCCACCGTCCAGCCACCGGCCGCCCACCAGAATCCCAATACCTATCCCGTATTCAAGGGCCTGGGACGCAAGGCGACCTTCATGGGCATTCCCACGACGCTCATGCTCGGGGCCTTTGTCTGCATCGCGGTCATCGCCATGACGGCAGGTCTCGCCTGGTGGGGGCTGCTCTTTGTGGTGATGCCGGCGCTGGCGATTGCCACCCGCGACGACGACAAAGCGCTCGATGTCCTATGGCTGGAGATCAAGACCCGGCGCACCAACCGTAACCAGCGCTTCTGGCGCGGATCCAGCTACGCAACCCAGGGCTATCACCGGCATCGCCCCTGGCGCAGCCTCATTCACCGAAGGAATCACCCATGACAGCAGCCGCAGCTCTCGCCGTCGATGAACGGCTGGTTTCCCGCTACCTGCCCTATTCCCACCATGTCACAGACCACATCATCGCCTGCGACAACCATGAATACCTGGCGGTCATCAAAGTGGCAGGCCGTGCCCCAGATGCCTACGCGCAAGGCGAACTGAAAGAATGGATCGAAGCCCTGCATAACGTGCTGCGCGGCCTGCCCATGGGTTCGCTGGGCCTGTATTCACACATCATCCGCAGGCGCGTGACCGAATACCCGGACAGCACCTTTGCGCAGCCCTTTGCCGCGCAGTTCGACGCGGCCTATCGGGCGACGTTCGATACCTCGGGTCTCATGGTGAACGACCTGTACCTGACCGTGCTGATTCATCCGGTCGAAGACCCGGTGCTGGGCACTTTTGCGAGCCTGGAGAAGGCCAACGGGCAGCGCCTCGCGCATTGGCAGGCAGAATCCATCGAACGGTTGACCAGCACCCTGCGGGCACTCACGGCCGGCCTGTACCGCTACGATCCACAGATCCTTGGCATCGCAGACCGCAGCGGCCTAGCCTTCAGCGAAACCGCCGAATTCCTGGGCTTCCTGCTCTCGGGATTGCATCGACCCGTGGCGATCAGCCGGGAGCGCCTGCGCGAGACCCTGCCCCATGCACGGCCGATTTTCGGGCGGCACGGGGAGCTGGGCGAACTGCGCACCGTGGCCGGATCCAGGGTCTTTGGCATGATGGAATTGCGCGACTATCCCGAAGCCACCAAACCCGGCCATCTGGATCGCTTGCTGGGCCTGCCCCATGAATTCGTGCTCACCCAGTCCTGGGGCAGCCACACGGGGGCCGCAGCCAAGAAGCTTGTGAAAAAGCACCACAAGCTGCTGGTCGATTCGGATGATGATTCGGCAAGCCAAGTAACGCAGCTCTCGGACGTGATGGATGATCTGACCTCGGCCCGCCTAGGGCTGGGCGACCACCACGCGACGATCCTCATCTACGGCGACACGGCCGAAGGCGTGCGCCAGGCGCTCGCCCAGACGGCCACGGCCCTGGCCGAAGACGCGGTCGGTTTCCGGCCACTGGATCGGGCCCTGGAAGCGGGGTTCTGGGCGCAGCTGCCGGGCAACTGGCACTGGCGGCCCCGGCCGGTACCGGTCACGTCGCTGAATTTCCTGTGCTTCTCCAGCCTGCACAATCAGCTGACCGGCAAGCCTGCGGGCAACCCCTGGGGGCCCGCAGTCACCATGCTGAAAACCCAGACCGGATCGCCCTTTTTCTTCAACTTTCATGCCTCCACCGAAGACCTGGACGAGACGGGCAAGCGGCGGCCTGGCAACACCATGATCATCGGCATGACCGGCACCGGCAAAACCGTGCTGCAGGGGATGCTGCTGACCCAAGCCCAGAAGTTTGGCGCAACCTGCGTGGTCTGGGACAAGGACCAGGGCATGCAGGTGCTCATCATGGCCCTGGGTGGGCGCTACTTCAGCATCCGCCTGGGCGAAGCGACCGGCTGGAACCCGTTTCAGATGGAGCCCACCAAGGGCAATGTCGCCTTCATGGTGCGCCTGGTCGTCTACCTGGCCGAACGCCGGGGCGAAGCGGTGAGCACGCGCCAGCGGGCCGATATCACCCAGGCCGTGCAGCAGCTGGTGACGCTCATCGACTGGCCTGCCCGCACGCTTTCTACCCTGAACACGCTGCTGCCCAATCCCTACAGCGAGGACGAGTCGCACAGCACCATCCACGCGCGGCTCGCCCCCTGGTGTCAGGGCGGGGAATACGGCTGGGTGTTCGACAATCCCGCAGATCACCTGGACCTGGAGACCACGAACGGCAAGCCTGCGATCTTCGGGTTCGACCTGACCGAGCTGCTAGATGACGACGAAGTGCGCGGGGCCGCCACCCTGTATCTGAAGCATCGGATCGACGCTCTGCACGACGGGCGGCGCATCATCAATCTGTACGACGAGTGCCAGCACCCCCTGAAGGACGCGCATTTTCAGGAGTCCATGCAGGATGCCAGCCGCACCATTCGCAAAAAGAACGGCGTGCTCGCCTTTGCCACCCAGGAACCCGGGGCCATCACCGAAAACCCGGTGGGGCCATCGCTGGTGCAGCAGACTGCGACGCTCATCCTCTTGCCCAACCCCAAGGCCCGCGCCCGCGATTACATCGAAGGCTTCGGCCTCACACCTGCAGAGTTCGAACTGCTGCGCGGCCTGGGCGAAGCCAGCCGCAAATTCCTGGTCAAGCAAGGGGCGAGTGTCACCGTGGCGCAACTGAACTTGTCTGGCTGCGAAGACGAACTGCTGGTCTTCTCCGGCAGCCCGGACATGGCCGAGATTGCGGAACAGGCGGTGGCCCAGACGGGATCGGATCCCGCCGCCTGGCTGCCCGTCTACCTGGCCGCTGTCCGACAGGCCCACCGTTAAACAATCCGGCCACCAACACCGCAGCAGGCCGCTTCACAAAGCCTGCCAGACCATTTTCGTGACGCCACGAAGATGATCGCCCCACGGGCCCCACACAAGGAAACCACACCATGAAGCATGAACCTCATGCTCTGGAGCGGCTGCGCGCGGACGAATCGCGCCGCCAGGATCTGGAGCAAACCCGGCAGGATCACCACCACGACTCCACCTTTTACGACCGACTGGGTTTGGCTGGCCCTGAATCGGAACCCGATCCTCCCGAAGAACGCTTCCTGATTTCGATCTATGGCGAACGCTGGACACCTGAAGATCGGGAGGCAGGCCAATTCAGCGAAGGCACGGCCGAAATCGAACGCGAAGCGGTCGATGCCGACACGCTGCAGCGCATCGGCCAGGACTACGGCCTGGATCTGTCTTCTGCCTCCGATCCCTGCCACACGCCGTATCTCTGGTTTTCATCCAGCACCCCGCGCGAAGATCAGGAGTATTTCGGACAAGGTGTACACAAGTATTACAGCCTGCACATCCACGAAGTGAATGGCCATCGGCCAGAGCCGGCGGACATCCAGCGCATAGCTGATTTGATCGGTGTGCGCTTCGATCACCCTCTGCAGCTGCAGGCACCGACGCATGAACAGGAGGGCCCCGACCTATGTCTGTGACCCCTGCGAACCTTGACCGGCCACC
>OFJB01001270.1_pt1 | contig 10216 bp, 10 predicted proteins | sample 1775081 | NCBI WGS metagenome assembly OFJB01 (sample SAMN08195771, study PRJEB24354) | sludge metagenome | isolation source: initial sludge from phenol fed wastewater aerobic bioreactor | place: India: Nagpur | collected 2016-06-05 | reverse complement strand
GCGTAGCGCAGCCCGGTTAGCGCACTAGTCTGGGGGACTAGGGGTCGGAGGTTCAAATCCTCTCGCTCCGACCATTCAAGGCCTTGGGAATATAGCGTAATCCGAGCGGCGCCGAAAGGCGCCGGTTCTATTTTTGGGCTTCGGTCCGCACCCGGTCCGCACCGCCGTGGGGCATCACGGCCTGAAAGTGACGCTGTGCTCATGGGCGATGCGGGGTCCAGGGCGTCGCACCTCGTGATAGGTATCGCAGATAACAGACAGCGCATTCAGATTGGATGTTCAATCCGGTTGGCAATTGTCCGGGCGAGTTTCTCGAAGTCGTCGTAGGCAGCGGACACGGCGCCCTGGTGGCCACCGATGGCCCCATCGCCGGGGCGCAGCTTGAACATGGGCTTCCGCGCATCCTGGGCCATAGCGATCAGCGAGCGATAATCTTTCAGGCGGCCCAACATAAGCGCATCGTCCGGAACATCAGGATCGTCTACCGCACGGCGATAGGCCGTCGGAATCTTGGCGATCCATTTCTGGAAGGCACGCACCACCCCATCGGAAAATTCGGTGTGGCGCGATACAACATATCCGATGGGTAGCATGCTGCCCGTAGGCAAGCTGAAGTCGAGGTGCGGTGCACGATCAAGCCGGTCCTGCCATTCCGCGCGCCAGGACTTTAGTCGGCCGCCCACGTTCTCAAGGCCGCGAACTGAGAAGAGGTCAGGCGCAACAGGAATAATGACATAATCTGCCGCGATGAGGGCAGCGCGGTTCAACGCGCCGAATGTCGGGCCCACGTCGATGAGGGCGATCTCAGCCTGATGCCGTTGACCGGCGTCCTCAATGATTCGATGAAAAGCTGCCGTAACGCGAAACGCCCGCTCCTGGCGGTCGACGCACCCTGGCCAAGCTGCGGACAGCTCATCCTCAAAGTCAGACAAGAGCAGATCGCCAGGGACAATTGCCAGACCGTCGGTTACGCTCATTGGATCAAAGAAGTCGAGGTCACCAACACCCCGCTTCACTGGCTCCACTGCCGTGAAGATTGTGTCTAGTTTTTGCGTCTCATAGATATGTTCCAGTACTTCATCTTTGAAGCACATAGCAGTAAGATTAGATTGTGGATCAAGATCCGCCAAGAGTACCCGTTGCCCTAGGTCGGCGTACATCCAAGCGAGGTGATAGATCAGCGAGGTTTTGCCAACGCCGCCCTTATTGTTGAAGAAGGCGATCGATTTCATTGTGCTGGCTCTACCTGAAACAGGGTGTAGTTGGGCTCGAAGTGTGTCACTAGCGGTGGATTGCCGTTCACTTCTAGGGCGTGACGTGCTTGTACCAGCCCATAGCCGAAGCGTTCGACCACCCCCAGAGATTTCAATCCTTCAGCGAGCAGAGGATTGCGATATGCGGTCACATTCTGCCAAATCGTGTCCTGATTGACCTCGCCATAAAGCCCACCTGGATTTATAATTTCGATTCGATTGGAGTACCAATACACCTTCACTGGCATTGTGCTATCGTTATAAGTCCGGTGAAGCAGGGCGTTACGGATAAGCTGTTCTAGCGCCTCTACAGGGTAGTCGGGCTGCTCCCTTCGCTGCGCTCCGCCGATCGCCATGGTAGTACGCACATTCAGACGCATTAGCTCTTCGATTTGTCTGACCTGGTCAGGGACGGTTCCGCCGACCTCCTTCTGATCCCGTATGGGATCGACCAGCTCTGGGCCATCCAAGCGCAGAAACTGGATGTAGGCTCCGGAGAGATACTGCCGGGGCTCCTTGCCCAGAAGAAGCAATGCCGCATTGGTCGGGTGTCCATCCCGAGAGATCAGTCGAAGAGCGCGCAGCTTTTCCTCCGTCGAACGGCCGTTCTCGCGCCGAATTTCAGGGGAGGTTGCGGAGGGTACGTATTCGGTTTCGAACCGACGCAGGTCCAAATCATCAAGCGCGGCATCAGAGCACGGGCGAGCATCGAAGGTAAGATTTTGCCAGACTTGCTTTTCCGTTAGGCGGCGTTCTTCCTCGGCTGTAGCAATAGCCCGGCGTGGCCCGACCCGGATCCAGGTGCGCCCCTCCAAGCGCACAGGCGGCTGAGTTGATGGAGCGACCTCAATGACCGCCACAGTGCAACCGTCAATCTCCCTACGGGACACCGACATCACTGGAAATGGCAGAATCAGCCCTTCACTGCGTAAGCCGCCGAGGGTCTTCAGCAACTCGTCGTCGATATTGATCCCGGAGCAGCTTCCGTCGTCATCCTGGCCGACGAAAATCACACCCGGTTGCCGGTGGTTCGGGAGGTCATTGGCGTAGGCGCAGATCGCCTGACGAATCCGATCGGCGGCCGCTTGAAAGTTGCGCTTCCGCTCAGCGCGGTCTGACTCCGTGTCTCGAAAAAGTGCGGAAATTTCATCGTCCGTGAGCATGAATGCCTCCTGGCCCGCATCCTAGCCCGCAGCAAATTCACGCGCCATTCTTGGCCCGGCAAAGCGAACATTTACTACCAAGGTAGAGACATGGGTCGGTTCGGGCCATCCCGCTTCGAGCAGATGGCACCTGACGGTGTCGACCGAAGGGCCCCTCGTCCTGATCAATGTAGTTGTCTCAGCGGCACGATTTTATTTGGGCGCGTCCGCGTGCACATCGCTGAGGCGCCTTGGCGAAAAGCAGATCGGTGTGAGCCACCAGGGGCCGGCGGGGGAGGGGCAGGGGGCTTTCGGGGAAGGCCTGGTCGTTGCCGACAGGGAACCGAAAGGGGGTGGGGGGTGCATCGCACCCACAGCCCCGGCCAGGTCGAGCCAAGGCCAAGGCGGACGGCGGCACCGTTAGGCACCGATGTCGAAAGGCCCAGCTTGTGGCGCGCGGGTGGGTGTACGGAAAACCCTGCGGAAATTCGACGTTCTGAACCACGGGAAACCAAGGGGTTGCGAAGGGCGTCGCACGTGTGCAGAAATCAGTTGTTTTTCGTACATCCTCAGGGCAACATGGCGCCATCTTCTCCCACCGCAGGGGTTCCCCATGCGCCGCGTCGCCCTCTATGTCCGCGTGTCCACCGATCACCAGACCATCGCCAATCAGGAATTGGAGCTGCGCGCCATTGCCGAGCGCATGGGCTGGGAGATTGTTGGTGTGTACCGGGACGAGGGCATCAGCGGCGCCAAGGGCCGCGCTGGCAGGCCGGCGTTCGATGCCCTGTGCAAGGACGCCGCTCGCCGTCGCTTTGAAATGGTCATGGCATGGTCCGTCGATCGCCTCGGGCGATCTCTCCAGGACCTGATCGGCTTCCTCTCCGAACTCCACACCCTCGGCATCGACCTGTTCCTGCATCAGCAAGGCATCGACACCACCACGCCCGCCGGCAAGGCCATGTTTCAGATGATGGGCGTCTTTGCCGAGTTCGAGCGATCCATGATCCGGGAACGGGTGAAGGCGGGCCTTGTGCGTGCCCGCGCCCAAGGGACGCGGCTCGGCCGCCCCTCGATCGCCCCCGAGACGGAGAGCGCCATCCGTTCAGCGCTCACCGAGGGCCGCTTGGGCATCCGCAAGATTGCCTCGGCCTTCAAGGTGGGGGTTGGAACGGTCCAGCGCATCAAGGCCGAGCTGCCCGCGTGACGCGCCATGCGCTCTGCGCATAGCCTCCGGCGCCTCCGAAAATTTCCGCGTCGGCGTGCGATTTACCTCCCATATTCAATAGATCTGACAATTTCTCCTAACACCCGCGCTAGATGATAATGTATTTTTTCAACAATACGCTCATTATTACATAAGTTGTTCTTTAACTCCGCGCGGCCTTCCACCCTGCCTTCCACCCCCTTGGGTGCGGTGCAGCTTCCACTCTTCCACCCCCCTTATTAGGGGGGTGGAAGAGTGGAAGACCACCCGCCATCGACGCACGACATGATCACCGCACGACAGGTAAATACTTCCGGCTCGCCGCGCCGCGCACGATGGGGGGCTTCTCAACCCGGGCAATCCGCGTCGGCAGCCTGTGTCTTCGGCAAGGGAATGGGGAGAGAAAGAGGTGGCCCCTATTTTAGCCGAGCCTCCAGGTGAAAGCCTGCGGTCATCGGAGAGGCGCGGGGGCCAGCGCGCGCATTCAACGTAGCAAAGGTTGCTCGACCCATAAACGAACATCCCGCCGAGGATCTTTCTCATTGATCTTGGGCAGAGAGGATGTCCCATCCGCCCGAACGCTAATTGCTGACTCAGCGGTGGCCGGTGGCGCCGATTTGCCGCGAGGAACAAGGGAGGGAACGCCTCGCGTCACAAATGGGCCTCGGCGGACTCCCCAGGCGATTTGCGCTGTCAGACCCCGGGGAGGGCCGGGGCGGTAATGACCAGGTAGCTCCGGCGCCGCGACGGTGGGCCCTCTTCCACGCTCGCGATCCGGTCGGCTCGGATGAGCCGGTTCATGGCGGCTTCCAGCTCATCTTCCGAGAACGCCGCGCCGAGCCCCGTCTTTTCACGGATCACCTTGGGCGCGTGGTTCGCCTGCCCCTTATGCACGTTGCAGCGCAAATTCTTGGCTGCCAGCTCGGCCAGTCCCGCAAGGAAGGCTTCCTCGGCGGCGCGTTGTCGGTCCGGTGTTTGCTCCGCCGCTCCAGGCGCGGCCGCACCGTCGCCCGTGAATGCACCAGCATGGTACCTGAGGCCAAGCTCTTCGCCAGCCTGCGCATAGTTCGCCTTGACGCGAGAGAGAATGCGCAAGTCCGCGTCGAGCACGTCGCCGCCCACCGGTTCGGGGCGGCGCAGATAGAGCCGCGCCCGAACCGAATTGCTCCAGGCCGTGGAACCGCCATCACCGCTGCCCGTGGTGCGGCCGGTCTGCGAGGGGTGGGCAAGAAGCACCACCGCGCCGTCGATCGCCTGGGCAAGCCGCGTCAGAAGCCCGATGAATTGGCGAACCTGAGGTCGGATGTTCTCATTCCCGCCGAAGGTGTCAGCGGCAGTGTCGATGACCACCAGCCGCACACCGCTCGCCTGGGCCTCGGTCAGGAGCTGGAAAAAGAACGGCGTCGGCCGCCCATGCCCATCTGCCGCGAAGGTCATCAAGAGGTTGTCGCCGCCGACCCGGGAAATCCACCGCATGTCCTCCAGATCCCCGAAGGAGATGGCGTGCTGCGCATTGATCTGTGCCTGGCGGCGGTGCAGCTCATCACCATCATCCTCGCAGAACACCCCAAGAGCGCGGCAGGGCAGCACTGGCGAGCCGAGAAACGCCCGGCGCGCGGCACAACAGGTCATCAGTTGCTGCGCCAGCAGGCTCTTGCCCGTGCCGCCGTCGCCGTAAAGCGCGGTCACATGACCGAGCGGAATCCAACCGTCCCAAAGCCACCGCCGGCCGGGAACGGGAACGCCTTCAAGGCGAATGGGGTCGATGATGGCGAGGGGTTCAAGGCTGAAGTCATCGGCTCGGGGACGGCCCGCGTCAGTCTCCACCGCGCAGCCTCCGCAGTTCGTCATTGAAATCATCGCCGCGCGAGGGGAAGCGCACCGAGACGAGGCGCCGTTGCGCGTGGAAAGCGTCGCGGGCCTTCTCCGCTGCGGCTTCGCCAGCGTTCCCGCGATCCGCGAACACCACCACGTAGCGGATGGACGGCGGGAGCGTGATGCGCGCGAGGTTCGAACCCAAGGCGCACCACACTGGAACCCGAAACAGCTCCATGGCGGAGAGGCCGGTCTCGATGCCCTCCGCAACGCCCAGCACCTCGCCCGCTGGCGCCAGCCGCACCGCGCCCCTGCCGACCGGGCCGAGCCCTCGCTTCGGGCTGTCAATTGGCGCCTTTCCCAGCCCGTCAGGCTTGAGGAAAGTGCGTTGGATCGCCACCAACTCGCCGGCATCGTCCGTGACGGCGGCGATCAATGCCGGAAAGGTCGCGGGTGCGTCGCGGCGATGGGCCAGTTCCGGATGGAACCGGAGGCAGGGCGGGAGCGCAACGCCAATGCGCCGCACCTCGGTGAGGTAGGTTTCAGCCAGGGTCCCGCCCACCGGACGGGATGCCTGCCAGATGGCCCGCGCCTCGGCCTGCTTGCGGGCCACATCCTCCCCATCCTGGCGCCGGGGAGGGGAGGGAGCCGGGCTCATCGAGGTCGCGCCGGCCTCCCTCAAGAGGCGGTCCCGCGCCTCCGCGAAGGTCAGCCCATCAACCTTCTGCCACCAGTCGAGAAGGTCGCCATGGGCCCCGCACCCGAAGCAGTGAAAGAACCCTTTGGCATCGTTCACCGTGAAGCTCGGGCTCTTCTCGCTGTGGAAGGGACAGAGCCCGAACCGATCGCCCTTGCCGGGCGAGAGCTTCACCTTGCGCTGCACATAGGTGGACAGGCGAAGGCGGGATTTGAGGGCGTCGAGGTCGTATTCACCGGCCATGGGGTCGCGCCCCCGGCTTCCGCAGTCGGAGCGGCGGTTCGGTCCCCTCCCTCAAGGAGACCATATGAAGGGGCTCAATCCCCATGCCATTCAGCAGATCGAGAGCAGGTTTGATGCGAAGAAGCGTCACTGCGAGCGGGACCTCGCGTGAGAACACATCCCCATGGGCTGCGTGCAGGGTATCCAAGACGCCGCCAAGGGCAGATCGGCGTCGACCAGGGCGCGTTCGATCTCGAAGGGCTTTCACCTCATTGCGAAGCCCGGCGATGGCGATAGCCGTCAGGTAGCGCGCAGCGTCATCGATAGCCCGCCACCTGGAAAGTTTCTTGATCCGATCCAGGTCACGCTGGATGCCTGGAGGCAGGAGAGGTTTGCCCATGGCTCACCCCTCATCCGAAGTGGACACCCGGCGACGGCTTTTCAGCCAGGCCGCCAAATCCGAAGGGTCATAGGCCACGGCCCGGCCGACCTTGCAGAAGGCCGGCCCGCCGCCATGGCACCGCAGCTTGTTCAGGAACGAAACCGATACTCCGAGGAGCTGCGCGGCTTCCGTCACGCGCAGCAACCGGGGTGGGGAGGGGGTGAGAGCGTCCATTTTCCAGCATCCCAATGTCGTTAAGGATGCCGGAAGACTGGATGGGGAAACGTGGAATATCGCGGTTCAAAAGGGTTCAAATGGGTTCTGAACCCTTTTGAACCCTTCGTTGGTTAGGCCGCGCCGCGCTTTTTATTCAGCTCGCGCGCGGCGCGCTCAAGGGTGCTTTCCGAAGGCGTATCCTTCGGACAGTAGGTCGGAAACCAGTCCTCTAGCGCCCGAACAATGGCTGCAATCGTCTCCGGCGGCCATTCCTCGTGCCATCCCGGCGCCCAGTCGGGCGGTTTGTTTAAAAGCATGGCAGCACCGACTGCTTCCATTGCCTCCGTCAAAGCCGGCGATTTTGGGCGGCCACCCTTACCGTGTGCCGGGCCTTGATCCGCAGCTTGCTTGTCTCCCTGCAAAACGAAGGGCTGGCCCAATTCGCGCGTGAGATAGGCAACAACATCCTCCACGCAGAAAAGTGTCCCATCCCGGTGCCATGGGTCGAGGCGATGCGGCATCGGTTCGCCACACCCGCCGCTGTTCCCGCTCGCTGTGCCATCGAGCGATATTCCCGAGCCCACGGACCACACATTGAAATCGGACGGTGCGGTCCAGCTCGAAGGCATTGACCTGCGGCCAGCCTGCCGCGCCACGCGCCAACGGACTTCCTCCGGGCCACCCTTGATCCTGAACCGCACCGCGTCACTCTGGACCGCAACAACGGCCCAATCCTCCAACTCCATTGGTGCCAGGCCCCGCTCCCGCTGGAAAAGCTCCATAAGTCGGGGCCAGGTTTGCCATCCGCTATCGTCGGCCGGAGCCGGCGGAACCGTCGTTCGATCGCTCATCGGGTAAACTCTGAGTCAATTCAGACCACGCGATCATCACCCGGGTCACAGCCCGTCAACCGATCCAACAGGCAAAATTTGCCGGTTGTCGTGAAGCTGCCTGCGCCGGCCATCAAACCTGCTCCGCCCCCAAATCAGAGAGCGGGCGCGGCCGGCTTGGGTGCATAGAGCGCGCCGCCGATCACCGCTTCATCAAAGCCTAACCCTTGACTCACAAGCGGGAACGCAGAGCGCATCAGGCGCAGGGTCCGATCCTTCCGTTCCCGATCGGCGTCTGGATCCAAGTCCATCTCCACCGACTCAGCCAGGGCATCCAAGGCGAGCCAGAGCAGGAACAACCCCTGCCGGGAATTCCGAGGAGGCAATGTGGCTGCTTCTTCCTCGATCGGCTTCAGGAGGTTGAGCATCAGCCCCGCATTTCGGTCTTGCATCTCTATGCTCAGTTCGGCATTGCCCGGCGCCGTGTCGTGAAGCTCGCCCACGATCTGACCGGCCAGCACCATGAGGAAATCCAGTCGGTCGCTGCCCGGCTCCACCTGTGCTATGGGGCCCGCCGCCGACGATGCGGAGGAGCTGTGTGTGTCCGCATGGCGACTGCCGAGGCACTCCGTCCTATCTTCGGCGCGTCGGCTCCCTCGGCCTCGCCGATGTCCTTCAATGCTCATGATTTGCGCTCCTTCGCCTTGAAGGGGAAAGCTTCCCCACTGTCGTCATCCTTGGGCACCTCGCCCATCGCGGCGGCGATGCGCCGCCCGATGGCATCGGACGCGGTGCGCAGCGGGTCATTGTCGAGATGGGCGTAGCGCTGCGTGGTGCTCGCCTGGGTGTGGCCGAGGAGCCGCCCGATGATGGGCAGCCCCAGCCCGGCACCGGCACCGATGCTGGCATGGGTGTGCCGCAGATCATGGAGGCGGACGCCTTCCAGCCCGGCCCGTTTCGCCACCAGCGCCCAAGGCCGTTGCAGGTCCGCTCTCGGCTTTTCCGGATTGTCGCCCGCGATCACGAACCGGCCGGCGCGGGGCAGGGCGGTGAGGATGGCGAGGGCAGGGGCATTCAGGATGATGGGCTTGCGCCCGGTCTTGCTGTCCGGCAGGAGGAGCAACCCTCGCTCAAAATCCACATCCGCCCACCGCAGATTGAGGATTTCCCGCAACCGCGCACCGGTCAGCAGAAGCAGGCGAATGGCGGCGATGGGGAAGGGACCGGGACAAACCCGCCGAAACTCCTCCCGGGGGGTGTGCTTCACCCGCTTGTGCGGCGCTGGCTTCCACAAGATGCCCACCGTCTCGGCTTCCTTCAGCGCCTCCGCCAGCCGGGCGAGTTCCTCGGCCGTCAAATAGCGCTCGCGTCCCTCTTCCCGGAACTTCGTCACGCCCCGGCACGGGTTGTCTCCGCCGATCTCATGGGCCTTCAAGCCCCAGGAGAACGCGCCGGAGAGAACCATCATGGAGCGATTCGCCGAGACGGGAGCGCTCGCCCCCAAGCCGCGATGCCACTTCTCCACGTCACCGCGCGAGAGGGTCTTAGCCGTCCGGTTCCCCAATGCTGGCTTGATGTGCTTCTCAATATGGATGCGGTATTGCGCAACAGTCCCGGGCTTCCGGAGAGGCATCACCTCCTGCGCCATGTAGCGGTCGCACAGCTCAGCGACGCTGAGAGCGGCTCGCGCCTGGGCCCGCTCACCACCCGGGTCCTCGCCAAGCCGCACCCGCGCGGCGGCCACCTCGGCCATCTGCCGCGCCTGGGTCGGTGTCAGGACGCCATGGCGCCCAAGCACAAGGAGCCGCTCCGGTGCCCGCCGCCCACCTTCTCCTGCGCGATAGCGATAGACATAGCTCTTGCGGCCCGAAGGCTCCACCCGCAAGCCGAAGCCCGGCAGCGGACCATCCCATAAGGTGAAGCGGGCCGCTTCCGGCATGGCGGCATCGACGGTCCGCTTGTCGATCTTGATGCCCAAATCCGCGTCCTCCCATGCGGTGCTGACCGCTCGTTTGGTCCGCACCCGGTCCGCACCGATGCCGAAATTGTTAAGAATTTACAGGAAAGAACACGATACGAACTTCATTTATTCACAGTATGTTATGAAACGCGAGGAAGCGCAGGGAAATTACAGAAATACCAATTTTGTTAACTGGGGGACTAGGGGTCGGAGGTTCAAATCCTCTCGCTCCGACCATTCTCCCACTTCGACCGCCTCTCCAGAAACCGATCTTGCCCGGACACGTTGCGGCGCATCGCGTCGGTCGATCGCATGCCGCCGCCTTCCAGATCAAGCCGCTTCCAACAGCCCGGCCTCGCGCATGAGCCGGATGCCGAGAATTGCCTTGAAGGGCGCGGCCCGCATCGCCACCTTTATCGGGATGCCGCCCGAATGACCGGGGGAGGTTCCATGCCCAGCCACAGGCCCGACGACCCGACCGGCCCCGCCGGC
>OFJB01001269.1_pt1 | contig 10218 bp, 10 predicted proteins | sample 1775081 | NCBI WGS metagenome assembly OFJB01 (sample SAMN08195771, study PRJEB24354) | sludge metagenome | isolation source: initial sludge from phenol fed wastewater aerobic bioreactor | place: India: Nagpur | collected 2016-06-05 | reverse complement strand
CGCATCCGTAGCAGTGCCTTTGTTCGATCCTTTCACTGCCACACTTACGCCGGGGAGCGGATTGCCTTTCTCGTCCGTGACCCGGCCTTTCACGGTGATCACGGCCGTTACTTCCGATCTTGGTTTCACTACGATCGTATTCGCTTTCACGATGTAGTCCAGCGGCTGCTCCCAGAAAACCCGTTTCAGCGCTTCATCCAGCGAAGAGCCTTTCAGGTTCAGGTTAACGGGTTTCGCACCAGCGCACGCGTGTTGTAGAGGATGTTGTACCCGCTTTGTTTTTTCAATTCCGATAGCACGCTTTCCATAGAAGCGTCTTTTACGGAGAGGGTAATCTTTTGGGCAAAGCCTGATGCGCTGATCTGCATAAAGATGGTCATGCAAAATATAGACATCAGTTTCCCATACCCCCGGAACTTGTTGTTGAGGTAGCGTTGCATACAGCTCTGATTTTGGTTTATGTACTAGTTTTGGCTTACGTTAATTATGGGGTAACTTTTATGTTTTTTCCTTGCAGAACCGTCTTCTTTCCTCGCCGCGCTCCTGTGGCAATTTGAATCATCATAACGACCTGCCACATCAACGGCTCTTGCTGAAGGCACTCCATGATCCGCATCACATCGTCCACCTGCATGAAGTTCGGCTCTTTTCGAATGACCTTCGGAGGGCTGGCCTTGGAAGCGGAGTTATAAGGGATAATCATCTCCCGCTCCGCCTGCGCTAGAACCATGGAAATAATGTTATGAAAGTGATGGATCGTGTTCGCAGAAAGCGGTTCCGTTTGCTTTTCTTCTCGAAACAGAGTGTTAAACTTTACTCCGAGAAGCTTCGCAGATCGCAGCGCCAGATCGTAATCGCAGTGTTCTCCCCTGCAAATCTTCGCAAGTGTCGCACAGCTGGGGCCACCGTTCACATGATACTTGTCGAACGAGCCAAACTTATTGCGGATCGTCTCTTTGAACTTGTCCGCGTCCAGAACATAAGCATAATGCCCGCAGACGCGTTGACCTTTCTTGCTTAAATCAGTGTAGAACCGATTCAAATGCTGCGGCCGGATGTCTTTTAGCTTCAGATTTCCCAACGCTGCGTTGATTCGCCCGAGCATTTGACGCGATGCTCGGAGGGTTCCTTTCTTGGTTCCGTTCGCTTCCTTCAGGTTCAAAACGTACTCGGCATATTCCGCAAACGTCTGATTATTGTCAACTTGAAAGCCTTGCTCACATTGTTTATCGAAATCCGCGGCGGCGATTTTTACCGCCCGTTTAATTTGCGCCGCAGTCATATCAGGGGACGGCCGCCACGTAGTGCTGTTGCGAACCTGCCTCCCGCACATATCCCTGCCGTTACTGGAAATGATCAGGTAGGAATCCCCTGTTTTGCCTGTTCGCTTTCTAATTGCAGCCATTGTATATCTCCTTTTATTCGCTTACTATAGATCACTCTGAACTGGTGTAAAGTCAAGATGATTCTGTGAAACTTGAGCCACCATAAAAGTTGAGAGCACATCAAGGTCGATCACATATTTCTTCCCGATGCGCATACTTGGTATCTGCCCGGAAACCACCAGCTGACGCAGCGCATGATAGGTAATAGCGGTATCTGCATCCTGCGCCTTGATGCACTCATACGCCTGCTGAATCGTCCTGTATTTCGCCATACTTCTTCCTCCTAAAGAAAAAGGAGCGTCCCGAAAGACGCTCCCCTTGTGTTTAAATGCTGTTGTTTCTTACTTCATACCGGAAATCAGCTGTTCCGCCGTGCCCGTAATCAGCGCCGAAATATCGACCTGCGCTGCGGTCAGCACATCCATCGCGGAAGCGGAAAGTTTCGCATTGGTCTTGTCGTAGAGTAATTGGCCGAGCTGCGCGATTTCATCCTTGGTCAGCTTTCCGTCCTTATGTGCAGCCTTCATGCCGTCCACGACCGTCTGTTTCAGTTCGCCGACCGTGATCTGCGCGAGCTTTATTAGCTCTTGTTGCGCATGGTTCACGTTATCGAGCTGCGTCGCCTTACCGAGTTTCGCGGTCAGCCACGCGCCGAATATGCCGATCAGAGCGATAAAAAACGCTGCGGCAATTTCCACAGCGTTTTCGATCAGGATGTCGGTGGCATTCGTGCCGCCCGTATCCGCAAGAGCTATGGCGGGCAATGTGAGCAGCACGAGCGCAACCAGTACCAGAAAAAGTTTCTTTTTCATTCAAGTTTCTCCTAGATTGATGTAGCCTGCTCCGACGCAAGCTCATGGACAAAATCTTCGTATTCCTCCTGTGCGGACTTCGCTTTATCGCGCGCGGTTTTCATCTCACCGTTCGTTTCGCCTCGTTCCACTGCAATCGCGGTCGCCAGCGAAAGCGACAGACTCGCATCCTGCATCTTCATGGCAAGCTTTGACTCCTTTGCTCGAATAATGGCGCGCTTTTCCGCTTGTTTTCGGTCACGCGTCGTACGCACTTCCAGCCAAACAACCAACAGCGCGAAGATTCCAGAGATGATTTCTGATATGTAATCCAAAGCAACCTCCTGTACTATGATTTCTTTAAGCATTTAACATTCATACGCTTCGAAAGCGTATTCAGTTGTGTTAAAATCGATATAACAAAACGAAACGGACTAGCAGTAAGAGCATATGTGAGGTCAGAGTAAAACCAAAGAAAGCGAGGATCAAGTATGACCGAGAATCCAGTAAATCATGATGTCGATGGTTCGATTCCCAATAACGAACCAGTCTGCGAACGATGTGGCGGTACGGGGTATATTGATAATTCAAGTTTGCTAAGTTACGGCGATCCCGGATATGGAGGAGATCCTGAATGCAACAAAGAACCGTGCCCCGATTGCAACTACTCTCAATATTCTTCTAGCCTCAGCAATTCAGCTCCTAAAGATACTGATGCTGGGTGCCTGCTCGTTTCTATCGGCATCATTATCTTGATCGGAGTAATCGTGTCGGTTATTGTTTGGCTTGCGCGATAACTAGAAATCATTTGAATAGCAATTTACATCTTCCGCATTTGTGCCAGTATCCGCTGCCGCCTTGATTGATTCCCTCCACAACAACGCCTGCATCGCGACCTTTGTCGTGAATTACCTTGCCGGAACCGAGATATAAGCCGATATGCGTCTCGTCCTCCGCATTCGAACTGCTGTTGCGGAACACGAAATCGCCAGCGATCAATTCGTTACGATTGACCACGTCGCAGAGCGACCACAGACCATCACAATCACGGCGGTTGTCCCAAATCCCTGTCTCACGCATCAGCCAGGAGAGGAAACCCGAGCAGTCATGTGCCAACAGGTCAGAAAACCCGTATTTGTACTGTTTATCCCGAAACGCAATCGCTCGCGCGAATTCTTCATCCATCGCCTGAATCTTTGCGTCAGAGAGATTGGTCAAACCTGACGCGCCCCAAACATAAAGATCCCCTATACGGGTGAGCGCAAGCGCGCAGACCGCCTTAGCCTTGTCCGACACCGTGCCCTTGATGACCGGTTTCGCTTCTACCGCCATGTCTCCGAACAGCGCCGCCCACGTTTCCTTCCCAATGACTCCGTCAGCAGCCAGTCCAGCTTGGGATTGGAACCGTTTTACAGCCTCCAGTGTGTCCGTACCGAACGTCTTCCTGGTAACCGTCGAAATGTGGTCTCCATAGAAGCCAAGCTCTAAGAGCTTCTGTTTACAAAAGAGCACGTCCTCACCGGACGTGCCCTTTTGTAGGTTGCGTGTAAAATCCATATTCATTTCTCCCGATAAGTACAAAGAGTCTTTAGGCTCTCCCAAGTACTATTTACCTTACGGTTCCGTCACCCGGAACCAATCACATCTGCCCTTGTAAGTTACTCCGCTGGTGTTGTTTCGGAAATACCCGACGCCGACGTGACTGATCGCAGCCAGAAAGCTGGATATGGGTTCTGTGAATATCTGCCACCAGAAATCTCCGTCGGCCGACATTTCCAGAGAATAGGAAGCGCCTGCTTTTCGGACTCTCACATAGATGAAAATCGAGTCCCAGCCTCCTTCTAAATAGGCATCACTAGAAAACGAGGTGTTCGAGGTAAACTTCACCGCCTGTATCCCTGAGTAACCACTTCTACAGCACTTCCCGAACACAATCCTTCTGTCGTTTGCGCTGTTAAAGAGACAAATACCGAAGTTATAGTAGTTCATCTTCGGTCCACACGCAGTTAGCTTGGCAGTAACGGTGAAGTCCCCGGCAGGTGCTTGCTGTACAAGTAGTCGGGTTTGATCGCCTCCGGATAGCAGGTCCATTGATCCATAGCTTCCGTTTTCTGTCCAAACAGACGTTCCCTGGTTAATCCACGACCACTTGCTGTCCATCACGGTATCGGCAAACTCATCATCCTTTGGATGCGGCGATGCCGGCGGCATATCGATCATGTTCTCATAGTAAGTTCCGCTGTCTCCTGCACTGTTGGTTACGAATTCCAGACCACTACCGTCCGACTTAACCGCTACGACTTTCGTGCCTTGTCCCAGATAACTGTCTGGCGTATCCGTTAACGCTAAAAAGCCATGGACGTGATCTGTCTCCGAGTAAACGCCGGTATGCAGGTGGTTTGCATTCGCCTTTGCCGCAAGCATCGCGTTCACTTCTGAGTCGGAATACCCGCCGCTGCTGGAGGGAGCTACTGACAACACATCGGATCCGCTGTACTGAGAGATTCGCTCCACTTTCTGGTTGAGCTTAATCTCGTGCTCCAACATCAGGTCGTGAAGATCCAGTGTGTAGGATAAGGCCCCGGTATCGTCATCCTCGCTGACGGTGATCCCGCACACCCTCAGTACACCGTCAAAGTCAAGGTTGTCCGAGCCTTCTGGTGCGATTTCCCAACCGATCCAATCGCCAATCTGATACGTTTCAAAGGGCTTCATTCGATTGCCCTTCTCGTCGGAAAACTGCGTAACGGTTCCCTGGATCCCCCAGGTCGGATAGGCCACCCGATTCAGATAGGCCTGTCCGTACTCGCTCAGCCCCTCCTGCAGATTGCTTGCCGACAAATACCCTTCGCGCCTTCCGTAGGTTGCCTGACTTAAAGAATGCGAAGCAATCGCCAAGAGCTTGTCTTCGCCTTCGACGAGCACCTCATTGACCACGCCCTTGGCGTCAATCTGATTCTGATGGCTGATCACCGCCTGCCCCGGCCGGTAGACCACCGTTTCGTGCAGATCCAGGCCTTTGGTCTTGTAGATCTTCAGCACGAGCTCAGGTGTCATTTCCATGTCAAAGTATCCGAGTCCATCGGTGAATTTCGTCGCAACTTCTAGCAGCGGTGTGCCAACGTGAAAGGATAGATGGATGTTTTCCGAGAACACGTTTCCAAGACTATCCTGATCATCCTCCCAGTCAACGGTCACTCCGACCAATCCACCTCTTGCCTGTGCTTCCAGGATCAGCGTTCTGAGCACTTTACTTGCCGTACCGAAAAACGGTCGATCCAAGACTGGCGTTCCCAATTCCTCCGGGTAGACCACAGCCCAGCTGAGCATGGCAAGGACGCCGCGCCCGCTGACCTCAATGATCTGCTGCTCGCCAGAGTCCACGTAGTTTGGCTTTCTCGCCTCAATGATCCACTTGAACAGTGGGTTGCCGTCGAGCTTGATCAGGATCAGGTTGTCGTCTGCAATGTAACTGTGATTCCCGCCGACCGCATCATACCGGCTTATCTTGAACCGTCCGCTGCCGGGATTATTCCGTACCATCTGGAACGCCTTATCCCAAGCGCCATCCAGCTGCTTCACAAGAACGTTTGGATTTGCCCGGTCACAGACGAACAGCTCAATGCCCACGTCATCCGAGCGCAAACCAGCGGATACTTCAAACCCTATGACATTGCTGTCCTGGATCGCGGGCGCCGTCAACCGAACCTTGATTGGTCCTGTTTCCGCGTCCAGAGGGAGTTGAAAGGCGATCTCCGTCCAGGACCATTCCAGGATGCTGCAATTCAGCTTGTTGATCGAAACAAATCCGCCGTAGCTTCTTTGGTATCGATCGGTATTACCGACATCCACCGTCGTATGCGTAAAACCAAAGCCGCTGCCCTGCAACGTCAGCACGGAGCCCGCTTGTCCTCTTGTGGCCGAGATCGAGTCAATCCGCGGAAACGGAGGATCGTCGGTCACATTCAGTTCGGTATAGATCGTTCTGGTTATTCTTAAATAGCCAAACGCCCGGTTCTCCGGAACGGAAAGCGTTCGTCGTTCTTTTGGCTTTCCAAATCCGATATTCTCCGTAATCGAGAGCGCACGTTTCTGCCGTTGCTGCCCAAACTGCCTGTTTTCAACCAACGTGAAGAAACGTGGCAGCGGAAACGGCCCGCCCATCAGGTTGAAGGTGGCAGGGTCGCTCCAGCCGGTATCCATCCCAAGGGTCTCATTGACTGCCCGTGCCCTCCAGTATAGGAAGCCATCGTAGACATCATTTGGCTCAAAGGTCGTCAGCGCACCGCAAGGTAGCGCCGACGCCGTATGGCACCGGTAGTTCCTCCCGCCAAACAAAGTGGTTCGATCCAGTTCGATCGTCAGATCGGCCACCGCTGCGGATACCAGTTGCAGATCCATGGAAAGCAGCGACGGCGTGGCCGATGGATCCGAAGTGGCAAGCTCCTGTCGAATCCATAGGTACTTGCCCGTCATATCGTCATTCGCAGCAATCACCGGGCATTGCGTCCCGTTGATTGCGGCGGTGTAGGAAGCCGGAGGCGTATCATTCGTCGTCAAGGCGCATCCGATTGTCACGCTCGTTCCGGCCGGTAGTTCGCCAAGCGTCCAATACAGGACTTCGTCTCCAAACGCGGTGCCACTCAAAGGGATCGGGCCTACCACTCGGATTCCACTGCTGTAGTAATCAAAGCCATATGGAACACCTTCCAGCAATTCCACTTCAGAGACCGACGTGTCGGTCCCGCTCTGGTTTGAGGTGATGTTCAGCCGACAATAGAGATAAGCGGCAGGGCTTACAACCGCAAACTCCTTGCGCTCGTTCATGCTCCAGGACGTCACGTCGGCCTGCGTATCCAACACCGTCCAGTTTGCGCCATCGTTACTGCCTTCCAACGTCCAGTCCTTCGGGCTGTCGATCAGGTAGGAATCGTTTCTCGCCCGGATCGAATACTCGGCGATGATCTTCGCTTCTGCCAACGTCACCGAAAGGACACCGGAGGTGGCATTCACGCCCCAGCGAGAATCGCTATTATTGTCGAAGGCGCGCCAGCCTTCGTATCCCGTTCCCAGATTCCCGCTGTCGGAGACAGTAACGCCGTCAGTAGTCGCCGCTGTCATGAGGGGAACACAGTTCGATCCGGGTGCATAGCCTTCCGGAGTCGAATTCGGGTCAATCTCTAGCTGCAGCCCTGAAAAAGCAGATGCACTTCCTCGAGTGACGACGTGGGTGAACGTCCCAGTTGCATCGAAGTCCGCCTTCGTCCGCTCTTCGTATGTACGTACCCATTTTGCGGTCAAGGCAAGGCTGTTGGTGATCGCTTCATTCTGAGGTGTGATGAGTCGTATTCTATCCGGCATATGATGTTCTCCTCTTAAGACCAGCTTCCGATGGTCACCTCAAACCTCGGCGCGCGCGGACCGAGCATCTGTGTAGGCGGCGGGATCGTGTTCTTGATGAGGATACTGCCGCTAATCCCTTGCGGGGCAATCGAAGCAATGGTCGCGCCGGTCACCCAGGTAGCGCCTTCGTCTAGACTGAAGGTGTAGTCGATGTCAATTAAGGAAAGCGTCAGGTTGTTGGCGATCTTCGTCGTGCTGTTGTTGCGCAGCTTGATTCGATGCGTTACCGTCGTACCTTCCGGCCGGTCGCCGAAATCCAAATCCCGGATGAATTCGGGATCGCCGGAAGCATCGTCATCCAGGAACAGAACGTCATCCGGTAACTCACCTTCTGCTTTGACCCCATAGATATGAAGCGCATAGACATTCACACTCGAATACTCTGCGTATTGATAACCTCCGCTATACCGTAATCGAAGCACCTTGATGGATTCAGAGAAGGTGCATGGTTGTATACCGTCCCTCCACTCGTCGTTGTCCAACATAACCTTCGGAATTGCGCCGTTTGGAAGCGTAGCGTTGATCCACGTGCCATCCAGCCCATTGGTGCTGTCCGCGCTTCCTGCCACCGTTACTCCGCTTCCGCCCATGCTGCTGAGAGCGTGAAGCATACCCAAGCCGGCAACAACATACTTCTCCGGCAAAAATACCCAGACGGTCAGTACTGCAGCGGTATTGTACGCGCTCTTTTGCATGACGATTTTTGTGTTATCGGTATTGTTCAGTTCCGCCATCTGTTCGGTCGTCAGAGCCGTCGTGATCTCATTGACATCGTTTCCGTAGTAGACCGAACCGCCGCCTACGTCGTATTCAAACTTCCGCCCGGGTAAGGTTGGATAGGGCATGTTCCATTCCTCCTAATAAAATGCAGGGTAATATTCGAGCGTGACGCTTCCGCCGGTCGTTTCAGACTCCAGCTCCATACTGTTGTTTCCGGCGTCCAGAATCATCCAATAGGTATCGCCGCCGTGCTTAACAATTGAGATCATATTGTCCTCCCCTTGCTGGCAAGTGAAGAACTTTGTATTCAATACTACGGTTTTGCCGCTTTCAATCGTTCCGGCATATTGAATCCAAACCCCGTTGCTCCGATTCATGAGAACCGGATTACTCAGCGGTCCTTTCAGAGTGATTCCCATATGCGTTGCTGGCGCGGAACCTTCGTTAGTGTGTGTCCAGGCAAGAAGAGTGGAAGCTACCGTTCTGGTGTCTGTTGCCTGTACCGTCCCATAGAAAAACGGATCGGGCAGTTCCAACTCCAGGGCAAACTTGGCATATCCCGGATTCTTTCGAACGATATTGATATCCGCGGGAAGCTCGGCCTGCGTCACCCGTGTTTCCCCGCTCCGCAACGTCCGGCTCAGGGGATGAAGCCCCGGTTTACCGATGGTCTTCAGGAATGCGTCGATGTTCTGATCCAGATCGGCTCTGTCTGCTCCTTTGATCCACATGGAGAGGACGACCTTTCGGCTGTCGAAGCGCTTCTTGATCCACCGTTTCCCATGCTGGAACGGCACCTGCAGGTCGTTTCCCCGGAATTTCGGAATGCCGATTCCTTCGATGACGGCTTCCACGTCCCATTTTCCTCTTACACTTAGAGAGAGGCCGTTAACGGTCCATTGTTCCTGCAATCTTCCTGCACCTCCTCTACGCCAAGCCATAGGAATGCTTCAGCAGCGTCGTCCGTATGCTGTCGGAAGCCGCTTCCGCCTTGGGGTTGTTGACAACGATTTCATATTTGTTTTCCACGTTTCCGGCCTGCGCCGCAGAGCCGGGCGCTTTTGTGGAAGATTGATACCGGCCGATTGCATCGACGTCGATATTCAATCCATCAAACTTCGTCGGGATAGCCCTCTTCATATCCTCTTCGACGTATCGCATAGCATCGGTGAAACCGGAACCTAATCCAAGTCCCATATTCTCGCCAATCCCAGCGAACACCGTTGACGGGCTATGGATACCAAGCACGCTTTTCGCGCCATTAATCACGCTTCGGAACAGGCCCCCGATCTTGTCCTGGATCCATTGACCCATGGACTGGATCCCCAGCCACAAGCCCTGCACGATGTTCCTGCCAATCTCAACCACCGACGCGACCGCTTGGGAGATTCCGTTCACGACCGAGGATACGACCCTCGGCATATTTGAAGACAGCTGCGGAATCGTGCCGACGATTCCCTGGATGAGCGCCAGAATCATCCGCACACCGACATAAAGGATTTGCGATAAGTTGTTCACGAAGAACTCCACGATCGCAGTAATCAGTTGCGGTAGAGCTTCAACCAGTACGGGCAGCGCGTTGATGATCCCCTCGGTCAAGCCAAGCAGGATTGATATGCCCGCCTCGATGACCTGATCGATATTTTCCAGCAGCGATGCTACGATCAGAACCACCGCCTCTACAATCGCCGGAACCAACTCCGGCAACGCGTCACCAATCCCTTTCGCCAATGAAGCGACCATCTGGATGGCGGTATCGACAAGTGTAGGCAGGTTGTCCAGAATACCCTGCGTCAGCGCCAATACCAAATCGAGCGCCCCCGCGGATAAATCGGGTAGCGCGCCGATCAGGCCGTTCAGCACGGAGAGCACCTGGGCCGGAAACACGCCCACCTTGACCTCGGGCAGGCCGAAGATGG
>OFJB01001268.1_pt1 | contig 10232 bp, 9 predicted proteins | sample 1775081 | NCBI WGS metagenome assembly OFJB01 (sample SAMN08195771, study PRJEB24354) | sludge metagenome | isolation source: initial sludge from phenol fed wastewater aerobic bioreactor | place: India: Nagpur | collected 2016-06-05 | reverse complement strand
CGCGACGACACCAGAAAGATGGTCGAAACCTACCCGTCCGCATCGTTCGACATGGAGGTGACGCTTCCGGACTACGAAAACCTCCAGCGTCCGCTGGTCGAGGTATTCACGCTGGACTCGGCAACCTGCGCGGCGTGTACCTATATGATGGCGGCGGCGGATATCGCAAAAGAGCACTTTGGCGAGGCGATCGATCTGGTGGAATATAAGTTCACCGAGAAGGAGAACATCGCCCGTTGCATCAAGATGGGCGTCAAAAACCTGCCCTCGATTTACATCAATGGCCAACTGAAGTTCTCCTCCATCATTCCGAGCAGGGAAGAGCTGCAAACGGCAATTGAGACAGTGCTAAAATAACACCAACGCATTCTGCGCGCGGGAAATGCAGGCGTTTCACCTGATGGAAGAGTTCAAGATAGGGACACGAAAGAGGAAGAATCGAGGGCGATATGACGGATTTCTATCTGATCACCGGATTCCTGGGTGCCGGGAAGACGACGCTACTTCGGGCGATTCTTCCGCATTTCCGCGGCAAAAAGATGAGGCTCATCATCAACGAATTCGGAAAAGTTGGCATGGACGGAACGCTCTTGCGAGACTATGGCGCGGATCTTTCCGAGATTGTCAACGGCTCAATCTTTTGCGTTTGCAAGCTCGACCAGTTTGAGCGCGCATTGGAGGAAGCAATGGCGGGTGAGCCGGATGTCATTCTGGTGGAGACCAGCGGACTCAGCGATCCGGGTTCGATTCGTTCCATATTGGCGGAATATGAGCGCTTAGGCTCGTTGCGCTACCGCGGGGCAATTTGCCTCGTGGATGCGCTTCGCTTTCCAAAGGTGATTGACACCGCGCGCGCCTGCAAAAAACAGCTGGCCGTCTCCGACGTCGTGTTGCTCAACAAGTGCGATTTGGTGAGCGAGGACGTATGCGCAGCGGTCGAACACAGGATCGGCGGGCTATGCCTTGCGCCGGTGTTGCGAACGACATATGGAGCGATTTCGCAGGAGCTGTTGGAGCGCCTGGAGCCGTTGAACCACGCGATTGAGGTCGATCAGCGCCCCGACCTGACGCTGCAAAAAGAGAGTATCGTTCTGTCCAATCGATGCACGAGCAGTCAGGTGCGGCGCATCCTCGCGCATCTTGCGGAGGATACCTACCGGATCAAAGGGTTTCTCGATCTGGCGGACGGCAGATTTCTCGCGGACTGCGTCGGCTCGAACGTTCAGGTGTCGCGGTACGAAGGCCAACTGACGCAGGCGAACCAACTGACCTTACTGGCGGGAGAAGGCATGCCGCTGCGGCAGGCAATCCGGCAGATGCTCTCCGAGTTTGGCGACTTTGTGGTTTGGCAGAAGGGGAAGTTGGAGGAGTAGCGCGCGGAGAGCTTATAAAAACATCTAGCGAATACAACAACAGGGTGCCTCAAGTGGGCACCCTGCTTGATTGTATATGCGAATTTTAGTCCTTTACCATGCGGTAGATCGCGAGCACGTCCTGCCAATAGAGCTTCTTCAATCCGCCGAGGGGGCGTTCCTTTCCGGCTGCCGCGCCGGTCGATTTCTTCGCCATTTCCTCAAAACGCGATTCGTCAATGCCGAGTTCCTTCAGCGTACGGGGGAGGCCCAACCGCGCGAAGAAGGCGCAAAGCCGCGCAATTCCCTCTTCGACGATCGCCTCGGGATCGCGAAGACTGCCCTCAACGCCCATCACATGGACCGCGAATTGCACGAACATTGGGACGTTGTCTTTATACACATATCGCATCCAGGCGGGCGTTAATACCGCGAGTCCGGCTCCGTGCGCAACATCGTAGAGAGCGGAAAGCTCGTGCTCCATGCGGTGGCAAGCCCAATCCTGCGCGCGGCCCATGCCTAGGAGGCCGTTGTGCGCAACGGTGCCGGCGAAGCCGAGCTCGCTCCATGCGTCGTAGTCCTGCTTGTTGGCTAGCACGTGCGGCGCATTTCGCAAAAGCGTTTTCAGCGTTGCTTCGCACAAACCGTCGGTCAGATCCGTGTGCACGGTGCTGGTGAAGTAGCGCTCGAATACATGGCTCATCATATCTGCAACGCCGAAGCCAATTTGGCTTTCGGGGAGCGTAAAAAACAGCTCCGGGTTCATGATGCTGAGAACAGGCCGGATCAACGGGCTGGCATAGGGGGATTTCAGCTGCTTTTCCTCATTTGTGATGACTGTGTCGCCGCTCGATTCGCTGCCCGAAGCTGGAATCGTGAGAATGGTTGCGATTGGCAGCGCGCGCATAACCGGCTCACCGGAACAAAAGACATCCCAAATATCACCGTCGTAGTGTACGCCCATTGCAATTGCCTTTGCGGAGTCAATGACGCTCCCCCCGCCGACGGCGAGAATGAGCTCGACCTGCTCCTTTCGGCAGAGCGCAATGCCTTCGTGCACCAGCGAAAGCCGCGGATTCGGCAACACACCGCCAAGTTCGACGAAATCGACGCCGCTGTTCTGGAGCGAAGCGAGAATGCGGTCGTATAATCCGCTTTTCTTGACGCTGCCGCCGCCATAATGCAGAAGGATCTTCTTTGCCAGCGGTTGAATGCGACTGCCGACAAGGTTCTCTTCTCCTTTGCCAAAGAAGATGCGCGTTGGCGCATAGTAATCAAAATTCAACATAACATACTTCCTTTGCTGCGGCGATTGAACCCGATAGAATCCATTCGGAACGAACGGCTGCCCGAAAACGGAGGGCTTAGCAGGAGATTTCGCAGGTGCCGGCTGTCGGCGGCTCGTATTCCTGGGTGTCGAAGTAACGCTTTAAATCATACGGCGCGAAGATGCCTTTCTCCGTGACGACGCCGTCGCAAAGTTTCGGCGGCGTAATGTCGAAGGCGGGGTAATATCCCTTGATGCCTGCTTGCGTCGTTTTAATGCCCATCGCGCTCATCACGAGCTCCGGATCGCGCTCCTCAATGACGACGGAATCAAGATTCGGGTGGCTGGGATTGGGGGTTCCGGTCACGAAGTATGGAATGCCCCAGTACTGCGCCGCAAGCGCGATTTGGAAGGTTCCGACCTTGTTGATGATGTGCCCGTCCATGGTGATGTCGTCCGCTGCGGAGGTAAACAGATCGACCTTTTTCTGCTGCATCGTATACCCCGGCATGTTGTCCGAAATCACGGTTACATCAAAACCCATATCGCCCGCGACGGAGGCGGTCAGGCGAGCGCCCTGAAAATAAGGCCGCGTTTCCGGACAGATGACCTTTATGGCGTTTCCGCGTTCGCGACATTCGCGCAGCATGGTGCCAATCACCGTCTCCGCAAAGCACTGGGTCATGATGGTTCCGTTCATCGGGATTTTGTCCGCCAGCAGTTTGCCGATGACGGTATATCGTTTATAATTCTCTTCAATCTGGTCAAATGCGTTTTGTTGCAGCGCCTCGACCAGCCGAAGGCCGGTGTGACCGCCGGCAATCTCCCTTCGCGCAACGTTCATTGCGCGCCCGGTGATGCGCTCCATCTTTGCAGAGGTGGTCGGTCGGGCATGCGAGAGGACATATGCCGCTTTCTCCAGATACGCAATCAGCTCCGCTTCGGCAAGACCCTGCGCCTCGAATGCGGCGAGCGCCATGCCCATTGCCGCGGCCAGATAAGGGCCGCCGCTCTGCGTCACCATGTCTGCAATTGCCTGCGCAACTTCGGTATAATGGTGGCAGATTACATACTCTTTGCGAACGGGGTAAATGCGCCGGTCGAGAATTTGTACGGCGCCTGCTTCATACCAGGCTACATTCTCATATCGAAGCAGAAATCCCACTCCGTCGTCTGCTCGTTTCATATTGACCCTCCTTTGCTACTTAGCCGCGCATCGCGGCCAGATGTTCCGGGCTGATCGTCTTGATCGCGCCGTTTCCGATTGCGATGGAGCAAATCTTTGCGGAGTCCTCCAGATAGATCGAGCGGGTATGCGCGCGCGTTAAGGTGTCGCCGATGGCGAGAGTGCCGTGATTCGCGAGCAGACACGCGTAGCGATCGCTCAGCACCTTTACCGCCTCAATCCCAAGCGCGTCGGTTCCGGGCAGCGCAAATTCAGCCAACGGCACATCGCCGCCGAGAAACGGCACCATTTCTATCATAATGGCGGGGATTGCCATGTTGTTCACCGCAAACGCCGTCGCATAAGGGGAGTGCGTGTGGATGATGGCATGGACTTCCGGCTTCAGCCGGTAGATGGCCGCGTGCATCCGCCATTCGGAGGAAGGCGCGTGCTTTCCTTCTAAAACCGTTCCGTCCGGCTGGATAACGACCATATCCTCGGGCGTAATCGTTTCATATGCAATTGAGGTTGGTGTAATTACGATGACCCCGTTATCAGTAACACTCAGATTGCCGCTCGTGCCTGCAAAGAGTTTTTCGGCATAGGACTGCTTTGCATACTGGCAAACTTCCTGCTTCATTTGTTCAATCGTCATATCTGTTCGTTCCTTCCTGATTCTGCTTTCGTGTATGTTTCGATCGATTTAGGACAGCCAGTACAGCGGCTTCGGGTCCAGCGTGAAACCGAGTTTCTGTTGCAGCGCGAGGGACGCAGTGTTGTCCGTCAGCACGTGGCAATACGGGAGTCGATCGTTTTGAAGGCACCAGTTGATCACCTGGGATTCCAGCGCTTCCGCGATGCCGCGGCGGCGATACTCCGGCAAAACTTCGAGTAGTCCAATTGCGCCTTCTTCGTGTACCCCGGCAAAGCCCGCGCAGTTGCCGTCGACAAACGCGCCAATCATGTATTCGCGAATCCGTGCTGTTATGTGCTCTAGATTGGCGCCCGGATGATGATAGTTCTGCAAAACGAACGGCATATCGTCGAGGGTCAACTGCCGGAGCTGAAGATCGGTTCGCTCCTGCGGGATTGGCCCGTTCGTATAGACGGCTTGATAGCAGTTGAAGCACTCCCGAAACGTTCCATCTCCCAGCAAGGCGTCCCGAACGGACGGTTCACAGACGAGTGCGGCAAAGGTGTCCGTAAACAACGCGGGGTTACACACCGTTCCTGCCGCATAGACGAGGCGGCGCCGCTTGAGCACGATTCCGTCAGCGGCGCTATACAGAATAGAAGCGCCGAGCTTCTGAAAATCCTTCAGGAATCGATAACGAAGGGGATTCTCTTGCACCCATCGGTATACTTCTGTCATGTGGATACCTTCTAAGGCGTGATTCGCCTGCTTCCAAAGTAGATTGGCGGATACACGCGACCGGTGTATCCTTGATTATATCTTGTTGAATTCGATTCACAGTCAACAGTAAAGTGCATTATGTTATCGCAACAAAACAAATATAGCACACGTATTCCTGCGATGTCCAGTACAATCTTGTCATATTGTGATATACGAAGACAAAAAGAAACGGAAAATAGGAAAATCGTGTTTAAAGTTGATCTGATTTGTTCGTTTGACTTTAAAAACAACACATGATACAATGATAAAAATCTACAAATGAACATTTCGTTACATCCACTATCGAACATCGGAGGGCAAAAATGGAATACTCCTATCGCTATTTTGAGCAGATTGCCGACTTTTTAAAGACGAAAGTCGACTACACACCTCAGATTGCCATTATCCTCGGTTCCTGTTTGGGACCTTTTGCGGAGCAGATTGAAAATCCCGTTGTCGTGGATTACAAGGATATTCCAAATTTTCTGGTATCGACGGTGGCGTCGCATGCGGGAAAGATGATCTTTGGAACGATCTGCGGACGCAAAGTGGTCTGCATGTCCGGCCGATTCCATAATTACGAAGGATACTCCTTTGAACAGCTGGTCATTCCGATTCGTGTGTTCAAGTCGCTTGGCGTGGAGACAACCATATTGACCAACGCGGCCGGGGGAATCAACGTTGACTATCGCCCCGGCGACGTCATGATTCTTTCCGATCATATCAAGATGAACGGAGACAGCCCACTCAGAGGAAGAAACGTGCCGGAGTTCGGCCCGCGATTCTTCAGCACGGTAGACATGTACACCCCACGGTTGCGCGAACTTGCGAAACGCTGCGCGTCCGCCAGCGACCTGACCGTCCACGAAGGCGTATATTACTTTTACAGCGGCCCGCAATTTGAAACGCCGGCCGAGATTCGAGCCTTCCGTGCGCTTGGCGCGGACGCGGTCGGTATGTCCACCGTGACCGAAGCGCTGACCGCCGCGCACTGCAACATGCCGATTCTGGCACTGGCCGTGATCACCAACATGGCGGCGGGAGTGATGGACGTGCCGTTTACGAGCCAGGAAGTGAACGAGACCGCAAAGTCCATCTCACAGCAGTTCAGCGAGTATGTGAAGTCGATCATTCGGGAACTATAGGAGACAATATGAAACAGCTCTTTTTAAACTGCGATATTCTGGCAACCGAGAACGGCGCGTTTCGCGTGATTCGAAACGGGTTTCTCGGTATTGACGGAACCATCATCGACTACATTGGGGAAACGCGGCCGGAGCAGGCATACGACTCCGAAAAGGACATGCGCGGAAAATTGCTTGCGCCCGGTTTGATCAATTGCCACGGGCATACGCCAATGGTTCTTCTGCGCGGCATTGGCAGCGATCTGCCGCTGCACGAGTGGTTGTTTGAACAGATGATGCCCATCGAGGATCGCCTGAACGCAGAAGACATCCGCATCGGGAATCAACTCGCGCTTCTGGAAATGATTGCCTGCGGCACCACCAGCTACTCGGACATGTATTTTGAGATGGAAACCGTTGCGGAAAACACAATTACCGCGGGCATGCGTGCAAACCTGTGCCGTCCGGTCGTTTTTCCGGACGAACAGGAAAAATACGAGGACAGTGTACGCGTTAAGCAGTCACTGGAACTATTCCGTGCGTACAACGGCGCCGCAAACGGCAGAATCAAGATTGATTTTTCCATTCACGCGGAGTACACGAGTTTTCCGGAAGTGATTGAGCGGTATTCCGCGGACTGCAAAAGCCACGGCGGCAGAATGCACATTCACCTCTCGGAGACGCGAAGGGAACACGACGCCTGCGTTGCCAAATATGGCAAAACCCCGGCCAAGTGGTTTTACGATTTGGGAACGTTTGATTCGCCAACGGCAGCCGCGCACTGCGTCTGGGTAACGGACGAGGACTTGGAGATTCTGAAGGCGAAGGACGTCAGCGTCGTGCACAACCCAACGAGCAATCTGAAACTCGGCAGCGGCTTTGCACCGATTCCAAAGATGCTGGAACGGGGCATTCGCGTCACGATTGGGACGGACGGCGCGGCGAGCAACAACAACCTGAACATGATGGAAGAACTGCACCTTGCGTCGATTATGCACAACGGGCATCACCTCGATCCGGTCATCATGAACCCAACCCAGGTCTTAACGATGGCAACCGCGAATGGCGCCGCCCTGCAGGGGCGGACGGACACCGGCGCGCTTACGGTTGGAAAAAAAGCGGACCTCATTGCGTTCCAACTGGACAAACCGCATATGATGCCGGATTTCAACGCGCTCGCGCTGTTGAACTACTCGGCGCAGGGAAGCGACGTCTGCATGACCATGGTGGACGGGAAGATTCTCTACGAAAACGGCGAGTATCTTACGCTGGATGCCGAGAAAATTCGCTTCGAGGCGGAAGCGGCGCTCAAGCGGATCTACGGCTGAGCATTTAGTTCTATAAAAACAATCAATCAAAAACCGCCCCGTAAACGCGCAATGTTCGGCGCATGCGAGGCGGTTCCTTTTTTTGCTGTTTGTTGGCTAACGCATTGGTCTTTCTGGCATTCGCGCTTGGTCTTATGCGACCTGAATCACGAAAAATCCACAGATTCTATTTTCCTTCCAGCAGCTGTACTTTCTTTTTCTCGAACAGCTTGCGCCAGGCGTCGTCCACCGGCTCGTCGGTCACGACATAGTCGAGCTGCTCGACGTCGCAAGTGGCGATAAACCCGGATTTTCCAAACTTGGTATGATCCGCCAGCAGATAGACGTTATCGGAGTTTTCAATGACGTTGCGGCGCACGTCCGCAATCATTTCGCTGGAATCGTTCAGGCCGCGAACCATATCGATGGCACGGCAGGATAAAAACGCTTTGTCCATGCAGTGCTGCTTGAGATATTTTACGGTTTGCAAACCGAAAAACCCTTCCAATGAATCGTTGAATATACCGCCGGTGGAGATGATATGGATATCTGGGTGCAAGGACAACGTCTCGATGACGCGAAACGAATTGGTAACCACCGTTAACGGAATGTGGGCAATCTCGTCGCAAAGGGAGAGAACGGTTGTCGAGTGATCCAGAAAGATGCAATCGTTGGGCGAAATCAGACTGGCCGCCTGCTTGGCGATGATTCGCTTTGCGTCGATCAACAGCTCGCTTTTGACGGTGTTTGGAATGCTGACGGCCTTCCGATCTTTGATGACGGCGCCGCCGTAGGAACGAAGAAGAAAACCGTCCTGCTCGAGCGACTCAAAGTCCCGGCGGATGGTTTGCCCGCTCACGCCGAATTTCTCGGCCATCGTCGCCACGGATACATTCTTGTGCTCCAGTAAATATCGTTTGAGTTCTTCTCTGCGTTCAATGGTCATCATAACGGATAAGTCCTTTCGTGATACTCTACAGCGTCTTCCCGAACGTCGTGCATGCGATAGATTTGTTCCGAATCGAAAAGCTGCGAAATGGAATAAACGAGAATGGAATGTAATTTACGAAATAATCCACCATATTCTAACAGGAATTATGTCACATTATATTGATTTGGTCAAACACTACTTGCCATTCGACACACACCGCTGAGAGATAACGTTGAGTAATGTGCGTTTTCGCCAAACGGGCGCAACGCAACCAAGACGGAATTTACGTCGAAGTAGAGACTATTTTTTCGCGAGCATTCCGGGCGAGAAGTATCGCTTGCCGGTTGCGGCCTTCCGGGCGTCCCATTCCGAGAGAATGCGGAGTGCTTCCGCGCCGACGAGGCATGCTTTCTTCTCCGCTTCGGGGTCTTCGTTCCATTCGCCGGTGATTCGATGCGCCACAACCGTGGCACACATGCCCGCACGCTTGTCGAACAGGCGGGACAGGGTGGTGACCGTTGCGCCTTCCATTTCGAAGTTCAGCACATTTGCCGCGCGCAAATCGTCGAAGATCGCATCCAGGCCAGATGGGCGAAAGCCGCCGTAGGTGGTGCGGCACTGGCCGGTATAAAACGACCCGCAGGTGCAGCCGGTTCCAACATGATAGGAATATCCAAGGTTCTCGCATGCCTGAACGAGCGCCAGCGTGACTTCAAAGGACGCCGCCGCCGGATACTCCGGGCGAACATAGAACGGCGTTGTGCCGTCCAGCCGAACGTTGGAGTCGTTGATGATGATATCGCCAATGTGAATGCTCTCCTGAATGGTGCCGGTTGTTCCAACACGAATAAAGGTGTGCGCCTCGCGCGCGCAGAGATCCGTCAACGCACATTCCGTGCTGGGCCCGCCGATGCCGGTGGAGTAAGCGCCGATTGTTGCCCCATGAAAGAGCCCGTGAGCGGCTTTCTGTCCGCGGGATAAGGTATATTGATCCGCCTCGTCCCACTGGGCAGCCATCACCGCAACGCGATTTGGATCGCCGGGCAGCAAAATGTATCCCGGCGCTTGCCTTGGAGCGCCCTTGTCCTGATGCCCGAGTTCGGACGCAGAAAGCGTTGCCCGTTGTTCTTCTACTTGTTTCATGTGGCACCTCCCGGTTGTATCGTTATGAGACTTGCTTTTTTGTTGCGGATGCAACATTCCTGTATCAAGTAGATTATACTTTGTCGTTGTATGATAGTCAATCATTATACATTGTGTTGCAACAAAGAACAATTTTGCTCATTACAAGCAAAAAACTTTGAGATTTGTGTTCATATTTATTGAATTATGTGAAATTTGCATTGACAGCCTCTTTTCGGGTGATATATAATCGTTCCCATAACAAACACATCCATCGTGGGAACAATCCATCGAAAGAATTCACGCAAAAAATCCAAGCATCATTCAATAAAAAGGAGAAACAAGGCATGAAAAAGGTACTCGCATTGGTTCTGTCTCTCGTGATGACATCCATGCTCCTCGTCGGTTGCGCGACCACCGCCCCCGCAACAGACAACTCGACGGCAGCCGCTCCGGCCGCTACGGAGGCTGCGGAAGCATCTTCCGACGCGCTTCCGGGTGCAGGACAAAAGATCGCACTCGTTTGCGACAAGGTTGGTACCCAGGTATTTCTCGTGCAGATGGTCGAAGG
>OFJB01001267.1_pt1 | contig 10238 bp, 2 predicted proteins | sample 1775081 | NCBI WGS metagenome assembly OFJB01 (sample SAMN08195771, study PRJEB24354) | sludge metagenome | isolation source: initial sludge from phenol fed wastewater aerobic bioreactor | place: India: Nagpur | collected 2016-06-05 | reverse complement strand
GGCTGCACCCTGGATGTGTTGGTGAACGGACAGGAGGTGGCAGGATTTTACCGAAATAGGAACTCCATCTGAACCTTGTATGAGTTGGTGAACGGACAGGAGGTGGCAGGATTTTACCGAAATGGGAACCCCATCTGAACCCTGCAAGGGTGAGCAAATGCCATAGCCCCCCGTGCAGCAACGCGGAACGGGGGGACCGGTTGCGAACAATGCGTCTGAGCTCCCCGGGAGCGAAACATGGTATTCCTAACGCTACAGAAAAATTGCCGTGTGTCACCCCCGAGGGGTTCAGCAGTGTGGATGATCCCTGTCCCCCCGTGCAGCGAAGCGGAACGGGGGGACCGGTTGCGAACAATGCGTCTGAGCTCCCCGGGAGCGAAACACGGTATTCCTTACGCCACAGAAACATTGCCGTGTGTCACCCCCGAGGGGTTCAGCAGTGTGGATGATCCCAGTCCCCCCGTGCAGCAACGCGGAACGGGGGGCTATAACGTTGAATCGCCCTCTGGGCTCAGATTGTTGGTCAATGCCATACTCGGATAGAACGTTGATGACAGGATGATGTTAATTAAAGACCGTTGCACATAGCAGGATCACAAGCTCTGTAGCCAGTGATTCCTGTTATCCTGGCCGCATGAGCTCCAGCGGCCCAAAAAAATCCCCGGGATGTGACTCCCGGGGAATGGAGGTTTACCTATGAGGGTTATTTCGCGGGGGCGTCGCGTTCCGCTTGAATTGTGAAAAAGCGGGTGCTTTGGTCCAGCGGGATGTCGTAATAGGGATTGGTGGTGGAATCCAGGTAACTGAAGCTGGAATAGGGATCGCTGGCCCAGTAGATCTTATAACGGCTCACCCAGAGGCTGTAGCTCCAGGTGATCCGGGCTGTGGAGGCTCCCGTCTGGGAAACGGAAGGGGCTGAAACGGCTGGCAGGGATTGCCAGGCGAGGGTGTCGGACGCGCGGTTGTCCGTTTCGTCCGATTCAGTGACGGCGGCTTCGGGATCGATAAGCAGCCAGGAAGTCCAGCTTCCGGCGCTCATGGAATAGACTCCGCTGAAGCTGCTGCTGTAGGTCTCTCCGGGGTTCAGGCTGGGGCAGGTGATTTCCAGGTCACCGCTTTCATTCCATCCCGGGGCGGATGAGCGGTCTTTGAAAAGATGGACTTTGAAGCTGCTCTGCACCGGATGGGCGGAGTCGTTTTTGACGGTGAAGGAATAGGAGACCTGGTCGGCCACATAGGGAGTATCGTATGAAACCGCAAAGGCTTGCACGATCAGGTTGGGGTCATAACCGGCCCAGCCGACAAGGGCATAGGGATCGTTTTCATAGAGCGGCCCGGCAAAATCTCCGCCGGAAGAGCTCACGCTCACCGATCCGGCATTGACCGTCTTGGCGATGTTGTGGCCTCCGGAGGCAGGAGCGCTGAAGCTGATCCCGCTGATCGTGAGGTCTTGGGAGTTATTGATGGTGAGATAACTTACGTTGACGGCCCCGGATTGGAAGCTGCAGTTATCGAAGTCGTTGCTCAGATCCACAATCGCTCCGTTCAGGATGGTCACACCGGTGGACCTGAGGTCAAAGAAGTCTGTGTATGACGCGGCTATATTGCTGCCGCTGAAGGCGTTGAGCATCCATTTAGCTCCGCTCTGGCCTCTCAGGACAGCCGGATTTCCGGGGCCGCCCAGGCTTTGGAAGAAGGCGCCGTTCTGGACGTTTATCTGACGGGTGTTGCCAAGCTCGAGCACGGAACCTGATCCGAGGCTCAAAGTGCCGCCAGAGAACACCTGGACGTTAGCGCTGGCAGACAGGAGGTTGGGGCCGATCTGCAAGCTGCCGGTGAGGATATCCAGGAGGTCGTGCACTGCCACGTCGTCATTCAACACCACTGTCGCGCCCTGGACCCGCAGCTTGTGAAACTGCTCCGTTCCTCCCGCAGCCGTAATGGTGGAGACGCCGGTCCCGCAGAAATCCACGGTGCTGTTCGCTCTCACAAAGCCGCTGAGGGGAAGGTCGTTTATCCAGTTTCCCTGCAGACTGATGGTCCTGCCGCTGTTGTCCATGATAAATTGACCGCTGATGATGTGCAGATCGCCGTTCACGGTTAGGTCCGTCATCAACTGCACGGAGCTGGTGATGTTGATCTCGAGGTTGTGGACCCATGAGCCGGTCGGCAAGCCGAACGCGAAGACCGCGAGGGGATCGGTGTTGCTCAGCTCCAGGGTTCCCACCGCAGGGGTGAAGGCCGTGGTGGGATCGATGTTGAGGTTGGCGCAGCTCAGTTTTCCGTTGATTCCCGGTCCCGGCATGCCGAAATTGATGGCTCCGCCGGCGATGAGATTGATGACGTGATTGCCGGCATCCAGCCAGCCGTCGCCGATGTTCACCGTGCCGCTCCAGACTGCTCTTGAAGAACCCAGCACAGTGAAAGTGGCGTTGTTGACGTTCAGGATTCCGCCCGCAGGCAGGACAAATGAACCCAGGGTGACGATGACCGGGCCGTTGCAGTTCAAGGTCCCATTCAGCATCAGGGTCCCGGCTACGTTAAGCTGACTGCTGACGTTGAAGATCACACCGGGATCGACTTGCATGCCGCCGTTGACAAGGGTTGGCATAAAAGCGTCTGTGTTGGTCTGCAGGAAGATGTCGTGGAAATGGCTGCCGGGCACTGTGCCTATCTGGGCGCTGGTTCCAGAACCGGAATTGACTATTCTCACCACTCCGCCGCTGGGAGTGAAGCCGGAATTGTGGATGAGGAAGTCTCCCGCGGAATCTATAGTGCCGCCGGCGATGGAGGTGCTGAAAGACGGACCGGGAACGATGTGGATGCCCACATCATGATAGACGATATTGCCGGAATCCATTGTGATGGAAACTGGCTGCGGGCCCCAGAGAGCAAAGAGGCCTGGACCGCCGCCAGGGCAGTGCACATTGAAGCTGCCGCCCTGGATCATGAGGTTGGCGTTGAGGTCTCCCATTCCGGCGGCGTCTGTCAGATGAATGACTCCGGGAGCGTTGCAGGCAAAGTTGCCGGCTATGTATCCATCCACCAGCGAAAAGGCCTGAAACACGCCGTCGGTGACTTTCAGCAGGCCGGCCGTCCAGTCATAGGCGTCGCAATGGATCTGCAGACCTGGGGTGCCGATGGCCAGCGCCCCGCTGCTTTTATTGACCTCGAGAATGTAAAAGTCTGCCAGATTGGCTCCGCTGGGGCTGCTCATCAGGATGGACTGATCGCCCGGGGAACCGCAGAAACTCACTCGGGAAGTGCCTTTCTGAAAGGCTCCAGCGCCCACGTTGTCCACCCAGTTGCCGTGCAGGAAGATAGTGTTGCTGCCGGGAGTGAGGCCTCCCAGGTTGATGCTGAGGTTGCCGCGCACCTCTATATTGCTGTTCAGCACTGGATTGGCGTTGTTGTTGATATCCAGATGGTTGAAATAGGAGGCCGGATTGAGTGTGAAAATGGTCTGAGAGCTTGGGGGCCCCACCATCGAGATCATGTTGTTGGGGTCAGTGACCTGCAGGACGCAGTTGCCTGTCACGTTTATGTTTCCGTTCACGCTTATGGGCCTGGGGCTGTTGACATTTAGGGTTGTACCGTTGACGGTTCCCGTGTTCAGCGTCAGATCTCCCTGAATGAACAAGGGAGGGAATGGCAGGATGGTGTCCATGATCAGGGTGCAGTTGGGTTTGTTGACCGTGAGATCGTGCAGGATGGCCGTGACCGCGTCGCAGGTGAAGGTGTTGCTGGGCGGTGTGGCAACGAGGTTTGCGAAGATAAGCTGGCCGGTGGTGAGCTGGATGTTGGCGTTGTTGGCAAAGCGGCAGTCGCCTCCCAGGATGATCTGCGCGAGGGGATTGGTGTTGCTGTGCAGCCAGCTTCCCGCATACCAGTTATCGATCTCGAGCTGTCCTGTTACCTGCATCTGGTTGCCGTCCATAAAGATCCTTCCGATCGAATAAAGCGGTCCGTTTACCTGCAGGTGGGCGTTGAGCATCACGTTGAGCTGGTTTTCCACCCTCAGGCGCTGGCAAACGGCCGGCACCACAAATCCGGGTGGTATGATCTGGAGCGGGATCGCGCAGTTAAACATCCCCTGGGTAATGATCGTGAAATCTGCAGCGGTGGGAACGGCCCCGGTGCTCCAGTTTGAGGCATTGAACCAGTTGCTGTCCATGGCACCGGTCCACAGCACCGGGATCTGGGAACCGGTGTCGAAGCTGATCTGGGGGCCGGTCATGAAGGATGAACCGATGCTGTGGATGTTGAACGTGGAGTAGATAACACCCTGCATGGCTTGCGAAAAGGGAGCGGGATCGGTGTACATGTTCATGGCCGTGCGTCCCACATCCCAGGCAAACTGCGCGGCGTTGATATTGCCGTCCGGCGGCATAGCGCTTACGAAAGGACGATAGACATAAACCTCGTCTGGCGGGCCTCCGGCATTTCCCCAGGGATACAGGTTTTGCCTCACCCGGTAGATGATCAGCCCGGATCCCGGCACCCTGGTTTCATAGAGGCCGGCTTGCTGGCGGTATTCGATCCAGATCTGCTCGTTATTGGGCATCTGCTGCATGTAACACGAGAATGGGGAGGAACTTACCGCGTTTAGGGTAAAGGGACCAAAGGGAGGCAGACTCTGAGGGGGCGGACACCAGCCTCCGTAGCGCCATTTCAGATAGACCAGATGATGTTGAGGAACCTGATAGCAGTAGTCCATCAAATCCCAATAACCGCAGGGATTGACGCCGTCCCAGGTGTAGTGATAGAGGTCTGGAAAGCCCAGAGTGTGAGAAAACTCATGGGCTATCTCGGCCGTGTCGATTCCTCCTCCGTAGCCGGTATAGAGTGGATCCTGAAACTGCATGGAGAAGTTGTAATCTTCCGCCATCCGGGGTTGGCCGTTATACATGAGTTGGGTGACCGGAGTGGCGCCGTAGGCGTTCATCTGCCAGAAATGCGGCCAGAAAATGGCGCTGGTGGCATCGGCGTTGCCCTTGCAGATGAAGCTGAGGTTGTCCACCTTAAGATCGTTGTCCGCGTCGATGTTCAGGGTTGGGGCCACCATCGGCGCTATGGAGTTGACGGCGTTGACCATCATGGTGTGCAGACGGATATAGCCGAACTGGTCGGGATCAGTAGGTGGTCCAGGCGGATATCCGATGGGGTTTCCGGCTGACTGGGGATAGTAGTAGTTGCGGGGGTTGGGGTCCATCCAGGATACCAGCATTCCGACAGGCTGAGTGGGGTAGAAACTGCTGTTCACAGAAAGCTGTCCCGCGCTTTCCTCCAGAAAGTATCCCTTCATCGAAGCCTGGGCAAGTGAGTTGTGCATATAGTCATAGTTCTGGATGTTTTGGCCAAACTCAGGTTCGCCGGCAAAGCGGACGAAGATAACCAGGTTTTCGATCGTTCCGATGGTGGGTGCCCTGCCATAGTTTCGCGTCGAGGTTCCCCGCCAGTTTTGGAAGCGGGTTCTCAACACGGAAGGATCGGGCAGCAGATTGGGTGCCAGACCCCGGGCCGTGGGATCGTCCCTTCCCGGAACATACTGGGTGGGAACCAGTTGAGTGCCTTGCTTTTGCGCATATACGTGCCAGCCGGTGTCGGGATCTTTGATGATCGTGAAGCCGTTGGCATCGTGGGCGCGGTGGAAATACTCGTCTCCAGACATTTTGCAGGCGTAGCTGCTGCCGTCCGGCTGCTCCAGCACCGTTGCTACATCTCTCAGCGGCGCGCTCAGGAGCAGACCGAGCGCCGCGGAAAACAGCACCAAACAAACAAACTTTGCTTTCATAAGCACCTCCCGTGCTTGCAGGCTGTCGGCATCCGGAAGCTGAACAGGTTGGCCTGAGCCGTCATCAGGCAGCCTGAAAGTGCTCCAAGCATACCATAACTATCAGCCGCCATTGTTATATCATCTAATGACATACTCACTTCTAATGATATCCAAGTCAAGCAGAAAAAATGAACATTCAAGTCAATAGCTTAACAGTTGATAGGACTATTGACGGCTGCTCGCGGAGCAACGCTATCGTTATATCCCTCAAGGACAGGCGGGAGCTTGGATTGTCGGCAAGGGTCCGGTTGTTGAGGAAAAGCTACAGATCATTATAGAAAAAAGGGCTCACTTTCACATCGTTTGCCGGAAAGCCTCCTTAGCATCACCCTGGCATCACCTTGACATCACCCTGGCATAGGGCAAGGAGGAGCAAGAGTGGAGGCAGAGATAAGGCTGGGGGCGGATGGCTGGAAAGCCATGAGACGGGCTTTGCTATGAGATCACGCTCATAGCAGAGATACCCACTCAGTTTGAAAGGAAAAAAAAAAGGAGCACCCCCCGGGTGCTCCATAGTGCGATAGGTGATATTGAAAGGTTAATGCTTGATCAGAGGAGATTTATTCACTCTGCCGTGATCTTGAAAAATGCTTTGCTTTCCTGGGCAGTCAATTGATAGCTGGTGGAAGCTGTATTGCCTGCCAGCTGATATTCTCCAAAAGGGCTGTCCGCTTTATAGACGCGATATATCGTTGCTCCAGGCACGGCGTCCCAGTTCAGGGCGGGCATGCCGCTGACGGAGTCTATTGATATCGTAACGATGGGAGTTTGTGGCGCGGCCTGGGGAAGACCGACGCGGAAGTTGTTGATCATGAAATCGTTGTCATCGTTCGACAGGCTCGAGCCGGCAAAGATAGCCACCTTCATGTGGCCGTTGTAGCCAGACAGGGGAATAGTGATCCGGGTCCCGGAGGTGGGGATGTCGTTGAGGACGTAATCCGAGCCGCTGTTGTTGTATTCTCTAAGGATGCCGGCAGTGCTCCAGGTAAAGCCGTCGCCGATCAGGACAGCTAAGCGGTCGTCGGGGTTGTTGTAGTTTGGAGGTGTGCCGTCCGGAGTCTGGTTGTAGCGCAGAATGGCGGCGTCGAACTCGATCACGAATTCATCGGAGGGGACATTAAACAGAGGCGAGATCAGAAATCCGCTCACGGTTCCCCAGATGTTGATGCGGGCCGCTTTGTCGCCTGTAACCAGGTTGAGCCAGTCGTCCTGAGCCCATTGGCTGGAACCGGCCGCTCCCAAGACTATGGGATCCACGAGGTTGCCGCTGTGATGAGTCCAGCCCGTGGGAGGCCAGCTTCCTTCAAAGCCTTGCAGATAGGGGAATTCCGTGATGGAGGGATCGGGCATGGTCTGGAAGCTCCAGATCGGGCAATCGATCGCGTTGCCGTTGTCGTTGAAGGGCACTATCCTCCAGTAGTAGGTGGTGCCGTATTCCAGGTAGGAGATGGGAGTGTAGCTGTTGGAGGTGGTGACCAGGTTGGAGGCGAGGTTGGAGGGTGGGTAGTTGGTGCCAAACCACAGTCTGTATCCGGTGGGAGAACCGCCGGTGTGGTTCCACATCAGCCGGGTGTTGATGCCCACGTTTTGGGCTTCATCGACCGGAGTAACCGCAGCCGCAGGACTGGGTGGTTCGGTGGTGGGGGTAACAAACCAGATGTTGGGACGGTGATTGCGGCTGCGGGTGCCTGAGGTGGTGGGGAAGGAGCTGTCCTGATACTTGTAAACGGCAGAGTAATTGCTGGTGGAAGTAGTGCGGAAAATGGGCGGCCCGGCGATCTTGCTGCCATCCCGGTTTTCCCACATGATCTCCAATCCCCAGGTGGGGATGTAGTTGAAGGGAGTTGTGAAAGTGATCTCCGTCCATCCCGGTCCGCTCCAGGTGACAGAACCCTGATAGACGCTGGTGAATCCGGTAATGCCGGGATAGTTGTTGGCCGTAGACGCATACTCGGCATCGTAGAAATGCCTCATATACACCCGCTGGTCGTCCATGACATAGTTAACCGGACTGTTGTTGACGAAGAAAGCGATCCTGGTGATCGGCTGGTCGGTGGTAAACCCGGCAGCCTGCATTTCGGCTGACGTGAACATAAATTTGCTCCAGCCAAAGTTGTTGTAGCCATACACCGGTACATAGTTTTGAGTGCTGGTGCCGGTGCCGATGATATAGTCCCCGGCGCTCAGCAGGCTGAGGCCAAGCAGCAGGAGGATGGCGAGGGAAAGCGGTTTTCTCATAGTAACTCCCTTATTTGATCATTGTTATCTTTTGGGTTTGTTGTCTGGAGCGGGTGGATAGCCTCACCAGATATACTCCGCTGGACACGGGACGGCCGGATTCATCCAGTCCGTTCCAAACCACGCTGTGGTTTCCGGCGGTTTTGCTGTCTTTGGCCAGGGTTTTCACTCTTTGGCCTTTGAGGTTATAGACGGCCAGGTCAACGGGTTGAGCGCTGTCCAGGCTGTAACGGATGGTGGTGCTGGGGTTGAAGGGATTGGGATAGACGGAGTTGATGGCTGTCTTGAAGGCCGGGACCTGAGGGTCGTCGTTATCCACGGGCCCCACTCCCCACCAGTCCATGAGGTCTTGCATCCATTCCAGCCGGTGATTGGCGTTGGTAAGCTGGGAAAGATCGAAGCTGAAATACATGGTGCGGAAGGAAGGTGTGTTCACCTGGGTAGCGCAGACTCCGTGATAGAGATAAGCCTGTCCGCCCACGGGACCGTCTTCAAAGGCGTAGGTATAGATCGCGCCGATCTCTGGATAGGGCACCTGATCGTAGTATGGATCACCGGCCGCGTTGTTTGGGAAGATGCAGTCCGGAGTATTGGCATAGACGGTGTATTCCATGTCCACCGTTCCCACCTGGGTGCCTGGCAAGGCCTTGATGGTGCCGCTGGTATAGCTGAAGACGTCCGGTCCGGCCAGTCCGTTGGTTCCTCCGCCAAAGCCGGTGGCCACATAGGAGGTGCGGAAATAACCGCTCATCAGCCTTCTGATGCTGCTGGAATTGGGGTGGGCATGCTGGCTGGAGGCGAGGCCGTCTGAAGAGAACCAGAGGTTTTTGGGGGATTGGTCGGTGCCCAGATCAAGGTATTGCGAGAGTGCGGTGGCAAAGTAATACATCTTGTCGCTCACTGTGCCGGTGCTGGCGTAGGCCAGAATGCCCTGATACTGAGCCGGGAAGCTGTAGCTGGGGTATTCTTCCCAGTTATAGATGTCGTAGGGGATCTGGAGCTGTGCCATAACGTCTTCATAGACTGGCAGTTCCACCCGCTGGTAATCCTGGGTGCCGCTGTAGGCGATCAGCACCTGGGCTCCCTGGGTCGGCAGCACTTTGAAGCTATAGACTTCCACGGGGGCCGTCTGCGGCAGCCTGGTAAGATTGCCCTGAGCGTCCTGAGCCTCGAAGTAATACTGGACCGTTGAGCCCAGCGGCAGATCCGCCAGCATATAGTAATAGTCGTTCTGCTGCACGGAAAGCGGTGCCAGCGTCTGCCATCCGGAACCGGTGTTGTAATGCAGGTTGGTGACCGGCAGGGCGGACATGTCTATTATCCTGGCAGTGATCTCCATGGTTTGGTTGAGGGTGTTGCCCAAGGGGCGGTGAGTGATAATGGGGGGCTGCTGGTCGTCTCCGGCATAGAAGAGGATTGCGAGCTCCGGATGCAGCACGTTTCCAGCCGGCTGAATCCCTTGATACTGGTTGTTTTGCACGATCTCCCTCAGATAGACAAGCCCGGCATTGGCAGCCTGATTCTGGATGGCGATGGTGGCGGAAAGGCCATTGTCGTGAGGGATGCTGGCACCGGTCTGGCCTGTGGCGACGGTGTGGTACTGCATCTTGATGTTGCCGTTTTCATGCAGGATCACTTGAAACTTGAGCTGAGGAGTTCCACCCGTGCCGGCATGGAAGCGGACGTTGTGCCACTGGATCACCGTGTAGCGGTTGGGAGCCTCGCCAAAGCTCTGGAAATAGACGTTTCCGGTGCCCTGGTCGGCGTGCAGGTCGTCCCAATAGACAGCGATCAAAGCAGGCATCTGCGCATAGCCAGGAATGGGATACATATAGTTAAACATGTTGCCGTCGTTGTCCCAGTTCAAGCCCGGATAGGCATTATACCAGGTGTTGGGGGCCAGCAGGATCTCGCCGTTAATATCCACATAGGCCTGGTCATAGCTGCTGCCGTAGAAGGGGAAGTTGAAGCCCAATGGGATCGGCTCGCTGAAGTTGTCGTCACCGCCCCAGCCGTTGACGTTCCAGGTGACGGACGAGGTGCCGGTCTGGCTGATGTCGATCCAGTCATAGACGGGTCCCAGGGGATTGTTGCTGTCAAAAAAGCGATAGCCGAAGGTGTCCGGCCCGCCCATAGTGACGCGGGTCAGTATGCTGGAGACGAA
>OFJB01001266.1_pt1 | contig 10242 bp, 9 predicted proteins | sample 1775081 | NCBI WGS metagenome assembly OFJB01 (sample SAMN08195771, study PRJEB24354) | sludge metagenome | isolation source: initial sludge from phenol fed wastewater aerobic bioreactor | place: India: Nagpur | collected 2016-06-05 | reverse complement strand
ACGGCGGCGTGCGGCAGTTTCTCGCGCGCCGCAGTGGCCTTGTCGATCGCACAGCCCGCTCTGAGCCGCTATGTGAAGGCGCTCGAGACCGAACTCGGCGTCAAACTGTTTTATCGCAACGGTCGCGGCATCATCCTCACCGAGGCCGGCAAGCTGCTCGATCAGTACGCCAAGGGCATCCTGGAGCAGGCCTCGCGCGCGGCTTCCGAGATCGCGGCCCTGCAACTGAGCCCGAACGGCAGCGTTGCCATCGGCATGCCACCGTCGGTTGGCTCGGTGCTCACGGTGCCGCTGGTCGAACGCTATCGCGAGCAGTACCCGCAGATCGCCATGCGCGTGGTCGAGGGCTTCAGCGGCCATGTGCTCGAATGGCTGCTGACCGGCAAGATCGATGTTGCCGTGCTGTATAACCAGCCGGCGATGAGCAACGTGCTGTCCGAGCCGCTGCTCAAGGAAGAGCTGGTGCTGCTCGGCGCGGCAAAGGACCCGTCGAAACTGCCGGCGGGGCACGTGTCCGCCAAGGTTCTGGCCGAGATTCCCATGATCCTGCCGAGCCGGCCGCATGGGCTGCGGCGCCTCATCGACACGCTGCTGTCCGAGCACGGCATCTATCCGCGCATCGAGATGGAGCTGGAGGCGATGCCGTCGACGCTGCTTCTGGTCGAGGAGGGCGGCGGCTACACGATCCTGCCCTATGCGTCCGTGCATGGCCTCGTCGAGGCCGGGCGCATCCATGTCTGGTCGTTCGAGCCGCGCATCACGCGGACGCTGCTGCTCGCCACCTCGTCGCGTGCCGTGGGCGTGCAAGACCCCATGGACGCCAAGAGCGTGACCATTGGCTGCTCGCTGGGCACCACCGGTGCCCTGGCCAGCCTGGGCAAGGAACTCAAGCAGGGGCTGGATGCGGGCATTGCGCAGGCCAACGCCAAAGGCATCCACGGCCGCGAGATCAAGCTGCTGGCTATGGACGACGGCTATGACGCCGCGCGCTCCGAAGACAACGTGCGCAAGCTGATTGCCGATGCCAACGTGGTGTCGCTGATCTCCTGCATGGGCACGGCCAACAACCAGCGCATCCTGCCGCTGGTGGACGAGGCGCAGATCCCCTATGTGGCCCCCCAGAGCGGCGCCACCTCGCTGCGCAAGGCCGAGTACCGCTCGGTGTTCCACGTGCGCGCGAGCTACACCGACGAGGCCCAGCGCCTGGCCCAAAAGCTGGTGTCCATGGGCATCACCGAGCTGGCCGTCGTGTACCAGGACACCGCCTTTGGCCGCGAGTTTCTGGCCGATGTGACCAAGGCCATGGCGGCCGCCAAGCAGCCCGCGCCCAAGGCCTTCAAGCTCGACGCCCAAGGCGCCCAGGTGGCCGATGTGGTGGGCAAGGCCGTGGCCGCCAAGCCCAATGCCGTACTGCTGGGCACGGCGGGCGACATCACCGCCACCCTGGTCAATGAGTTCAAGAAAGTCTCGCCCAGCACGCCGCTGGCCGCCACCAGCGTAGCGCTGTCGGGCGACAACCTGCGCCAGCTGGGCGGCAAGGCCTCGGGCATTGCACTGTCCATGGTGCTGCCCGACGCAGCCCGCACCAGCTTTGCCGTGGTGCGCGACTACCAGAAGGCCATGCGCGCACTGGGCTACCAGGAGTTCTCGGCCCGCAGCTTTGAAGGCTATGTGAACGCCCGCGTGCTGGCCGAGGGCCTGGAGCGCGCCGGCCGCGACCTGACCCGCGCCAAGCTGCGCAACGCCCTCGCAGGCATCCGAAGCAATGACCTGGGCGGCCTGTCCATCGACTACGCCAGCGGCGCGCCGTATGTGGGCTCGCGCTTTCTGGACCTGGGGGTGATGGGCGCCAACGGGAAGTTTGTGGGCTGAGGCTAGGCGGCACAGGGCGGCGCCACGGGCCTTGGCACAATCAGCGGCTTGCACTGACTTGGCCCTGCCCCGTGAACACCATGCCCATTTGGAAGAAACCCATCGACCTGGCCCTGCTGAAGGCCGCCAACCGCAACACCGCCGTAGAGCACCTGGGTATCGAATTTGTCGAGGTGGGTGACGACTTTCTGCGCGCCCGCGTGCCGGTGGACCACCGCACCATCCAGCCTTTTGGCCTGCTGCACGGCGGCGTCAGCGTGGTGCTGGCCGAGTCCATGGGCTCCACCGGCGCTTACTACGCCCTGCCCGAGGGCTACCGCGCCGTGGGCCTGGACATCAACGCCAACCACCTGCGCTCTGCGACCAGCGGCTGGGTGACCGGCACGGCCAAGCCGGTGCACATCGGCCGCACCACGCATGTGTGGCACATCGATCTGCACAATGAAGCAGGTGAGCTGACCTGTGTGTCACGCCTCACCATGGCGATCCTCGCACCGAGGTAGAAGACTTCCCCCTGAGCGGCTGCGCCGCTTCCCCCTTCTCTCGCATCGCTAGCGCGATCCGGGAAGGGGGACACCGCCAGCGCGGCGGGGCGGCCCTTGCGCGGCGGTCCTGGTCTGGCAACGCGCCCGTGGCAAAAGCTGGAGGTGTTGTTTGATGAAATCGGCTCCAAGCGCCAGATGAATATGCGCTAGCCGCTATTTATTCAGTAGCATTCTGCTGCACCAAGCGCTCGCTTTTCCAGTACACGTCATCCCCGCCATCCATGCGGTTGAGCACGCGGGCCAGCACGAACATCAGGTCGGAGAGGCGGTTGAGGTACTGGCGCGGGGCGTCGTTCAACGCCTCTTCGTTGCCCAGGGCGACGACGGCGCGTTCAGCGCGGCGGGCCACGGTGCGGCAGATGTGCGCTTGCGATGCGGCGCGCGTGCCTGCGGGCAGGATGAACTCCTGCAGGCGCGGCAGCGCGGCGTTGTGGTCGGCCAGGGCTTCATCCAGCGCCAACACGGCTTCGGCCTTGAGCAATTCAAAGCCCGGGATCGACAGCTCGCCGCCCAGGTTGAACAGCTGGTGCTGCACCTCGACCAGCAGGGTGCGGACTTCATCAGGCATGGGCTCGCACAGCAGCAGGCCGATGTGGGAGTTGAGTTCGTCCACATCGCCCATCGCGTGGATGCGCAGGCTGTTTTTGGAGACGCGCTGGTTGTTGCCCAGGCCGGTGGTGCCGGCGTCGCCGGTGCGCGTGGCGATCTGTGAAAGTCGGTTGGCCATGTGGATGAGTGTGGGTCAGCGAACGGAAGATGCCGGATTGTCCCCGAGCGGCCATCCCCCTTTGGCCCGCACGGTCGAGACGCCAAAGCGCCCCTGCGCGGCGGGACGCAGGGGCGCTTGGGGGCGTGGAGAAGTTTCCCCACAGGTTTCCCCACAGTTGGCGGGCCAAGCCGCCGGGGTTATCAGTGGGTTGCCGACGTGCGGTTCAGCTTGTCGATGTCTGCCGTGGACACGCCCGTGTTGGTGGGCTGCATCTGGTTCCAGGCCTGTGCGTGGTAGGCATCCCATTCAGCCCGCGACACCATGCCGTCGCCGTTGGTGTCCATCAGCCGCGCGTTCACGCGCATGTCGGCCTTGGCAGCGGCCTTGCCGCCGGCTGCGCTGGGGTTGATCTCTGCCACGGGGGCTGCACGGCCATTACCGGCAGCGGGGTCAGCGGGAGCCGCTGTGCTGCGGCTGGCCCGCTGGTCGACCTTGTTCTGGGCCGCAGAGGCTGCCACACCGCCCGACGCCGTGGGGTTCACCTCAGACGGTGGGCGGGCCGTGTTGTTGGCAGGTGCCTGGGCCAATGCGGCGGTGCAGGCGAGGGCAGCGAGTGCGGCGAGAACGGTTTGCTTTTGCATGGAATGGCTCCTTGGTGGAAGTTGAACAACAGCGTCCCGCAGGACACATGCAGTCCATTGTTGGAAGGAGTGCGGGCTGAAGCTGTAGGACACGCGCGGGCCTGACGGTCATCCCATCATCGTCCCCGCGCGTAGGGCGCAGCGCGGAACAAGGCCCTGGTTTGCGCCTACTTTTGGCTACATCCGCGGCGAGCCCAGACACAAAACACGGCCGCCGCGTTACACAGCGCAGGCAAATGTAGAGCGAGGCAACAGCAGGCAAGAGTGCTGGCGCGGGGCCGCTGGCTGCGGTGCAATGCAAGCCTGTTCAACTTCAAAGGAGCTTCGCTTCATGAAAGCACTGCAACGACGCAACTACTCGTTCGACACCCGCAGCGTGATGCTCTTCGCCGCGCTCTCTCTGGGGGGTGTAGGTGCCTTGCAGGCACAGACCTCCTCCTCTTCCTCTCCTCCCCAATTCGGCCCTGCGAGCAAGAGCACTGCACAGTCAGGCTCAGGTTTTTCGGTGGGGCCCAGCAGTGGTGGCGTCTCCACCGCAGCGGCCGCCGCATTTGACAAGGCCGACAGCAACAAGGACGGCCAGCTGAGCGCACAAGAGGCCGCTACGCTGCCAGCCATCAGCCAGCGTTTCAAGGAACTGGATACGGACAAGAACGGATCGCTGTCCCGCGCAGAATTCGACAAGGGGGTGCAGTCCTGACCCTGCCCACCGCTTGCCTGCCCTGAGCCAGAGGCCTAAGGAGGCGCAACTACCAAAATGCAAAGCCTGCCCGCGCTGGAACTCCAGGGCGCGGGCAGGCCTTTGTGCGTACGAGCAACGGCAGATCGATTTCAGTCGTGCAACGACGACAAGAACTGCTGCAGTTCCGGCGTCTGCGGGCTGCCAAACAGCTCAGCAGGTGCGCCCTGCTCGTGCACCCGCCCCTGGTGCATGAAGATCACGCGATCGCTCACCTTGCGGGCAAACGCCATCTCGTGCGTGACCATCATCAGCGTCATGCCCTCCTGCGCCAGTGACTCGACCACGCGCAGCACTTCGCCCACTAGTTCAGGGTCCAGCGCCGAGGTGATCTCGTCGCACAGCAGCACCTGCGGCTCCATGGCCAGCGCGCGGGCTATGGCTACGCGCTGCTGCTGGCCTCCTGACAGCTGGTCGGGCATGGCGTCAAACTTTTCGGCCAGGCCCACGCGGGCCAGCAGCTGGCGCGCCTGCGCCTCGGCCGCCTTGGCATCGCGCGCCTTCACCAGCGTGGGCGCGAGCATGATGTTGCGGCCCACGCTGAGGTGCGGAAACAGGTTGAAGCTCTGGAAGATCATGCCCACCTGCTGGCGCAGCGCGCGCATGGCCGTGGGGCTGTCGTGCAGCAGCTTTTGGCCGTTGACACTGAGCGCGCCTTCCTGAAACTCTTCCAGGCCGTTCACGCAGCGCAGCAGCGTGCTCTTGCCCGAGCCGCTCTTGCCGATGATGGCAATCACCTCGCCGCGCTGCACCTTGAGGTCAATGCCCTTGAGCACCTCGTTGCTGCCGTAGGACTTGCGCAGAGCGGTGATGTCCACGATGGGGGGCTCGCCCACCACGATGCCGTCGTGCGCGGGGACCGGGGTGGTTTCAACGGCGGTTGCCATGGAGTTTCCTTTCAAGCGATTGCGCCACCAGGCTCACGGGGAAGCACAGGGCAAAGTAGAGCAACGCCACGCAGGCGTAGACGAGGAATGGCTGGTAGGTGGCGTTGGAGATCATGCTGCCCGCCTTGGTCAGCTCCACAAAGCCGATGACCGAGGCCAGCGCCGTGCCCTTGATCACCTGCACCAGAAAGCCCACCGTGGGCGGCACCGCAATGCGCAGTGCCTGGGGCAGCACCACATGGCGCAGTTGCTCGCCAAAGTTCAAGGCCAGGCTTTGCGCGGCCTCCCACTGCCCCTTGGGGATGGAGGCCACACAACCGCGCCAGATCTCGGTGAGGTAGGCGCTGGTGTAGAGCGTGAGCGCCACGGCGGCAGCCGTCCACGGCGAGGTCTTGATGCCGAACAGCGCAATGCCAAAGTACGCGAGGAACAGCTGCATGAGCAGCGGCGTGCCCTGGAACACCTGCACATAGGCGCCCACCGCGCGGTCCACGCCTCGCAGCTTGGACAGGCGCAGCACCAGCAGCATCAGTCCCACCAGGCCACCACCGATGAAGGCGATGAGGGACAGGGACACCGTCCAGCGCGCTGCCAGCAGCAGGTTACGCAGGATGTCCCACAGGGAAAAATCAACCATCTGGATTTACCTCCCCACCAAGAATCGGGTGCCTACCCACATCAGCAAGCGGCGCGTGAGCATGGACAGCACCAGGTACACGGCCGTGGCCAGGATGAAGGCCTCGAACGCGCGGAAGGTGTTGCTGGAGATGAGGTTGGCGGCATAGCTCAGCTCGGGCGTGGAGATCTGCCCACACACGGCCGATCCCAGCATCACGATGATGATCTGGCTGACCATGGCGGGCCACACCTTTTGCAGCGCGGGCGGCAGCACCACGCGCCGGAAGGTCTGGCCCGGCGTCAGCGCCAGACTGTGCGCGGCTTCGATCTGGCCGCGTGGCGTGGCCTCGATGCCTGCGCGGATGATCTCGGCGGAATACGCGCCCAGGTTGATCACCATGGCCAGCACCGATGCAAACTCGGGCGAGAGCTTGAGCCCCAGCGCGGGCAGCCCGAAGAACAGGAAGAACAGCTGCACGATGAAAGGCGTGTTGCGCACCAGCTCCACATAGCTGGCCACGGCCCAGCGCAGCGCAGTGGGCCGGTGGCCCAGGTTGCGCGCACGCGCCCAGGCGCAGACCGTGCCCAGCAGCAGGCCCAGCACGGTGCCCACAATGGTGAGGGCTATGGTCCAGACCACGCCGCGCACCAGCAGCGGCCACGACGCAAGGACGGCAGAAAAATCGAGCGCAATCAGCATGCTTGTGCCCTGCGCCGCTTGTCGCGCCACAGGCCCTTGGGTTTCAGCAGTTCATCCTGTGCGCCGCATCACAGGGGCAGGTCACCCGCAGGACGACCCAGCCACTTGTTCGACAGCTTGTCGATGTCGCCCGACTTGCGGGCCTCGGCAATGATTTCGTTCACGCGCAGGCGCAGCTTGTCTTCGCCTTTGGCCACACCGATGAAGTTCGGGCTGTCCTTGAGGAGCAGCTTGTATTCGGTGGCCAGGTTGGGGTTCTTGACCATGATGGTGCCCGCCGTCGATGCGCTGGTCGCAATGGCCTGCGTCTGGCCCGACACAAAGGCCGCAATGCTGGCGGCGTGGTCTTCAAAGCGCTTCACGTCCACGCCGGGGGGCGCGACCTTGGCCAGCTCCTGGTCTTCCATCGCGCCGCGCGTCACGGCCACGGTCTTGCCTGCCAAGTCGGCAAAGCTCTTGATGTTCAAGGTCTTGCTCGCAAACACGGCCTGGAAGAACGGCGCGTAGGCGGCGGTGAAGTCGATCACCTTCTCGCGCTCGGGGTTCTTGCCCAGCGTGGAGATCACGAGGTCGGCCTTCTGCGTCTGCAGGTAGGGGATGCGGTTGGCGCTGGTCACGGGGATCAGCTCGACCTTCACGCCCAGCTTGGCGCCGATGTAGTTGGCCATCTCCACGTCCAGGCCCTGGGGCTTGAGGTCGGTGCCGACAAAGCCGTAAGGCGGGTAGTCGGTGGGGATGGCGATCTTGATTTCCTTGGCCTTGAGGATGTTGTCCAGCGCGTTCTGCGCGTGGGCGGCGGGCGCCATCAATGCGGCTGCAAGGCCGGTGGCGGCAAGCACGCCCAGGGTCAGGCGGCGGGTGGACGAGGTGACGGTGCGGACGGTGGTCATAGCAGGGCTCCTAGGTAGGTGGATGCGTCGGCAGGTGCGTCTGGGTCAGACGCTGGGGGGGTGGAACTCTTGGCGGCGCGGGGCTTGCGCGCGCGGGCTGGTGAAGTGGCTTGTGCAGGGCTCTTGCGCACCGGCGCCAGTGCGTCGCGCAGCCCGGCCAGCGGATCGCTGCTGGCCTGCAGGCGCAGGGCCGACTGCACCGTGCCGATGTGCTCGGACATCAGCGCTTCGGCGCGCGGAATGTCGCCTGCCTCCAGCGCCTCGACGATGCGTACATGGTCGGCGCAGCTCTGCGCCGCATCGTGCGACGACTGGTAGAGCATGGCGATGAGCGTGGTGCGCGCCGTGAAGTCGCGCAGCGTGTCGGCCAGCAGGCTGTTGCCCAGGCATTCGGCCAGGCACACATGGAAGTCGCCCAGCAGAAAGCTGCGCATGCCCACATCGGTGCCCGCCAGCGCAGCTTTTTCGCGCTGCAGGTGGCTTTTGAGCTGGCGCAGCGCCGCCTTGTCCACCACCTTGAGCTGGTGCAGCAAACCCAGTTCGATCACGCGGCGCGCCTCGAAGGCCTCGCGCGCTTCGTCCTGCGAGGGCTCGATCACATACCAGCCGCGCCGGGCACTCACGGTGACGATGCCGCGTGTGGCCAGCCGCGTGAGCGCCTCGCGCACGATGGTACGGCTGCAGTCGAACAGCATGGCCAGTTGCTGCTCGCCCAGGCGCGAGCCGGGCGCGAGCTTTTGCGCCATCACGGCTTCGATGATGCGGTTGCTGATCTCGGTGGCGGTGGTCATTGCCTGCGGTATCGCAGGTTCCGTGCCAACTGGTATACAAGCTCAATGCACCAGCCTGGCGCACGGAGGCTGTGCACCATGGGGCGGCCTGCCCCGCAACAATGCGCGGGGCTGCGCTAACCTGACCCAAGGGGATGCTGGTGCATGGATGTGGTGCAGGCGCTGGCGTTGGCGGGCCACCGGCTGCGCAGGGCACTCAGACGGCCCTAGAAGGCGGTCGCCTCACGAAGAGGTGAGTAGCAACCAACGCGCGGCTACACCAGCCCGGCCAGGCGCGAGAGCCAGGACAGCACCAACCCGCTGCCCAGCACGGCAAACACTGCCGGGTGCCACCAGGGCCAGCGCGCCACGCGGCGGCGGCCCTGGGCGCCTTCGACCACCGCCTGGCCCGCCAGCAGCACCAGCCACAGCAGCAACACCAGCGCACCCGGGCTGGCGGCCCAGGCGGCCGCCCAATCGCCCTGGACCAGGGCCGCACACGCGTGCGTGCCGCCGCACAGCGGGCAGGGTATGCCCGTCAGCGCAAGAAACCCGCAACCCAGACCCAGCCCGCCCTGACCCAGCCACCAGGGCGTGGCCGCCATGGCCAGCGGCCAGCCCAGGCCCAACGCCAGTCGCTGCCGCCGATCGCCCCCGCCCAAAGGCTGCCAGGCGGGTGGGCTGCCCACCCGCCCGCGTGGACGGGAGCACTCGGCGGCCGTCCAGACTGAGCGACAACACGGTCCCGGTGGACGGCACGCTGAGGTACAGCCGATCCGAGGCCACCGCGAGGTCGGGGTTGGTGGCCTTGGTGGTGGTCTCCTCCTCAGCCAGAGGGAGTGCGGGCATCACCTTTCGTTCCCGCAACAGGGCCCCGGACGCCGCGTCTCGCACCTGGAGGTATCCCTGGTAGGTCAACACGTACAGCCGCCCGATCTCGGGGGCCAGCGTGGTGGCCACTTCGTTGCGGTTTGCCCGTCGATTCCCCAGTGGCACCGAGGTCATCGCGACGCGATCACCGTCCACAGCGACGCGATCCAGGCTGGTTTTGCCACCGTTGGTGGCCCACAGCACGTCACGATGGGCGGAATCTGTGGCTCCGGCATAGACCGATCCGTCCCGATCGGCGGTGGGGTAGGACAGCAGGCGGGCAGTTCCGGCCTTCGGGTCGGCGGGAGCGACCAGCATGCCGTTGCTGCAGGCGAAGAACACCGTGTCGCCATCGGTCGTGGCCGCCCCTCCGTGCAGCCCGGGGCAGCGTCCGTCGCTGGCGATGGTGCGCCCTGAGGCGGTGTCGATGACCGCGGTATTTCCGGCCGTCGAGCCGACGTGAAGCAGTTCGGAGCCGTCGGCACCTGCCACGGTGACGAAGGTGTAGTGGCCCGGTTGTCCCAGGCTGATGGTCCCGGCATCGATTGAGCCCAAGCCCGACACCTCAGAGGCCAGGAGTTGGAGCTTGCCGGTGGCTTCCATCGACAGCCCGAGCTTTCCGCGCACCTCGGGCAGGTGCCCGTCATGGACACCTCCGGCGGACACCGTCGCCCAGGTGCGTGCCACGTAGGGCCTAGCCGCGGTGCCGGTGTTCTGATCGAAGGCCGTGTCGATCATCGTCACGTGATCAACATCGGTGTTGCGACCGCGGATGGCGATTGCGGTGTGCCCATCATGGGAGCGGGCCAGGCTGATCGGCGCCGGTGGCGTGGAAAGCCGTTCGCGCACGGCGTTGTCGTCCAGCACGATGATGCCGACATCGATGCTGCGGATCCCGGGAATGCCGGCAATGCCGTCGATCACGCCGTTGGACAGCTCGGCGAAATCATGCGCGGCCACCAGTATCTCCAGCTCGCGCGCACCCGTCACCAGATGGACGG